>Ga0207718_100727_pt1 | contig 23989 bp, 30 predicted proteins | sample A23M2SouthBayCA_FD_187749 | JGI IMG/M metagenome (GOLD analysis project Ga0207718, IMG submission 187749) | Aerobic enrichment media microbial communities from Eden Landing Ponds, California, USA - A23 M2 (SPAdes) | ecosystem: Environmental > Aquatic > Marine > Unclassified | place: Emeryville... | reverse complement strand
GTCTGGAGCATCCCGAAGCCGCTTCAACCCGTCTGCGGTCCGGCTGGAAGGACGCCAACCGTCGCGACGGTGAGTCCTGGAGCGAGCTTCAACCCGTCTGCGGTCCGGCTGGAAGAACGAAGCCCGCAAGCAGATGGGCCTATCGTGGGCTGAGCTTCAACCCGTCTGCGGTCCGGCTGGAAGCGGCCTGGAGCGACGTGATCGCAGGCGTCATCAGCTTCAACCCGTCTGCGGTCCGGCTGGAAGAAGGGCCGTGAGAAAACACCCATGAGCCTGTACAAGCTTCAACCCGTCTGCGGTCCGGCTGGAAGGGCGTTCGGTGACCTCGTCGATGACACGATCCCGGCGCTTCAACCCGTCTGCGGTCCGGCTGGAAGGATGATTGGCTTGTCGATGCCGAGTCCAGCGAGGTCGCTTCAACCCGTCTGCGGTCCGGCTGGAAGAGTTATGCGATATCCGGCCTCCTGCATCACGAGCAGCTTCAACCCGTCTGCGGTCCGGCTGGAAGCTGGCGACGCTCCGACGCGGGCAGGAGCGCAAGCCGCTTCAACCCGTCTGCGGTCCGGCTGGAAGGCGCGTCGCGAATCAGATCGGAGTCGACGTCGGCGTCGCTTCAACCCGTCTGCGGTCCGGCTGGAAGGAAGCCGTACGAGACGAGATGTCGGAGTCGGGGGCGCTTCAACCCGTCTGCGGTCCGGCTGGAAGCAGTGCTCATACTGCGTGGTACGTGCGTGGTACTGGCTTCAACCCGTCTGCGGTCCGGCTGGAAGTCCACCTGTTCGTTGAGGTCGTCTTCCTCGTCGAAGCTTCAACCCGTCTGCGGTCCGGCTGGAAGCAGAGAGACGAACCCGAACCCGAGGTCAAGCAAGCGCTTCAACCCGTCTGCGGTCCGGCTGGAAGTCGCGAGCGCTACCACAAGCTCCTCCGCATCGTCAAGCTTCAACCCGTCTGCGGTCCGGCTGGAAGCCGACCGCCCCGACGGCGGACACCGCGGCTTCCAGCTTCAACCCGTCTGCGGTCCGGCTGGAAGGGGACCGAGACCGTGACGCGTGCCTGGTATCGCACGCTTCAACCCGTCTGCGGTCCGGCTGGAAGTCCGCGCGCTGTCTAACCACATCACCTGCACTTGCTGCTTCAACCCGTCTGCGGTCCGGCTGGAAGCGCGTCCACCGCCGTCCATCCCGTCTTCTCGGTCCGCTTCAACCCGTCTGCGGTCCGGCTGGAAGGAGCTCGGCGAGAAACAGCGTGGCAACTCGAGGATGCTTCAACCCGTCTGCGGTCCGGCTGGAAGACGGCGGGATGCCGTTACGTGGTCAATTCGCACGTTCGCTTCAACCCGTCTGCGGTCCGGCTGGAAGGCGGGCCGGGGATGACCGTCCCGCTCACCTGAAACTCGCTTCAACCCGTCTGCGGTCCGGCTGGAAGACGGCGTCGTCCGCTCCGCTCACGGCGTTGTTCACGCTTCAACCCGTCTGCGGTCCGGCTGGAAGGAGGGGTCCGGGTCGGCCTCGGTCGTCGCTCCGGCGCTTCAACCCGTCTGCGGTCCGGCTGGAAGGATCCGGTCGTGTGTACACACGTCCCGGTAAAAGAGGCTTCAACCCGTCTGCGGTCCGGCTGGAAGCGTCCCTCGCGATACGGGCCGTGGCGGCGACGAGTGCTTCAACCCGTCTGCGGTCCGGCTGGAAGCGCTTCGTTGAGGTAGTTGCGGATGGTCGACCGGGTGCTTCAACCCGTCTGCGGTCCGGCTGGAAGCGAGGTTCACACGGAGACGCTTCCCGTCGGACTCGTCGCTTCAACCCGTCTGCGGTCCGGCTGGAAGGAGAGTCGCGCCTTCGAGGACGCCGAGGTCGTGCTTCAACCCGTCTGCGGTCCGGCTGGAAGAAGTTCAAAAAGATTCAGACGAGCATGATCACGAGCTTCAACCCGTCTGCGGTCCGGCTGGAAGTATGCCCGATCTGCGGGCGTGAGCGGTCCTTCTTGAGGAATTCACTCAAGTGTTTCTGTCGACCCCCAATTCTGGGTCACCCCCCGGGGGGTCGACAGAACTGATTAGATGGAGAAGCGATCGCTGATGAGATCGGTGATTCTGAGACCACCGTCGGCGAGGTCATAGAATTGGCCGTTTCCGGTTTGGGTGGTGGTAAGGACGTTGACTCCTTCGGGGTCAGTGAGTGGTCGACCGTCGATTCGGGTGATCGTGGTCACGCCTTCGAGGCTCTTGAGAGGGACGGAGACGCGGAGGCCACTGAGGTGATTCAGTAGTTCGAATCCCTCTGCTTGTTTGTGAGAATTTTCACTGAGGAGTTCTGTGAGGCGCTTGGTTGCTCTGCGTTCGACCGGGGTGTGTGCGACGATGACGTCGCGGGTTTCGTATCCGCTATCGATGAGACTTCGGCGTGCAAGAACCTCTCCTTGGCAGGTCTCGAGGGCGTGCGTGAGTTCTCGATCTTCGACCTCGGCTTCGTTCTCGGCGGCGACCCAGTCGAAGTACGCGGGAATGGCGTCTGTCTCGACGGCAGTGTCGGGGACCGCCCGCGAACCCTGCATCTCGCAGAGTCCGTCCAGAATTCGGCGGACTTTGGTGAGTTCTGCTTGCGGATAGATGTAGTTCGCGGGTGGCTCTGCACCGTCTTCAGTCGGTCCAAGTGACCAGATGGTGACGTCTCCGCCAGTGAGCCCCCATTCGAACGAGCGGTTGCATCGGCCGGCAGCCTGCACGAGACTGTCGAGTGGTGCGAGGTCACGGAAGACCGCGCTGAAGCTGATGTCGACGCCGGCTTCGACTGCTTGTGTCGATACGAAGGCGAATGGCTGGGTCGAGCGTGCGATAACTGTGGCGACAGTCACTAGAACGCGTCTATCCCGTGGACGGTACCGCGAGGAAAACTCGCCAATGAGGAGTCTGTCGGACGGACCGCTGTACTGCCACGTCCAATCCGTGACGTCCTCAGTCGACTTGGCTGTTGCTTCGAAGCCGAGTTTCTCGAGCACTGCGACTGCGAGATCCGGCGTATCTGGTTCCTGTTCGAGTACTTCGATGCTAACTGATTCTGTGGCCGGTTGCGATGTGGAGAGTTCGTCGAGAGTAGATCGATATACTGCGCCGATATGCTTCGTTCGCGCTCCAGCCGTGGTTGCTGCGGTCGTTGTCGCGGTTGTGAGAGTGGATGCGCTTTCTATCGTGTTGCAAACAGCGAGCGCCGAGGTATTGATGTCATTCTTCGTGATAGATTCAACGAGTCGGGTTCCCGCAGTGGTGTGACTGCAGTAGTCTACGTCCCCAGTGTGTTCGTCGACGGAAATCGACTCGTCGATCTCGTACGTTGTACGGGAAACAGCATCGAACGCCGCTCGCTCGATCGGCGGTGTTGACTGTCCAGATGCTGAGAGCAGTGACGAGATGTCGAAGGGTGCATTGTCGAAGAGGCTCGGCTGCGTCGCGGTCATCGAGACGACGTGGGCGTTGTACTCGGTAATGAGCAGATCGACGAGGTATCTGATCGCGGGCCACCACTCCTTCGGAAGGGTTTGGGGTTCATCGAGGATGATGACGGCGTCGTGGAGCGCTGGGAGTTTGAGGCCGCGCGCATTTGTCGGACCGGTGAGGCTCTCGAACAGCTGGACGAACGTCGTGAGCACGGTTCCGCTGCGCCAACTCTCCGCGAAGCGAGACGCATTGAAGTACGCGCTGTCATCGGTCGCTTGGTCTGGAATCGATTCGAGTTCGGCGATAGATGGGTAGGTGACGGTGTCGCTGAGATAGTGATGGACCGTGAACGCTCGTCCGAACGGGTCGGCGTTGAGCGCGTTCTCGAAAACGTCCCGTGTCTGCTCGATGATCGACGTGTAGGGGAGAGCGTAGACAACACGGGGCGCGTGCTGCTTGCCCAGTTCTTCGTGTCGTGTCTCGTCACGGATCGTGTACGCGGCGGTGATGCCAGTGAAGGTCTTCCCGAGGCCAGTCGGGAGTGTGAGTGTCGCAACGTGGTCGTCTCGGTCTGCGAACGCCCGTGCGTTCTCCTTGACGTGGCGTCGAATGCCCTCGCGAAGCTGATTGAGCGTCGCTTCGTCGGACGCGTCACCGCCGAGGTCGGTGTTGTGCTCTGCGAATTTAGGAGGGGGTGAGAGGCCACGTCGTTTCGCTTCGATAGCGTCCTCCAGATCGTCGAGTTCGAGGGCTTCTGGACGGAGCCGGCGGTCGTCTCCGAGTCCAGCGGAACACGTTTTATCTGCGAACGTGAGGACACTCCAGAGCCGTACCGTCCGGTCGTAGAGCGCGTCGGGGAGGGAATCCGGAGACGGCTCAACCAGCAGCACTAACGCCTTTATGTCCCCTTTCGCCTCTCCGACCAGATCAAGGACTCTGTCGTATATGTCGCCCTCACGCATCGCATCCCTGAATGACGTCCAGGAGACAGTGCCACCGGAGGCGTTCTGGAGTAACTCGTGAGCGACTGCCGTCCGATCTTCGCCGTCTTCGATATCCGATAGTTGGCCAGCCAAATACGCGCTGTCTTCCTCGGCACGTTCTGCTTTGGTCGTTTTGACTATAGTAATCGTTAGAACTTTTTACTCGGGAACTCTTGCAAGAGATAGTGAACCATCTCGACGAGGTTTCCGTCGAGGAACTGCAAGACGCTCTCGACAACGTGGACGGAAAGAAGCCGACACAACGGCTCTTAGCGGCTATCGCGTACAAAAACGGTGTCACGCAGACCGAGCTAGCCCAGTGGTACGGTGTTCAGCGGCGGACGATCTACAGCTGGCTCAAGCGACTCGACACCGACGAGTCGCTTGAGCAAGCCGTTTCTGATGATAAACGAACTGGGAGGAAGCGAAAGCTTTCAGAAACACAGCAAAACAAATTTCAAGAAACCGTCCACGAACCACCTGAAGAAGTCGGGCTCGACGCGCCGGCGTGGACGCCGGCGCTGGCCCAAGAGTTTCTCGAGGAAACATACGGCGTCGAGTATTCAATCCCGAGTTGTCGGCGGTTGCTGAAAGAAGCGGGATTGAGCTATCAGAAACCACGCCGGAAAGCCGCCGAAGCTAATGAAACCGAGCAAGAAGCGTTCTACGAAGAACTCAAAAAAAGCGGCGGGAGATGGACGCCACCGTAGTTTGTATCGACCAAACCAAGAAATCCGTGCAAGTCGAGCCGCGTGCCGCGTGGTTTCCGCGCGGCACGCGGCCCTCCGTCGAACTCTCTGGCCAACGCGACTGGACGTGTCTGCTGGGCGCGATCACCGAGGACGGTGATCGCTTCTTCTCACGATTCGAAGAGTACGTCACCGCTGAACACGCGAAACATTTCATTTTAGCACTATGTAAAGAATTTGAAGATGACTTGCTCGTGGTACTGGACGGAGCGCCGTATTTCCAGGCGTCGGCCGTCACGGACCTGGCGGCCCGTGACGACCTCGCCTTCGTAACGCTACCCTCGTATTCACCGGAGTTGAATCCGGTCGAAGAATGCTGGAGACAGCTGCAAAAGGCTCTTAGCAACCGCTTCTTTGACTCGCTCGATGAGCTAACAACAGCGATCGACACCGCTCTCGATAAACTCTCTGTTCCTAATGTGAGCAACTACTTCTAGTGCCTACTATAGTGAGTGCAGAAGTTACGCTATCTCCGATCGTTCTCCGGGCGCTGGTCAAGCGCGATGCCCTCAGCGAGGAGGAAGCAAGAGTCACCTTCGAGGCAATGGCAGAAGGACGTGATTGGCTCGGTGCGCCGATCTACCGGTACGCTCGACAGCTCCTCGAAGGTACCTCAAAGTAAGGCATCTCTTCTCAAACTCTCCTTCTGACTCTACTGCTACAAGATGATTGGTACGGAACTATAGTAGAATCTGGAAGTCTTTGCGGGTCCACCAGCCGGAAACGGTCGTATCACGCCGACTCTCAGTAATACAGAGATAACTGTGAGTAGATACTTCTGGAGATTACTATAGTCCATCCTCTGAAACTGTGTGTCGACACATCCTCGGAGAGTGGATGTGTGCGGGCCTTCTCAAAGACGATCTCGAGCTTAGATAAAATCTGATGGCGAGTTATCTGCATTCTGACTTCGTTTTCTCCGGAAGCAATGGCGTGTGTAGTTCGAATAGCAGCGGTTAGGCTGAGAACTGCCCCTTGATCACGAGTACGACCGTACTGACGCTACCTGGGTGCTGGAACAATATGAGGGATTGTGCAAATTCATCTCGAACCCGCGACGGCTTCATATCCCGAAGACGTATACTGTCGACCGAATACCCGATGTTGGAACTCTATCGTCTTCCCGGTTGTCCGTACTGTGCGAAGGTCGAGCGGAAGCTCGACGAGCTCGGCCTCGAGTACGAGCGACACAACGTCTTGCCGTTTCGGTTCCTTCGTTTCGAAGTAAAATCCGTCAGTGGTCAATCCGGAGTTCCCGTTCTTGTCGACCCGGAACACGGTATTGATGGGATGGCAGAAAGCGACGATATCATCGACTATCTCGAAGAGACGTACAACTGACGTGACCTCTTTGTTCAGTCGAACGAGTCTGTCGTGGAGAGCGCTCCTTGGAGCATCATAAATGGCCCTGTCGTCACTTGTATTCATTCTCGTCGCACTCATCTTTACCGGACTGTGGCACCGTCTTCAGCAGCGGGATGTGTCCATGTCTCCGGCAGTAATCGCTGCGGTGGTCCCGTGGTTCGCTGTCGTCGGTGTGGGCGTCGCCGTAGTTCGTTCGACACGTTCCGTCGGGTCGTCTGGACCGTCTCTCTGGAGTCTGACAGTGTACCTGTCGACAGGTGCACTCATCACTGCGCTCTGGCTCGTCTTCGAAGGTCTTGGAGTCGAGAACCGTCCACGATGGACTGCGGTCTTCGGTGTGGTCGCGGCGGGGGTCGTCGGGGGCCTGAGTCTACTCACTGTGGGTGAGTTTTCGACACGAGTGATATTCTGGAACAGCGTCGCAGTCGTCCTGGCAGTCGGTGTCGCCGTGCTCGTCACACAGTTCGTGTTCGCCCGTAACAGACATGACCAGCGATGGCTCGGTGTGACTGTGCTCTTCGCTCACGTACTCGACGCGACGACGACAGCCGTGGGTCTGGAACGACTCGGAATGTCTGAGCAGAATCCGATTTCCGCATCCATCATTCACATCGGTGATTCGGTTGGTGTCCCAGGAGTTGGCCTATTTCTCCTCATCAAGACTGCGGTAGCTGTTGCTGTCGTCTCGTTACTTACTGATGACACAGTTGGACCCCGGCTGGATACCACTGCATTTCTCGTCATCGCAACGGGTGCCGGGCTGGTTCCGGCCGTCCACAATCTATTCGCCTTCGTCTTTAGCGTTCGATGAGGAGTTCACCCGCTACGACCGGAGAGTTGTGAATCATTCTGAAAAACTATACCCTAACAGACAATCTCCCTCGGTGAAGTCGGGGAACCACCCAATCTCGACTCAATCGTTCGCTAAAGCGACTCCGTCCTCGGCGTTCTTCGACCGGAGTGCACGCCAGTACCCCTGAGCATATGCTCCGATGAACATCCCTGCGATTCCCCAGAGGATCTGGTAATTACCAATCCCGAGACTCGCATAACACGCGCCCGGACACATTCCTGAGACACCCCAGCCGACTCCGAAGATAGTGCCGCCGATAATGACGTATTTGTCCATCGATTTCATGCGACGCGTGTACCGATCTCCAGTGAGGGTGCTCTGTCGAGGAAGGCAGTCCCGATGAAAATCGTAATCGCGATAACGAGTGCTGCGCCGAACATCACGAGTAGGAGGCCGAGGTCGTCTAATTGGAGGAAACTTAGTACGATCTCTGGACGTGCCACTGGCTGTAAGCGAGTCCGAAGCCTTCGACGAGTCCACCGAGGACAATTAGGGGAATGAACAGTGGGTGACGGTTCGAATCGCTCATCAGGGGAACACCCCGGTCGTCTCGACGAGTAGTGCAGTCACTATCGCAACTCCGACGAATGTGATAACATTAATGAGCGACACACGAGACCCAGACCCGAGTCCACACACCCCGTGACCCATAGTGCATCCCTTTCCGAGTCTGGTCCCGATACCGACGAGAATACCGCCACCGAGTAACCGCCACCACTGTACATCGGTCACCCAGATGCCTGGGTCGAGAACAAGTCCGTATAGTGCTGCTCCGGCGATAGTACTAAGCGTGAGTGCGACGCGCCAGTCACGTGAATCGACGTACTTCGGCGTGTTGAACCGTGGTAGATCCGAAACGTACGAAAATGATGTCTCGAGAAACGTACTGTTACCTGCAGTAATCGCTGTACTGAGGTAGATTATCGCGACGCCAAGTCCGATAGCGAGTCCACCAACGAAGTAGTGGGTCGTTCCTCGAGGGAACAACTCCACTGTCTGCAGAAGTGTGACGTCGAACATATTCAGAGTCCTCTCAGCGGTGAGTTGGTGTCGCTGCGGGTCGCGTTCGATATAGACTCAGTAGTTGTCATTTTGCATCTCCCGGCGCTCACTTCGGACACTCGAACAGTCAATTATCGACTGCCCAATATCCGACCGATATTGGACGCTCATGACCCAGTATCGGCCAAGCACGAATATATACTCTGTTCGGGTGTGCACTTTCCCTGAACGCTCGACTGTGGGTTTTTATTAATGCCACCAGTATTGGGGTTTGTATCCAATACTATGGCCAACCACGATGTTACAGAACGCCTTGATGTCTCCGGACAAAACTGTCCGATGCCCGTCGTCAAAACCAAACAAGCGGCTGAAGGACTCGATGCCCATAGCATTCTCGAAGTTACCGCGACCGATCCGGGGAGTATGAGTGATCTCTCTGGATGGGCTGACAGCACCGATGGTGTCGAACTCCTCTCACAAGAAGAGGGAGACAGCGTGTACACACACTACATCCGAAAAACGGAGCAATGACAATGGGTGAATCGCCTCGGGGTCAAGCCCCGAGGCTTCCCGTTTCTACGACGTGGCTTGCAGACACTCGCTGAAAGTCAGCGGTGTCCGTAGCGGTCACAGTCTTCACGGGCGTATCTTCGGGCCATCCCAGCCCTAATGCAGAAAAGCCTCTCTGTAAGACGTTCATCGCCGCATTCGCATCCCTATCAGTCTCAAACCCACACGCCGGACAAGAGTGTTCACGCACCCAGATGGGTTTCGCTGTCTCTACGCCACACGCCGCGCACTCTTTGGTGGTTCCTCGGGCTTCGACTTGGACGACGTGCGTGCCGTGCAAGTCGCCTTTGTATTCGAGGAGGGTGATGAATTGTCGCCACGCCGCATCCTGCTTGTTCCGAGCATTATGCGACTATTCGAGCATCCCCTTCACATTCAGGTTTTCCACGAACACGGCATCGTACTCTTTGACGAGCCACATCGTGATTTTGTGCTGGTAGTCCAGCACCTTCCGTCGAATCCGACGCTTGACCTTGGCGACCTTCAGACGTTGCTTCTCATAGTTGTTCGAGCCTTTCTCTTTGCGAGACAACTTCCGTTGCTCGCGGCGAAGACGCTCGTAGTCGTCTTCGAGGTTAAGCCAATCCACGGTTTTGCCATCGCTGGTGTGGATGTAGTTCAGGATACCGAGGTCAATCCCAACGCTGTTACTCGCGTCGAGCGAGTCCAACGCAGGTTTCTCAGGAAGGTCAGCGTCGTCGGTTTCCAACCCAAAGGAGACGAACCACTCGCCAGTCGTCTCCTTCTTGAACGTCACCTCTTTGATAGTGGCGTGGTCTGGAATCGGACGGTGGTAACGGATTTTGACCCAGCCAATCTTGCTGAAGCGAACGTAAGCAAACCTGTCGTGGCCCCTCTTTTCATCGAGGTCGAAACCACTCTGGTTGTACGTCACGCTCCGATACTCGGCGGGTGCTTGCCGCTTGAGACGACCAACGTTGTACCCTTTCTCTTTCGTCTTGCGGAGATTCGAGAGGTTCCGGTGGAAGCGTGCAACGGTGGCTTGTGCGGCTTTTGAGTGCAGTTCACCGAACACCGGCCACTTCCGCTTCCACTCGGGGAGTTTGTTGTTCTGGTCGTACTCAGTCGGCTTGTCGTCCTCCGGGGCTTGTTCGTAGTCCCAGCGGACGTGGTTGTAGAGTTGGCGATGAACATTCAGATGGTGTTCCAGTCCGTCCGCTACCTCTTGTGTCGGGTAGGCGTGGTAGCGGTGACTGTGTTCCATCGCTGTCTCTTGATTAGAAGTATTTCGATTTAATGGTTTGTTTCGAGAGTTGTCGGCTTCATCCCCGAGGTCAAGCCTCGGGGTATTCGCCTTGGATTTTGATAAAATTGGGATCATCGTCTCTGATGACAGTCCGAAGAATCTCGCGATGGCCACGAATCTCGGCCTCACTGCACTCGCGACCGATATGGAGGTACTCGTGTACTTCACGTTCGACGGGCTGACCCATCTGATGGAAGGTGAGAAAGACCTCTCTGAAATCGAAGCGTTGCTAGACGCTGGGATGCCAAACCCGTACGATATGCTGTCTCAGTTCGTAGATAGTGGAGGAGAACGCGTGACAACTGTTGCGTGTACGACGACACTCGATATGCTTCAATGGGACCAAGAGGCAATGGATGACGAAGTGACGACCAAGTTCGCGGGGGCCGCAACCTTCCTCGAAGCAGTAGACGACGCTGACCAGGTGTTCACCTTCTAGCGAGAAGGCCACCAACCAGATTCAGTGATATCGAGTGTCGTGAGACTCTCATGCGAAAATCCTCGACATCAGGTGTCCAACCGGTAACCACGTTACGAATAGGTTGACGAATCCTTATGGGTTACCAAGTGTAATCTACTATCGTAAGGGAAGTTACTTCCCGAACAGATGGTGACTCACAATGGTGCTTGATACCGAAGACAAAACCACACGATTCCCCTCGCTCGGCGTTGACGCAGTGTCCTTAGACCGATATTCGGACGTTCGAACTGCTGAGGGTGAAATAATCATCTACGACGAGCAGGCCGAGGATGGGTGGATACAGAGTACCCGCTGGGACTCTGCCGATGCAATGGTATGATTTTTGGTGGGCTGTTGCTGTACGTTCGTGATTTTGGAATAGTAAGCAACTACTCGTAAGTTGATTTCTATGAGTAACCATTATGATCCCGAAGGCCCAATCATATACTATGTCAAATGATACCGAGCCGGAAGAACCGGTTGGGAAGCTCGAAGTATGGTGTGCTGGAAAAGAATGGTGTCCAGTAACGACGACGTCGTCGCTCATCTGTAAGAAGTGGCACCCAGTAATTATTCACCGCCTCCTCGAACACGGCCCGAGCGGATTTAACGAACTCAAGGAGAACGTCGACGGTATTTCGAGCAAAGTTCTCTCCGATAGTCTCGAAGACCTCGGCGAGAAACAACTCGTCGACCGAGAAATCATCAGCGAGAAGCCGTTCAGAGTGCAGTACTCACTCACCCCTCACGGCGAATCACTCGAGGAGATAATTTACGCTATGCAAGAGTGGGGTCTCGAACACCTCACTGAACCGTCCGAGAAGTCCTCGTCGCTCGTTTGACCTAATTTTTCTGGATCCAACACCACCCACTGTGCATCAACAAAACGAACAACCAAAGTGAGATGACTTTTCTGACACTGGGGCTCACTGTGAGCTATGAACGTTAGACAAGTCATCCCTCGGGACGCGATTCCCAGCATCGACGACCCAGAGTTCGACACTGATTATGCTGGCGACGGGACAGACGAGGTGGTCGTAGTCGAAGGTGAACCTGTAAAGGCCTACCCTGTCCGCATACTCAACTATCACGAGGTCGTCAACGACGATGTCGATGATATCCCACTCGCTGTGACGTGGTGTCCACTCTGTGGGAGTGCAGTCGTCTACGAACGACGAGTTGGCGACCGGACACTCACCTTCGGTGTCTCTGGGAAGCTTGCAGACGACGACCTCGTGATGTACGACCGAGAGACAGACTCAGAATGGAAGCAGTCTCTCGGTCACTGTATCAGTGGTGAACTCGAGGGAGAATCGTTGTCTGTTGTTCCCGCGTCGCTAACGACGTACGCTGAGTTCGAAGACGCGTACTCAGACGGAACCGTCCTTCAGCCCACGGTGGCGAAGAGTGAAGCTGCAAGTAAAACCGACGAGCCCGCAGACATAGACTACGGCACTAATCCATACCAGAGCTACTTCGAGACAGATGGATTCGGGCTAGGTGCTCACAGAGGTACTGGTCAGCAGCGAGAGTGGACTCGGACAGACCTCGATCCAAAGACTGTCGTCCTGGGGATAGAGGGTGGCAACGACGCAGTCGGGTTCCCACTTCCACGAATCGAAGAAGCAGGTGGACTTGTGGTAACAACCGTGGACGATAGAGAAGTCGTCGTGGTTTCGACACACGACGGACTACACGCATTCGAGAACCCACCCTTCGACCTTGACGTGACTGACGACGGACGCTTAGTTGGTGACGGCACGCACTGGTCAGCTGTATCTGGCCAGAGTGACGATGGTCGTTCCCTTACGCGTGTTCCTAGCCGCCGACTCTTCGCGTTCGCGTGGCAGGACGACCACGGAGGGGAGTCATTCTATAAGTAGTAAGGCGAGCACGTCGGAATCTAGAATCGATTGACATCCTCCTACATTGACGGACCATCTGCCATCGATTGGTCGGAATTCCGGCCAATAGAAGACTCGTAGGTCATGATTAGGCCACTTGCTAGCATGATGAGGGCGATAGCGACCATCCCTGCATCGTACCCCATCCCCCCCGTCGTACTCATTCCTGAGTTCATGCTGTTCATCCCTGTGTTCATTCCTGTGCCCATCGTTGACGAGCTAGTGCTCATCAGTGCTTGATTTCCGAGCATTACGATCGAATAGAGGAGCATCAGTGGTCCTCCCGCACGACCGATTCGAGAGACGAGCGGTGTGAGAAGTGCGACACCATGCAGGACCACGATGACACCGACGAGAGCCATCACAGAGTCAGTGGTTGATGTCATATCGAGACTCATTGCAATCGAGTAGAACCCGGAGACGAGCGCGATTGTCGCACCGTATAGACGAGTCGAAGACCAGCTAGTGTCCATCAATTGAACCCTTGTACAGTATTCCAAATAGTTCTATTGCGCTTTGGTAAATTCGTTGAACGTGCGTCTGTTCTTCGAGCACCGAACAAGCGTATGATTGTAAAGGTAACGCAGTGGTGCACAATAAAATCCATCTCCCCAAACATTTATATACTAATTTGAGAATGGAGCTTACACCACACCAATACTCCGGCAATGACTGCATCCTTACCGACTTACCGACACGTAAGCGATAGATTATGGAGATAGTGGATTTATACTATGCATGACGTCTGAGCCTGACTCTTCGGGTGGTTCTCCGGCATCCATTACCGAAGTAGACGAACGTGCCGAATTGGACAGTGTAATCGAAGAAAACGAGATCGTTCTCGTTGAGTTTTACGCTGATTGGTGTGGTCCTTGTAAAATGATGGAGCCAATTCTGGAAGCACTTTCGAGAGAGTTAGACGTGTGCGTTGTCACCGTCGATACAGAAGCAAATCCAGGAATCGCTGCTGATGCGGACGTCCGTGGTCTCCCAACGTTTCTGGTATACGACTCGGGCACAGAAATCGACCGGTATCTTGGCGTGACAGAGTCAGAAACACTCCGTAGTGCGCTCGTTCGGTAGTTGATACGTGATGTGCTTCGATGACAATCAATAGAACCGCGATGTAGGAGTCGGTCACCTCTTCGTAACGAAGTAACGATTCGAAAGAGGGTTTCGTTTTGGAGAGCAAGTAACGTACAGGTTATCTTAGATTGAATATAATTGGGTCGGAACGGTAGTACGATGAAACACATGTGGCGACGGACGTTTCTCACGAGCAGTGGGTTGACCACGCTTGGTGCACTCGCGGGGTGTTCTGCACCAAACTCGGAAGCACAAGCTGACGAAACTGAAACGACAGCATCCGCGACGACTACCGCACAGACAACAGCGTCTTCCGATAGTGAGTCACCTCCTGGTGCTGACCAACTGGGCGGTCCAGATGACCTCCAGTCAGCTCCGACAGTCGAAGTTGTAACCCTCGACTCCGATGCAGGTGCAGGGCAATTCGTGTTCACTCCTGCAGTTGTCTGGGTAGTGTCGGGTGCGACAGTCGCGTGGGAGTGGACCAGTGGGAGTCACTCTGTCACGTCGTATCATCCTGACAATGCTGACCATTCACTCCGTGTCCCGAGTGAGACGTCAGCATTCGATTCTGGTGTCGAGTCAGCGGAAGCAACCTTCGAGCACACATTCGAAACCCCTGGTGTCTACAATTACTACTGTACACCTCATGAGGGGTTAGGGATGGTCGGCTTGGTTATCGTCGAAGGACCAAATGGAGGCCCAGGGACGACGTCTCCGGAGGATGTACAGAGTGGGTCTGCAAAGGAGAGTCTCTCGGGGCTCCTTCGACTGGCTGAAATCGAGGCCGGTTCTGAAAATCAATCGAGTGCCTACTCGTGGCAGGACGCAACGTGGGATTCGTACTGGTACTCGCTGTACAATATGAGTACGAATATCGCCATGAGTGGTAACGGTGTGCGGTTCCCACATAACGAAGCACAGCGGGACGCGTTCGAGAAACGCGTCCCAGCCATGCTCGAGCATGCAGACGTCGACAAGCCACCGATCAAAAATCCGCATCTCAATATGGCGGCATTCACCAAAGGAGACCCCCATTTCACACAACAACCAGTGTTACAGGGTGAAGATGGCCGTCCAGATGCGGCTACCCTCAGGTGGGACTCCCAGAAATCCTCGAAAATCGTCAGTCCATCCTCACTGGCGTGGACTCATCTGAAGGGTGTGACGTGGGCAAAGAACTTCCAGAATCACTTCGACATCCTCCCACCGGAAATCGCCGCAAAATTCCGTGCACAGATGCTGACAACACTCGCACAGATTGGAGTCAACGCGGCACTCATCGCCGGAGGTCCGGAAGAGAACGGTGCTCTGACCAAAGGAGAGAGTCTCGAACTCGTCTCTGGGTTCCGGCCAAGCGACGGGGTCGTGGTCGATGAGACGTCTCGACCACACCACCACTCGTCGATGTTGTGGTTCCTCTCTGATTTGAATAGTCTCGCCCAGAATGGGTGGTTTGGGTACGTTAATCCCGAACCACTCATTCCTGCACCGAAGATTCAGCAGCTGACAGATGGTGTTGCAAAAACGACGATGGAACTGTTTACTCCTGCAGATATCGTCGATATGCGGAGTAGTCGTGACCTCGGTGAAATGCTCGCTGCGTTTGGCTGGTATGGTACCCATGCTGGCTCAACCGATATACGTGGACAAGCTGCTCGCTACGCCAACGAACTCGCAGCAGAAGTAGAAGCGAACCTCAGCAGTAATGGCATGGTCGAGAACGGGACCGAAAATCAAGCAGCGACACAGGGTGCTATAGGACAGGGACTCGTGTGGGCCTCGCAACTCGATGATGTCGACCATACAGACCTCGCATCTGACGTCATCGGGTATCTACTCGATACGCTATGGGACGGTGATGCAGGAACGTTTGCCAGTTCGGAAGGTGCGTCTACGTACACGATGACCGCACGGGACGTTGGGGACGTGACTGGAGGTCTCAATGCAGCGGACGCTGAACTCGGGACTGACCGCTTAAAAGAGATATACGCCCAGTATTTCAACCAGACGTTCAATCGGGGTCGTCTCCAGCGGGCGGAACGCCCACAGTCTCGCAACGAGAGTGCTGAGTTTTCGTTGCCATTACCACCGAACGCTGGTGGTCAGCACGGCCAAGCAGCCGTCTACAACACCGAAGTCGAGTACGACACCGCCACTGACGAGTGGACGGTAACTGACTCGATGTTCGATACGGAAGGTGCACTGTATCTCTCGAATCAAGATATCTGGATCAGTCAATGGGGTGGCGACTTCTATCAGAGTCGTGGTGTCCCGGGAAAGAGCGACACGCCATTGTGATAAACAACACCGCGAGGGGTTGTATACCCGTCGTCGGCTAAAACGAGTGGTTTGGGGGGTGCCTCTGATAGGCTGTTTAATTTTTTACCCACACGTCTCAGTCGGAAGACTGTACTGTGCGCGTGTACAGCCCTTTGGAGAGTCTGCCACCTTCAATGGCCGAGGAGCGTTGGCACGGGGGACGGTACTGAAGCTGGGCAAACTCGCCACCAAGTAGAACGGCCTCTATCCAAATATATCTAAGGTGAGCCGACGGTAACCGTCTCTGTTCGCTACTGTGGTCGGATTGCACGGTCGAGGTGGGCTTTTGTCCAGTACTGACGATGTACCGCTGTAATGCTCGTTGTACATGCGACATTCCCAATTGACCCAGACAGACGCACAGAAGCATTAGAATTGGTTCGTGAGTTAGCAGAACATTCGAGAGACGAGGATGGTATCATCGATTATCGAGTTGCGACCGACGTCGACGATTCGAACATCTTTCGCTTTATCGAACAGTACGAAAACGAGGCTGCGTTCGCCGCACACGCGGAAACTGACCACTTCGAGACGTTCGAATCTGCACTCCCAGAGCTGTTAGCTGGTGAACCGGATGTCACACAATTCGAAGTCGAGTCAGCGACTGCTCTCGAACTCTGACCTGATTTGTTTTCAAAAAAGCGTGGTTCTCAGTAGATGTTGTGACTACTATTCAGCTCACGAACCCATGTCGTGTTCTTCCTTTGCGTGAATTTTCAACTCCTCTTCGGTGTCGAACGTCGTTCCACACATTCCACATTCGTGGGCCTCTTCGTGTTCGTGTTCGTGTTCGTGTTCGTGGTTATGGTCGTCTACCATATGTGTGTAATATGGTTCCGGAGTGTATTGAAGATACGCTGAGAGGTTCGTTACTCAGTTACTCTCGCGTAACCCTCAGTTGAGAGTCGCACCTGAGCCACAGAGGCTCCCTACTGAACACTAAACGAATCATCTATCGAACGCACGGACGACAGCTTCGATATTGGACTCGCTATCTGGGCCTGTCGCTTGCCACCGATATCGGACTTGTCTAGTTTCGTCGATTGCAAACACAGTACGCCGAGGGATCCGGTCGTGTCCTTCGGTTGGCTCTAATGACACGTCGTACTGCGACGCAATGCGACGATCAGAGTCCGAAAGCAGAGCGAAATCGAAGTCGTGAAGCTCGTAATACTCCCGGTGACTGAATACGGAGTCTGGAGAGATACCGAACACAGTGACGTCAGACCGGATGTCTACCCACCCAAAGTCCCGAAGCGTGCACAGGTCTTCAGTACACGTCGGGTGGAAGTCGAACGGATAGAATACGAGCACTGCGCCACCGTGTTCGAGCGTATCTGAGAGCCGATAGCTGGTCATGCTATCGCCATCTGTTCCTGGAAGTTCGAAATCAGGTGCTGTGAATTCTAGGGGGATCATGTATAGTCTCTCACTTCACGATGAGTATATTTCATTCAATTATGCCCTTACGAACCAAAACACCGGCTGGTATTAATTATAACATCGGCTGTGTAAGCCGATTACACGCCTGCGAAACGTTAGTATAGCCGATATCGGCCGTGATATTCGGACACGAGTATTCAAACAGATGTCCGCTTTGAGTCTATCCAATGAGTACCCTTCGAGAACTAGGAGACTTCGTCCGTGGCCGCTACGCAGTGAAGCTTGGGCTTGCTTTCCTCGTAGTGGTTGCATTAACTGTTGGGTTCGCAGGTGTCGTTCACGTTCAGACGTCTGAGCAACTTCGAGAGGACGTAGAAGCGGACTTGGTAACGACTGCAAGCGTTCGAGCGGCTGACCTCGACACCTGGCTCGCCGCAGTAAAGACACAAACTGTTGCAACCTCCGACGACGTTGCCGTCCAGTCGGGCGATGTTGCCACGGTCCGGGGACACCTTTCGTCGATGGTGCAAACTGGTGCAGTTCCGGATGGCGTCGTCGCGATTCATTATCTGGATACGAAAACGGGGACGCTTGTCACGAGTACCAACGACGATCTCGTGGGCGTAAATGCTCGTGAGATGGGTGCGCCATTCGCGACGGACCCACCGTCTTTCAGTACCCCCACCGACGTCTATGTCTCTGAGCCCTTCCGTGTCCCTGTTGCCGAGTTCCCGGTCGTCGCGGTTGTCTCACCAATTCCGAACAGCGATGGGAAGGCGTTGGTGTACATGGTCAACTTCGCTGCTCGAACCGAATCGTTCACACAGGCAGTCGACGGTGGGGCGACGCTCGTCGTGAACGAAGATAACCGATATATGGTCAACCCGGAGCCGTCGAAGATTTCGACAGAGATTGCAGAGTCTGAGAAGGCAACCCAAACAGCCGCTGGAGGCGAATCATTCGTCGAAGGCAAGACGATGCTCGCTTCAGCCTCACAGATGGACGAAGCACCGTGGACTGTCGTCGTTCGCGTCCCACGAGAGAATGCGTACGCACTGGGTCACCGGGTTACGGATTCGATTCTGGCCTTTGCGGGACTCACCCTCGTCACCCTCGTAATTATCGGTGCTGTAGTCGGACGTGATGCCGTCTCCTCACTCCGCGAACTGGAGTCGAAAGCGACAGCAATGGCGGACGGCGACCTCGACGTTTCGATGGAATCGACCAGGAAAGACGAGTTTGGCTCGTTGTTCGAAGCTTTCGACTCGATGCGGGATTCTCTCCGAGCGACGATTCACGAAACGACCGCGACGAACGAGCAGTTGGTAGAGAAGGCTGCTGCGTACGAACAGACGATGAGCGCAGTCGCAGATGGTGATCTGACCCAGCGTGTGGACGCGACGAGTTCTAACGAGGCGATGGCCGATATCGGCGAGGCGTTTAACGAGATGATAGACGAGATAGAAGGAACAGTCGAGGACGTAATTCACTTTACGAACTACGTCGCGAATGCGACCGTTCGGGTCAACGACGGAGCAGACGAGGTTCTCGACACCAGTAAATCAGTCTCGGCTTCGGTCGACGAAATTTCGAATGGGGCGATTCAACAGACAGAACACCTTCGTAGTGTCGCTGGGGAAGTACAGTCACTGTCTGCATCGGCTGAGGAGATTGCGGCCACAGTCGACTCTGTCGCGAAGACCTCTAAACAGGCGGCCGCAGCAGGCGACGAAGGGAGGTCTGCGGCTGAGGCTGCAGCCACAGAAATGAACGAGATCGAACGCGAGACTGAACAAACTCGAAGTGAGGTCGAGTCACTCGCAGCAGAGATGGAAGAAATCGAAGATATAACTGAAGTGATTACCTCAGTCGCTCAAGAGACAAACCTCCTCGCGCTGAATGCGTCTATCGAAGCAGCACGAACAGGTGAAGCAGGTGAAGGATTTGCAGTCGTCGCTCAAGAAGTCAAAAACCTCGCTGAGGAGACCGCAAACTCTGCAGAAGCGATAGAGAACCGAATCGACCGTATCCAATCACAGACCGGAGAAACCGTCGATCGAATACGGGAGACGTCGAATCGACTCGGGAATGGTGTCGAGACTGTCGAAGCGGCGGTCGAAGACCTCGAACAGATCGTCGATTACGTCGAAGAGACTGACGTGAGTATCCAGGAAATCAACGATGCCACCGCTAATCAGGCGGCCTCTGCAGGTGCGGTTGCAGACATGGTCGAAGAGATCTCCGGCATTAGTGAAGAGACTGCCAGCCAATCAGAACACGTCGTTGCCGCTGCGGAGCAACAGACTGGAACAATTTCCGAAGTCACTGAAGCGTCGACAGACCTCGAGAGCCGGGCGCAGATCCTCCGATCGGTTCTCGAAGAGTTCACGGTGTCGGATGCAAACCTCTCGTCGAGCGACGCTATAGACGCCGACCACGACTCGATTCTCCACCGTAATGGCGAGGGAGTGAGTTCCACCCGTTCGAATTGAGACAAAAACTCCACCGTTAGGATGGTGAGCTTCCCACCCGACGGAGGATGTTCACACACCGAGTGCTTCTGCCAACTCGAAGAACGTCTCGATAGTCAGGTTGGGGTCATCACCAAACGTCTCCCAGGGTGAACCCTTACGGTCGACCCACACGCCTTGCATTCCTGCGTGTTGCGCCCCCATGATATCGAACCACCCTGCCGTGACGTGTGCGATCTCGTCGATAGGAGTGCCAGTGCGTGCAGCCGCGTGTCGATACAATTCAGCGTCCGGTTTGAATGTTCGAACTTCGTCAGCACTGATCGTGTCGGTGATTACGTCTCCAATATCTGCGTGTTCGACCATCGAGTCGAGCATCTCCGGATTTCCGTTCGAGACGACGTAACACTCGTACCCTCCATCTCGGAGACGCTCGATTCCGTCTCGAACGTCGTCGAACACGTCGAGTTCGTGGTAGACCGCGAGAATCTCGTCTCGCACCTCGGTCCCAATCTCGACGTCGTGGGCGTCGAGGGCGTACTGTAACGCATCCCTATTCATTTCGTAGAATGGTTGATACGCGTCGGTTTGGTTCGCGACGAACGTGTACTCAAGAGAACGTGCTCGCCACAGCTTCGAGATAGGTTCTGGGTTCGAGACACGAGCAGCCAGCGCCTGTTCTGCGGCGTCCACGTCGACGAGCGTACTGTACGAATCGAAAGTCACCGTCGAGACGCGATATGGGTCAAACGGCATCCTGTTTTGGTACGAGTGTCCCCATCTTAGTTTTCCGGTGGCAATGCAAGATACTCGAACAATCGGGCGAGTCGGTCTGGCCTTTTCTACTTCGATTCCACATACAAAATACCGAGGACCACGACCAGAGCAGCCTCGGTTATTTTCGAGAGTGCAGCAAACACGTCGCCAGTCAAATGGGCGATGACGTTTTCCAGTGGGGAAACCCCGTGGAGAAGTGGTTCACGACCAGGAAGGAACCCTCCGTGGCCGGTAAAATGCCACGCAAAATAACCGACAATGTATGTGACTGCGAGAAGAATCCCTGCGAAGTAATATGGTCGGATGTTGGGTGCATTTCGGCTCAGAGAGAGACCGACCAGTAACGCAACTCCGGAAAGAACGAACGCAGCAGGACGCGGGTCAAAGACGAGTAGTCCTGGATCCGCACTGAGAATGGCGAGCAATTTGAACAGACCGTGATCCGGACTCAGAATGTGGTTCCCAGCGACGATGATTGTGAGTGCTGCGCCGACATACGAAAGCCTCCGCGTCGGGCTTTGTTCTTCTCCCCACGTCGGTTCAGAACTGTCTGTTGTATCCATCTACACCGCAACTCTTCCGGTTACATACTTCAACGTTAGCGGCGAGTGTAAGCTACTTACACGGACAATTTTTGAATCCGTTCGTGTCTGAAGACGCCCCCAGAACGCGAAGTGTTCTGGTGTGCGAACGGAACGCTTTGTGTCCCGTCGACGCGGGCATGAGCTCGGTTCTCCATCCCACCCGCGATTCGCCCCGTGTAGTGCTATTGCACACACGCAATACCAATATTACCAAATCCACCGTTTTGGGGACTAGATATCTTATGAAAGCCGCGCTACTGCGGGGACGACAGTCCGTCGACCGAATCCAAACACCCTGTTCAGAGATATGTCCCTGACGAGACGAGACGTATTTGAATACCTTGCTGAATCAAGTAGTGCCACACCGAGAGAGACGACCACTGTCGGGTCACTTGCGTCGGCACTCAACACCGATAGGCGAACTGTCGAGACCCACCTTGATGCACTCGAAGCGTGTAATCTGGTACACAATCGGTCGAACGGTCGAGTTCGAGTGACGATTACGGGAGAAGAACTTCTCGAAATCGACCCTGCTGAGATTGTCGTCATCGATGCGTGCGAAGACCGAGACCAATAAGAACGACGCCCACGTAACTGACTTCATGTCACCGTCTCCAATGGAGAACCCGAACCCCAATGCCTAACGAACACCTTTCGAACTCTACGTCTGACTCCGAAGAAGTCGCCTACGACCCGTCGTCGAGCCGCTACGATGTCCTCGAGTGTGCGTGTCCCGACTGTGACAACGTCATCCTCACTATCGGGAACGACGACCCGCCGATGTCCTGTCACGGTGAACCGATGCAACGAGTCACCGACGTCGAGATGCGTATCGAGTCGCCCGACGTGAGACAGGTCCTGCTGCAAGCGTTTGGGCTTCCGAAAGCAGCACTGGATATCTGTCTGTGTGTCATCGGAGAAGGTCCGCTATCGGCCAACGAAGTCGCGACCGAACTTGGATACGACCGCAGTACAGTCACTCGATACCTGAACAAATTATCTGAACTCGGTCTTCTTCGCCGCTCGGAGTTGAACCGAGAAGCGGGTGGTGTCGTCAACGTCTATCACTCGGTCGACCTCGAACGGATGCGCCGAGATACCCTCGTCGGCTTTTATATTTGGGCTGGCGAAGCTGCATCGCTAATCGAACAGGCGAACGTGACGAAAAAAGACTATCTCGAATCGAACTCCAATCGTGATCTCCCAGACGTGTTCTGGGAATCCTCACTCGACGACTGACTCCGAAAACGGGTTCAAAAATTCAGGCGTCTGATGGTGACTGTCGTTTACCGCTGAGTACCTTCGCTGCGGTCAGCACGGGGTCCCACGTCGTGTTGAACGGTGGCGCGTAGGCGAGGTCGTAATTCGAGAGTTCGTCGACAGTGATTCCCTCGGTAACAGCACCGACGAGAGCATGGCTTCGGTGGACGGCACCCTCTCCGTATTCAGAGACGAGACTCCCTCCGAGTATCCGTCCTGTGGGGCGGTCGATGGTGAGCGTCACTTGAACTGTTCCTCCTTCGGGATAGTACCCAGCACGAGATTTGGCCTTGATAGTCTCTGTTAGCGGTTCGAACCCTGCCTCGAGGGCCTCGTCATGAAGGAGGCCAGTTCGTGCTGCTTCGATATCGAAGGCTTTCACCGCCGCAGTCCCTGCGACGCCCCCGCCCATCGTTGGAGTGCCTGCGACAGTCTGCCCAATCACTCGGCCGTGACGATTCGCGGTCAATGCGAGTGGAATGTACACCGGTTCACCCGTAACCACGTGCGCTGCCTCGGCACAATCTCCTGCTGCGTACACGTCGGGAACGTTCGTCTCCCGATATTCGTCGGTCGCGATTGCACCCGTCTTACCGAGCTCGACGCCGGCGGCTTCCGCGAGCTCCGTTCGTGGGCGAACACCGGTCCCAACGAGTACCATCTCGACGGGAATCCGCTCTTCGTTCGCCACGATGGCTTCGACGGACTCTCCACCGACGAGTTCCCGAATTTCAGTGTCGAGATACACTGCAACGTCCTGCTCGTGGAGATGTTCGAGAACCGTCTCACTCGTTGCCTTACTGAACTGCTTCAGGATACGGTCTCCACGTTGGAAGAGATGGACTTCGAAGTCGTTCGCCGCCAGGGCTTCAGCCATCTCGACACCAATGTATCCTCCACCAACGATTCCGATTGGACCATTACACGTTTCGAGGAAGTGGCAGGCTGGGCCTCGGTCAGGCTGTTGAAGGTTCCCATCATTACGAGCGCGAGAAACGTATTCACGGAGTCCTTTCCCGTCCGACATCGAGCCGAGTGTGTAGACTCCCTCTCGGTCGATTCCATCGATTGGTGGCGTCACCGCAGTCGAACCAGTCGCGATGAGCAGATGGTCGTAGGGTTGAACGACGTCACCGTCTGAAGAGCGAGCAGTCACGATTCGAGTTTCGGGGTCGATATCGACGACGTCGTGTCCAGTTCGGAGGTCGATATCCCGTTCCTCTCTGAACTGTTCCGGTGTAACCGAGACCAGGTCTTCGAGTGATTGAATCTCGCCTTTGATGTAGTACGGAAGGCCACAGGCACCGTACGAGACCCACTCGCCTCGTTCGAACACGACGACATCAAGGTCTGGGTTATCACGCTTTGCCTTACTCGCTGCAGACATCCCTGCAGCATCTCCGCCAACGACGACGAACGTACTCATACGTCAATCTCGGCTGGTATTGATATAAACGCAGTCCGGGTGTGTACGGCGCTTCCTACATCGCCCGACGTCCGTGCAAGTATGGTGAACCACCGCACGA
>Ga0207718_100726_pt1 | contig 24018 bp, 24 predicted proteins | sample A23M2SouthBayCA_FD_187749 | JGI IMG/M metagenome (GOLD analysis project Ga0207718, IMG submission 187749) | Aerobic enrichment media microbial communities from Eden Landing Ponds, California, USA - A23 M2 (SPAdes) | ecosystem: Environmental > Aquatic > Marine > Unclassified | place: Emeryville... | reverse complement strand
GCTTGATCGACCTCTTTGGCGGGTCGATCACGGTCGCAGGCGTCGAGATCGCCTACATGGTGTTCTGGATGCTCGCCCTGACCGTCGTCTTCGGGCTCGTCCTCCAGAAGACCCGGTTCGGTCACCACGTCTACGCGACGGGTGACGACGAGTCGGCCGCCGACCGGAGCGGCATCAACACCGATCGCGTCAAGATCACGAACTTCGTCATCACGGGCGTCGTTACCGCCATCGCCGGCGTGCTCTCGATCGCGTACTTCGGCTCGATGTTCGGCTCCGCCGGCCGCGGCTTCGAGTTGCTGATCATCGCCGCGGTCGTGATCGGCGGGACGAACCTCTTCGGCGGCGAAGGAAGCATCTCCGGGATGTTCCTCGGCTCACTCGTCATCGCCGTCATCCCCGTCCTCCTCGTGTTGAACGGGGTGTCCGTCGCGTTCCAGGAGACGTTGACCGGCGCGGTCATCATCGGCGCCGTGATGGTCGACATCTACCTCCGGGACTGATCCCGGTCACGCTTTCAGGACACGTTGAGTGGAAAAAGGTCAGTCGGGTTCGATCCGGACACGTTCTCGGTATCGGCGATGACGACGCCGTTTTCGTGGGGCAACGAACATCGAGATGCATGCCAGAGACTGAGAGGTCCCCGTTCCCGGCGTCGATAGTTGGCTCTTCCGGGAGCGCTCCCCGGATCAACAGGACAGCCTTTTCGCCCTCGACAGGGTAGGAAGGGTATGTTCGAGACGCGGCCAGATCGGGGCGCGGAGGTCGTCCTCGCCGGACGGTCGAACGTGGGCAAGTCGACGCTGATGCGCGAGCTCACCGGCCACACCTTCGATACCGGGCAACGGCCCGGCGTCACCAGAGAGCCCAATCACTACGACTGGACGAGCGAGGACTTCGTGCTGACGGATCTCCCCGGCTTTGGCTACATGAAAGGCGTCCCCGACGAGGTCCGCGAGCAGATCAAGACCGACGTCGTCCGGTACATCGAAGCCAACGCCGACTCGATCCTGGTCGGGGTGCTCGTCGTCGATGGCAAGAGCGTCATCGACATCATCGACCGTCACTCGGGCCCGGACGAGATCCCTCACGACGTCGAACTGTTTCACTTCCTGCGGGACGTGGGCATCCCCCCGGTCGTGGCCGTCAACAAGATGGACAAGGTCGACGATCGCGACGAGCGTTTGAACGAACTGTGTGATCGGCTGGGCCTCCACCCCCCCTGGAAGCAATGGCAGGAGACGATCGCCCCGATCAGTGCCAAACGCGGTTCGATCGAGCCCCTGAAAGAAGCCGTTCGCGAACACCTTCACGAGGCCGAACGCGACGACCTCTTCCAGTTCTTCTGAGCGAAAGCGGGTCGGTCGAGGCAACCTGTCAGTTCCCAAGCGACCAGATGCGAACCTCGTCCAGCCGCGGTTCCGGATCGAGTTCGCGGACGCTCGATCCCATCACGCCGACGAGTTGGGCCGAGGCAACCACGCCGGCCCGGAGCGCACGTTCGGCGTCCCAGCCCTGCTCGAAGGCCCACAGGACCGCGGCGAGCATCGAGTCGCCGGCCCCCAGCGTGTCCACCACGTCGACGTCGAGTGCCGGCGCGTACAGCGTCTCCTCGGGGGTGACCATCACCGCGCCGTCGCTCCCCATCGAGGCGATCACGCACTCGAAGCCCCGTTCCCGGAGGGTCTTTGCGGCGTCGACGCACTCGGTGACGGACTCGATCTCCCGCCCTGTCGCGGCCTCCAACTCCTTGCGGTTCGGTTTGCAGTACGCGTACTCGGCGTCGAGTTCCCGCAACACCTCGCCGGGCACCTCGACGGCAGTGTCCCAGTCGCCGGCCGTCGCGATCCGATCGACGTCGGCCGCGTCCATCCCCGGCAGCAGGCTCCCGCCGATGTTGACCGTGGCCGGCTCGTACTGGGTGACGATCTCGATCAGTTCGTCGATCACGTCGCTATCGACGGTCGGTCCCGTCTGATTGAGCTGGTACTTGTTCCGGGGCGTCAGGATAGTAGTGTTGATGCGGGTCACACCCGCAACCTCGACGAAGTCCATCGGAACGTCGTACGTGTCGAGGTCTTCTTCGATGAAGTAGCCCGTGAAGCCGCCGATCAACCCCGTCGCCACCGTCTCGGAGCCGAGCGCCTGCAGGAACTGCGAGACGTTGACGCCGTTGCCACCCGAGGTGAACTGTGCCTCGGCGCTCCGCTGGACACTCTCGGATTCGAGCCCCGTGTTCATCTTGATCGTCTGATCGACAGCGGGGTTCAGCGTGACAGTCGCTATCATGTACCTGACTCCAGCAGTAGTGGTCTCCTGACTCTTTCGATTGAGTCAATTCTTCTCATGGTTTTCTGGAATCAACGACGCCCGCTTCGCTGCATGCCGCCTCTACTACTCCCGAAACGTATTTAACCCTGGCATGGAATTGTGTTACTAAGGATCTGAGTAACAAATGAGTGAGACACACGACGCCGACTACGACCATCTCGAGGACGTCGAGGACGGGTGTGGCTGTGCGGAGATCTGGGAGACGATGAGCGAGCAGCGCGACCCGTCGGCTGAGACGGGCGTCGCCGACGACTGAGGCCCGAACGTTCTGCTGTCGTGCGGTTGTTGGACTCCTCGCGAGTCGTTCGGGTTGCTACCGTTCGTTGCGAACAGTATGAAAGCCCCGGCGCGTTCGCGGGCTCCGACTCGTTGCGCTCCTCACGGTGTTGCGGTGCTTACAGCGTATCGCTCCGCGACGCGCCGCCCCTTTCGGTCCCGCCCGGAGTAGCCGTGTCCCTACTGTTTCCAGCGGTCGATCCCGAACGTGACTCCACTCACGACGATCGCGACCACCAGGACGGCGGGATCCGAGGAGACGAACAGCCCCGGCGTGGGTGGACGGACCCAGAGCGGATAGAGGTAGAAGTTCGCGAAGCCGTCGGCGTAGACGCGCAATCCGTCGATCACGAGCGAGAATCCACCAGCGGCGGCCAGGACGGCGTAGGCCGTCCGTCGCCACTGCTCGCCGAAGCAGAGTGCGATGATCCCCGCGACGACCGTCACCCCCGCGACGCTCGCCACCGGCGAGTAATCGAAGGGGAGTCCGATCGCGTTCTCGATCACGTCCGCGTCGACGAGAATCTCGATCTTCACGAGATCCGGGATCGCGGCCCCGCCCATCGCGACGACCACCCAGCGCTGATCCAGCCCGTCGACCCACCAGCTGGCGATCGTAAACGCCGCATACGTCACCAGGACGGTCGACAGCAGGTCAGCCATCGCGACGCACCTCGAAGGTCCACGTATCCCAATCGATGCGCCAGTACCTGAAGAACGCCAGCAGGACGAGGACAGCCCCGAGCACGGAGACGCCGTACTTGTACCACTCAGCGCCGCTGGACGAATTCACCACGACGACGCGCTCGGCGTCGAGGGTGCGCTCGGTGGTGAGTTCGCCCAGTATCTGAACGATGCCGCCCGGCTTGACGGAGCGATCGAACGACTGGACCGAAAGCGAGAACGACCCTGAATCAGCCTCGACCCGAATCGTCGCCGTCCCCGCGTCGGTGTCGATGGCCGTCACCGTACCGAAGAGGAACACCTCGTCACCGACGTGTTCGGCCGGTTGACTGGCGAGGTCGTCTTCGTCCGGGTAGGGCCACCGGTCGTCCTCGACCGCGCCGTAATGGACCCCCATGCCGACGAGGAGCGCGACGAGCGCGAAGACGATCACACCGCGGTGCCACTGTCTCACGAGAGAGGGTGGAACGGGACGGACAATGTAGGTTTTCCTTCCCGGCGTCAGTTCGCCTCTGGGTGTGTTGCGTGACGGTTCCCGGAATGGCGAACGACGCACGTAAGAGCGACTGGCACCCACCTCAGTCCATGCGCCAGTTCGTCGTGATCGGTCACGAGGCACCGACGACGCCCGACTTTCCGCTGGAAGACCTACCGGGTGCGGCCGGCCGACTCGACCTGCTCAGCCGGTCGATCACCGCGGCGTTTCTCCGCTCGCACGGTCTTCGGGAGGACGTCCGATTTCGCTTAGTGCTCGGCGACGAGTTCACGCTACGCCTCGAGGGGCGAGAGTTGCAGGGCCTCAATCCCGACGAGCGGAGTACCGCTGCCCGGATCCGGAGCGCGCTCCAGCAACGGGAGGGTGCGATCGGCCACCAGGCGGTCGAGACGTCGCCGGGGATCGATCTCTCCCGACGGGGCGTCGAAACGGCGCTTCGGGACGCGGCTGAGGAGGGCACGCTGCTCCAGCTCCACGAGGACGGGACGCCGATCGTCGAATGCGATACCCCTGATGATCCCGTCTTCGTCCTCTCGGACCATCGTGATTTCACCGAGGAAGAGCAGGCGCTGCTCGACGAGTTAGAGGCCGAGCGTGTCAGCCTCGGGCCGAACGCGATCCACGCCGATCACGCGATCAGCGTCGTCCACAACTACCTCGACACCGACGGCTACGAACGGTATTGAGCGGGTGGGTTGGGCCAGTGACGGCTCACTCGATCGTGAGTTCGCCGTCACCTGCGGCCGCGTCACCGGCGTTTTCGTCCCATTCGAGTTCGAACTCGATACTCAATTCGCCAGGCCCGTCGACCGGTCCCTCGCGTTCGGCTTTGACCTCGAAGGTCGGATGGGCGGGCGGTTCGAGGGTGACCGCCTGCGCGCCTGCTTCCAGCGTGATCGCGTCGCCGGCCTCGAGGTTGTCGGCCACGGTGCGGAGGTACGTGGCGATTTCCTCACGGGACATGGACTGCTCGGTTTCGAAGAGCACTTCTTCGGGCATGTCAGGAGAGAGGGGCTCCACGGGGATAAGTGTTGTAGCGTCTACATACGAGCAGTCGTGGATTCGCCTGACTCGACCCGTCTCGCAAGAGTTAAAGGCGAACCTCGGCAATTATTACGTGCGGGCCGGTGGGGTAGCTTGGTATCCTTCGGCCTTCGGGTGGCCGTAACCGCGATTCGAATTCGCGCCGGCCCACTACCTTTCCCGCGAACAAACACGTGAGCGGGAAGTCCGTGTAGCCGCGCGAATTCGAGCAGGGAAGTCGCAGCGCGAACGCAGTGAGCGATCGTCTTCCCGTGTTCGACATCCGCGCCGGCCCACTACATATATGGGCTTTTCCCGCATTCCTAGACACTTAGCGGCCGGTTTCGGGGGTGAGTAACGTGGCTGTTGAGTTGTCGGAAGGCAAAAATCCGCTTGATCATTGCCCAAATAACTAAGCAACCGAGACGAGCTAGTTGTCGTGTTCGGGCTCGCGGTACTCTTCGACGTCGATCACGTGCTTCGTCTCTGGGTGCGTAAGGTCACTGTCGCCGGAGACCACTGGCGCATCTAGTTCCCTGCCGACGGCGGCAATCAGCGCATCAAGGCCGTCCAAATATGGCCCACTCGATCCGACCTCGTCCGCGATCTCCCCCGCTGTCACGGCCGTCCGCTCGTCGACGGCGTACGTCTCACCCCACGAGAGGTCTCCACGAGCGCCGTCGACATCGCCACTCGGCAGGTTCCCCTCGCCGACGAGTGCCTCAGCGTAGGCCGGAACGGGCATCACCCAGCGTTCGTTCTCGCCCCCATGTGCCTCGTAGAACGCTTTCGTTGCGTCGACGCCGTTCAGATAGTCGATAAGAAAAGTCGCGTCGAGGACCCTCATGCCGCGTCCTCAGCTCGCTCTCGCAGCCGCTGCTTTCGCTTCTCTTTGGACTTGCGGCGGGCCTCACGGACGCGGTCGGCTTCCTCGTCGGACCACCGACCGAACCCGTCGTAGAAATCACCGAGCTTCTCCTCGTCGAGGACACGCTCGAGCACATCGTTGTAACTCTCGTTCTCCCGCCGGAGGCGGTTGAGTTCTCGCTTCACCCGGTCGCTCACTCGTATCTGCTCGTCAGCGGTGGCCATTGTTACGTCAACATTGGCGTTGACAGGGTTTAGTTGTTAGGCTGAAGCAGACACAAGCGTCACGCGTTCAAGCCCCAGCGTGCGTCTTCCGCAAGCGAGCGCAGGCCCCGACAACACAGGGATATTGATGACCTGATTCGCTCAGACCCGACTCTCCAGCAGGTCCTTGATCGCGAAGTAGGCGGGCTTGGGATCGAAGTCCTCGTCGAAGAGTAGCGGATCGTCGGTGATCGTCTGATCGTAGTTTCGCAGCCACGAGGCCGTGTCGTGGACGCCCCAGGTGACGACCGTGTCACAGCCGTTGTCGAGACACGCCTCCAGAATGTCCCGGTAGTACTGGGCCTGGTGTTCGAGGTGGTCCTCGGGCACGTTCTCGCGGTCGTAGGCGACGTCCATCTCGGTGACGTGAACGTCCAGGCCGAGATCCTTGAACCGGCGGATGTTCTCGCCGAGGGCTTCGGGTTCGACGTAGTCCTGAGCCCGGAAGGCGTGCATCTGGAGGCCGACGCCGTCGATTGGGACACCGCGGTCGAGCAGACGTTCGAGGAGTGCATAGACCCCGTCGCCTTTCTCGTTGATCTCGTCGATGCCGTAGTCGTTGTAGAAGAGGTCAGCGTCGGGGGCGACTTCGTTGGCCCACTGGAAGGCCAGGTCGAGGTACTCCTCGCCCATCGCGTCGTACCACGGCGTCTCGCGCATGGTGCCGTCGTCGGCGACGGCCTCGTTGACGACGTCCCAGACGTCGACTTTCTCACGGTAGCGGCCCGCGACAGTGTGGATGTGGTCTCTGAGAAACGTCCGGAGTTGGTCGTCGGTGTACTCCCAGGGGTAGAACCACCCCGGCGTCTGGTTGTGCCAGACGAGCGTGTGACCGCGAACCAGCATGTCGTTCGCGACCCCGAGGTTCACGATGGCGTCGGCGTCCTCGAAATCGTAGGTGTTCCGGTCGGGTCGCAGTGGCCCCATCTTGAGTGCGTTGCCAGTCGTGACGGCATTGAACTCCCGCGTGAGCGTCTGTGCGACCGCCGGATCGTCGGGGTACTTCCTGAACGCGTCTGCAGTGATACTTGCACCGAGTGTGAGGTCGTTCTCGTCGGCCAGTTCGCGGAGTGTCTTCTCGCTTGCCATCTCCCTGTCCGTCGAAGCGAGGGGAGAAAGTCGTTGGGGCCGTCGGATGGGTAGTGGTTAGATTCGACTTCGAATGGAGTGAGTATACTATGAAAGCACTCGTCAGTGTCGGTCCCGAGTCATAGGTCGCTTCGCGCCATGCAGTGCGGATTCCCGAAAATGAGCGGCAATCGTCTGAACACCGTGATCCGCAATATAGTGAATGTAAATCAGCAAAGCGAACGAATTCAAAGATATTCTCCCGGCAAAACCAGGCCTACCAGCACGGTAGGTGTCGAGACCTCGAATCCGTCATTCCCAGTTCTCGAGCAGATCCTTGATCTCGAAGTAGGCCGGCTTGGGATCGAAGTGCTCGTCGAACAGTAGCGGATCGTCGGTGATCGTCTGATCGTAGTCCCGCAGCCACGAGCCCGCGTCGTGGACGCCCCAGGTGACGACCGTGTCACAGCCGTTTTCGAGACACGCCTCCATGATATCCCGGTAGTACTGGGCCTGGTGTTCGAGGTGGTCCTCGGGCACGTTCTCGCGGTCGTAGGCGACGTCCATCTCGGTGACGTGGACGTCCAGGCCGAGATCCTTGAATCGGCGGATGTTCTCACCGACGTCCGCAGGGTCGACGTACTCCTGGGCCCGGAAGGCGTGCATCTGGAGGCCGACGCCGTCGATCGGCACGCCCCGATCGAGGAGGCGTTCGAGGAGGTCATACACCGCGTCGGACTTCTCGTTGATGTCGTCGATCGCGTAATCGTTGTAGAAGAGGTCAGCGTCGGGGGCGACCTCGTTGGCCCACTGGAAGGCGAGGTCGAGATACTCCTCGCCCATCGCGTCGTACCACGGCGTCTCGCGCATGGTGCCGTCGTCGGCGACACCCTCGTTGACGACGTCCCAGACGTCGACCTTCTCGCGATAGCGACCCGCAACGGTATGGATGTGATCTCTGAGCAACTCCCGAAGCTGGTCGTCAGTGTACTCCCAGGGGTAGAACCATCCCGGGGTCTGCTGGTGCCAGACGAGCGTGTGGCCCCGGACCAGCAGGTCGTTGTCGATCCCGAGGTTCACGATGGCGTCGGCGTCCTCGAAATCGTAGGTGTAGCGGTCGGGTCGGAGGTGACCCATTTTGAGTTCACGACTCGTCGTGACGGCGTTGAACTCCCGCGTGAGCAACTGTGCGACCTCCGGATCGTCGGGATACTGTCTGAACGACGCTGCTTCGATACTTGCCCCGATCGTGACGTCGTTTTCGTCAGCAAGTTCACGGAGTGTCTTAGTACTGGACATCTCTGAAATCATCGACGGGAGGGGAGAAAGTAGTTGGGGCCGTCGGTGGGTGTTCGATGGTGCGTTCGGATGAGAGACGCAGCCGAGAAACGGTTATCTGTCTGATGGAAATAGAACAGGCATGGAACCAGGAACGCACCCACGGCGACAGTTTCTGGCCGGTCTCGCCGTCGGAATCGTCGGGCTCGCAGGCTGTACGGAACAAGAGACGACGGCCGAAGATACGTCGGTGAACGACGGCACGTCAGCAGACGGAGAGAAGACGACCCCCGCTGCCGAGGCGACCGACACGGAGACCGACACGACCGAGACGGACACGCCGGCCTCGACCACCGTGGCGACCACGACACTCGATCGACGGGAAGCCAACGTCGTGGGGGTCGAATTCGAGCCAGTCGATGGTGGCATCAAGTTCGGCGTGAGCCTGAATCACGACGACAACGGCGAGGACGGCTACGCGGACTGGTGGCAGGTTGAGCGACTCGACGGGACGCAACTGGGACGCCGGGAACTGCTCCACGCCCACGCGAACCAGCCGTTCACCCGATGGGAGACGATCGAGATTCCAGCAGTCGTGACCTGTGTCGTCGTCCGCGGTCACGACCAGACTCACGGGTACGGTGGCGTCGCGATGCTGGTCTCCCTCGATTCCGGGGAGCTGCGGTCGATCGACCAGGGTTCTGAACCGCAGTCCTTCGAAACGAGCGACTGTCCGTAAGGAGAGTCGCAAGAGGTCAGACAGGGGTCCGTGACGGCACGGCCTGCTCAGAGCTGTCGGTTCCACTCGTCAGTTCCGAACTGCTCAGTGACGAGATTGCGTGCGCTCGCGAGTTCGGCGTCCGTGAGTTCTCGCTCGCTCGCGCCGTGTTGCTCGCGGACCTCCCGTATCAGCGCATCGACGACGTCCGAACGCGAGGCGTCGGTGTGGTCGGCGATCCGGGCGACTCGCTTTTCGGCGGACGCGATCGCCTTATCGGAAACCTTCTCCTCGCCGACGCGCAGGACCCGGAGCATCTCCGCGATGTCCAGGGCGTAACTCATCGTGGTGTGGTGGAGGACGGCACCGTCGGTGCGGCGCTGGGCCGAGCCACCGATCTTGCCGGTCTCGTGGGCGATGTCGTTCAGCGGTTCGTGGGCGGCCTCGACGCCCAGGTTTCGGAGCGCGTCGATAGCCCACCGGTCGAGGTCGGCGTAGCTCTGGCGGATATCGTCGCTCACCATCTCAGCAGGCAGGTACAGCGAGAAGGTGACGACCGCGCCCGGCTGGACGAACATCGCGCCGCCGCCAGTGATCCGCCGGACGACATCGATCCCCTCGCGATCGACGTATTCGGGGGCGACCTCGTCGGCGTAGGCCTGGAAGCGCCCCAGCGCGACCGCCGGCGATTCGCGATACCAGATCCGCAGCGTCGGCCCGATCTCGCCGCTCGCGACGCGATCGAGCAGAACGCGTTCGAGCGCCTGCTGGATGGCCTCGCTGTAGGTTCCCGAATCGACGATCGTCCAGGGCTGGTCGGTCTGGCGTGTCGCAGTCGCAGTGTCGTCAGTCATCGAGGACCTCCATCGTCAGATCGGCGACGTCCGCGGCCGAGAAGCCGATCAGCGTCGCTTCGACGTCTTCGACAGCCGCCAGGATCGTCTCGCGGTCGACGTCGACGGCATGTCCCTCGATCGCGGCTTCGATGTCGCGGCGCGCCGCGTGCGGTTCGACGAAAAAGTCGCCGGTCAATCGGACGTCGTCGATCCGGTCCTCAGCTTCGACGTCGACGCGAACCAACTTGCCGTCGGGTACTTTCTTCGATGCTCGTGGTGGCATAGTGGGGAGAGTGACGTGGGCAGAGTCAGTTGGCGGTGTGGATCGCCTCGCCGCGGGCGTTCGCGGCGGCCTCCATGACCGCCTCCGAGAGCGTCGGGTGAGTGTGGACGGTCTCGGCGATGTCCGAGAGCCGAGCGTCCATCTCGATGGCGAGGGCGACCTCGGCGATCAACTCGGAGGCGTTCGGGCCGACGATCTGTGCGCCCAGGATCAATTCCGTGCGTCGGTCGGCGACGATGCGCACGAAGCCTTCGGTGTCGCCAAGCGTCAGCGCCCGGCCGTTGCTCGCGAGGGGCATCCGGCCGACGACCGGGTAGTACCCGTCGTCGCGGGCCTGGGATTCGGACATGCCGACCGTCGCGACCTCGGGATCGGTGAAGACGACCGCGGGCATCGCCTGGTAGTCCAGGACTGACGGTTCACCGGCGATGGCCTCGGCGGCGACTTCGCCCTCCCGGCTGGCCTTGTGCGCCAGCATGGGCTCGCCGACGACGTCGCCGATCGCGAAGATGCGCTCGCAGGTCGTCCGGCCCTGCGCGTCGGTCTTGACGAAGCCGTCGTCGTCGAGTTCGATGCCGGCGGCACCGAGGTTGGCCGTTTCGGTGACGGGTTCGCGGCCCCCGACGACGAAGACCTTCTCGGCTTCGAGCGCGTTGTGGTTGCCGTCCTCGTCCTCCGTGTGGACGACGATGCCGTCGTCGGCTTCTTCCCAGGACTGGGCCATCTCGCCGAACCGGAAGTCGATGCCGAACTCGGCGGCGCGCTCCCGGACGAGCCGGGAGACGTCGTCGTCGTAGCCGCTGAGCACGTCGTCGAACATCTCGACGACCGTGACGTCGGTCCCGAGCTTCTGGAACACCGTCGAGAGTTCCATCCCGATGTAGCCAGCGCCGATGACGACCAGCGAGTCGGGCCGCTCGTCTAAGGCGAGTGCGTCACGCGAGTTCAGGACGTACTCGCTGTCGAAGGGGAAGTCGGGGATCTCGATCGGCCGGCTCCCCGTCGCGACGATCGCGTTCCCGAAGTCGATGGCCGTCTCGCCGTCGTCGGTCGTGATCGTCGCCCGCCGGTTGTTGACGAACTCGGCGACGCCATCGACGACGGTAACGCCCTGTGCGTTACAGAGTTGCTCGACGCCACCGGTAAGCTGGTCGACGACGTCGTCCTTCCAGCCGGTCAGCTGGTCGATATCGACCGTCGGGTCGGCGCTGATCCCGAGGTGTTCGGCGTTTGCGGCCTCGTAGGCGATGTCTGCGCCGTGAATGAGCGCCTTCGAGGGGATACATCCGTAGTTGAGGCAGGTCCCGCCGACGGCGTCGTCTTCGACCAGCGTCACGTCCAGGCCGAGCTGGCCGGCCCGAATTGCCGCGACGTAGCCACCGGGGCCGGCTCCGATGATGAGGACGTCGGTCTGTTCGGGCACACCTTCGACGCTCCCCGGACTTGGGACGTCAGCCGGCGTATCCTCGCCGACGGGTCGGACCGTCCGTTCGGACGCGCCGCCCGTCGGCTGGCTGGCCCCACCGACAGCGTCGGCGGAGTCGTCGTCGGGTTCCGACGGTCCGTCCTCAGTGGGTTCCGGCGGTTCGGCGGGTTCGCCACTCTCGTCGTCTCCACTCTCGGAGACGTCGTCGGGATCGGCGGCCTCGTAGGTGAACAACGTCTCGCCGACCTCGACGTCCTCGCCCTCCGCGGCGACGAGTTCTTCGATCGCCATCGTCTCAGGAGCGGTCACCTCGACGATCGACTTGTCGGTCTCGACCTCGGCGAGGAGCGTGCCCTCGGCGACCGTCTCGCCGGCCGCGACCTCGAGGGCGACGAGTCGGCCCTCCGTGGCCCCGTCTCCGAGATCAGGGACTGTAAAGGCTGTTGACATCTGAACTGGTACGAGGAGGGTCCTCAGGCGTCCTTCTCGGCTTGCAGTTCCTCGAGGATCTCGTAGGCCTCGATCGCGTAGGTCATCGCCGGACCGCCGCCCATCAGGACGGCGACTTCGAGCGTCTCGATGACCTCCTCGCGGGTCGCACCGGCCTCGAGCGCGCCGTCCATGTGCCAGAGGACGCAGTGCTCACACCGTGCGACACACCCGACGGCCAGGGACATGAGTTCCTTCGTCTTCGTGTCGAGCGCGCCCGGACTCTCTGCGGCCTCGACGTAGCCGGCGAACCCTTCGAGGTTCTCGGCTTCGCCGACGAGTTCGTGGAGGCTCTGCTTCATCTCGGCAAGATCTTCTGCTTTCGACATCGAGTGTACGTTTGGACTGAACCGACGTAAGTCCGATGATACGACGGTAAATCGGCCACAATCCAAATATCCGTATTGTTATACGATGAAAATCGACACAATCACGCGTGAGAACGTGTCGTTTCGACGCTTCCCACCAGTCGCCAAGTCCAGCCACCAGTCGCCGCCGTCGACCACTCAGTCGAGTCGTTGGTCGAGGCGCTCGCGAACCGTCTCCTCGATGGTGTGACGGACTTCCCAGCCCAGTCGCTCGCGAGCAGCCGACGTATCGACGTCGAATTCCGAAACGAGCGTCTCGTCGCCGGCACGTGGGTTCTCGACGAGTTCGACGTCAGCGTCGAGGTCGTACTCGGCGGCGATCGACTGGATCCGCTCGGCGACGGTCATGATCGAGGGATGCTCGTCGCTGGCGATCTCGTAGCGCTCGACGCCGGTTTCGCCCGCCGCGAGCTGGTCGGCGAGGCGTTCGGCGCTGCGGACGTACGCCCGGGCGACGTCCTTGACGTGGATATAGTTGCGCGCCTGGGTCCCCGGCTCGTAGACAGTGAGCGTCTCGCCCTCGAGGAGACGACCCAGGAAGAAGTTGATGACCGTCCCCTTCGAGACGGTCTCCCCACCCACGTCGTGGCTGCCGTAGAGGTTCGATTTGAGGAAGAGGTGGGCCGGGAACGCGCCGTCGGCGTAGGTCTCGATGGCCTGCTCGCCTAAGACTTTCGTCCGGCCGTACCAGTTCATCGGGTCGCGAGGCTGATCGACGGTGATCGGGAACGAGTCGGGGTCGCCCAGCACGGCCATGCTGAACGGAAACACCATCGCCGCGCCACGCTTCCGGCAGAACCACGCGACGTTGTTCGTCCCGACGACGTTGGTCTCGTAGGCGAGATCAGCGTTCTCGGTGCAGTCGTCGACGCCGCTGATCGCCGCGAGGTGCATGACGATGTCGCTGCCCGCGAGGGCATCTGCAAGGCGATCACGGTCCCGAATGTCGACGTGGTCGACAGTGACGTCGCCGATCTCCCGGACGTCGCCGAGATAGAAGTTGTCGATCGCCGTGAGTTCCCACTCGGGGTGGGCCGACTGCAGGCGGTCGACGACGCGCGAGCCGATGAAGCCCGCCGCGCCGGTGACGGCGATCGAGAGCGGTTCGTCGAGGTCGAAAGCGGTATCTTCAGTCATGCGTCGATCTCCTGTCGATCGCGGAGGACAGCGGCGAGATCCCGAACGCCCTCTCGCAGCGTCCACTCGGGCTCGAAGCCAGTCTCCGCGAGGCGGTCGAAGTTGACGTGATAGGAGGGGCCGGGGTGTTCGTCCTCTAGATAGGTCACGTCGACCGGTGCGACTTCCTCGCTGACGACCTCGGCGATCTCGCTGATTCGGTAGTTGCCGGCGTCGCTGCCGACGTTGTAGACAGCCTTCGGCCACGAGTCGGGGTTGCGCGCGGCGTGGGCGAACGCCCGGGCGGAATCCCGGACGTGGATGAACGGCCGCCAGTTCGACCCGTCGCCGTAGACCGTCAGCGGCCGACCGGTCAGCGCCCGGAAGACGAAGTGGTTGACCACGAGGTTGAACCGGACGCCCGGGGCGAACCCGTAGTTCGTGCTCATCCGCAGGGCCGTCGCGTTCGCGCCGTTCTCCGCAGCGAACTCGGCGACGACATCCTCGGCCGCGACTTTCGCCTCGGCATAGGGATTGAGGGGATCAGGCTCGGTCGTCTCGTCGATGTCAGTCGTCGCCGCACGGCCGTAGTTGTTACACGAGGAGGCGAAGACGAGGGTCTCGACGCCGAGTTTTCGGGCCGCGTTGACGACGTTCTCTGTGCCCTCTAGATTGACTGCCATCGTCTCCTCGCGGCGGTCGTGGGTACTCGCCGCGCCGGTGATCGCCGCGAGGTGGATCACGGTGTCGACGCCGCCCATCGCGTTCTCGACGTTGCCGTACTCCCGGACGTCGCCGCGCCGGAAGTCCAGGTCGCCGTCGACGCGCGCTTCGAGCAGATGGCGAGGCGACCCGCTGGCGAGCGAGTCGAGCACGACGATCCGATCGACGTCGGGGGCGTCGGCAAGGAGGGGCAGCAGGGCGCTGCCGATGTAACCCATCCCGCCCGTCACGAGGACGTCCATGGCAGACGATCAGCCCTCGTCGTCGGTGAGCACGCCCGGGAGGAAGCGGTCCTCGTGGGCCGTGATCCGGTCGTCGTGTTCGACCAGGGTGCCCAGGATCGACCGGACGCCCTCCTCGAAGGTCGTGCCCTGGCCGTCGATCAGGTCGGCGTAGCGATCGTTCTCGATCTCCATCTTGTGGGTCTCGTCCTCGTCGCGGGGGTTGTCGTAGTGTTTGACGTCGACGTCCAGATCGAACTCGCCGGCGACGTCGGCGATGGTCTCGGCGACCTCGACGATCGAGATCGCGCGGGTGACCTGGTTGTAGACGACGTGGTCGTCCGGCCGGTCGTCGGGGTCCATAAGCGCGAGGCGTGCCAATCCCTCGATAGCGTCTTCCATCGCGACGAAGGGCTTGCGCTGCTCGCCCTTGCCGTAGACTGTCATCGGGTAGCCCGCGACGGCCTGGGCGGCGAAGCGGTGGGCGACGACGCCGAAGTAGTAATCGAAGTCGAAGCGTGTCGCGAGTCGCGGATCGGCCTCGGTCTCCTCAGTACCTGTGCCGTAGGTGATCGCGGTCCGCACGTCCGAGATGGGGATGTCAAACTGCGAGTTGGCGAGCCGTAAGTTCGCCGCGTCGTGGCTCTTGGTGAGGTGATACCAGCTGCCCGCCATCGCCGGGAACGGGACCTCGTCGTCCTCGCCCTGGTTCTCCATCGTCGCGCCGCCCTCGGGGATCGGGAACTCGGGCGCGCCGTAGACGCCGGTCGTGGTCGTCTCGATGAAGTGGGTGTCCGTCAGGTCGTGTTCCTCTAAGCCCCACAGCAGGTTCCGCGTGGCCTGCATGTTGTTGTGCTGGGTGTAGTTGGCGCGTTCGCCGTTGATCTGGGAATACGGGGCCGAGGGCTGGGCGGCCGTGTGCACGATGGTGTCGGGTTCGTGGACGGCCAGCAGTTCGTCGACGAAAGACTTCTCGACGAGATCGCCCTCGACGAAGGAGAGGTTCGTGACGCCGTGGACCTCCTCGGCGGCCTCGATGCGCTCGTCGATCGAGGTGATCGGGACGCCGCTGACGGAGCCGACCTCCTCGACCCACTCCCGTCGCGCGAAGTTGTCGACGAGAATCACGCGGTCGTCGGTTCGCGTCGCGATCCGGAGTGCAGTCGGCCAGCCCATGTGTCCGTCGCCGCCGGTGACGATGATCGTCATGTGTTACTCATATTGTGAGTAACTAGCTGTATAAGTCTTTCCGTCGGTGGGGCCGAGAAGGGACAGTGCCCGGTCGGACAGATCTAGAGGTTTCGAAGATAAGCGAAATAATTCAGTTATAGATAAATATATTACAGGGAAGCACGTTAGTTGACCTACGCAGGTGAAGACAGATGGATGATACGGAGATATCCCAGGATGCTCCTGAGTCGGACGAAGAGAAACCGGATTTCGGAGACTGGGACAGCCCGGAAGCGGTGATGAAAGACGGTCCGATCAGGGAACGGCTGCTCGACGTGATCGTCGGGACCCGCGAACCCACGAAAGTCGCCCTGATCGCCGAGCGGGCCGACTGTGATACCGAGACTGCCCGGGACTATCTGGAGTGGTTCGCGTCGATGGGTATCGTCCGTGAACATGCAGGACGACCGGTCAGATACGAGCGAAACGAATCGTACCTCTTCTGGCGACGGGTCGAGGAGATTCGCCGGGAGTATTCCGAGGCGGAGATCGTCGACGAACTCGCCGAGACCGAAGAAGCGATTGCGGCCTATCAGGAGCAATTCGATACCGACAACCCGGATGCAGTGTCGCTCGTCGGGACTGATGGGGCGGATTCAGTCGAGACTGCCTGGGAAGCCGTCTCTGAGTGGAAGACACTAAAGCGACGTGCCCGGTTGCTAGACACGGCACGTCGAGACGACGCGGCAGGCAGCAGCGTCGATCGCATCAATGCCTGAGAAGGATCGAACGACCGGGGCGGTCGATTCCGAGGTCCTGGAACGAATCGGGACTCGCCTGTCGGGCAGTCAGCGATTCGAACGAGTCCAATATCGACCGGCGTACGCGCCGAGCTCGGTCATCGCGGACTACGACATGGGGTATTTTCCGGCTGGCGTCGAGCGGGCGTATCTGCGGGTTTCCTGGTTCGAAACGGACGATTTCACCGTCCATTATTCCGAGCAATACGAAAATGGAACGCAGTGGGAGTGTCGGTGGGATCGGCATCCGAACGACCACAACGAGCGGGCACATTACCACCCACCTCCGGACGCGGAAACGCCGGGCGAGGACGTCGAGTACGCAGAGGACTGGCGGGATATCCTCTCACAGATTCTGCTGGAACTGGACGAACGGATCGAGTCGTTCTGGGAGTGAACCCCTACAAATTCTCGGCGGAATCCTCAGTACGGTATTGTCCACGCTGTTAGATGATCCCATGGTGAAGCTCGCTCCGTTCCGACGTTGCATCACATGCCGACTGGCCGGACCCGTTCTTGTCGAACAGGACGTACTCAACCGGCATACCGCCGTCCGGCGGCGTCCATTTGACGCGTTCGGCATCGACGAGAATTGCGGTGATTCGTATAGTCTGACTTCGCAGAAATTGATTTCGTAGAAGTCGATTTCTACTAATTGCGACTTCGTGGCAACACTCTCGAGCTCAGCGCTGTGAGACTGGATCGCAAGTGGGCGGCTCCGCCGTCGATATTGACGGCGGCGAAACCAGTAGGCTGTCGGCTGGCCTGGGTTCTACTCGGTGGATGTCCGAATCCCGCCACGCGCATCTGGCGTCGAGACTAACAAAAAATGTAAGTAATTATCGAAGTGATCATTATCGAGAGAATGACCTTCTACGACCGGACGGCGGAACTCGACGTTCTCGAGACAGCGTTCGATTCGCCGTGGTGAACTCGGACCCTACGCCGACGTCGGGCGGTGGTGGTACGGCGAAGACGAGATCGACATCGTCGGACTCGCTCCCGGGGACGATCGGATCCTCTTCGCGGAATGTGAGTGGACAGCGCAGCCAGTCGGTCACAGACTCGCGTCACAGCTCCGGGAGAAGGCCGAGCGTGTGCAAGGGGGGCCGGAGACGCGTGAGGCGGCGTTCGCGCTGTTCTCGAAGAGCGGGTTCGTCGACGGGCTCCCGGACGAGCTTGGCGAGAACTGGTCGCTGTATGAGCTGGACGAGATCGAGGCACTCCTGTAGCGAAGTCGCCCCGACCCGTGACTTTATTGAGTTAGGCAGAACGTGTAGGAGTAATGACTGACGTGGAGGCGACGACTGCGGAACTACTCGCGGAGAAGCCGGATCTCGAAGATGGACTCGCGGAACTTCTCGACGTGGACGCTGCCGAGGAGACCTGGACCTATGAGGACGTGCCTTTCGATTCGGGGACGTTCGGCGAGTTGGTGTCGCGTGGTGTCGTCGAGAAGCGTGACGGGGAGTACGCGCTGGCGGATCGCGAGGGGGTTCGACGGGCAGTGGGTGTGGAGCAAGAGGCTGACGAAGGCAGGGAACGTGACACCGCCGATTCGGTTGGAACCTTCTTCGAGGATCTCTCGATGCCGGACCTGCGCGTCGAGCGGCCGATCGCGACGCTCGGGCTGGTCGGCGCGCTCGCTTTGGTGGTGCTCTTTCGGGTGTTACCCTGGCCGGCAGTGTTCCACGGCGAGGACGTCGTCCTCTCGGGGAACGATCCGTACTTCTATCGGTATCTCGTGCAGCAACTGGTGGAGGCGAGTGGCGGGCCGCTGGACTTCTCGGTGTTCGCGTCGTTGCCCCAGGGGGTGAGCCACGGCGAGCCGTTGCTGGTGGCGACGCTGTCGTGGGTGTCGACGCTGTTCGGCGGGGCGTCGGCCGTCGGCGGCGTACTTGCGTGGTTCCCTGTCGTCTCGGCGCTCGTGACGGCGTTGCTGGTGTACGTGCTGGCGGTCCGGCTGACGGACGATCGGCGCGTCGGGATCGCCGCCGTGGCGCTGCTGGCGATCATGCCCGGCCACGCCTTCCGGACCGGGCTCGGGTTCGCCGATCACCACGCTTTCGACTATCCCTGGCTCGCGCTGACGGCGCTGGCAGTGGTGTCGCTGGTGGGTCGAGATGGACGGGAGCGTCTCGATTGGCGGACGTGGGCGTGGGGAGTTGCGCTGGGTGTCGGTGTGGCTGGCCAGACACTCGCCTGGGACGCCGGGCCGTTGCTGGTCGCGCCGCTTGGCGTGTTCGTGGCGCTGGCGGTGCCGTCGTGGGTGCGTGCAGGGCGATCGCCCGCTCGCGAGGCGAGCGTGTTCGTGGGTGGGCTAGGGCTGGCATCGGTGCTGGTGCTTGCTGCGCACGTCGGCTGGGGCTGGCACACTCGAGTCGTCGCGCTCGCGCCGGTGTTGTTGTTCGGTGGGTCTCTCGTGGTGATCGGACTGGGTGAAGCAGCGCGGCGGTTCGAGGCTTCGGCACGGTCGCTGGTCGGTGGGGAAGCACTCGTCGGCGTCGGTGGATTCGCCGTGTTGTGGGCGGTGTTCCCGGATTTCGTCGACGAACTCGGGCGCGGGGTTGACTTTTTGGTCTCGACTGAGGGTATCGCCGAGACGACGTCGATCGTTTCGGGTGAACTGGGGTCGATCATCGGGCCGATCTTCCTGTTCGGGTTCGCGCTGTTCCTGGCGCTGCCGTACATGGGCTGGGCGCTCTGGCAGAGTTACCGGGAGCTCGCGCCCGCATGGTTGCTCGTGGGCATCTACGGCTGGTGGTTCCTGGTGCTGTCGGTGATCCAGATTCGGTTCGCCGGACAGCTGGCGCTGTTCGCGGCGGTGTTCGGCGGGCTTGGATTCGTACACGTGGCGGCGTGGGTGGATTTGGCGGCGTATCCGCGACCCTTCGGCGGGTCAGAAAAGTCCGGGAGTCGGGGGTTGTCCACAAACGAGGGCGTGGACGAGACGGTTGATCTCGAGATGCCGGAACGACGTCGGGCGTTGTCGTTGTTGGGGCTTGGGCTCGGCGTCGGGTCGCTCGGTATTTTGAACACGCCGATCAAGCACTCTCAGTTGTTGATCGACGAGTCGATGTACGACGCTGCATCGTTCATGCGGGAGTATTCTGCGGAGCGAGAGTGGGAGTATCCCGAGAACTACGTGTTCAGTGAGTGGGGACGCAATCGGGTGTACAACTGGTTCGTGAACGGGGAGGCCCGGAGTTACGGGTACGCACAGTCGAACTTCGGGGAATTCCTGGCGTCAGGAGATGGCGAAGAGTGGTACGAGCGACTGCGGGACCGTGCCGGATTCGTCGTGGTCGAAGAGGGGGACATGTCCAATGGCGGGCAAGCCGGGACGATCTACGATCAGCTCTGGAGTGACGGGTTCGGGATCGAGACGGACCACTATCGAGCAGTATGGACCGATTCTGAGGATTCGTTGCGGGTGTTCACGTTGGTTCCCGGGGCGCGGGTGACCGGACAGTTGTCTGAAACTGGGAGTGTTACGATAGATGGGGAAACGGAGATAGACCAAGAATTGCGATCGATTTCGATGGAACACTCGCTCAGTGCCACGGGAATCTATGACGTGACGCTTCCACAGCCAGGCACTTATACAATCAAAGACCAGACAATCACGATCTCCGAGCAACAAGTAACTAATGGCGATCTCTTGTCGACCTTCGAAGGCGAGGGGCATTCGTATTGGTCGTTTGACGAGGGAGAGGGTGAACGTGCCTACGATCGCCGTGGTGGCTACCACGCGACGGTGCTCAACAGCGCTTGGATCGAAGGCGTGGCAGGGCAGGCAATCCGATTTTCTGGGAACGAGAGTACCGCAATCGTGGATCAGTTTGATGGGCCTGGTGGAGCGTTCACCATCGCCTTCTGGATCCGGCCAGCGGCCGAGACCCTCGGGACGGGCGACTACAAGGTGTTGATGCGGGCCGGCAGTTCGACACCGGTGATACTAGAGCCCTCTGGGCGGCTTTCCTATCGTGTTCCGGGCTACGATGATGGCCGACTTGTCTCGGATAAGCTGTCGGCCGATACGTGGACGCACGTCACCGTCACCTTCGATGGATCGACGAAGCGGGTGTTCCTAAATGGAGAGTCAGAATGGGAGCGATCGGTCGAAGGAGGTGGCGAGGTGGACTTTGGGTCTCGATTGAGTATCGGTGGTGTGTACAACCCTGGTTCGTCATCGTTCATCGGGGGAATCGACGAGTTCTGGATCTACGATCGGGCGCTCTCTGGGGCGGAGATTGACGAAGAGTTTGTGGGGGAGCCGTAGTGTTCGCCAATGAGATAACATGATACTCAATCTGCCCCTGGTAAGACACTTCAAATTGGGCCCGATAGCACCCTCCAAACGGACCATGGCGCAGAGAATAGGCGGTAAATTTTTGGAATGAGCTAACCATGGAAGACGATGATACAGTTACGCTGGCAAAGCAGGGTGGAATTACGTTCGTTGGACGGATCGTTGATCTAGCACTGGGGTTCCTGTTTTTGGCAATAGTCACTCGAATCGTTGATTCGTCCGTTTACGGTGAGTTCACACTGGCACTTTCAGTCGTCTTAATTCTCCAGCGGTTCGACCTGAACATCGACAGTGCCATCGATTATTTCCTGCCGGAACAACTCGATAATGAAGATTACAATCGAGCGAAATCCACGTTCTACAATGCACTGGTACTGAACGTACTTTCGATCGTCGGGGTCTCTGTCCTGCTCTATTTTGCTGCGCCATTGATTGCAGCACAGTTTGATACGAAAGGACTGACTGGTACGTTAAGATCACTGATCCCGATTCTTCCGCTCCTCTCGCTATCCAGAATATTTTATAAATATTTCAACGTCATCAAACAAACGCAGTATCGAGTCTATGCGCAGAATATCGTTCGGCCGGTCGTGAAGATTGTCGTACTGGTCGTCTTGGCCGGACTCGGGTTCGAGATGCTGAGCCTCACCATGGCGTATATTGTTGCATATCTGCTCGCGTTCGTCCTGTGCCTGGTGTTTTTCTTCCCTCGGAGTCGGCAGTTACGGGCTGCGAAGTTTACTGAGATATCACGGGCCAATATTCTCAGATATACACTTCCGCTCTTATTTGCGGGTGTTATGTGGACAGTCATTGGTCAGATCGATTACTTCGTAATCGGTCTCTTCGGGTCTTCGGACGATGTCGCACATTACCGAGTTGGGTATCAGTTAGCGGCCAATCTCGTGATCGTCTCGAATATCTTCAATCCAGTGTTCAAGCCGATGGTTGCTGAGCGTCAATCCGAATCGGAGCGTCTCCAGAGTGTCTATCGACTCGCTACCCGGTGGATATCTATGATGCTGTTACCCCTGTGTATTGTGCTCGTTCTTGCCCCGGAGCCATATCTCGCAGTGCTGTTCACTGAAGAGTACACTGTAGCAGCACTTGCTGTTACAGTTCTCGCGCTGGGATATCTATTTTCGTCGTCAGTTGGGCCTGAAGCGATGGTACTCTCTGGATTGGGATACTCACGACTCATCTTCTTCAACACTGCTCTAATGCTTGCGATCAATATTGTACTCGACGTAATTCTTGTTCCTCGTCTCGGCATCACTGGGGCAGCAATAGGAACAGCAGCTGCACTAAGTGTTCGATCAATAGCAGGTGTTGTTGAAATCTTTGGCCTTGAAAGAGTTTATCCGTATTCTATGACATACGCTCGAATCTGGATTGGCGGCGCTATTGCTGCGGGCATTGGGCTCGGTGTCACACTGATATCTGTCTCTCGAGTGCTAACATTCGTATTGCTCCCCACCATTGTTGGGATCAGTTACATCGCTGCACTCGCAAGCGTTGGTGCGTTTACTGATGACGACGAATTGATCGCTTCTCGTCTCGATCGCCGAATCGGATATCCGGTCTTTGAAAAGATTCTCGTTCTCGGAAAGCAAAGTAGATAAAAGGTTAAATACACTACTCGGCCAACAGGTACTGTGGAGAACCTCATCTGGATCAATATCGATAGTCTCCGATACGACTATACGTCTCTTAGCGACTCGCACTGGGAGACAACTCCGTATCTAAAATCTCTTGCAGACCGTGGCATGAGCTTCGAATCTTGCTACAGCGCTGGGATCAAAACACCGACGTCTACGGCGTCGATGCTCACCGCTACCTATCCGATGTTTACCGGGATGTACGGTGATGCGCAAAAAGATATGCCTGTTTTAGATAAGCAAGTAACAACTATCGCTGAACATCTTCGCGAATCTGGATTTAATACTTCTGGTATATCTAGAAATATCTGGGTGAGTGAAAAAAGCCAACTCGACCGGGGATTTGACGAATTTGTATGGTTTGGCCAGAGCCCTCGAAAAATCATCCGAAAATTGTCCAGCAAAGAGCTTCTGAAATATGTGTCAGAATTCTATTCACTATCCACACGATTCGGCACAAATGCGAGTTTGTATTCTACAGCACCCGTTGTCAGTAACCATCTCAAATCAGAATTGAAGCGCCTTAATAAAAAACAAGAGCCGTTTTTTCTTTTTGCACATTATAATGAACCACACCGGCCATATCTTCCACCACGCGGTTATTTTAACCAGTATCTTCCTGATGATCTCTCTGCATCCCAAGTTACAGAACACAGTATGTGGATGCACTCAAATTTGTATGATATAATAGCAAATGGTAAGCAGGATCAAGTGAGAGAGGACGTACTTTCTCATCTTTATGCTGCTGAAATCAAGCATACCGATGATGCTCTACGTCGGATTGACGATTATATCGATTTCGAAAATACTATCGTGATTGTGACTGGCGATCATGGTGAACACTTAGGAGAATTTGATCTGTATGGACACCAATTGCTACCATCAGAAGAGACGACAAACGTTCCTTTAATAGCTACTGGATTCCCGGATTCTATATCCTCTTCCAGCTTAGTACAGCACATTGACATCATGGAGACGGCACTCCAAATACTTGATACACCTTTTGAACAATCTCAGGGAGTCAATTTAGTCTCCGAACAAAGAGATGAGGCCTTCACCGAATGGTGTGGGATGATTGATGTATTCAAAAACCACAATTCCTCATTCAATAATTCGGATCAGTATTTGTCTGGACTTTCTCAGTGCATATTTAAGGGAAGAGATAGATATTTGACCAATGGTATTGGGGAGAAACTGTATAGAAATAATGTACAGATTGATAATGTTTCTTCGGAGACCATCGGTTCCCTCAAGACTAAACTTGATGAGTACCAAACAGAATTTCAAGCAGACCGTGAATCTCAATTCGAACGAAGCGATACTGCAAAGACTCGACTCCAAGATCTTGGATATCTGGAATAGATTAGCCATAGATAGGTCATATAATGAGTTCAAAATGTCGCACATTCAGGTGAGCGCGTATGAATATTAATCCTCTCTATGCACGACTTCCCGAGTCTATTAAGCCATATATTAAACGTAGGGGCTCTGGTGAATCGCCATACGTCGCTTAATTTTGGTGGGTGACGGCTCGTTTGATGTTGTAGACGGAACACATCAGGACAATTTCACGGAATTCGCGGTACCACGCTCGGGCACGCACGGCGTGGC
>Ga0207718_100725_pt1 | contig 24041 bp, 21 predicted proteins | sample A23M2SouthBayCA_FD_187749 | JGI IMG/M metagenome (GOLD analysis project Ga0207718, IMG submission 187749) | Aerobic enrichment media microbial communities from Eden Landing Ponds, California, USA - A23 M2 (SPAdes) | ecosystem: Environmental > Aquatic > Marine > Unclassified | place: Emeryville... | reverse complement strand
TTGCGTTGCCACGATACTCCCCAGATCTGAACCCGATCGAACAGATCTGGCGGTGCGTGAAACGTGATCTCTCACCGCGTGATGCTGCTGATTTAGACTCGTATCGGTCACTGATCGTGGAAATTTTCCACAACTACGCCGATCAGCGTAGCTTCGCCGAATCGTGGATCGATCGCTTCCTAAATATTCAAAAGTTTTGACGGTCACTAAAGCTCTCTTGTCATCACGAAAGGCGCGGCGCGCCTTTCGAACGACTACGCTCGGTCGAGGGAACCGGGCGACCCACCGGGTCCTCCGGACCACTCGGTCGCCCGGATGCTCGTCAGTCAAGACAACCGAGCGACCGACCAGACTGCGGTGGCGCGCGCTGTCGCTCGCTCTGTCGAGCGACAACATTGTGCGAGGGATGAGCGAGTGCAACGAGCGAATCGGTTGGGGAGGCGTGTGGCTGCAGTGCGGTATCCTCGGGGGAATGAAAGGGCGAGGCGCGGTCGCGCCTGTTCGAGTCGTCTGAGCGGGCACTATTCGAACGAGCGAAGCGAGTGAGAATATCCCGCTCAGCGACCGCGAGCGTGCCGAGGGCTTTCAGTTCAGCCACTCGCACCCAGTCCCGCAACCGCTTACATCTCATCACAGAACACAACGAACCACCCGTTCTACTAGCACACCCACTGAACAACAGCTTCGCTCGTGAAGAAGGCGAAAAGCGGTCTCCTGCGGTCGGTCTCCGACTGTTACTGCTAGACGATCGAGTCGGGCCGGGTCGAGAAGTATTCGAAGACCAGTCCCAGCCCGACGCCGTAGGCGACGTGAGCCAGCAGCGTCAGGACGGCGTAGCCAGCGAGCGCCAACCCCGACTGCCCGGTGTAGAAGCCAAGCACGAACCCGGTCCAGATGGCGAAGCCGAAGAACGCACCGCTGATGGGGTCGCGCTGGCCCGGGAGGTACTCCTTGAGCGAGGCGAACAGCAGCGGCCACGGGAACATCCCGCCGCCGAGGAAGACGAGGTAGCCAAAGAGGATCGGCGGCACCACCGTCTCCAGCCCCACGAGTTCCGTCAGCAGCGAGAACGCCTCGCGCTCGAAGACGCCGAGGCTCTCGGCGATCAGCAGGACGACGGTCATCAGCGCGGTACCGACGAGGCCGCCCGCCGCGCCGACGATGCCGTCGCCGATGATCCCGGCCAGACTGTCGAACTCCTCGTTCTCGTTGAGGTCGTCGACCGGGTCGTCCACGCCGTTTGAGGTGTCGACCATGCCGTGTTGTAGCATACCAAGAAATAAAAAGATTCCCGCACGTGTTCGGGGTCCGAATCCAGTTGTGTAACTCATCTGTCCACAATAGCTAAGGTCTATTGCTATCAATCATGAGGAAATAGCGGGCTATGGTATGTTCACACACACCGTGGTACGGACGCTTCCGGTCGCACACGCGGGTGGCGTGCGGACCCCGGCATCGGTGTTCAACGAGATATTTCGGGTGTTTCTCGGACTGGGGACGCTCGTCGGCGTCGTGGTCGTCGCGTACACGCTGTACAACGCGTACGCGTACCGTGATCGGGGCGAGGATCCCAAACCCGAGATGGAGCGCCCACAGATGGGCGAACTCCCCACCGGCGGCGGTGGCGGGAAGAAACTGTTCCTCTCCTTTGGCATCAGCGCGGTGATCGTCCTCTCGCTGATCGTCTGGACCTACAGCACGCTACTGTACATCGAGAGCGGGCCCGACAGCGAGGTGGTCCAGGAGAACGCCATCGAGGTCGACGTGGAGGGCGTCCAGTTCGGCTGGACCTTTACCTATCCCAACGGCCAGACTAACTCTTCGACGCTGCGCGTGCCGCGAAACGAGATGATCATGTTGAACGTCACTTCCGGGGACGTGTTCCACAACATCGGCTCGCCGGAGTTGCGATTCAAGACGGACGCGATCCCCGGGCAACACACCCGAACGTGGTTCGTCGGCCGGCAGACGGGGAGCTACGAGGCCAACTGCTACGAGCTGTGTGGCTCGGGCCACTCCTACATGAACGCGACAATCGAAGTCGTGCCCAGAGACGAGTTCTACGCGTGGTACGACGACACCGGCACCGAACCTGCGACGAACAACAGCAGCGCCGCGCTGGCGGCGGGAGGGGCCTGAGATGAGCGAACTCCCACCGAAGTCGTCGATCAAGCGGTGGTTCCTCACGACGAATCACAAGGACATCGGCATCCTCTACCTGCTCACCGCGCTCTTTTTCCTCATCTTCGGCGGACTGCTGGCCCTGCTCTTTCGCGTGGAACTCCTCTCGCCGGCGGCCGATTTCCTCGGCGAGAGCGGCTACAATCAGGCCGTCTCGACGCATGGCCTGCTGATGGTGTTCTGGTTCATCTCGCCCTTTGCCTTCGGCTTTGCCAACTACCTCGTCCCCCTCCAGATCGGGGCCGACGATCTGGCCTTCCCGCGCCTGAACGCCCTGTCGTACTGGCTCTACCTCTTTTCGGGCCTGCTCTTTGGCGTCTCCTTCTTCCAGGGGACCACCTTCGCGGGCGGGTGGACGATGTACGCACCGCTGAACACGCCGGCGTACATGCCCGGCGAGGCGCTGGGAGCCACGTCGGTCGTGCTGGCGCTGATCATGTTCGTCGCCGCCGTCACGCTCGGCTCGGTGAACTTCCTGACGACGATGTACCGGATGCGCGCCGAGGGCCTGCGGATGCGGGACCTGCCGATCTTCTCCATCTCGATCAACCTCACCGTCTGGATGATGCTGTTCGCCTTCGCCGCCCTGCTGGCGGCGCTGGTGATCCTCGCCTCGGATCACATCGTCGGGACGAGCTACTTCGCCTACGAGATCGAGGGGTCGACCTTTGCCACCGACGCCAACAACGACGGGGCGTCGATGCTGTGGGCCCACCTGTTCTGGTTCTTCGGCCACCCCGAGGTGTACATCGTCTTCTTCCCCGCGCTGGGGATCATGGGCGAGTGCTTCCAGACGTTCACCGGCCGCCGACTGGTCGGGCGCAAGTGGTTCATCCTCTCGATGGTGCTCGTGGCCCTGCAGAGCTTCATCGTCTGGATGCACCACATGTTCCTCACCGGCATCAATCTCAACATCAAGACCATCTTCATGGCGACGACCATCGGGATATCCTTACCGTTCGACCTGATGGTGTTCTCGCTGATCTACACCATGATCAAGGGCCGAGTTAGATTTACGACCCCCTTCCTGTTCTCGCTGGGGGCGCTGTTGCTCTTTATTCTCGGCGGGATCACCGGCGTCTTCCTCGGCGCAGTCGTGTTGGACTACCAGTTCCGGGGCACCTACTGGGTCGTCGCACACTTCCACTACGTGATGGTCGCGGGCGCGACGGCCCTCTTTGGCGGCCTCTACTACTGGTACCCGAAGATGACTGGGAAGATGTACGACGAGTTCCTCGGGAAGGTCCACTTCGCCGTCTACTTCGTCGGGTTCAATCTGCTGTACTTCCCGATGTTCATCGCGTGGGAGACCCCCCGCCGGGTGTTCAACTACCCGGTCGAACTAACCGTCTGGCACAACCTCTCGACGGTCGGGGCGTTCGTACTCGGGGCCTCCTTCCTCATCATGTTCTACAACATGTTCGTCAGCTACTTCCACGGCGAAGAAGCGGGCGACCGACCCTGGAAGTACGCCACCTCCGCCGAGTGGGCGGTGTCCTCGCCGCCGCCACTGGAGAACTTCGACGGCGTCCCCAGTTACGCCAGCGGGCAACTGGAGTTCTTAGACGAGGCCGAGGTGGCCCAGCGACAGTCGGACCGCGACGGGACCGGCACCGGCGGAGCGACTGTCGCCGACGGCGGCACCGGTGGCACTGCCACCGACGGGGGCACTGCAGAGACTCGCTCGGCCGAGACCGGCGCAGCGGGCGGCACCGGCCTCGCGACGGCCGAGACGGCCCTCGCAACAGAGACAGGCACCGCCGAGCCGACGGCCCACGACGGCCACGTCAGCCACGCCAGCATCTGGCCGTTCCTCATCAGTCTGGGCGGGTTCGTCCTGTTCCTGGGCCTCTCCGGGGTGCGCACGGGGTCGATGTTCTACGAGTCGCTGGCGCTGGTCGGGGGCGTCGTCACCTTCGGCTCGCTCGTCGGGATGGCACAGGAGCCCTTTTTCGCGCCTGAACCGGTCATCGCCGAGCGCTGGCCCTACGGCGGCGTCGAGAAGATGAAACTCGGGATGTGGACGTTCCTCGCCAGCGACATCGTGCTGTTCGGGGCCTTTATCGGCTCCTACGCCTTCATCCGGTTTTCCTACGGCTGGGAGGCCTGGCACGAACTGATCCCCGAGGCCCACGTCACGTTCCCGGGACTGGTCAACACGTACCTCCTGCTGGCCTCGTCCTTCACCGTCGTGCTGGCGATGGTCGCCGCCGAGCGCGAGTCCAAGTGGGGCGTGCTGGCCTCGCTGGGCGCGACGTTCGCACTGGGCATCGGCTTCCTGATCAACAAGGGCATCGAGTGGATACACCTGTTCAACCTCCACGGCTCGGCGGCGTTTCCCGAAGGGTGGGGGATCACGACGAATCTCGCGTCCTCTACGTTCTACCTGACGACCGGCCTCCACGCCGCCCACGTCATCATCGGCCTCGTCATCGTCGCCTACATGGCCGTCAGGACCTGGGGCGGGGCGTACATGGGCAACGAGAAGCCCATCGAGTACTTCGGCCTGTACTGGCACCTGGTCGACATCGTCTGGCTGTTCCTGTTCCCACTCTTTTACATCCTCTGAGGTGATCCGATCATGTCACACACAAAACTATACACGATCGTCTTCGGCGTGCTGTTCGTGTTCGCGACCGTCCAGGCGCTGGTCGAGACCGTCGGCCTGCTCGAGAGCAACTACTGGCTAGCCTTCGGGATCATCATGGTGCTGTCAGTGATCAAGGCCCTGCTGGTGGCGGGCTACTACCAGCACCTACGCTGGGAGCCCCGGTCGGTGAGTTACCTCGCGGGCGGCGGCCTGCTCGTCGCGCTGGCACTGACTGCGGCAGCGGCCTACTCCATCGTCTGATCCGCGCCGTCTTGCTGTTCCGGCGTGCGCCAGTCACGGGCGTCGCGTTCCCCGTAAGCGTACAGGAGCGGCCAGACGAGAGACACGCCGAGGAGCCAGACCGTCACGACCGTGAGCCACATAGCGGTCGCTTCGCTGTCGACCGCCTTTGTTAGGGGTTGCCAGAGGACGGGTCGGGGGAGAACGAGAGGGACGACGACACGCCCGCGGGCCGTGGCGTCGTCAGGACAGGTCGAACAATTCGGCGGCCTGTTCCATGTCCTTGTCCCCGCGCCCCGAGAGGTTGACGAGGATCGTGTCGTGGTCGCCTTCCTCGGCCAACTGCTTGGCCAGTGCGATTCCGTGGCTGGTCTCCAGTGCGGGGATGATCCCCTCGGCCTCCGAGAGGTCGCGGAAGGCGTCCAGCGCCTCGTCGTCGGTGATCCCGCGGTACTCCGCGCGGCCGACCTCGCGGAACATGGCGTGCTCGGGGCCGACACCGGGGTAGTCCAGCCCCGCCGAGACGGAGTGAACGTCCACGTCGTCGTCGATGACGCGCGTCTTCATCCCGTGGAGGACCCCCTCGTGGCCCTCGGCCAGCGGCGCGGCGTGTCTGGTCGAGTCGGCCCCCTCGCCGCCGCCCTCGCCACCGTAGAAGGCCACGTCGTCGTCGCGGAACGCGTGGAACAGGCCCATCGCGTTCGAGCCGCCGCCGACGCAGGCAACGGCGGCGTCGGGCAGTTCGCCCGTGCGCTCGCGGAACTGCTCGCGGGCCTCCTCGCCGATGACGCTCTGGAAGTCCCGGACCATCCGCGGGAACGGGTCGGGGCCGACGACGCTGCCCACGAGGTAGTGGGTGTCCTCGACGTTGTGGGCGAAGTCCTCCAGCGCGGCGTCGACGGCGTCGGCCAGTCCCGCGCCGCCGCGGGTGACCTCGTTGACTTCCGCACCCATCAGGCGCATCCTGAAGACGTTCATCCGCTGGCGCTCGACGTCTTTCTTCCCCATGTAGATCTCCGTCTGCATGTCCAGCAATGCGCCGGCCATCGCCGTCGCGGTGCCGTGCTGACCGGCCCCGGTCTCGGCGATCAGTCGCTCCCGACCGGCCTGCTTGGCCAACAGCGCCTGCCCGAGCGTGTTGTTGATCTTGTGGGCCCCGCCGTGGAGCAGGTCCTCGCGCTTCAGATAGATCTCCGCCCCCCAACGCTCGCTGAGGTTCTCGGCGTGAAAGAGCGGCGTCGGCCGGCCGGCGAAGTCACGTAGGAGAGCGTCGAGTTCCGCCTGGAACTCCTCGGTGTCCTTGATCTCGTCGTAGGCCGCGGAGAGCTGTTCGAGCGGTTCCACCAGCGGGTCGGGGACGTGTCGTCCACCGAAACCCTCGAAGTCGCCGTCGGACATACGACCAAGTCCACCGGCCAGAATCTTAAATCTTCCATCGCGGGTGAGCGCCGATCACAACTCCTTCTCGAAGTGGACCAGCTCGTACTCACCGTGGATCGACCGCTCGACCTCGGCGTAGCCCGCCGCCGGATAAAACCGCGTCGCGGCGGTCTGGCGCTGAGCCGTGGTGGCGAGCAGTCGGTCGAAGTCCAGTTCGACCGCTCGCGTTTCGAGTGCAGCCAGCAGTTCGCGACCGTAGCCCCGTCCCTGTGCCGGCGGCGCGACCCGCATCCGGTGGAGTTCGGCCGCGCCGGGGACTGTCCGCTCGTCGTCGTGGCCCGACTCGGAGGGCAGCAGGCCGCCCATCGCCACCAGCGACCCGTCGAAGGTCTCTGGGCAGTCCCGGCTGGCCTCGACCGTGTCCAGACCGTCCGCGACGCCGACCAGGAAGTCGCCGCCACCGTCGAGATAGCGCTCCCCGATCCGTCGGAGGTCGTCGCTACCCGGAATATCGTCGGGATCGGTGCCCGCCGCCCGCATCGCCCACTCGTGGAGGTCCCAGACCGGATCGGCGTCGCGAGCGTCGTACCGTCGGAGGGTCATATCGCTGGCCATCGCGTCGTTCGGTCGTCGGCGGCCAGCGGCTTCAGGCTTCAGGTTGGCCGCGTCGACAACGCCCACAAACCGCTTTCCGGTGTCCGAAGCCACTTCCGGCGGCCCGCCCAAGCGGGCGTGATGACTGAGACTAACCGCGTGTTCCTGCTGGCGGAGCGACCCGATGGACGACCCGACGAGGACACCTTCGAACTGACCGAGCGCGAGGTCCCCGGTCCGGGACCGGGCGAGGCGCTCGTTCGGACGCTGTATCTCTCGGTCGACCCCTACATGCGCGGGCGGATGGCCGCCGGCGAGTCCTACGCCGAAGCGTGGGGCGTCGGCGAGCCACTGCAGGCCGGCGTCGTCGGCGAGGTCGTCGAGTCCAACGGCGCGGGGTTCGAACCCGGCGACGTGGTCACCGGCAACCTCCAGTGGGCCGACTACGCGACCGCGCCCGGCACGGAACTCCACGCCGTCGACCCCGACCTCGCGCCTATCTCGACGGCGCTGGGCGTGCTGGGGATGCCCGGCCGCACCGCCTACTTCGGGACGAAGGAGGTCGCCCAGCCGACCGCCGGCGACACGTTCGTCGTCAGCGGCGCGGCGGGCGCGGTCGGCTCCGTCGCCGGTCAGATCGCGAGCCTGCAGGGCGCTCGCGTCGTCGGCTTCGCCGGCTCCGACGAGAAGGTCGCTTTCCTCGAAGACGAACTCGGCTTCGACGCCGGGATCAACTACGAGACGACCGACGACTACCGCGCGGCACTGGCCGAGGTCGCGCCCGACGGCGTCGACGCCTACTTCGACAACGTCGGCGGCCCGATCACCGACGCCGTCTTCTCGCAGTTGAACGTCGACGCCCGCGTCGCGGTCTGTGGCCAGATCTCGCAGTACAACGCCACCGAACGCCCGACCGGCCCGCGGAAGCTCGGGAAGCTGATCGAGACGCGCGCGACCGTCGAGGGGTTCCTCGTCGGTGACTTCCAGCCCCGGGCGACCGCTGCGACGCGTCAGCTTGGCGAGTGGGTCAGCACGGGCGAAGTCGAGTACCGTGAGACCGTCACCGAGGGGCTGGAGAACGCCCCCGACGCCTTCCTCGGCCTGTTCGACGGCGACAACATCGGGAAACAGCTCGTCCACGTGGCCGACCGCTCGGACTGAGGACCGTTCCCTCCTGACGGCTCGACGACAGCCCGCACAACCCTTTTCGAGCGCCGGTCCGACGTGCCGGTATGTCCTACCGAGTCGTCGGCGCGAACTTCGACCAGATGCACCAGAACACGAACCTCCAGTGGTTCCACGACCACCCCGAGATGGCGGTCGTCGCGGTCTGTGACGAGGACCCGAGCACGTCGACCGGCTCGATGGAGACGGCACTCGCCGATCTCGAACTCGACGAATCGGCCGCCTACGACGACCTGGACGCCTGTCTCGCCGAGACAGATCCGGATATCGTGATGGGGTGTCCGCGCAACTCTGAACACGCCGCGTTCGTCGAACGGGTCGCGGAGTACGACACCCACCTCGCCATCGAGAAACCGATGGCCGTGACACTGGCCGATGCCGATCGAATGATCGACGCCATGGCCGACAGCGACCGCCTGTTCGTCGTCAACTGGCCGGTGACGTGGGACCCGGTCAAACACACCGTCAAGCGCCTCGTCGCCGAGGGGACCATCGGCGACGTGACCGAGATTCAGTACTACGGCGGCAACGCGGGCGCGCCGCCGGACGATAGCTGGTTCTACGACGACGCGGCCGGCGGCGGGTCGATGCTGGACTATCTGGGCTACGGCGCGACGTTCTCGACGTGGTTCCGCGGCGGCGAATTACCGGAGTCGGTCACCGCCGAGCGCTACGTCCCCGAGGACATGGACGTGGACGTCCAGAGTGCGACGGTGTGTCGCTTCGAGGACGGGCTCTCGACCCTGCAGACCACGTGGCGGATGCTCACGAACCCGTGGGAGACCGAGCCACAGAACGCGAAGGGGTACGAGATCGTGGGCACCGAGGGCGCGATCAGCACGCGCGACCCACGGGCCGAGATTCGCGTAACGACGGCGGAACAGCCCGACGGGAAGGCCGTCGAGCCGGACGACCTGCCAGAGCGCTTTACCAACCTCGCGTACTACGTCGCCGACCTGCTGGAGACCGGCGAAGAACCCACCGGCCCGTCCGATCCGGCCTTCTGTCGGGAGGCCCACCGGATCATCGAGACGGCACGGCAGAGCGCGGATGCGGGCGAACGGCTCCCGCTCGTCGAATAGCGATCCAGTCGCGAACGCCCTACTCCCGCGCGGGTGGCGCGACGTAGTCGGTCAAGTCGGCCTCGCGTAGGTCCACGTCCGCACCCTCCTCTGCGGCCTTGTAGGCGGCCATACAGAGTCGGAGGATGCGCACGCCGTCCGAGAGGTCAAGCATCCCGTTCTCGCCCTCGCGGAACGCCGCCACCGCGTCGCGGTTCTCGGCGACGAACCCGGCCTTGACCACGTCGGCGGCCGCGATGGGCATACGCCCGCTCGTGGCGGTCTGTTTCTCGGCCCACCCCTCGCCATCGCCGAGTTCGTCCGAGAGGAAGACGCTCGACGACGAATCGTCCGAGAGGACCTGCCCGGAGTACTCCGGGCCGAGCAGTTCGATGGTCCGGCGGACGCCGCTGCCGACGTAGCACCACGACCCCGTTGCCTCCGAGATGACGGTGTTACCGTCGCCGTCCTCGTAGCGCACCGTCGTCCGGGCGTAGTCGTCGACCGGGTTGGCCTGGAAGTCGAGGCCGAAATCGGCGTCGAGCTGGTCGGCGTACTCGTCCTGTGCCCACTTGACCGTCTCCGTGTCCGCAGAGACGGAGACCGGTTCGAGCGCGTTCTCGCCGGCGGGATCGGACAGCAGGAAGTCGTTGCCCGCCAGCGCGTGACACAGCATGTCCGTCAGCGCGCCCCCGCCCTGCTTCTGGCCGTCCCAGAACCACCCCGAGTGGGGACCGCCGTGTTCGGCCTGCGAGCGGGCGATGTACGGACGGCCGGCCCCGCGGCCCTGCTCCCAGAGCAGCGAGCGCATCTTCTCGATGTCCGGTTCGTGGGCCCAGTTTTCGAGGTAGGCGTGCGGAATGCCCGCGTCCTCGATCAGGTCGACGATGTGCCGGGCTTCTGCGAGGTTCCGCGCCACGGGCTTTTCGAGCGCGATGCCCTGCAATTCGGCCCCGTGCTCGACGGCTTCGACGGCGGCCTCGATCACGTCGACGCGGGTGAAGTTCGGGCTCGTGACCCACAGACCGTCCACGTCGGGGTCGGCCACGAGGTCGGCGACCGCGTCCTCGCCGTAGACGCTCGGGTCGCCCCACCCCTCCGCCCGGCAGGTCTCGGCGAGGTCGGCGGCGTTTTCCTTCGTGCGGTTCTGGATGCCCGCGACGTGGACGTTCGGGAGGTAGCCGACGCTGGGAGCGTGTGACTCGCGCGTGATGAAGCCGGCACTGACGAAGCCGATGCCGAAGGAGTCGGTCATACCGGTGGAGGGGGAGCCAGCGACAAAAACGCTCAGGTAGGGGTGTGGATTACCAGTTCCAGGGGCCGTGATCGGCGTCGATCTCGCGGTGGCGCTCCTCGATGGCGTCGATCAGGTCGATGTCTTCCTCGTCCAGTTCCAGGTCGAGCGCGGCGAGGTTCTGCTGCATGTGTTCGCGACTGCTCGCCTTGGGGATGGCCGCGACGTTGTCGTGGCTGGTGATCCACGCCAGACTGACCTGTGCGGGCGTGGCGTCGTGTTTCTCGGCGACCTCGACGATCTCGGGCACGTCGAAGACCGTCCCTTTGCCAAGCGGGGAGTACGCGACGAAGGTGTAGTCGTGTTCCTGGGCGTGCGCGACGAGGTCCTCCTGGGGGAGTAGGGGGTGCATCTCGGCCTGATGGGCGTAGAGGGGAGCGTCGAGCACGTCCATGGCCTCGTCCAGCAGCTCCGGCGTGAAGTTCGACAGGCCGACGTGGCGGGTCTTGCCCGCGTCGTAGGCGTCGTCGTAGGCCGGCAGGACCGTCTCGTGGTCGTAGACCCCGGAGGGCCAGTGGACGTAGAGGAGGTCGACGGCGTCGACGCCCAGTCGGTCGAGACAGCCGTCGATGGCGTCGGGCACCTGCTCGGCTTCCGGCGGTACGTCGTGGTGGACAGTCTTGGTCGAGAGCCACACGTCCTGGCGGTCCACGTCCGAGGAGCGGATCCCCTCGCCGACGTACTGCTCGTTCTCGTACACCTGCGCGGTGTCGATGTGGCGAAAGCCCACGTCGAGGGCGGTGCGGACGTTGTCGGTCCACTGCTCGCGGTTGTCGTCCGAGTACGTCCCGAGTCCGAGCGTCGGCATGTCGTCTCGTGGCATCACTCGACACGACGACGGCCGTGGCCTTCGCCCTGACGATACCGGACAACACGTGTTGTTCCCGGCGGATCGGGAAAGCGCGATCACTCGGTTGGCTCGACCAGCGGCGCGTCGGCCCGGTAGACGATCTGCATGGGCAGGCCGTTGGCGTCCAGCGGCGGCTGGGGCGGGAGCGAACGCAGCGTTCCGTCGTGGGGCAGGGCGGTGTAGGCCAGCGCCATCGCGTCGAGCACGTCGGCGACGGTGACCGGCGCGTCGCCCATCGCCTCGGCAGCGGCCTGGACCGCCGGCGGAGCGTCCCGGTCGACCGACGCCAGCGTCCGCAGTCGCTCGGCGTACCCGCCGGCAGTCCGGCGATCGTGTGCCATTCGATCGCCGGCGAACGCACAGAAGGCGACCGCCGGGTGGCCGGCGGCGACGAGGTCGCGGGCCTCGGAGAACTCCCGCAGGAGCTGGTCGACCGTGGCGATGGTCTCGCTCAGTTCGAAGGCGCGTTCGGACAGTTCCTCGCCGGTCGCGCGCTCGTGTGTTCGGTTCGCCACGGGGTAGCGACGCTTTCGCAGCGCCTCGCGGGCCGGTGGCGCGACGATTTCGTCGGCGAGCGGTCCGACGACGGTCCGCGCGAGGTCGTCACACTCCCGATCGCCTTCGGACTCCTCGACCAGTCCGATCGGCACGTCGACGAGGATCGACTCGGCGTCGTCCTCGTAGCGAAACCACAGGTCACCGATCCCGTCGAAGGTCGCGGCGTGGTCGAACCCCGACCGATCGAACGCGACGGCGACCCACGTCCCGTCGTGTACGTGCGCACCGACCCACACGTCGTCGTCTGCCATACACCCACATCGCGGCGGACGATTAAAAAACGACCTCCGCACTGAGGACAAGAGTGGAGAGTGATGCGATAGATAGACCACGACCAGGACGCAGGCGCGAGCAAACCGTCAGTGGGCGGTCGGATCGGACGCCGAAATCGACTGCGCTGGCTGTCGTGGTCCGTGGTAATCCATCTCTCGGAAGTATTATCCGTCCCCCTCTCATTCGTATAGTTGCAATGGCAACCGGTACTGTTGATTTCTTCAACGACACGGGCGGTTACGGCTTTATCGAAACTGAGGACGCTGACGACGACGTGTTCTTCCACATGGAAGACGTGGGCGGCCCGGACCTCGAGGAAGGCCAAGAGATCGAATTCGACATCGAACAGGCCGACAAAGGCCCCCGCGCGACGAACGTCACCCGACTGTAAGTCGGCTATCGTACGTCGGCGGTCTCGGAGAATCCGCGCTCGGCCGTAACTCGCCGTTCTGCGTTTCTCCGGCAATTTTCGTTTCTATCACACTCCCGAGCGCCGGCAGTGGCGCTGCCGTCCGAACAGGGGGCCGAAGGGCTGGACTTAACAGCCAGTCGTGAGTGTCGTTCGTATGGCCGAGGACACGCTCACGACATTACTCGAAGGCAATCGCGACCACGTGGAGAGTCGCCCCGCCGGATTCTTCGACGACGTGCAGGACGGCCAGCACCCCGTCGCTGTCTCTATCTGCTGTGCGGACTCCCGCGTCTCTCAGGAAGGGATGTTCGACGTCGACGAGCCCGGTTGGCTCTTTACCCCGAGTAACATCGGCAATCAGGCGTGGGATCTCGTCGACGGTCAGCGGGTCGTCAACGGGAATCTCCTCTATCCAGTCGAGTACACCGGGACCAAGACCATCGTCGTCGTCGGTCACACGGGCTGTGGTGCGGTGACAGCAGCGTACCAGAGCGTGACCGGCAACGGCGACCACCCCGAGGGCATCCAGAAGTGGGTCGAGACGCTCGAACCGGTCGTCGCGGACGGGCTAGAGGCGGTCGACACCGACGGCGACGAGTCGGCGGTCGTCAACCGGCTCGTCGAGTACAACGTCGACCGACAGGTCGCGTTCCTGAAGCGGTCCGACGACATCCCCGACGACGTGTCCGTGTACGGGTTCGTCTACGATCTCCACGGAGCCTACGGCGGGCCGCGCGGTCGGACGTACCTCATCAACGCCGACGGCGAGACCGACACCGACGCGATCGCTTCGGGGATCGCTGAGGAGTACGATCCGTACGCGACGCGGCTCACGACGTAGCGAGGTCCCAGACGACCGGGGTCACGCCGAGAACTTGGTGAGTTCCGCTAGCGGGACGAGTCGGTGCTCGACCATCGGCTTGGTGTACCCCGCCGACTCCTCGCTGACGCCCGCGGTCAGTACCTTCACTTTCTGCTGGAGGACGTGGGGTTCGCCCTGCTGGTTCTTGATGATGTCGACCGACCGCCACGCTTCGTCTTCCATGCCCGTCCCTGAGTGTGTCTATCTACCTGATACTATCGGTGGTCACAGCCCCGTCGGGAACGCTGGGGGCAGGGCCGTCGGCCGCTCGACCGTGCTGTCGACGGTGACGCGGGCACCCGACTCCGCGGCGGTGCGGATGCCCGACAGCACGTCGAGGACGTGGCCCGCGAGGTCGGCGCTGGTCCGGTGTTCCCAGTCGCCCCGGATCGCGGCCGCCAGATCAGCGACACCCGCGCCCCGGCCGGCGGTGTACTCGTGGGTCAGCGGGACTTCCTCGGGTTCGTCGGCGTCCGGCCGCTGTATCGCGACCGGTCCCTCGAAGTGGTTTGGATCAGGCAGCGACAGCGTCCCCTCGGTACCGTAGATTTCGAACGCGGGATCGGACAGCGTCGACCCGCCGGGCGTGTCGAACGTCGTCGTCACGTTCGCGACCGCCCCGTTCTCGAAGTCGACGACGCCCGACTCGTGGGTCGGCACGTCCACGTCGATACGCTCGCCCTCGCGCGGGCCGCTGCCGATGGTCCGCTGGTCGTGCGTGCGGGCGACCGAACCGGTGACACGCTGGACGGGACCGAGTAGCGAGACCAGCGCCGTGACGTAGTACGGCCCCATGTCGAACAGCGGACCACCGCCCTCGTCGTAGTAGAGATCGGGGTTCGGGTGCCAGGCCTCGTGGCCGCCCGAGGCCCAGACGACCGTCGCCCCGACCGGGTCACCGATCTCGCCGTCGTCGATCACCGACCGGGCGGTCTGGAGTCCCGCCCCGAGGAACGTGTCCGGGGCCGACCCGACCAAGAGGTCCGCCTCGGCGGCCGCTTCGCGGATGGCGTCGGCGTCGCGAACGCTGGCGGCGAGGGGCTTCTCGACGTAGACGTGTTTCCCGGCCGCGAGCAGTTGCTCGCACGTCTCGGCGTGGACCGAGGGCGGGGTGAGGTTCACCACGAGGTCGACGGAGTCGTCCCCGCGAAGGCCTGCCGGATCGTGGGCCCGCAGGCCGTACTCGTCGGCTGCCGCCGCTGCGCGCTCGGCGTCGATATCAGCACAGGCGACGATGTCGTAGTTCTCGAAGCGGTCGTCCGCACCGAAGTAGGCGTCACTGATCGTCCCACAACCGAGTACGCCGACGGAGACTGGGTCCATGGCCACGGATCACACGGCCAGCAAGAAAAATCGCCCGGGCCGACCGGATCAGGCCCGCTCGAACAGCGCTTCGGGCGGTCCGCCCGGCAGTTCGTCGCGGTCGTGCGGGGCCTCGAAGTCCGGATCGGGGCCGGCCGGGACGATCCGCTTGGGACTCACGTCGGGATGAGTCGTGTAGTAGTGCTCCTTGATGTGGTCCATGTTCACCGTCTCGGCGACGCCCGGCGTCTGGTAGAGGTCGCGCAGGTACGTCCAGAGGTTGTCGTACTGCTCGATCAGCCGACGGTTACACATGAAGTGGGTGTGGTACACCTCGTCGAACCTGACGAGCGTCGTGAACATGCAGATGTCGGCCTCCGTCAGGCGGTCACCGGCGAGATAGCGCTGGTCGGCCAGCACCTCGTCCCAGTGATCCAGCGCGTCGAACAGTTCCGTGACGGCCTCGTCGTAGGCGTCCTGACTGTCGGCGAACCCGGTACGGTAGACGCCGTTGTTGATCGGCTCGTAGATCGCGTCGATGATCCGGTCGACCTCGTCGCGGTACCCCTCGGGATACAGGTCCACGTCCCGCGTCGCCACCGAATCGAACTCGGTGTCGAGCATCCGCAGGATCTCCTCGGACTCGTTGTTGACGATGGTCTCCTCCTGTTTGTCCCACAACACGGGCACAGTCACTCTCCCGGTCATGTCGGGGTCGGCCTGCTGGTACACCTCGCGGAGGTAGTCGCTGTCGTTGACCGTGTCCTCGGTACACCCCGCCTTCTCGGGCGTAAACTGCCACCCGTCGTCGGCCCGGAACGGGTCGACGTAGTTCACCGTGATGGCGTCTTCGAGCCCCTTCAGCGCCCGCACCAGCAGCGTCCGGTGGGCCCACGGACACGCGTAGCAAACGTAGAGGTGGTATCGCCCCGCCTCCGGCTGGAAACGAGCGTCCGGGTCGTCCTCGATACGGTCACGGAACGAGGTCGTGCCGCGCTCGAACACACCGTCCTCATTAGTTGTCTCGTACGCGTCGGTCCGCCACTCGCCGTCGACGAGCATGTTCATCGTGTCCACCCGTTGGCGTTGCAGACCCAAAAGGAGGCCAGTGACACCCGAGTAACCGGGCTCTCACCGGCCCGTGAAACACGAACACACGCACGCGCCCGGAGTTCGAAGCCTTAATACGCTCGCTCGGCCACGTATCCGCCAAGAGTATCTATGTCGGACAAGCCAGCCTCGATGTACCGGGAAATCGACAAGCCCTCGTACACACGCCGCGAGTACATCACGGGCATTCCCGGTTCCAAGATCGCACAGCACCAGATGGGCGACAAGAACGCCGATCCCGAGGACTACGACGTTCAGATCTCCCTGATCGTCGAAGAGGAGTGCCAGCTCCGCCACGGCTCGCTGGAGGCCTCCCGCCTCTCGGCCAACCGCCACCTCATCAAGGAGTTCGGCGAGGGCAACTACAAGATGACGCTGCGCAAGTTCCCCCACCAGGTCCTGCGCGAGAACAAGCAGGCGACCGGTGCCGGGGCCGACCGTGTCTCCGACGGAATGCGCCAGGCCTTCGGGAAGATCGTCGGCACCGCCGCCCGCGTCCAGGCTGGCGAGCGTCTCTTTACGGCCTACTGCGACGTGGATCAGGCCGTCGAGGTCAAGGAAGCGTTCCGCCGCGCCTACAACAAGATCACCCCGCCGTGCCGGATCAAGGTCGAGCGCGGCGAAGAACTGCTGATCGCGTAGACGAGCAGAGAACCCGTTCTCGCCGTTCGCTTAGGGCGGCGAGGAACGACTGAGCACAGAGAGCACGCTTTCTTCGGTATTCCGATCTCGCCCCTGAGAGCGGACGACCTTTGTGTAGGTCACCCTAACGGATCGTATGCTCAGGCTGGCGGTCCCGACGAGAGCCGAGACCTTCGAGCGCATGGGCGACCCACTCGCCGACCGCGGGATTGCCGTCGAACACGTCCAGACCGACGAACGGATCGTCGCAGTCGACGAAGACCCGTTCGACGAGTACGACGCCGGCTTCGTGTTCCCGCCTCGCCTCGCCGAAGGTGGTGTCACCGACGGCCTGCTGGGGGTGCCGTGGGTCAACGGCCGCGAGGCGATCCTCCGATCCCGACACAAGGGCGAGGCGCTGGCTCGACTGTCCCACGCCGGCTTGCCGACCCCCGAGAGTGTCGTCGTCTCGAATCCCGTCGACGAGGAAGCCCTCAAGACAGCCTTTCAGCGGTTCGACGCACCCGTCGTCGTCAAGCCGAACTCGACCACGAGAGGCGTCGGCGTCGCGAAAGCGCACGATCTCGACTCGTTTCTCGGCGTCTGTGACTACCTCGATCTGGTCCACGACTACCGCGCGACCGGCGACCAGTCCTTCCTCGTCCAAGAGTTTCTCCCCGGGGCGCGGGACTACCGCGCGATGGTCGTCGACGGCGAGTACGTCGGCGCGGTCGAACGCCGTCTTCCCGACGGCGCACTGGCCGACGGCCAATGGAAGCACAACGTCCACCGCGGTGCCGAAGCGACCGGTGTCTCACTCGACCCCGAACGACAGGCACTCGTCGAACGGACGGCCGAGACGCTAGACATCGACTACCTCGGGGTGGACCTGCTCGTCACCGACGACCGGGTCGTCGTCAACGAGACCAACGCCCGTCCGACGATCGACAGCGCGACGAAGTACGAAGACGGTTTTTGGGACCGACTGGCGACGCTGATCGAACGGACGGCTCAGCAGTAGTACCGAGGTCGAGCACCGCGAGACCTCGGCTTTTTCGCCACCGGGAGAGCAAGCACTCCCGAGCCCTGTCTCACTCCGTTCGACAGGACCACGTTTTTCCACGTCGGGTGGCCCACGTCGCTCGCCACCCTCGTGCAAAAAGGTGGTCTCGGGACCGGCTAGCGGCGCTAATCGAGGAGGCGGCACGACAGCAACAAACGAGGTCCGTCACCAACTGCTCGCGATCAGTCGAGACTGATGTCGCTGGCGTCCTCGGCGCGGTCGAAGGTCACTTCCAGGATACCGTTGTTGTAGGTCGCGTTGGCCGAGTGTTCGTCGACCCGAGCCGGCAGCGACAGCTGATCGTCGTAGTCGCGGTGTGTCCCGGCCGCCTGGATCGTCAGCACCTGCCCGTCACACTTCAGGTCGATGTCCTCCTTGTCGACGCCCGGCACGTCGGCGACGACACGAAGCTGATCGTCCGTCTCGTGAACGTCGAGATGCATCTCTGTACCTCCCGTGCCACCACCGCCACCCTGTTCGATATGCACGTCCCCCTCAGGTCCCATCACGTCGTTCATCATCCGCTCTAGCTCGCGGAAGAACTCGTCGAAGGGGTCGTCTCGGTCGTCGCGTCTCATCCTACCAGTTCTAGGGCGACGTTGGGGAATAAACCTTCGGCCCTCTCGGTAAGCGAGGTTAGAGGGAGCCACCGTCGTCCGTTCGAGCGCACACAACCGAGATCACCGTTCGCTGATCTGACCTCGGGACACACGAGACCGAGTAGTGGACCGCAAGCATGCAAGAATTATTTCGGTATCGCTTATTTGAGTCCGTTAATGATTGATGAATAACCCCCACACGAAGGTCGAACGACTCTCGAAGTACATCTACGAAAGATAGCAGCAGAGCCGTGAATATTCAATCTAATGGCCTCCAGATTGGGTTAGAAACGGCCAAGGCATCTTCACATATATAGAATACCTATCTATAATAGATGGTATACTAAGGACTCGACCGTATTTGTCGATAGTCGTGGCCACCTACAGAGACAGCCATTGACAACAGGACGAAACAGTACTGTGGGACACCCGTTTCGAAAACCATTTACTGGCGGTGGACGGGCTAGCGAGTATGAGTACGGATACTGTCCGCGTCGGTCTCAATGGCTTCGGTCGTATCGGTCGCAACGTGTTCCGCGCCGCACTCGACAACGACGCCGTCGAAGTCGTCGGGATCAACGACGTCATGGAGGACGAGGAACTCGAATACCTCGCCAAGTACGACTCCGTCATGGGCCGCCTCGACGGGGCGAGCCTCGACGACGGCACGCTGACCGTCGAGGGCACCGACTTCGAAGCGGGCGTCTTCCACGAGACGGACCCGACCCAGCTCCCCTGGGAAGAACTCGACGTGGACGTTGCCTTCGAAGCGACCGGCATCTTCCGCAGCCACGAGGACGCCAGCCAGCACCTCGATGCCGGCGCGGACAAGGTCGTCATCTCCGCACCGCCTAAGGGCGACACGCCAGTCAAACAGCTCGTCTACGGCGTCAACCACGACGAGTACGACGGCGAAGACGTGGTCTCGAACGCCTCGTGTACGACCAACTCCATCACGCCGGTCGCGAAGGTCCTCAACGAGGAGTTCGGCATCGAGTCCGGCCAGCTAACGACCGTCCACGCCTACACCGGCACCCAGAACCTCGTCGACGGCCCCAACAGCAAACCGCGTCGCCGCCGCGCCGCCGCCGAGAACATCATCCCGACGACGACCGGGGCTGCACAGGCCGCGACGGAAGTCCTGCCCGACCTCGAAGGCAAACTCGACGGCATGGCGATGCGCGTCCCCGTCCCCGACGGCTCGATCACGGAGTTCGTCTTCACGCTCGAAGACGACACTACCGAGAGCGACATCAACGCCGCCTTCGAGGAGGCCGCTGCCGGCGAACTCGAAGGCGTCCTCGGCGTGAGTGAAGACGCAATCGTCTCGCGCGACGTGCTCGGCCAGCCCTACTCGACGCTCGTCGACCTCGAAAACACCAACGTCGTCAACGGCCTCGTCAAGGTGCTGACCTGGTACGACAACGAGTTCGGCTTCGCCAACCGCATGCTCGACCTCGCGACCCACATCGACGAGTAACCGACACGATCACCGCCCGCGACGTTTTCTTTCCGAGGCGACTCCAGCAACCACGAATCAGTTTCCTGATCCAGACGTATCCATTTGATGCGCCACTCAACGAAGGGTTCACACCAAAGAAGGGACGGGTCGGATTTGAACCTCGGTCACAGCAAACCTGTTCCCTAATTCAAATCCTACGTCTGGTTGTCACTCCTCACGCCTGTTCGTCACAGAAAGCCACGGGTCGGATCTGAACCGAGGTCACTTGGCTACGCTCGTGACAGGGTTCAAATCTCTCGTCTAGCTTCCGCTCCTCACCTTCGTTCGTCGCAAGAAGCCAAGGGTCGGATTTGAACCGACGATGGGCGGCTCTGCAGGCCGCTGCGTTAGGCCGAACTCTGCCACCTTGGCGCAGTCTCAGCTAATGGGGTGGTTCGCTTAAGCGTAGCGGTCTCGAATCACCCTTCTCCCTCGGATTGGCCAGGTTCGCCCACACCCTCGACGGGGACGGCGTTCATGATCTCCGTCGTGAGGTCGCCCGGTGATTCGAAGGTCTCGTACTCGATGCGATCCAGCAGGGTCGGGAGCGACTCCTCCCCGTCCGCGTACACCAGATCAACATCGTCGAATTCGTCCGCGAGTCGCTCGCGTGCAACCGGATACTCTAGCTTCCCGAAGAACTCACCTAACTCGTTGAGTTTCACTCGTCGCGACATGGGCGGCCTTCACGGGACTGTAGCTTAGTTATGCACAGCCCACCACACAGAAAGCATCGCCCAGTACGGGTTCAGAGTCCACACGCCTGCACGAACCGGAACTCGACAACCACTGCTCAACGAACTGCGTTGACGAGCGTCACCACTTCCGGAGAGAGAAGCACAAACAGCCCTCGAGGAGTGGAGACACTACTCGAGGGCTGTAAATGAAACAAGCCCGCAGCCACGATGGCTGCGGGCTCTGAATGAGTCCCCTCGTGGGTCGCTCCGCGTCACGCAGACTACAGCGTAGCTACTCCTCGAGAGAAATGCAAACAGCCCCCGAGAAGCCAACGGCTCCTCGAAAGCTGAAATGTAGTATGAATGGGTAGGCGGCGAATCGGGTTTCCCAGGGGTTCGCACACCCCAGTACTCACCGAAACGCAGGCAGGCTTAACGTCCGTGTTCGGGATGGGTACGGGTGTTTCCCTGCCGCTATGGCCGCCTTCACGCCGACTCGCGGAATCGAACCGCGCATCTCGAACCGACTTCGAGACACCAGTGTCGGTGGTCAAACTACCGTATGATACGTGCGATCCAGTAAGCGCCTGGACTCGTGTGGTCCGAGTCACAGTGCAATGAGTGTGGCTTTGGCCGATTAGTGCTCGCGGGCTGAACGTCTCGTTGCCTCGACGCGTACACCCCGAGTCTATCGATCTCGTCTTCTACGAGTGGCCTCGGTGGAATCTCTTTTCCAGGTGGGTTTCGAGCTTAGATGCATTCAGCTCTTACCCCGTGTGACGTGGCTGCCCGGCACGTGCCTTTGCAGACAACCGGTACACCAGTGGTCACCAATCGTAGTTCCTCTCGTACTATACGATCGTTCCCGTCAGATTCCGTAACACCCCCAATAGATAGCAGCCGACCTGTCTCACGACGGTCTAAACCCAGCTCACGACCTCCTTTAATAGGCGAACAACCTCACCCTTGCCCGCTGCTGCACGGGCAGGATGGAGGGAACCGACATCGAGGTAGCAAGCCACCGGGTCGATATGTGCTCTTGCCGGTGACGACTCTGTTATCCCTAGGGTAGCTTTTCTGTCGTAGATCGGCCCGCATCAAGCAGGCGCATCCGTTCGCTAGACCACGCTTTCGCGTCAGCGTCACCGTGTTGGTAGTGACACTGTCAAGCTATCTTTTGCTCTTGCGCTCTTCGCCGCGTCTCTGTCACGGCTGAGATAGCCTTAGGGCGCGCTCGATATTCTTTCGAGCGCGTACCGCCCCAGTCAAACTGCCCGGCTATTGGTGTCCTCCGCCAGGAGTGAGGGTCACAGTCACTACCGGGTAGTGTTTCATGTATGACTCGGTGATCCGCTAGCGCGGATACCTGTGTAACGTCTCCTACCTACCCTGCACAGTAGCGACCATGTCCCAGCAACAGCCTGCAGTAAAGCTCCATAGGGTCTTCGCTTCCCCTTGGGGGTCTCCAGACTCCGCACTGGAACGTACAGTTCACCGGGCCCAACGTTGGGACAGTGACGCTCTCGTTCATCCATTCATGCAAGCCGCTACTGAAGCGGCAAGGTACTACGCTACCTTAAGAGGGTCATAGTTACCCCCGCCGTTGACGGGTCCTTCGTCCTATTGTACTAGGTGTTCAGATACCCGCACTGGGCAGGATTCAGTGACCGTACGAGTCCTTGCGGATTTGCGGTCACCTATGTTGTTACTAGACAGTCGGAGCGTCCGAGTCACTGCGGCCTGCCTCTTTCCGAGGCAGGCATCCCTTATTCCGAAGGTACGGGACTAACTTGCCGAATTCCCTAACGTCGGTTGTTCCCGACAGGCCTTGGCTTTCGCCGCCATGAGCACCTGTGTCGGATCTCGGTACGGATCGTATGCTCCCTTTTCACGGGCCCCAGGTTGAACCAAATTACTCTATCTTGCCGTTCGTCCGCTTCCTGCCATTACGGCTTCCACGGATTTGGACAATTCGACTGGGCGAAGGCCCAGCTTGGTCGACCCCGAGGCGTCGGTTTCACTGCATACGAGCGCTGGAATATTAACCAGCTTCCCATGTCGTCCCCTTCGAATTACGGGGGGACTTAGGACCGGCTAACCCTCAGTTGACGAACAGTGCTGAGGAACCCTTGCTCATTAGGCCGTCGGAATTCTCACCCGACTATCGCTGCTACTATGGCCAGAATTGTCGTAACCACTCGGTCCACAGGAGTTCTCACCCCTGCTTCCATCCAAATGGATCGCCAACCTACTCGATCTCCACTATGGGTGGAGCGGCCAGGTCTCGGTGGTGGATTTGAGTCCCGATCATTTTCAGCGCCTCAAACCTCGGCCGGTAAGCTGTTACGCTATTCTTAGAGGGTAGCTGCTTCTAAGCTCACCTCCCGGCTGTCTAGGGCTTGAGACCACTTTCGATCACACTTAATCCACACTTGGGGACCTTAACCCGGCTCTGGGTTGTCTCCCTCACGGTACACAGGCTTACCCCGCATACCGGACTCCCAGCGTCAAGCGGCGTTCGTAGGTTCGGAGTTTGACAAGGGAGTTCACTTCTCTCGAAGTGAAGCACCCTAATCGGTCGCTCTACCCCACGAACTACCTCGGCTGAGGTCATGCTTCGACATGTTTCGGTTGGAACCAGCTGTTTCCGGGTTCGATGGGCCTTTCACCCCTACACGTAGGTCACGGGAGGGTATTGTAGGACACCATCCCTAACGGGCCTCCACGTGCCTTTCGGCACGCTTCGCCCTGCCCACGCGTAGATCACCCGGTTTCGGGTCGTGCCCGTTTGACTCCCCGCCCTTGAAGACGGCGGCCCTAGTGCAAAGCACTGCGGCCATGTCGGTTTCCCTATGCCTTCCCCGATGATCGGGTTAGACTCGCCAAACAGGCACACTCTCTGGCTCGTTTTTCAAAACGCACGACGGTACATCGGCTTCCTGTGAGTCCTACTAACAGCTCGCGCTGTGGTCGTTTATCACAGGACCTTGTATGCACTGTCGCTCGATCGCCACCTGATTTCAAGCCCTATTGCAACCCCCGTCTGAGGGTGCTTTTCAGCGTTCGCTCACGCTACTTGTTCACTATCGGTCTCGGAGAGTATTTAGCCTTGGCAGTCGATGCCTGCCGTGTTGACGAGGGATTTCCAACCCCCGCTACTCTGGAGCTCCCGCACAGCGTACTGATCTTCATTACGGGATTGTCACCCTGTTTCATGCTTCGTTCCAGAAGACTTCATGAAGATGGTCGGCTGCTGAGAGGGAGTCCAAACACCACATTGCCCGTGAGGGCTTCGGTTTGGGCTGTGTCGCGTTCACTCGCGGTTAGTAACGACATCGCATTGCGCTTTCTGTTCCTCTCGATACTAAGATGTTTCAATTCTCGAGGTTCCCCATTGCGCGGAGCAATTGTAAAAGGGATTCCCATTCGGAGATCCGTAGTTCTTCGCCTCCGTGCGGCTCCCTACGGCTTTTCGCAGCTTGGCACGTCCGTCATCGGCTTCCGAGCCGAGCTATCCACCAGGCGGCACAGTAGCCAATTCACGATTGGTTGTGACTCGATAAACTACACGAGTCCAGTGGACGCCTGGATCGCACGTACATACGGTGTCATGCACACAGTCGGTGCGAACCGATCTGCATGTCGACCCTTCCTACCCACGCTTGCACGGAGTAGTGCACTGGTCTTC
>Ga0207718_100722_pt1 | contig 24173 bp, 21 predicted proteins | sample A23M2SouthBayCA_FD_187749 | JGI IMG/M metagenome (GOLD analysis project Ga0207718, IMG submission 187749) | Aerobic enrichment media microbial communities from Eden Landing Ponds, California, USA - A23 M2 (SPAdes) | ecosystem: Environmental > Aquatic > Marine > Unclassified | place: Emeryville... | reverse complement strand
CGTTCGTCGACGCGCCCGGGCACGAGACGCTCATGGCGACGATGCTGTCGGGCGCGGCCATCATGGACGGCGCCGTCCTCGTCATCAGCGCCAGCGAGGAGGTCCCCCAGCCCCAGACCGAAGAGCACCTGATGGCACTCGACATCATCGGCATCGACAACATCGTCGTCGCCCAGAACAAGATCGACCTGGTCGGCGAGGAGCGCGCCCGCGAGAACTACCAGCAGATCCAGGAGTTCATCGAGGGCACCGTCGCCGAGGACGCCCCCATCGTCCCGATAAGCGCCCAGCAGGGTGCCAACGTGGACGTCCTCATCGACGCTATCGAACGGGAGATCCCCACCCCCGACCGGAACCCCGACGCGGACCCCGAGATGCTCGTCGCCCGTAGTTTCGACATCAACCGGCCCGGAACGACCTGGGACTCGCTCGTCGGTGGCGTTCTGGGCGGGTCGCTCGTCGAGGGCGAACTCGAGAGCGGCGACGACCTCCAGTTGCGCCCCGGCCGCGAGGTCGAAGAGGGCGGCCAGACCGAGTGGGTCCCCGTCGAGACCACAGTCAGGTCGCTCCAGGCCGGCGGCGAGACCGTCGACACGGCCACGCCGGGCGGACTGCTCGGTGTCGGGACGGGACTCGACCCGGCGACGACGAAAGGCGACGCCCTCGCGGGGCAGGTCGCCGGCGAACCCGGAACCCTGCCACCGACCCAGCACGAGTTCACGATGGACGTGGACCTGCTAGACCGGATCGTCGGCCAGGACGAGGGGACCGTCGAGGAGATCTCGACGGGTGAACCGCTGATGATGATCGTCGGCACCGCCAAGACGGCGGGGTCGGTCACCAGCGCTCGCGATGGCGAGTGTGAAGTGGCGCTCCGGCGGCCGGTCTGTGCCCGCGAGGGCGCGAAGATCGCCATCAACCGCCGCCTGGGCGGCCGGTGGCGGCTCATCGGCATCGGCACGCTCCGGGAATGATCGTGGTAGACGCCAACGCACTCATGATGCCCGTCGAATGCAACGTCCGCGTGTTCGAGGAACTCGACAGAGTCGGCGCCGACCTGACGGACGTCGGCGCGACGGCCGGAACGGCTGCAGACGCCGGGAACGGGGAAAGCGGCGACAGCACGGACTACGTCGTCCCGCGCGCAGTCATCGCGGAGTTGGAGCGACTCGCGTCGGGCGCCGGCGAGGCGGCGACGGCGGCGGGTGTCGGCCTCGACCTGGCCCGGGAACACTGCCGGGTCACGGAACACGACGCCGACCACGGCGACGGTGCCGTCTTCGAATGCGCCACGCGCGAGGGCGTCACGGCGGCAGTTACGAACGACAAGCCCCTGCGGAGCCGGCTGCTGGACGCCGGCGTTCCGGTAATTAGTTTACGGGGCACGAACAAACTCGCAGTCACTCGACCATAACATGTACAAACGGGTTAGACTTCGCGACACGGTGGAAGTGCCGCCGGCCTATCTGGCGGACGTGACGCCTGGGCTGGTCAAACAGCTCCTGCAGGACAATCTCGAAGGGCGAATGGACGAGGACGTCGGCTCCATCGTCTCGGTCATCGAGGTCCACGACATCGGTGAGGGTTCGGTCGTCCCCGGCGAGGAAGGGGTCTACTTCACGGCAGAGTTCGACGCCCTGACCTTCGACCCCCAGATGCAGGAGGTCGTCGACGGCGAGGTCGTCGAGGTGGTCAACTTCGGCGCCTTCGTCGGCATCGGCCCCGTCGACGGCCTGCTCCACGTCTCACAGATCTCCGACGAGTACCTCGCCTACGACGAGGAGGGCCAGATGCTGGCCTCCCGGGACACGAACCGGACCCTCGGTGTCGGCGACGCTGTCCGGGCACGTATCGTCACCAAGAGCATCGACGAGCGCAACCCGCGCGACTCGAAGATCGGCCTCACGGCCAAGCAGGTCGGGCTCGGCAAGCACGGCTGGCTCGAAGAGGACCGCCAGAAGCGCGAGACGGCGACCGAAGCGGGTGAGGACTGACAGCCATGGCCGACAGACTCGTCTGCCGTGAGTGTCACCGCGTCCAGGACTCCGCGGAGGCCGACACCTGCGTCGCCTGTGGGTCCTCGTCGTTGACCGAGGACTGGGCGGGCTACGTCGTCATCACCCACCCCGACCGCTCGGAGATCGCGGCGGAGATGGGCGTCACCGAACCGGGCAAGTACGCGCTCAAGGTCCGTTAACGACCGTGACGACGGTGCTCGAACTCCAGGCGGCGCTCCGTGACCGGCTCAAGGAGCCCTTCGGACCGGTCTCGACCGACACGGCCGCTGTGCTCGCAGTCGCCGGGTCACCGCTGGTGACCGTCGGCGACATCGTCACCTACCACGTTCTCGAGGGTGGTCACGTCCCCGACCTCGCGCTGGTCGACGAGCGCACCAAGCGCGCCACCGTCGACGACGAGGTCAGCGACGCCGTCGCCGACGAGCGGTTCGACCGCGTCGTCACCGTCTCGAACCCGCCCGCGACGCTCACTGCCGAGTTGCTCGAAGCCATCGTCACCGGCCTCGGCGACGGCACGACACTCGTCCGTGTCGACGGCGAGGAGGACCTTGCCGCACTCCCCGCCATCGCCGCCGCGCGCGACGGTGCGAGCGTCCTCTACGGCCAGCCCGACGAGGGCGTCGTCCACGTCACTGTCGACGACGAGGTCTGCGAGCGCGTCCGCTCGCTCCTGGAAGCGATGGACGGCGACAGCGACCGGGCCTTCGAGACGCTCGGCGTCGACCGCGACTGACGTCGACTCTCTCACCGCCAGAAAGTACTTCTCGGGACGAGAACCAGCGAGTGCATGGACGAGCACGTCGAAGCGAACCGGAGACACTGGGCGGAGGCGTCGACGGCCGCTACCGGTTCCCCGATATCGACCTGCCGCTGGTCCTGTCGGTGCGGGCCGAGCGACCACGCTGATCGCTTGCTCCCCGTCTCACTTCTCGATAGCGTGGTCCCGCACCGCCTCGGAGACTTTCCTCGCCTTGCGGGTCGCGGACTCCGAGGCGGGTGCCGTCCGGTAGGCGAGCGTGGCCATCGTGTCGCCGCTGCCCGAGGGGCGGGGCGCGACGACTGCGACGAGCATCCCGTCGGTCGTCCGGTATCTCCGCCCGTGTTCGGCCTCCGCAACCGCGAGCCCCTTGATCGCCTCCCTGATAGTGCGGTCGATCTCGTCGACGCCGACGTCGAGGTCGACCGTCTCGAACTCCGGACGTGAGAGCGTCTCTTCGAGTGTTGTCATCGCGCCCACAGCTACGCGTGCTGCGACCAGAAAGGTTTGGTCGGGCGGCAGCTCGCGGCGGTCCGCCCACCCCGGTGTCCGAGCCGACGGATCGGTGCTCCCGTCTCTCACGCGCTCACTCGCGGACGGCCACGAATCGCAAGCGGCGGTAGTCCGCAGTCCACGTCTCCGAGTCCGCGTCGTACAACTCCTCGCGCAGGCGGTCCTCGGCGGCGCCGACCACGGCCTCACGCTCTGGTTCCTCGAGCGGCGCGAACACGGAGTCGCCGAACACGTCGAGCCAGTCGCGCAGGCCCGACTCGCCCGAAAGGTCGGTCGGCCGGTCGAACAGTCGGGCAAAGCGCACCTCGAAGCCAGTCTCCTCCAGAACGGCGGCGTGTTCGCCGACGGTCGGGAAGTACCAGGGGTTCTCGGCGTCGTACCCGCGCGCTCGCAGTTCCGCGCGCACTGCCTCGACGATGGTCGCGACGTTCCCGACGCCGCCGAGCTCGGCGACGAACCGCCCGCCGGACGGGAGCCGGTCGTGTACCGACTCGGCGACAGCGTGCTGGTCCTCCCGGGGGATCCAGTGCAACGCGGCGTTGGAGAAGACGGCGTCGAACACCTCGCCGTCACCGTCGACGGACTCGCCGTCGGCGCCGAGGGCCGCGCCGAGATCACGGGCATCCGCCTCCACGAACCGGCAGTCAGGATACGTCTCGCGGGCCTGCTCGACCATGTCGGGAGCGCTATCGAGGCCGACAGCTGTCCCGTCGGGACCGACGCGGTCGGCGATCTCGCCGGTCAGGTGGCCGGTGCCACAGCCCAGGTCCAGCACACGTTCGCCCGGTTTCGGGTCGAGCGAGTCCAGGACGGACTGGCCGTACTCGTGGACGAACCCGACGTCGGCGTCGTAGACCGCTGGGTCCCACTCGTTGTCCGGTGCTATGCCACGTTCCTCGTCCGGTGCTGTGTCCTGTCCGTCGTCCGGTCCCATATCCCGCTCATCGTCCGGTGGCACACACTGGCGGTCGTCGCGATTGGGCATGGCCCGCCTACCGACGGCGGGGGAGTGAACGTTTCGGTGCTGTGTCACCTACTGTCGATAGGCGTCGGCGAGTTCCGCGGCGGTGCGGTCGACGTCGCCGGTCGAGAGGTACGTGGAGATGGCCGAACGGGCCTCGACGAACACCTCGGGTTCGACCTGCAGGGCGTGGCCGCCGGGGAAGTGGTCGGCGGACTTGAAATCCCGGTGTTGTTCCTGGAGGACCTGCGGGTAGCCCTCAAGCGAGACGTCCCGCCGGGGCGGGATGGAGCCTTTCATGCGGTTGAGCAACTCCAGCGCCTCCGTCGAGCCGACGAACTCGAGGAACGCCCGGGTGTCGTCGGTGAACTCCGTCCATGCCGACGGGACGATCGCGTCCATCCCGAGCATGTAGACGCCGTCTGTCCCGGGGAAGTTGACCCGTCCCCAGTCGCGGCCGTACTCGAAGTCGTCGACCTCGCCGTAGACGCCGGCCATCCAGTCGCCCTGGTAGAAGAAAACCGACTCCTCGTCGAGGAATCGCTCGTTCCCGTCGACCATGTCGTCGAAGTACGACCCCTCGCGGGCGTACTCGGTGTACTCGTCCACGAGTTCGAGCGCCTGTTTGAGTTCGCTCTCGTGTCGACCGGGATTGCCCGTGGTGATGGTCTCGAACACCTCCGCGCCGAACAGGCCGATAGTGACCGCCGACCACACCTGCAGGACGTCGTCGGGGTTTTTCATCGGCTGTTCCATCCCGACGACCGGCAGGTCGTGACACTGTTCGAGGACCTCGAGGAACTCCCGGGGGTCGTCGATTCCCTCGGGGTCGACGCCGTACTGTTCGACGAGGTCGACGTGATACCAGAGGTTGTTCATGCGGTGGATGTCCACCGGAACGCCCACCAGGTCACCGTCCATCCGACAGCGGTCGATGGCGCCGTCGACGAACACGTCGAGCCAGCCGTTGTCCTCCCACAGGTCCGTGATCGGATGTACTGCCCCGGCGTCGTAGTAGGGTTCGAGGTTCTGACCCGGCCACTCGACGAACAGCTCCGGGGAGTCCTGCTGGAGCATCCGGCTCTTTATCATCATCCCGTGTTCGCCCATCTGGTAGGGCTGGTCGGTCACGGTGACACCGGGATGTCGCGAACCGAACTTCTCCAACACTGCGTCCAGCATCGCGCGACCGTCACCCTCCTCCCAGAAGTGGACGAGTTCCACCGCTCCATCAGTCCCGGACCCCGCCCGCGAGCTGATACTCATGCTCCCCTCTCTCAGGGCAACCGGCATAAAGGACAGTCTCGCAGTATCATCTCTAAGAATACTCGCGAGCACGGGCGCCACCCGCGTCGGGACGACCGGGCGAATCTCGAAAACGGCCGGGCGTGTCTCGGAGACAGTCGGGCGAGTCTCACTGTCCGATATCGGTGTCTGTCTTCGGTGATGACGGCCGAGATCAGTCCGCTGGGGCGGTCGGTGTCGAATCGTCGAGCAGTTGTTCGAGCAATCGCTGCTGGGCGAATCTCAGATGGCGGTTCACTGTCGGCTGGGTGACGTCCAGCATCTCGGCGACGTCCTCGCCCGTACTCGTCCGCGGCCAGTCGAAGAAGCCGGCGAAATAGGCCGTCCGCAGGACCTCGAGCTGACGTTCTGTCAGCGTATCGAATAGATCCGAGACCAGTTCCTGTCGCGTCTGGGTCGCGCGCTCGACCGTTCGCTTCCCGACGAGTTCGACACTCGGAGCGATGTCCTGGACCATGCCGAAAAACTCCCGGACGTCGGTCTTCGTGGGGACGTCGACCACGACCTCCATCCCGGCGTCGGTCACCCGGATCGAGCGCGGACTCGCGCCGTGGCGGACGAGTCGGGCGGGAAGCACCGCACCGGAGACGGTCACCTCGAACAGGAGGCGCTCCTCGGACTCGTCGACCAGTCGGTAGTCCTGCACGGAGACGAGGTCGTCGAGGACGGCCTCGATGCTGTCGGGGTCGCTACCGGTCGCCGCGAAGAACAGTCGTGACTCCCCGTCGGTGTGTGTCACGAGTCCCTCGTATTCGATCTGACAGTCCGCCGCGGTGGCGATACGGCCCAGGAAGGTGTCCGCAGGGTCGACGACGAGCGACAGTTCGACGAGCGTGTCCGCGTGGAGGGCCCGTCGTGTCTCGATGGCGTTTATCGAATTGGCGATGTTCGTGCCGAGTTCCGCGAACACCGTCCGTTCGAGGTCGCCGAAGACGTCGGGTTCGTCGGCGTACACCGCGAGCACGCCGTAGAAGTACCCCTCGTAGGTGAGCGGGACGCTGAGGACGGAGTGAAAGTCCGAGGCGAGAGCGCGCTTGCGCCAGGGCTCGCGTTTCATGTCGTCGACGACGTTCCCGACGATAGTCGGTTGCTCACTCGTGACCGTCGCCGCGGCGGGTTCGGGCGCCTCGACGTCGGTCTCGAGCGAGACGGCGTCGAGATACTCGTCGCCGGTGCCGGCCCAGGCGCTTGGCACCAGCGTCTCGCCGCCACCGTCGACCGTCCCGATCCAGGCGAAGGCGACGTCCTCGGCCTCGACGAGCTGGCGACAGACCGCCTGCTCTATCTCCTCGCGCGAGTTCGCCTGGATGAGCGACCGGTCGATGCCGCGGATGATGTCCGTGATCTGGACCTGGCGCTGGAGCCGTTCGTTGCGGGCTTCGAGTTCCGCGTCACGCTCGCGCAGACTCGCCTCGTTCTCCAGCCTGTCCAGGCCGGTCTCGGTCGTCGCGACGAGTGTCTCGGCGAGCTGGCGGGTATCGGTGTCGACGGTCGTCGCGGTCGTGGCGACGAGGAACACGCCGTGGTCGCCCAGCGGGAACAGTAGCCCGCCGCCGACGTCCGGGCCGAGCAGTTTCGAGTGGGCCAGTGCGTCGGTGTCGTCGAAGACCGTCGGCGTCCCCGTGACGAAGCAGTTCCACAGCAGCGAGTCCCCGTCACCGGCCCCGACCGACGGTGCGCCGCCACTCGGGGCCGTGAACCCGTCGCTGTAGGCGGCCGGTTCGAGCCTGTTCGACTCGCTATCGAGGAGGTAGAGGACGACACCGCCGGTGTCGAGGACGTCCGCGGCGGCGCCGACGACGATGTCCGCGACGTCCGCTTCCGTCTCGGCACCGAGGAGCCCGCGCGTGGCTTCGTTGAGCGACCGGAGCGCCTGTTCGTGCTCTTTCTGTGCGGTGATGTCCTGGATCGACCCCTGGATGCGGACGACCTCACCGTCTTCCCTGACCGGTTCGCCGATCGCTCGCACCCAGCGCGTCCGGTCCGGTGCTGTCTGCAACCGGACCTCCATGTCGTAGCTCTCCCCGGCGGTGATCGCCCTGTCCAACAGTTCGCCGATACGCTCCCGGTCGTCGGGGTGGTACCGTTCGATGATCTCCTCGAGGTCGAGGTCCGCGCCCAGCGGCATGTCGTGGAGGCGGTAGAGTTCGTCCGTCCAGGTCATCTCCGGCGGGACCGTCCGCAGGTCGAGTTCCCAGCCGCCGACCTGGGCGATACGCTGGGCCTGTTCGAGCATCTGTGTCGCCCGCCGGAGGTCGCGCTCGCGTTCCTTTCGGACGGAAATGTCACGTCCGATCCCGACGAGACGAAGGTCGCCGTCCGGGTTCTCGACCCGACTGGCAGCGTATTCGTAGGGAATCGTGTCACCGTCTGCCGTCAACAGCGGTGCCTCGAGGCGGCCGGACCCGGTCTCGAACACGGACTGGATCGCCGCAGCCGAGTCCTCCTTGTGTGCCTCCGAGACGAAATCCATCCCGTGCATCGTCGCTAGCTCCTGGTCGGGGTACCCGGTCACCTCGCTGAAGCTCTCGTTCCACCGCAGCAGGTTGCCGTCGGTGTCGTGGACGAAAAACAGGTCATCGATGGCGTCGAGCATGTCGTCGGTGAACTCCTTGTATTCGGCGAGTTCCTGCTCACGCTCGCGGCGTTCGAGTTCGAAACTCACCCACTGCGTCGCCAGTTCGACGAACGCGCGCTCGTCGTCGGTGAGTGGGCGCTCCGCGGGTTCGGTGTCGACGAACGCCAGCGTCCCTTCGAGTTCACCCCCAACGTACAGCGGCTGGGCGACGTAGGTGCCGAGTCCCCAGCGCTCCCAGGCTGGGTCGTCCCCCCAGCCCTCGGCCTCCGCGTCGAGGACCTCGACGATGTCGTCGCTCTCGACGACCCGTCGACAGTAGGTCTCCGAGTACGGTGCCGTGCTGCCGGTGCTGATCGCGTCGATAGTGCCGCTGGCGTGGACGAACTCGAACTCGTCCGCCGCTGGTTCGATCCGTGAGATGAACGCGCCGCTCGTGTCGAGTCGCTCGCGCCCCAGGTCGAGCAGTCGCTGGACTTTCTCGTCGAACGACGCCTCGCTGTCGGCGGTGATCTCGTACAGGCGCTGGAGAGATTCGTTGTTCGCTTCGAGTCTATCCCGGGTCTCCCTGAGTTCTTCCTGGCGCTCAATCTGCCCGGTGATGAACTGCGTGATACCGATGAGGCCACGAACGTCCCCGTCGTCGCCCCGCCAGGGAACCTTCGAGGTGAGCAGCCACTCGTCCTCGGTTGGGTTGTACTCCTCCTGTTCCAGGATCGGTTCACCTGACTCGATGACTGCCAGGTCGTCGGCGTAGGTCTCCTCGGCGAATTCTTCGGGATAGATCTCCGGGTCTGTCTTCCCGATGTACCACTCCTCGTCCTCCGGGTAGTCGCTCTCCTGATACGCGGTGCTCCTGCGGACGTGTCTCGCCTCCCGGTCTTTGACGTAGAGGACGACCGGGATCTGTTCGAACAGCGAATCCAGGAGGCTGGCCTGGCGTTCGAGTTCCGCCTCGCGTTCCTTGCGCTCGCGCACGTCCCGGCCGAGGCCGACGAGAACCTGGTTCCCGTCCGGGTCTTCGAGCGCCGATGCAGCGAACTCGTAGGGGATGACCTCGCCGTCTTTCGTCCGGACCCGCGCCTCCGAACGGGCCGACCCCGTCTCGAAGACTTCCTGTATCGACGATGCGATCACCGGTTCGTCCTCGTCGACCACGAGCTCGGTCGGGTGGAGCTCGGCGATCTCCTCGTCGGTGTACCCGGTCACCGCCAGGAGACTCTCGTTCCAGCGCTGGATTGACAGGTCCGGACCGACGACGTAGAAGACGTCGTCCATCGCGTCGAGGATCTCGTCGGTGTACTCCCGGTAGCGTTCGAGGCGCTGTTCGCGTTCACGCAGTCGCTGTTCGGCCACCTTGCGGTCGGTGATGTCCTGGATCGAGCCCCGGACCCTGTCGACCTCGCCGTCCGTCAGGTGGGGGTCACCGATGGACCGCACCCACCGCGTTTCCCCGTCGGCCGTGATCAGTCGCGCCTCGAAGTCGTACGGCTCCCCGTGCTCGGTCGCTCTCTCGACGGCCGCCCGGACGTCGTCGCGGTCGTCTGGATGGTAGAATTCGATGGCTTCCTCGGGTGAGACGTCCGTCCCCACGGGAAGGTCGTGGATGCGATACACCTCGTCGGTCCAGGTCATCGACGTGAGCGCACCGTCGTCGACGTCGAGGTCCCAGGCGCCGACCTGCGCCAGTTGCTGGGACTGTTCGAGCATCTCCGACGTTCGTTCGAGTGCCTGCTCGCGCTCCTTTCGCTCGGTGATGTCGAGCGTGACGCCGATGAGACCGCGGATGTCGCCGGTACTCGAACGCCAGGGCACTTTCGACGACAGGAACCACCTGTCGGTGTGGCGCTCGATGCTCCCCACGACCGATTCCCCCTCCTCGATCACCCGTCTGTCGTCCGCGTAGGTCTGTTCTGCGACCTCTTCGGGGAGAAACTCCAGGTCGGTCTTGCCGATCACGTCAGATTCGTCTCGTTCGCCGGATTCACTGAAAAATTCCGAACTCGCGCGAACCATCCTGGCCGCCTCGTCTTTGACGTAGAGGTGGATCGGTATCTGGTCGAAGATAGAGTCCAGCAGACTGGCCTGGCGTTCGAGTTCCGCCTCGCGTTCCTTTCGTTCGGTGACGTCCTCCTGGAAGCCCACGAGGTGGGTCACCTCGCCGTCCTCGTCCGTCACCGGTGCGATGCTGACCCGGTTCCAGAACTCCGTGCCGTCGGCACGGTAGTTCCTGAGTTCGGTCGTGACGGGACGTTTCGCGTCGATAGCCGCCCGGAGTTCTGCGACCGACTGTTCGTCGGTGTCCTCACCCTGCAGGAACCGACAGTCCCGCCCGAGCGCCTCCTCCGCCTCGTAGCCCGTCATCCGCTCGAACGCGTCGTTCACCTGGACGAGGGGATTGTCCTCGCCACGTGCCTCGGCGATGGCGACCCCGATGGGTGCCGCGTCGATCGCCCGTTCCATGACCCGGTGGGTCGATTCACGCTGTCTGCGCTCGTAGATGTGGCTGATCCACCGGGAGAGCAGGTCGACGAAGGACTTCTCGGGGGCGGAAAACTGCGAGTCTCGCGGTTGCTCGTCCACGAAACAGACCGTCCCGTAGAGTTCGTCTTCGACCACGATCTTGGCCCCGATGTAACAGCCGATCCCCCACGTCCGGAAAGCGGGGTCGTCGTCGTACCCCGCCGCCGGCGCGTTGGCGATACCCAGACTGTCCTCGGCACGTATCGTCTCGCGGCAGAAGGTCTCCGAGAGGTCCGTGACGGTCCCCGCCGGGACGATGTCGCTCCCGCTGGCGCGTTCGACCTCGTGACGCCCCTCGTGCTCGTCGATCCGGACGACGTGCCCGTTTTCCGCGTCCAGTCGTTCGCACCCCAGTTCGAGCAGGCGATCGACCTTCTCGTCGTCGCTCAGGTCCGACGTCGACGTCACCTCGTAGACCCGCTGGCGGTAGCGCTCGGACGTTTCGAACGCCGCGTCCCGTTCCCGGACCGTCTCGGCCAGTTCGTCCACGGCCTCGTACAGGTCGCCGAGTTCGTCCTCGCGGTCCGTCGAGAAGTCGACCGACTCGCCCGTCCGGAACTGCCTGATCTTTGCCGTCAGTTGCTCGATCTCGCTGGGACTGTCACCCACTGCCGCCAGGCCGACGACGCCCAACAGCGTCGGTGTGAGCGTCGACTGGACAGACCCGCCCCACGAGATCGTCGCCAGAACCAGGGTGGCGAGGCTCGCGAGTCCGACACCAGCGACGAACAACGTACGGTTCCAGCTCCCAGGGACGTGGTCGGGTCTCCGGTCGCGACCGGCGATGCGCTCGCCCATCTGTCCAGTTACGTTGTCACGATGTAATATGTGTTGGCATCATTTTGATTTCAGTTCCGGTCGACTCGGTAGCCGACAGAGTACACCGTCTCGAGACAACTCACACGTGTCACGTCCGCTGCCCACCCCCACAGAGCTATACATATTAGGGTGTTTCGACGGCCGTCCAACGTGCGTAGCGAACAGTGAGATAGGAAAAGTGACCGTTTGAACGAGCACGATGTCAGGCAATACAGTGTGGGACTCCCCCGGACAGGCCAGCGTCGAGGTTCTCGAAGCGATCGCTCAGACAGCGGACGTCGACCCGATGTCGATGGAGACGCCGCTGTACGACGTCGTCGACACGGACGCGCTCGACACACTCGTCTCGACCAGCCAGTCCGTCTGCGTCGCCTTCGAGTACGACGGCTACGAGGTCGTCGTGTCCGGGAACGGGACCATCAGCGTCGACGGTGTCGAGGCGGAGGAACACTGAGTATGTCGACGGGAGACACGACCGTCGACGACGACCAGATCCGGGAGACCTACGAGGAGTTCACCGTCGGCGAGACGCGCATCGCGATACTCACCGACCCGGAGAACGATACCGCCTGGATCCAGTCCGACCTCACCGAGGAAATCCAGCGATGAAGCTGACCGGCCAGCGCATCGCACGCTCGACCCGCGACCGCCGGGACTCAGCCCCACGACGGACCGAGACAGAGCCGAACCGGCACACCGGAGCGCGCTCGCCCGCCACACACGAGGCCGAAACGAGGGTGTTGATCGGTGGGTGAACGGTCCACACAGCCGGTGTTCGAGACGGCAGCACTCTCGGAGCCACAGACCGTGCTCGTCGTCGACGACGACGCGGCGACACTCGACCGGGTACGGTCGGCGATGACCGATCGAAACGGCAACCAGCTCCGCACTGAGTCCACTATCGCGGATGGGGTCGACCGTCTCGAAGGGGTGGACGCCGTCGTCAGCGATACGGCGCTGTCGGACGAACGCGGTACCGACCTGCTCCGCCGCGTCCGGAAGCGCTATCCGACGCTCCCGTTCGTCTTCTACACTAGCGAGTCACCGACCGACGTCGCGGAGACCGTCTCCGACGACGAGTGGGTGACGGTCGTCGAAAAGAACGATTCCGGGGCGACAGTCCGGCTCCTGGACGACGCGGTGACGAGACTCGTCGACTCCCACCGGAGTGCGACCCTCGCCGGGCGCGCGCTGGCGGCCATCGAGACCGCATGCGACGGCATCGCGCTCGTCGGCCCGGACGACCGGTTCCAGTTCGTCAACCAGGCGTTCGCCTCGCAGTTCGGCTACGAACCAGACGACCTGTACGGCCGCGACTGGCGTGTGTGTTACCCCTCCGAGGAGGTCGACCGCCTCGAGCGCACCGCGCTCGAATCCGTCGCGGAAGGCTGGCTCTGGACCGGCGGATGTCGCGGCGTCGACGCCGACGGTGCGGAGGTCACCGCACGGACCCGAATCACCGGCCTCGACGACGACAGCCTCGTGTTCGTACTCTGTGAGACTCCCAGGCAAGAATAACTGCCTGTCACTGCCTGACTATTCTGCCGCCTGCTCACGATGCCTGTTTCGGAGGGCCGTATCCACGCGAGTTTCACGAGTCAGCGGGAGCGAGCGACGCGATGGCCAGGTCGACGATCCGTTCGAGGTGTGGCTGTGTGTCGGCGAACATCGGCGTCCACTCCGGCGGTTCGATGCGGTCGCTGATCGTGAACAGCGCACCCGCCGCCACCGACCGCCGCTCCGCGATGGCGAACACGGCCGCCGCCTCCATGTCGACCGTCAGCACCCCTTCCTCCCGGTACCGCTTTACTTCGCTGGCCGTCTCCCGGTGTGGAGCGTCCGTCGTCCACGTCGCGCCGACCTCGTACGCGGTCCCCGCATCGGCCAGCGTCGACTCGAACTGGTCGACGAGCGCCGGCGTCGCTGTGGCATACGCCGCCGGTTCGAGATAGTGGTGTGAGGTGCCCTCGTCGCGAAGCGCCCGGTCGACGACGACGGTGTCACCGATGCCCAGGCCGGGGTCTACGCCACCGACGTGACCCACCGAGACGAACGTCTCTGTCCCGAGTTCGATCAGTTCTTCCATGACGAGCGACGTGACGGGTGCGCCGACCCCCGGCACGCGGACGATCCCGACGCTCCCGCCCGTCGCCGCCAGCGCCAGGCCCTCGGCGAAGGTCCTGAACGCCGTCGTCTCGTAGCTCTCCTCGACGTACTCGAAGGGCCCGTCGTGAAAACAGAGGACGACCTGGGTCGGCACTGCAGGCGGGTCGTCGTAGTGATATTCGACGCTTCGCTCGGCGGTCACGAGCGCGCGTTCGTCGTGTTTCCCCTCGTGCCTGGGCACTGTCATTGGTTCTGCTGAGCCTCGGATCCCCTTAGCACACGTGGTGCTCTGTCCTTTGCTAGCAGTATCCAATGACGTTCTGGAGACGAATTCCTCGTTCGCCGCTCCAGTTCGAGGCCCTCACTCCGTTCGGACCTCGCTACTGCTCGCGGGTCACTTCGTTCCCCGCTCGCAGTCAAGGTGGTCCTCACTGCGTTCGGACCACCCTACGTCCCGTGCTGCCACGAATCCATATACTCGGTCTGTGTCTCCGTCAACTCGTCGAACTCGACGCCCTCCGCGTCGAGTTTGATCTCGGCGACTTCCCGGTCCAGATCGTCGGGCACCTCGTGGACGCCCGCCTCGTACTCGTCGCCGCGTTCGACGAGTTCGCGGACGACGACAGCCTGGATGCCGAAGGACTGGTCCATCACCTCGACGGGGTGGCCCAGCGCGATGGGCGTCGCGAGGTTGACCAGACGCCCCTCGGCGAGGACGTTCAGTCGACGACCGTCGGCCAGCTCGTAGGCCTGCACGCCGTCGCGGGCCTCGTAGGTATCGACCGCGAGGTCCGAGAGTGCGTCGAGGTCCACCTCGACGTCGAAGTGGCCCGCATTCGCGAGCAAGACGCCGTCCTGCATCCGTTCGAAGTGCTCCTCGACGATGACATCACGGTTGCCGGTCGTCGTGATGAAGACGTCTCCCTCGGCGGCCGCCTCGGTCATCGGCAGCACGTCGTAGCCCTCCATGTGCGCTTCCAGCGCCCGCCGGGGTTCGACCTCGGTGACGACGACGTCGGCGTTCTGTCCGCTGGCTTTCTTCGCGACACCCTTGCCACAGTGGCCGTAGCCCGCCACGACGACGGTCTTGCCGGCCCACGAGAGGTTCGTCGTCATCGCGATCGACGCCAGTGAGGACTCGCCGGTACCGTGGACGTTGTCGAACAGCCGTTTCATCGGCGTGTCGTTGACGGCGAAGATCGGGTACGCCAGCTCGCCGTCCTCGTCCATCGCACGCAGGCGGTGAACCCCCGTGGTGGTCTCCTCGGCCCCGCCGATGATGGAGTCGATGAGTTCGGGGTAGTCCTCGTGGATCGCCGCCACGAGGTCCATCCCGTCGTCCACAGTGACGGTGGGTTCGTGTTCGATGACCGCCTCGATAGCGGCGTAGTAGGCCTCGTCGTCGACGCCGCGTTCGGCGTAAGACGTGACACCCTCGACGGCGTCGAGCGCGGCGCTCACGTCGTCGTGGGTCGAGAGCGGGTTACAGCCCGTGATGGCGACTTCGGCGCCGCCCGCGGCGAGCAGTTCGGCGAGCACTGCCGTTTTGGCCTCGACGTGCATCGCCATGCCGACGACCTCGCCCGCGAAGGGCTGGTCACGCTCGAAGTCCGCCCACAGCGAGTCGAGGATGGGCATGTGCTGGCGCGCCCAGTCCATCTTCCGGCGGCCCTCTTGGCGGGCCGTCTCCGGGTCGTCCAGAATCTCGGTGATCGGTGCGCTCATACACGTTCCTCGGAGAGCGCGGGCAAAAACCCACCCGAAACGCAATGGAGGTCGCCCGCACGGCCAGTGGCTATTTGACCGCCGCCTCCGTCGTCCCGAGTATGCGCGCAGCGGTCTTTACCGACTACGGCGAACCGCTCGACGTCCGCGAGGTAGACGACCCCGAGCCCGACCCGGACGGGGCCGTCGTGGCCGTCGAGGCCTGTGGGGTCTGCCGGAGCGACTGGCACGCCTGGCAGGGCGACTGGGACTGGCGCGGACTCGACCCGGTCCCGGGCCACGTCCTCGGGCACGAACCCGCAGGTCACGTCCTCGAAGTGGGCGAGGAGGTCGAAGGTGTCTCCGTCGGCGACCACGTCGCCGTCCCGTTCAATCTGGGCGACGGCTCGTGTCATCTCTGTAAGACCGGCCACTCCAACATCTGCGAGAACCGCCAGGCGCTGGGTCTCCAGCCCGAGGCGCCCGGTGCCTTCGCCGAACAGGTGCCCGTCCCACACGCCGACCACAACCTCGTGCAACTGCCCGACGGCGTCTCCTCGACGGACATGGCGGGGCTTGGCTGTCGGTTCATGACTGCCTTCCACGGGCTGGCCCACCGGGCGGACCTGGGTGCCGGGGACTGGTTCGTCGTCCACGGCTGTGGCGGGGTCGGCCTTTCGGCAGTCCAGATCGCCACCGCCCTCGGTGCCAACGTCGTCGGCGTCGACCTCGACGACGAGAAACTCGACTTCGCCGAGGACCTCGGTGCCGTCGAGACGGTCAACGCCAGCGCAGTCGAGGACCCCGCCGCCGAAGTGCGTGCTATCACCGACGGCGGTGCGCACGTCTCGATGGACGCACTGGGTATCGAGACGACCTGTCGCAACGCCGTCCGGAGTTTGGGAAAGACCGGTCAGCACGTCCAGGTCGGGCTCACGACCGAGGGCGCCGACGGCAACCTCCCCCTTCCGACGGACGAGATGGTCACGAGCGAGATCGACTTCTACGGCGCCCTCGGGATGCCGCCCGAGCGCTACGACGAGATCTTCCGGATGGTCGCGACCGGGAAACTCGACCCCGCCGCGGTCATCACCGACCGCATCGGCCTCGAAGACGTCTCCGCGACGCTTTCCGCCATGACCGACTACCAGACCGTGGGTATCCCCGTCGTCACGGAGTTCTGAGGGACCGGTTCGTCTCCGGTCGGCTCAGAGTCGGTCGATCAGTCGCCAGCCGGCGACGGTCAGTCCGCCCAGTACGAGAAATCCGCCGACGGTGACGGCGATCGGGCCGAGGTACCGCGTCACCGATGCCCCCCGCCACCAGGCCAGCAGCGCCACCCCGAGACAGAAGACGAGAAGCACCACTGTCAGGAGTCGGGTCACCTGGTACCAGTCTTCCGGCAGGTACGCCGGTTCCGAATCGCGACCCGAGGGGCTGCGCATCGTCTCACCGGAGAGACGGTCGAACCGCGTATATCAGTTGGGTCAGCGTGTCGGTGAACCGTTGGCAACCGCTGACGTGGTCGTCCGCGAAGTTCGGGACAGAGAAGCGAGGGGCGGCCACGTTCGAAGACCTATCGGTTACTGAGTCGGAGCGGCGTGAGAGACGGAGGACGGGTTCACCGGGCTCGACAACGACTCCGTAGATGGGCTTCAGACGAGCGTTTTACGTAAATTCGGTATAGTTGGCAAGAATTCCTATTAATCGGGAGACACAACCCGTTTCCCACAAGCGGGTCACAGAATGTTACTCCGGAGAGCACAGACGGGCCATCGAGCGCCGGTGTCGGGAGGAAGACGATGGCCAACATAACCGAGGCCGCTGGGAGAGTTCACCGCTGCCAGTCCTGCGGAGCTGAATTCATCATCTCCGAATCCGAGACGGCTGTCTGTTGCCCTATCTGTCGGATGAACCGGATCAAACGAATAGACTGATAGAGATGCGAGCGCATACCTCCGCCTTCCCGTGAGTGAGGAGTGTTCCGACACGCTGTCGGAACCGAGGAGCGAACAGGCGGGGGCCGAGCGGACAGCACAGTCTACACCTCACCGTTCTCTTGCAGTGCCGGATTTCCCACGATTTCACTTTCACTCTGGGTGGCTGACCTATATCTGTCTCCCAGGCGAAGAAGTCTTGAAACCAACAGGCCACACCGCTGAGCCTGAAATCCCGTGGTGGGATTCCCCCGCGTTCACGCGGGGGAGGAGGTCAATCTCTGGCACGCTCGTTGGGTGCCAGGGCGTGTCGTCGGCCGAGTTCCGGCGCGACACTCCACAGACCGCTACGAAAAACCGGTTTCGCTACTGTCCGCGACCGTCAGTCGTGTCCGTTGCCGGGAACGTCCTCGGGCGGGCCGTTACCGTTGCCCTTGTTCCCGTCGTCGTCTTCCTCTTCTTCGTCGCTGTCGTCTTCGCCGTCCGCTTCGTCTTCCTCGTCAGCGTCGTCAGCGTCGTCAGCGTCGTCTTCCTCACCGGGCGGGCCGGCGTCGTCGGGCGGCCCCTGCGTCTCGTTTCCGTCGGGACCGGCATCGTCGGGCGGGCCTCGCGTTTTGTTCTCGGGCGGACCAGTCTCGTTTCCGTCGGCGCCAGCGTGGTCAGGCGGTCCCCGCGTTTTGTTCTCGGGCGGGCCGGTCTCGTTGCCGCCGGGACCGGCGTGGTCCGGGACCGCGTCGGAGGGGTTGTTGGCGAGGACGAACGCGGCGATGGTGTGGCCGGGCGGGCCGTCCATGCCGACCGGGTCGAGCAGCGAGACGAACGCCGAGACGCTCTGCCCGAAGTTCTCGTAGGTCGAGTTCTCGCCCGCGGTCAGCGTCGCGGTCGTCGTCGCCGTCTCACCGTCGAACGTCGCCGTCACGCTGACCTGCACGTGTTGCGTGGGCGAGGACAGCGAGACCGTCCCGTTCTCACCGGTGGTGTACGAACCCGTGCCGCTGTAGCTGGCGTTCTCGTCGACCGTCGCGACGTCGACGGACGCGTTCGACGCGGCCGTTCCGTTGTCCGTCACGCTCACCGTCACGCCGTCGTTCTGTGTCACGTCGACACCGAGATCGGTGTTCCCCGCTGTTTCAGCTGCCGACACGGTGGCGGCCGCCGGTCCGAGCGCCGCGCCGACCAGCAACACCGTCATCAGTATCGCGAATCCGTTCCTGTGCATACACTGTGCCCATCGGACCCGACACAAAAGGACCCCCCCGATACTCACCCCCGATTTAGCCCGATTTAACCCCGATTAACTCGGTATCCCAGACGAGAATTTGGCGTTTCGAGGCCTGATGAACGGTTTCTCGGACAGGCGGTGGTATTCCCAGACGACTCCTCTGAGTGCGGTCGAACGCGTTCACTCGCCGCCTCAGTCGCCGCTCTCGGCCCGCGCGACGAGTTCGTGAGCGTGTTCGCTCGCTCGTTCGCGGACCGCCCGCTCGTCGACACCGACCACGTCGCGGTCGCGCATCAGTACCTGACCGTCACAGACGGTGTGGCGCACGTCGCTTCCCCTGACCGCGTACGCGAGGTGGCTGACGAGGTCGTGGGCAGGGGTCAGGTGCGCCGCGTCGAGGTCGACGACGGCCAGGTCCGCGACCGCGCCCGCCTCGATGCGCCCGCCGTCGAACCCCAGCAGGTCCGCACCGCCCTGTGTCGCCATCTCGACGGCCGCCGCCGCCGGGACGGCACTCGCGTCGTCGGCCGCGAGTTTGCCGATCATCGCCGCGTCCCGGACCTCGTCGAACATGTCGAGGTCGTTGTTCGAGGCCGCGCCGTCGGTGCCGATCCCCACCGTCACGCCCGCCTCGCGGTAGCGCTGGACCGGCGCCATCCCGCTCGCGAGTTTCGTGTTCGAGGCCGGGCAGTGGACGACCCCCGTGTCGCGCGCTGCCAGCAGTTCGATCTCGCTCTCGTCGACGTGGACGCCGTGAGCGAGGAACGTCTCCTCGCCGAGCAAACCCACGTCGTCGGCGTATTCGATGGGGCGAACGCCGTGGTCGTCGACGATGGGGTCGACTTCGTTGGTCGTCTCGTTGGCGTGTAGGTGGACCGGCAGGTCAGCGTCGTGGGCTTTCGGAACGAATTCGCGGAGGTACTCTTCGCCGACGGTCGTCAGCGAGTGTGGCTGGAACGTCGTCGTGATCCGTCCGTCCGCGGCGCCGTCCAGTTGCTGGGCCACGTCGAGACTCTCCTGCATGTCCGCTCGCGCCGCGTCGTCGTCCTTGCCGACGGTGATGGCCGTGTGTCCGAGCACTGCGCGAACCCCGACTTCCTCGACGGCGTCTGCGATCTGGGGGACGTGGAAGTACATATCGGAGAGCGCCGTCGTCCCCGACTTGACCATCTCGACGAGTCCCAACGTTGCGCCGACGCGGACGTCGGTGGGGGTGAGTTCGGCCTCGACCGGCCAGACGTCCTCCTGGAGCCACGCGTCCAGCGGTTTGTCGTCGGCGTAGCCCCGCAACAGCGTCATCGCGACGTGGGTGTGGGCGTTGACCAGCCCCGGGATGACCAGGCCACTCGACGCGTCGAGTTCGTCGTCGCCGCCGAGCGCACCCGGTTCTGCCACGTCGACGATGTCGCCGCTGTCCTGGTCGACGAGCACGTCGGCCGCTTCGACCGTCATATCGGGCCGGAGCACCTGTCCGCCCGAAACGAGGAGTTCGCTCATACTCCGACCTCGGCCGGCCGCCCGGTGAATCTACTGGTCTGTGAGCGGGGTACTGGTCTGTGGGGAGGTACTGCTCGATGTTCGATTCCGGACTGCCCTCCGAAATCGTTTTCAACGGGACTCCGGTACTGTGGCGTGATGCAGTCCGCTCCCGCGTGGCGCTGGCGTGCGCAACCTCGGGGGGCGGACAGTTCCGCGTTCGCGGTCGCCGCGGCCTAACCCGGCGCCCGGCGGCGCGGGGCTCACTCGCTTTCTCGTCGTTCGCACCGACCAGGGGACCGGCCCCGTAGCGACCGACTCACAGCACCAGACACAGCCATGACCGACACGACGGACGCACCAGCGTCCGAGACGCCGACAGACGCACAGCACGACGACCGACCGGACGCGAGCGACGACGCCGAGCGGGCAGCTGACACGGAACACGCCGAGGCCACCGTCACCCCCTACGAGGTCTCGGGCGAGGTCGACTACGACCGCCTGCTCGCGAAGTTCGGCGCCGACCGACTCACGGACGAACAGATCGCTCGCTTCCCCGACCACCCGATGCTCCGCCGACGCGTCTTCTACGCCGGCCGGGACGTCGACCGCTACCTCGACGCCGCCGAGACCGGCGCCACACACTCCATCGTGACCGGCGTCGGTCCCTCGGGGCCGATGCACCTGGGTCACGTCCTCGTCTTCTATCTCGCCAGGCGCCTGCAGGAGGCGACGGGCGCGTACGTCTACGTCCCGCTCTCCGACGACGAGAAGTTCTACGCCAAAGACCTCTCCTTCGAGGAGATCGCCGCCGCGACGCGCTCGAACCTGCGGGACCTGCTCGCCGTGGGCTTCGACCCCCAGCGGACGAGAATCGTCGTCGACCGCCTCGACGCGGACGTGCTCTACCCCCAGGCCGCTCGCTTCGCCGCCGGCGTCCGCCAGTCGACCGTCGACGCCACCTACGGCGACCCCGTCAACGTCGGCCTCTCGTTCTACCCCGCGATGCAGGCGACGCATCTCCTCCTGCCCCAGCTGGTTCACGGGCGCCACCCGACGCTCGTCCCCGTCGCGGTCGACCAGGACCCCCACGTCCGGGTCTGCCGGGACGTCGCCGCCAAAGAGCGCTTCGACGTGGACAAACCCGGCGCCCTGCTGGGGAAGTTCCTCCCCTCCCTTGCGGGACCGGGCAAGATGAGTTCCTCCGACGACGCACCGGCCATCGAACTCACCGACGACCGCGATACCGTCCGCGAGAAAGTGATGCAGTACGCCTACTCCGGCGGGAAAGCCGACGTCGACGCCCACCGCGAACACGGGGGCGACCCCGAGGTGGACGTCGCCTACCAGTACCTGCACAGTTTCTTCGAACCCGACGACGAGCGCGTGGCACGACTGGCCCGCGAGTACCGCGCCGGTGAGTTGCTCTCGGGCGAACTGAAGGAAGCAGCGGCCGACGCCATCGCCGAGTTCCTCGACGCCCACCAGAAGCGGCGGGCCGCGCTCGGCGACCTGCGGACCGAGCTAGCGCCGTTCAGGCTTCGCGAGGACGAGCGCGAGCGATTGCGGCCGAGGGTGCTGGAATCGCACGATCTGTAGGTCGCCGCCCGTCTTCAAGAGCGCACGCCGCTGGCCAGGTCGAGCAGTTCCTCGCGCGGCAGGTCGGCAGCGACACCGCGGGTGACGCCGTCGTCCGTCCAGTAGACGAATCCGCCACCGTCGCGTTCGACGTAGGTCGCGTTCGCGCCGTCGACGGTCACGCTGGTGCCGTTCTCGGTCTCGTACGGCAAGGAGTCAGCGGTCCCCAGTATCGCGACGGTCGTGTTCCCCGTCGTGGCGGCCCCGTCGTCGCTCTCGCGGGCGTACTGCTGGGTCGTCACGGTGACGCCACCGCGAGTGACGGTCGCGGCCTCGACGAACTCGTAGCCGTCGGCGTCGAGTTGACGGAGGTCGAGCGCGGTACCGGCCTGGGCGTCGTCGAAACTGTCGTAGCGTTCGTTGACGGCGACGGTCACCGCGGCGTCGGTCGGCGGTCGGAAGGTACTCTCGTGGACGCTCACGTTGAACCGCTGGTCTTCGAAGTCGACGGTCGTCACGTTCTCGCCGACGGATGTCTGCATCCTGAGCAGGCGGTGCTCGTCGTCGACCCACAGCGTGCTCGTCCCCTCGCGGGACTCGTTTTCGGGGTCGAGGCGGACGACGGTGGTCTCGGTCCCGCGGACGGTCTCCTCACCGACGACCGTCGCACTCACGTTCTCTTCGAGGAACGCGGAGACGTTCGTGGGGTGAGTTCCGTTCGAGTGAGCGCCCCCCCAGTCGTGGCTCCCGTTCCAGCCGGTACTCCCGTTCCACGGCGCGGTTCCGGACCCCGCTGGAACCGTCGCGCTGGCGGCGGACCCGTTCTCGTGCAGGGGGTAGACACGGGCGGTGTCGTTCGCCTCGTCGTAGACCCACGCGACCGTGCCGTTGGTCCCGAAGACGGTGTCACCGTCCTCACCGGGGACCGTCAGGCGTGAACTGTTGGGCGCCGCGGCGGCGACCGAGAGGTTCCTCGTGTGAGTGGCCGTGTCGTTCGTACTCGTCACCGCGAGGTCGGCGGTGTAGGTTTCGGCACTCTCGTAGCGCTCGCGGACGTCCTCGACGAGCGCTTCGCCGTCGGGCTGGTCCGCGACGAAAGGGAGGGCGCCGGTCATCCCGGCGGCGAGCGCGAGTGCCAGTACCGCGACGGCCACCGCGGCCACCGTTCCGGAGAGTCGACCTCGGTCAGTCATCGACGTCGCTTGGGGCCGGACCTGCTTAGACCCTCGGACGGGGACCAGGGGTCGTTGGCGACGACGACCACGTCGTCCGGTCGTTCCCCGGCTCCGGACGGCTCCCCGGTCGGAACGCAGCACTCGCCCGTTCACTCTTCGTCCGAGTCGCGACGCCACAGCGGACGGCGCCGGTGAGTCCGTTCCGGGTGTTCGTCGTGTCGGTCACGGGCGGCAGCGAAGCGCTCTTCGGCACTGGTCCAGCCCAGCTGGAGCTGGCAGTGGTTACAGACGTTCGCGAGCGCGATCGGTTCGTCGTCCTCGGCCGCGCACAACTGGTCCCCGTCCCAGTAGACCGGCCGCCCCTCCTCCGAGAGCGACAGATCTGCACTCCCGACGTATCGACACTCCACCTCGCCACAGTGCCACTTCGTTCCGCCTTCGAGTCGGTAGAGCGTGACTGCCTCGCGTCCGGACATACGGGTCCGTCTACGCGTTCACCTCTCTGGGTTCGGTTCGATTACTCTCCGACTCGACCGTATCCGGTGGAACGGCGTGCCCACACGGCAAGATCGCCCTCCCCGGCCCCACCACGTCGTGTCGCCACAGCGAGCGCCCGCACTTCGGGCATTCTGGCATGTCAACTGTCACTATGGAACAGGATGTTATAAAAACATGTTATGTTCTGATTATCATTCTCGCCCTTCACCTTTGCCATCAACAGACACACAACTACGAGGGCGACTCCGCACAGCGAAAACGGACGAGGCGTCGGGAGCGAGCAGGCCAGGGTCGGAGTCGATTCGAGCAGTTACTCTCGTTCGCCGGCGCCCACTGCGGCCTCACCGACGGGGTCGTGGCCCTCGATGCGTTCCTGGCCGTCCATGTAGGGCCGGAGCGCCTCGGGGACCGTCACAGTGCCGTCCTCGTTCTGGTAGTACTCCAGGATGGCGACCATCACCCGGGGCAGCGCGAGGCCGGAGGCGTTGAGCGTGTGGAGATACTCCGCGGACTCGTGGCGCTCGGGCCGGTACCGCAGGCCCGCACGGCGAGCCTGGTAGTCCTCGAAGTTCGACGCCGAGGAGACTTCGAGCCATCGGCCGCCTTCCTCGGGCCCGTGGTCCATGTCGTCGGCGGGCGCCCACACCTCGACGTCGTAGGTCTTCGCGGAGGCGAAGGTCAGGTCGCCTCCACACAGCGTCACCACGCGGTAGGGCAACTCCAGCAGGTCGAGCACCTCCGTCGCCTCGTCCACGAGGGCTTCGAGGCGGTCGTAACTCTCCGCGGGTTCGACGAAGTTGACGAGTTCGACCTTGTTGAACTGGTGGACGCGGACGATCCCCCGGGTTTCGGTACCGTGTTCGCCCGCTTCCCGGCGGAAGTTGGGCGTGTAGGCCTGGTGTTTGATCGGGAGGTCGTCGTCCAGCATGATCTCGTCGCGGTACATGTTGGTGACCGGGACTTCGGCGGTGGGACAGAGCCACAGGTCGTCGTCGTCGTAGTCGTC
>Ga0207718_100720_pt1 | contig 24249 bp, 23 predicted proteins | sample A23M2SouthBayCA_FD_187749 | JGI IMG/M metagenome (GOLD analysis project Ga0207718, IMG submission 187749) | Aerobic enrichment media microbial communities from Eden Landing Ponds, California, USA - A23 M2 (SPAdes) | ecosystem: Environmental > Aquatic > Marine > Unclassified | place: Emeryville... | reverse complement strand
GCGAGCTTCTCGGCGTGCTCGGCCGAGACCTGGATGTCACACTCGTCGTCCGCGCCTGCGTGGAGTATCTCGTACTCCTCCTTCAGGCCGTAGTACTCCCCGTCGCTGTCGACGATCAGACAGGGGTAGCCGCCGTCGAGGAGCTTCTCGATGACGACCGAGGCCGTGTTGGACTTCCCCGACCCGGACTTCCCCGTGATGAACCCCCGGCCCGTCAGGATCTCGACCACCGGAAGCGAGATCGGAGTGCCGGCCGACAGCCCCGACTCTCCGCCGGTTCCGTCGCTCACGTCCGCGACGGTGATCGTCTCGTCGCTCATTACCGAACTCTGTCTCCTCACCGGGCTTAAACTTCGGCCGTTGCGTCCGACGTGCGTCAGACGGGCAGCCGGACGAGCGCCGGCTCCCCGGGCGGTTCGTACAGTCTCCCGACGATCGGTCTCGTCGCGCCCGGCCCGGCGGCACACGCGGGGGCGGATTTAGGGTCGAGCACGGGAACCGGTCCGCGTGGACACGACTCTCGAGCTCCACGCCGCCGACGCGACCGGTCGGCGAGCGGGGCTGTACGACGACATCCAGGCCACCTTCCGCGCGCCGGTTGTCAACTGGATCTGGCGAACCGCGACGGCGAACCATCCCGCGTTCACCCGCTACCTCTGGGGCCAGGTGAAACCCGCCTTCGAGACGCGTGCGTTCGCCGAGGTGTCGGTCGCCTACCGCGACGCGGTGCTGTCCGCGGTCGACGGTCCCCGGTACCGCCCGGGCGACATCGATCTGGCGCCGGCGGAGGCACGGGAGCTTCGCGGCCAGATCGCCACCTTCGACGCCGTCGCGCCGCGGCTCGCGGTGCTGTTCGAGCTGGTCGACCGGGCGATGAACGGCGGCGACGTCGGGACCGCGGTCCCCGACGACCGGCGCGCGACCGAGCCGTACCCCGCGGGAGTGGACGCCGGCCGCGGACTCGACCCCTCGATGGTCGCCGTCGACGGCGTCCCGGAGTCGGCCGCCGAGACGGTCTCGTCGATCCGGGAGTTCCACGGGTTCGACGAGGGACTGCCGAGCGTCTATCGCTGTCTCGCGCAGTGGCCCGGCTTCCTCAACCGGGTGTGGGGAGGGCTCGAGCCGGAGCTGCGCTCACGCGACTTCGAAGCCGCCCTCGCTGACGCGTCGGCGGTCGTCGACCGGTACGTCGACGAGGTCGCCTATCGGCCGGCGCTCTCGCGGACGGCGGCCCTGGCCGCCGGATTCGACGCGAACGCCGTCGACGACATCGCCGGGCTGTTCGCCGAGTTCAACGACGGCCCCGTCGAGACGGTCATCCCCGCGCTGCCACTGTTCGCCGACGCCGTCGGCGCGAGCGGGCGACGACGACTGTAGCCACGGGAGTCGGCGGCGACGAGCGTCGCCGCCAGCGACGAGTTGTCGCCACGGTCGGCACCCTGCCGAACTACTCGAACTCGCCGAGGTCGACCTGTCCTCGGCGCCGTCGGCGGCGGCGTTCTCGCTCGGCGTCCGGGTCGCCGTCGTCGGCCCACTCGTCGAGCGTCGCGTCGCCGGAGTGGGCGCGCCGGTCGGGGCCGTCCGTCGCACGCTCACCCGCGTCGGCGGTGGCGACGCCGTCGTACCCGCCGAGAGTCGCCTGCTCCTCGGCGGCGAACGAGAGGTTCGACACCCGAACGCCGAGCTTTCGAACGTCCTCGCCCGCGAACTCGTCGAGCAGGTCCAGCGCCACCTCCTCGACGAGGTCCGGGTCGTCGACCGGTCCCGGCAGGGAGTCGGCGCGCGTGTTCACGTCGAACGGCGGGCGGACGACCTTCACGCCGATCGTGCGGTACATCGCGCCGCGTGAGCGCGCCCGTTCGGCCACGTCGGCCGCGAGGGCGCGAACCCGCTCGCGCTGCGTCTCCGGATCCGCGGTTCGGCCGGCCGACTCCCGCGACAGCGACTTCGGACGCCCCGCGGGCGTCACCTCGCGGTCGTCACGACCGTTCGCGCGCTCGTGGAACTCCCTGCCGCGCGATCCGAACCGCGCCTCGAGGTCCGCCGGGTCCGCGGCCGCGAGGTCGCCCGCCGTCTCGATCCCCATCTCCGCGAGCTCGCTCGCGGTGACCGGACCGACGCCGTGGATGTCGGAGACCGGCAGCGGCGCGAGGAAGTCGGCGACCTCGCCCGGTTCGACGACGGTGAGCCCCTCCGGTTTGTCGTAGTCGGAGGCGACCTTCGCGGTCGCCATGTTCGGCGCGACGCCGACGCTGGCGGGGACACCCGCCTCGCGTTCGATGCGCTCGCGGACGTGGCGCCCGAGCCCCTCCGCGAGCGGGGCGTCGCTGGGTCCGTTCCCGGTCTCCCACGAGGTCCGGTCGGTCACGTCGAGGTACGCCTCGTCGATGCTCACCTCCCGGACGGTGTCGGCCGCGTCGTGGAGGGCGCTCTTCACCGTCGAGGCGACCTCCTCGTAGAACGCCATGTCGACGGAGCGGTAGTGACCCGACTCCGCGGAGTCCGGCGCGTCCGGGTCGGCGGGATCCGCGTCGGAGACCCGGGGGAGTCGATCCAGCGCCTGCGAGATCGGTTGTGCCGACTCGACGCCGAACTCGCGTGCCTCGTAGCTCGCCGTCGCGACAGCGCCGATCGTCTCGCCCGGCTCGTACCCCATCCCGACGACGACGGGATCGCCCGCGAGTTCAGGCTCCCGGAGCCGCTCACAGGAGGCGTAAAAGCAGTCCATGTCGACGTGGAGCACGACCCGTTCGCCGCCGTCGGAACTCACGCCGTGAGTGAACTCGTCCAAACTCATGGTGTCTCGCCCCCTTTCGGCGTGGTCCACGGCGGTGTGTCCACTCGCGGCGTGCGTAGACACGTATTGGACCGAACGGCGTTCGGGCTTCGGAATCCAACGATGACCGAACTCGAACCCATCACACCAAATGAAGCGTTAGAATTGTACTGTGAAGACATTGACGGGGAGCTATCCCCGAACTCTGTCCGCGCAAAACGCTATCAGCTCGGGAAATTCGTAGACTGGTGCGAGGGCGCGGACGCCGACGAACAGAGAGTAGGGAATCTAAACGAAATCACGGGACGGGACTTCACTCGGTTCAAAAACTGGCGTAGTGAAGGAATCAATAAGGTAACGTTGCGGACGAACCTCTCCGCGCTACGGTCGTTCATGCGGTTCTGTGTCTCTATTGATGCGGTCGGACACGCAATCCCCGAGAAAATCAACGTCCCGAATCTCGACAGTGGTGAGAACCACAACGACGAACATATTGACGAATCCGAAGCGCGGGCGATTCTTGACTACCTCAGTCAGTTCGAGTACGCCAGCATGGACCACGTTCTATTCAAACTCCAGTGGACCACCGCTATGCGGATGAGCGGACTTCACAGTCTTGACGTGGGCGACTTTGACGCCAAGAACGGGACGCTATCTGTCAGCCACCGTCCCGACCAAGGAACCCGCTTAAAGAACTGTGAGGACGGTGAGCGTGTCGTCACGCTTGACGCGGAGACGGCGGGCGTCGTCAGTGACTATATTGAGTATCAGCGTGTCGGCGTTAAGGATGACTACGGTCGCCGTCCGCTGTTCAGTTCCGAATATGGGCGAATGAGTAAACAGAATCTCAATAAGCGTATATATCGCGTGACAGCGCCGTGCTACACTTCACGCGGATGTCCCGCGGACAGAGAACCCTTGGAGTGTGAACACACGGGGTCGTATGATAACTACGTCACTTGCCCGTACAATACCCGCCCTCACGCGATTCGTGGCGGGTCAATCACGTACTGGCTACGGAACGATGTTCCGAAGAAAGCCGTCGGTGATAGGGTCAATGCCTCGATGAAAACACTGGATAGACATTACGACGAGCGGAGTAAGGAAGAAAAGGCGGAACAGCGCAGGGACTTCTTCGATAAATAGAGGTACTATATATTCTCTCGCTGTTCTTTCGCTTTCTCTTTCACTGTTTCTGCTTGGTCTCTGGCGTCACGTGCGTCGGCGTAGAATCCCTTCGGGATACCGCGACCAATAGAGTAATCCTTAACAGTCTGACAATCCCCCACCAATTTTTCGCAATCTGCAACTAGGTCCTCACTGACAGAAAGTGGGGCTTCTGCTAGATGATTGGATAAGTTAGTCTGAACTCCCGCACAGGTACTTCTAATAATTGGAGCTTGCTCTTTCCTCTTTTGCACGCCTGTAATTAATGGTTGAGAGTTATCGATTCGTTCTGCAAGACGAATTGTTGTATCTAACCAGGACTCAATCTCTCGCCCTTTTGATTTTCTGTGCCTGTACTCAACGACCCCGAGACCGACTAGCCCACTAATTAAACCGCCAAGTATTGGTCCTACAATCGCAGCTATATTCACCATATTGGTGGTATGTGGGTGGCATTTCTTGAATCCCTCCCCGAATTTTGTTTAAGTGTGACCTTTAGCGTTCGGAGATATGTGGGCGCGAGACTGTCGAATTGATGACCGTCCACCTCCCGACTTCACCGAGTCGGGGATGTCAAAGTCAATCTATTTTCCGAGGGGCGACTGCTCATGGTCGGTGGAGTGGGACCCACCGCTGTCTCCTTTTTAATAACCAAAATCCGATAGCGACGGCTATCCTTTTTTGAATCAAAGAGAATCAGCAATAGGCGACTGAATGCCTATTAATAGGTGAGCGTTGGATTCTCGCAAGCCGCTAAACCGTCATCAACGTCCCTTTCTTCTACGAACGAGTCCTCGAACCGTCCGTTCGGGTCCCGCCTCGTTGTGGTCCCGCAACACCACGGCGGTTCCCTCACTACCTCACCGCACTGCCCTACTCTTCCTCCCTTACCTCCCTATCTAATGTACGTGAAAGGTGGTAATTAAACGGGGGCTGGAAGGGAGTAGCCTATCAGAGGAAATCAGATAGCCCGCTCGTTCTCTCGTAGTCTTCAAGCGACCGCTGTTCAAGGTCCATTTTTGTCATATGACCATGCTTTTGGAGGAACTGAAATCCGTCCATTGGTCGGACAATATCTTGAAGCGTCTGACGAGCCACGCCGAATAGGTCTGCTATCTGTCGAGTTGAATACTTCAGTTCCTCGTGGAAATACTGAAGGACGCGCTTTGATTCATACGGCTTGTTTAATTCAACCAACAACCTCGTGATTTCGTCGCTCGGAACCTGACAGTCATAATCGTGGTCCTCGTGAGTGTAGTCAGTCATGCAGACCACTCCACATTTTCGACTACAGTCTTCAAAGTGAAGTCGTATACCTCCGCGACGTTCTCAGCGTCAAGGCGGCGTTGTATGATACGCTGAACGCGCTCGTCGTCGGTGACGTGGCGGAGGTTGTTTAGAACGCGGAACCGTTCAGCGGGCGACGTAGCGCGTTCAAGCGCATTCTGTATCTGTTGAATCTCGCCACTATCGTCGCTAATACGCCGAATCTGTCGAGCGATATGCTCGTCTTTGGCGAGGACGAGCGACGCGGTGGCGGTCGCCTCGAACTTCCGTCCGTTCGTCTCGCGCTCATCAAGTGAGGCGACGAGCCTTCGGGCGCGGTTCTCGGTTGCACCGTCAGCGTTCAGTTCGTCTGCGACGTTGGAGACGACGGCGAGAAGGGTCATAGACCGAATACGGTCGTCGCCGTTCGTCTCAACTCCAACACCGCGGTGTAAGTCTAGGTAGTCGTCGCCCTCCGCGTCGTAGCGGTCGGGGTCGAACGTTAGGATTTCCTCGTCGCGTTTGCGGAGACGTTCCCACTGTTCGGTATCACAGTCGTTTGCGGAAATTTGGGAACCGAGCGAGCGTCCGCTGTTCTCGCCGCGCTTCGGGCTGTCCTTTGTCGAAAGATTCCTCCCGTCGGTCGTACTCGCGTCGTACTCCCGTCCGCGGACTTTCGTTTCGCTGTTTTCGTTTGGTCGAGCGAACGGTGACGCAGAGGCGGGGCTACGGTCTAGACCGTCCTCAACCCACGGGTTCGGTCGTTGTTTGGAGACGGTACTACTGTCGCTGTCGGTCGGGGTACTGCTCATGATTTGAATCGGATGGAAGGCCCCGATGGGAGGCGGGGCGCTGTTCAGAATCGGGTAGTCAGTTGTCTATTCGTCGGCGCGTTCAACCGAGACTGTCGGGTCACGGGCGACCGCTTCCGTGTTGATGTTCGTTCCGACGTTTCCACTCTCAGAGAAATCCAGAGAGGTTCCACCGAGTTTATGCGACGGTTCGCTGTCCTCGTTCTCGGTCGTCTCAATCAGCCCGACGTTGCGGAGGACACGCCGAATCTGGTCGGGTTTGACTTGTCGGTCGCTATTGTCGCTGAACACGTCCGCGATTTCGTCGGTCGAAAGCCCACATCCCGCATAGAGGTTCGAGATGACGAGCGGATTCGTCGGCGTCACCATGTCGTCGGGGTAGTCGGCTGTCAGTTCCATGAGGCGGCTCTCGGCATAATCCTCGTCGTAGTCGTCGCCACCGTTGGGGCTTTCACCGCCGAATAACTGAATCGCCTTCTCGAAGGCGTCGCGCCATTCTCGGGCAATATGTCGGTCGTTCGCCGCGGGTGTAGTCTCTCGAATCGCGTCATCAATAGACGAGACGAGCGGAGAGGCAAACAGTTCGGTCACAAACTCGCGGGCTTCTGGCGTCGTCAAGTCGTCGGGCTGTTCGGGATATTCCTCGTACTCCGAACCGACGAGCGGGTCGCTTTCCTCGTATCCGAGACGTGGGCGGGACAGTATCTCGTCCATTCGGTCACTACGGTTCTTAGCGGCGGCACCGTCGCGCTGTCGGGCGTTCTGAATGTCGTACATCAGTTCTCACCCCCGTAGGCATCTGCGGGAGTCAGAACGTAGGCGACACCTTCACCGTATTCAAGGACTTTCGCGCCGTCCGCCACACTGAACGTATCCGCGTCACCGTAGCGATAAATACTGAACACGTATTCCCGCTCGTCGTCGCTGTTAGCGGGGTACGCCACCCGAAGGTGTCCGTCCTTACGGTCGTAGGTAGGCGTCGCGGATTCGGACACTTCTACGTGGTCAAACGCGCTAATCTGGTGGTCAATAACGCGAATTTCGTTAGTCATCGTAATTGTATATCTCAAGAAGTTCGTTCCGTCGTTCCTCGCCAGGGACGTGGGTAAAGTCGCCGTCATTCGGGGCGGGATAATGCTGTCTACAGTAGTGCCAACCATCAGTATCGGGAAACGGAGGGTACCAAATACGGCATCCGTCCTCGTAACAAATGTTCTCGCTCATGCGATAGTCACCTCGTCGCTGTCGCCGTTATCCTCAATAATTTTCCGCGCACCTACTCGGGCGACGTACCCGAGTGGTACATCCGCCTCAAACTGTGATTTTGCTGTTTTCAACATCTGTGCGTCCGTGTCGTTCACGCGAATAGCGTGTTCTCTGGTTTCGTCGCTCATGTCTTCTCATTGAACGGGGCGTCCAACTCTCCCCCTCCACGTATAGCGTACTGACAAGTTAGCAGACGCCCGATTTCGGGGAGTACAGCGGTTCCTGAATTTCAGTGTTCGTCGTCGCGTGCAACGCCCGCATTACTTCTTCCGTAGTCAGGATGGACGACCACCTATCCACTCTCGTTTAAGTAACCACCTTCAACGTACGTTAGATAGGGAGGTAGTGTGAGAGGGGTGGCGGACTCACAATGAGGCGGTGGGAGAACCGCCATGAGGTTGCGGGACCCCAACGGAGCGGTGTGATACGGACAGTTCCTCTGGTTGTCCGTTGAATAACGGGAGTTTGCTGGCGATTCATCGGCGTGGGTGAAACTACCGTGCCCGTCCAAAATGGGCGTACCGCCGATATACGCCGATTCTCGACTATTTACGCAAACTTTGACGTACTAGGGATATGGCGACTTCTTTCGAGCGAATCGTTCAGGTACTCCGCTGTCCGCCCGCATTGACTAGGAGAGACGTTGAACGAACCGCGTACAACGCACATGGGAAATAACGGATTTGCGAAAGCCGTCAAATAGTCGAATGAATGCCTTTTATGCGGGCGATTTGTCCCGCACCTACGTGAAACCATGAATGAGTGTCCTACTTGTGGCGACCGATTCGACCGACTTGGGCAACACTTCGCCCTTGGGGATTGCGACCCACCCGAACTATCCGACCGCCAGCGCGGAATAATTGATTTCCTGATACTACGCGGGGCGAACGTCCGTAGTGAAACGCAAAATCCCCGATTAGAGGTGTATGCCACGTCAGAGGGGTGGATTGCGGACGTGGCGGACGCCCTTGGGTGGGTTGCGAACAGCCCGCGGGTTCATCAACCCGCCACGGACGTAGCCGACCGTTTGAGTAGTCGGTACGACCGCTACGACGTGGAGGCGTCCGCGTGTAGCGACGTATGGGCGTTCACGACGGTTCCGCACCCGTCTTTTGACTACGACGCGGCTACGGGCGTGGAGCAACTACGCCCGCTCACGCTCCGTCTACTCGTCTCTGCGGTCGGGACTTGGGTCGGGCTACTGTTTGGGTCGCTCCACATCGACGTACGCGGGTGGGACGTATCTGGAGAACAGCTCCGCAAACTACTCGAAAGAAAAGAGATTTCGACCGCTGAATACGACGGTGACGGCTACGCGGAGGACAGCCCAACGTGTCGCTATCACTACGACGACGACGTAGTAGTTGTACCCCACTACGACGCGCTCGAATTACTCGAATCGGTCGGGTTGTCGCTGTCGGACGTTGCAGAACCGATTAGTTTCCAGAATTAGCGGTTAATGCGCGTAGTCAGAACGCGGACAGCGAGGGACCGAAGGGACCGCTCCCGACACCGCGGGGCGGTCGCTGTTTTCACACTCGGTCTAAGTGGTCGTAGACCCGTTCCGTCGTCTGAATCGAACGGTGGCGAAGGCGATTCCGAACGTCGTACAACGTATTCCCGTCCTCTCGGTTCATCATGCGGTAGGCGACGCTATGGCGTAGTGCGTGTGGAGTTACGTCCGTGGGGTCGCCAAGCCCCTCAACGGTGTAGGGTTCTATATCGGCGTCAGTGGCGGCATCTCGAACGACGTTGCGGACACTTTCTGTAGTCATACGGTCAGACTGGCGAGAGGGAAAGAGGGCTTCGGGGTCTTTCCACCGATTTGAGAGATACGTCCGTAGGGTTCGTACAGTCTCCCCCGACAGTTCAATCTCTGTGTAGTCGGGACTGTTGTCGTTCGGGTAGTCCTTCTGGATGCCTGCGGGCAACATCAATACGCCGTCCTCGAAATCAATCAAACTCACATCTACGGCGACCGCCTCACCGACACGTAGCCCTGTGTCCGCCAAGAGGGCTATCAGCGCGTCGTTCCGCGTGGCGAGATAATCCGCGCTGTTCTCGACAGTGGCGTTCCGCATAGCGTCTATCTGTTCGGGTTTGAGCCAGACACGGGCTTTCGGGTCGGACTGCTGAGTTTTGGAATCTACTGACTCGGGCATTTGGGACACTTCCTTACATAAACGAATACACGCCATCTCCTAGTCAGTTTGGGTTTCTGCAAACAGACTCCAAAACTCAGTGTGTCGTGTACTCCCCCCGTCGAAATTACTCAGCGAACGGGTCCCATACTCCACTGGGGTAGGGGGTGGATTAGTCCGCCAGAATTGGCGGTTTAGTCCGTATACTCTTTGTGACGGTTAATCAAGAAATACAGATACGCACCAACCTGATGGATTAACAGAGTTGCGTAGGTTCTATCATGATATGCGTGCCTCTGTTTTCGGTCATCACTGACTTTTGCGACCATGCGTTCAAGTGAGTCCAAGAAATCACCAAGCTCAGCTACAGTTGCCCCATGAGCGTGGTAGAAATCATTTTCTTTCATCATTTTGAGATACTCCGAATGAACCAGTTCTCTATTGTCGGTCCACTCTTCTTCATCAACACAAATTATTTTCAGAACTTCCTCAATACTATAATACAGTTTCTTAGGGATGTGCTCATCAAATTCTCCGTTTAAATACCTCTCAAAGGCGTCATTGTATCCCTTCAATGCCTTACCCCAAGGGCCCCCCTCTGCCAAAGCTTGGACCTTATTATCAATATCCCCCATTGCTTCCGATTCTATCTGTCGGAAGCGGACCTTTCCACCGTCATACTCCATTTCCCAAAGTAACCCTTCAGTGATTAATACTTCTCTAGTCTTTTTAAACACATCTTCAAACTCACTTTTTCCGTAACTCCTGTTCCGTCCTTTCCATAGATTATACATTTGACCAAGAAAGTGCTCCATATATGATAGAACAAATATTGTGTCGCCATTCATTATTAGCTCATGGTTCTTAACGTTCGGAGTCGCCTCTTTTAATCTCGACTCACCAACTTCGTCTCTCAATTCTTTTAGAGCAATGGAACTCGCTTTAGAGTAGGCCTCCGTGATGCTAACTAAGCGTTCCCTGTCTCGCTTTTCCAACTCTGTCTTCACCCTAGAAGGAAATTCCCTCTCCCGAGTGAATAGTGACCTAAATGGGTCGCTCATAATTCCACTAACACATCCGCTTCTGTATGAATGTTTTCTGAGTACGGTGAAAGTATTCCACGCACACGATGTTGTGGGAAAGATTCTAGGCGGTTCCCACTCTCGACACACGTGAAGCCCGATACGGCGATGGTCTAAGACGAGAACACGCACGCCACGCTTGGACTCAATCTCTCATGTCACAGATTACGATGGTGGAAATCACCAGACTACGCGGTGATTTGTTATCCTTAAACTGTGACGACAGGCATAGAGAAACAGTCCATGTCGACGTGGAGCACGACCCGTTCGCCGCCGTCGTCCGCCGTCGGCGCGCCCGGGAGCGTCTCCTCCATACGGGTTACTGACACCCCGCCCGACAAAAACCGTCGCCACCCGCGGTGAAAGTGAACGCCGACGGACGCGACCGCGCCACCCTACTTCAGGCGCTCCTGCAGCACCGACGGGTGGGCCGCGGTGACGCCCTCGACGCCGCCGATCTCCTCGGATATCACGTCGCCGAGTTCCTCGCCGTCGGCCGCGCGGACCTCCGCCATGAACATGTGGTCGCCCGAGGACGTGTACAGCGAGACGACCGATTCGAGCCGCTTCAATGCACGCGTCGCCTCCACGTAGCGCTCGCTGTCCACGTCGATCCCGACGAGCGCGATCGTCTGCCCGGAGAGTTTCTTCGGGTCGATCTCGGCGGAGTAGCCGACGATGACTCCCTCCTCCTCGAGCTGGTTGATGTACTTGCGCACCGTCGGCTTCGAGACGCCGGCGCGGTCAGCGATCTCGGAATAGGATGCCTGCGCATCCTCCTCGAGCGCTTCGAGGATGCGGTCGGCCGTCGAGGAGGCACTCATTGACGAATGTTTCGTGCCGCGGAAAAAATACCTTGCGAATGAGAAAACGGGAGTGGCAGAGTCGATCCCGCGAGCGAGCCCACGGGACGCCCGTGTCGCAGTCGGGCGGTTCGGCCGCTCACGCCCGCCGTCTGCTCACTTGTGCTTGTCGATGAACTGATCGAACGAGCGTTCCCACTCGTAGTCGTCGTCGAAGTACCGCTCCGCGAGCGGCTCGTCGGGCATCTCGCCGATCTCCTGCTTCTCCTGCTGGTAGGAGGGGCGATCGTCGTCGCGGTAGTACACGCCGGTGAGCACCTCGCCCTCGTACAGTTTGTCCTCGGTCTCGCGCATCAGCTCCTGGGCCTCCGCGCGGTCGGTCGGGTCGAAGTCGTAGTCGTCGGACTCGTTGATGTCCGTGTACGGGACGTACTGCTTGGCGTCCTTGTTCCACGTCGGGCACTGCGTCAGGAAGTCGACGTGGGCGAACCCGTCGTGTTCCATCGCCTCCTTCAGGATGCGCTGAGCCTGGTTCGGGTTGACGGCGGCCGTCCGAGCGACGAACGATGCGCCCGAGGTCAGTGACATCGACAGCGGGCGGATCGGCGTCTTCGCGGACCCGTGGGGCTGCGTCTTCGATTTGTGCCCCTTCGGACTCGTCGGGGAGGTCTGCCCCTTCGTCAGCCCGAAGATCTCGTTGTTGAACACGATGTACGTCATATCGTGGTTCTCCCGGGCGGTGTGCACGAAGTGGTTCCCGCCGATGCCGTAGCCGTCGCCGTCGCCGCCGGCGGCGATCACTTCGACGCCGGGGTTGGCGAGCTTCGCCGCGCGGGCGACCGGCAGCGAGCGGCCGTGGATCGTGTGGAACCCGTAGCTGTCGAGGTAGCTGTTCAGCTTGCCCGAACAGCCGATCCCGGTGACCAGCAGCGTCTCCTCGGGCGTGCGACCGACCTCCGGCAGCGCGCCCTTCAGGGACTTCAGAACCCCGAAGTCGCCACAGCCCGGACACCACGTCGGCTGCGGTTCGATCTCTGGGGTGTACTCGTCGCGGTCGATCTCACGGTCTTCGCCGATTGCACTGAATGCGCTCATTGTCAGTCACCTGCCGCGGGCACGAATTTCGTCTCGTTACCGGGGAGCTCCCCGTCCTCGACGATCTTCGTGGAGAACCCTTCGACGATCTCCGCGGGCTCGAAGGGGTTGCCGTTGTACTTCAGCAGCGAGGAGAGCATCTCCCCGTGCGTGCCGAGCTCCTTCTGTGTCAGGCCGCGGAACTGCGCCGACGCGTTCATCTCGACGACGAGCGCCTCCTCGACGGAGTCGAGGAACGCACGCACCGCCTCGACGGGGTACGGCGCGAGCTCGGCGACCGACAGCGCCTTCACCGACGTGCCGTCGTCGTTGAGGCGGTCGACCGCCTCCTCGACGGTTCCCTGCTGGGAGCCGAACGTGAGGATGCCGTACTCCGCGTCCTCGGGCCCGTGTTCGACGAGCAGGCCGTCGTCGTCGAGGTCCGCGCGGATCGCGTCGAGCTTCCGCTGGCGACGGTTCATCTGTGCGACCCGGTTGTCGGGGTCCTCGCTGATGTGGCCTGCGGGGTTGTGTTCGTTGCCGGTCGCGAGGAAGTGACCGCCCTTCTGACCGGGCACAGAACGGGGCGAGACGCCGTTCTCGCCCTCGTGCTGGAAGCGGTGGAACTTGCCGTCGGCCGTGTGCGGCTGGTCGGCCAGCTCGTCCTCGGTGAGCGTCATGCCGATGTCGCCGTTGGGCTCGCGGTCAAAGTGCGAGGCCGGGACGTTCGTCAACTCGCCCGACAGCTTCTGATCGTAGATGATCATCGTCGGGATCTGGTACCCATAGGCGAGCTGGAACGCCCGCCGCGAGGCCTCGTACGCCTCGGCGACGGTGCCGGGCGCGAGCACGACGCGCTGGGAGTCGCCCTGGGACGTGTACAGGACGTGCTCCAGGTCGGCCTGCTCGGGCTTCGTCGGCATCCCGGTCGAGGGGCCGGCGCGCATCGCCTCGATGAGCACCAGCGGCGTCTCGGTCATCTCCGCGAGGCCGAGCGGCTCGCCCATCAGGGCGAACCCGCCGCCGGAGGAACCGGACATCGACTTGACGCCCATGTGAGAGGCGCCGATGGCGAGCGCGGCCGCCGCGATCTCGTCCTCGACCTGCTCGGAGATCCCGCCCAGTTCCGGCAGGTTCTGGCTCATGATGGTGAACACCTCCGTCCACGGCGTCATGGGGTAGCCCGCGATGAAGCGGCACCCCTCGTCGATGGCGCCGTAGGCGATGGCGTCGGATCCGGACATGAGGAGCTGCTCTTCGTCGTGTTCGCCCGTCGGAACGGAGATGTCGGGCGCGTCAACGTCGTACTCCTCGTTGACGATGTCGTATCCCGTCTCCAGGATGTCGACGTTCGGCTCGAGGATCTTCTCCGGCATCGCGTCCCGCATCAGCTCCTCGATCGCCGACAGCGGAATCCCCGTGATGGCACAGGTGACGCCGACGCCCGCGGTGTTGCGCATGACTTCTCGACCCTGTTCACGCGCAAGCGAGCGGAGGTCGATGTCGTACACGTGCCAGTCGTTCTCCTCGACGCGCTCGTCGAAGTTCGGGACCTCGGAGGGATCGAGCAGGCCCGAGTCGTAGACGATGACGCCGCCCTCGCGGAGTTCGTCGAGGTTCTCCGCGAGCGGTTTTGCCTCCTCGTTCCCGTAGTAGGCGTCCTCCTGCGGGTTGCGAGCGAAGGAGTCGCCCAGCGCCAGCAGGAAGTTGTAGCCGTCGCCCCGAGACTTGACCGGGTCGGCGGAGGCACGTACCTCGACGTATGTGTGGCCGCCCCGGATGCGCGAGGGATAGTGACGATGCGTGAAGACGTGTAGCCCCGACCGCATCAGGGCCTTGGCGAAGTTCTGACTGGTCGAGGCGATACCGTCGCCCGACCCGCCAGCGATCCGCCAGATGAGTTCGTCGTGTGACATAGCAGTGATCGGCCCCCGATGGGCAGTGTTCGGTGATTGTTCTGCCCGGGACAAATGCCTTGCTATGGGTTCGCAAAGGGTCGATCGTGAGGGTTTCGAACCGATCACGCCGACGGACGGTCGGCCGCCCGGTCGGTTCGGCGTCGTCGCAACCGACTCGGGCCGTTGGGCGGCGCAGGTGTCGACGAAGAGTCGGTAGCCCCGTCGGATTCGGACGACACGGCGCGACTGACAGCGTATTCAACCATTGGAAGACATAATTTAGAATCTTCAGTCTAAAATCTTATAATGAATACCGAGATACCTCGGGTCAGGACATGAGATGCGTTCCCTGGATCGTCGCGGCACTCCTCGTCGTGGCGGCCGGCTCCGGATCAGTCGCCGGACACGAGGTCGCGGACAACGATCCGCCGCTGGCCGACGCCGGTCTCGATCAACGCGTCGAGCGTGGCACCGCGGTGTGGTTGGACGGCGGCGAATCGGTCGATCCTGACGGCAAACTCGTGGCCTACGAGTGGTCGATCCGAACCCCCGACGGTCGGGAGATCGAACCCAACGATCCGAGTGCGGTGTCGACGACGTTCACCGCATCGACGGTCGGCCGATACGAGGTCACTCTGACCGTCACGGATGATCACGGTGTCGCTCGAAGCGACACACTGTACGTCGATGTCGCCGACCCTGAGGGAGCCGACGGGTCTGGGTTCTCGGCGAACTCGACCCCACAGCCGAACGAACTCCCTACTGGCGGCATCAGCGGACCGGACAGCGTCGTACACGGCGAGACGACCACGTTCACCGCTGACGTGTACGATCCTGACGGATCGATCACGTCGTACGCCTGGTCGGACGGGGGATCGAGCCGCGAGATCGACCGTACCGTCGATCTTCCGGCGGGCGAGACGTTCACGTTCAGCGTTCGGGTAACCGACGACGACGGCGCGACGACGACGTTCCGGAAGTCCGTCCGCGTGTTGGCACCCGACAGTACCACCGAGGAGACGTCCGGGTCCGCCGATCCGAGTAACGAGGGGCCGACCGCCCGGATCGAAGGCCCCGAGCGCGTCGCCGCCGGTCACGACGTAACGTTCGTCCTTCGAGGGAGCGACTCGGACGGGGCCATCGTCCGACGGCTGTGGCCGGAACGCTCCGGGGCCGGGGCGGTCGTCGAACGCTCGTTCGCACGGACTGGGACGTACACGCTGCGCGGCGTCGTCATCGACGACGACGGTGCGCGGGCGACGGCGACGAAGACGGTGGAGGTGTACGACGGGGGCCCGCCGGTGGCCTCGATCGACGGTCCCGATACCGCGACGGCGGGGAGTACGCAGGAGTACACGCTGGAAGCATATGACCCGGACGGTGGGGAGCTGACGATCAGTTGGGATCCCGACCAGACGCGGTTAGAGCAAGAATCGGACCGGTTCGTGAACTACGTCGGGATCGATGGCGCCCTCGGTGAGTCGGTGAATGTCTCGGCGACAGTTACCGACGATGAGGGGAACACCGTGACGGTGGTCAAGGAGACGAACGTGGAGACGCGGACGAGTTTCGGGACCGGAGAATCCGTTCCCCATATCTCGGAGATCTCGTCGAAATACTTCACAGATGACGCCAGACAGACCTCGGATACAGACTCCGTAGAACTCGGCACCTACGAATTTCTCGCGACGGTCACACATGAGGAGTCGAAGATCGTCCGCGCAACGTGGCGTATCAACGACACGAATCGGGCCGTCGTCGTCGATACGCTCGGCCGGTTCTCGGGTACCCAAGACACCGATATCCGTCACATGTTCGTCTCCGAACACGGTGGCAAGGTCACGCGGGAGGTCTCGCTCTCGGCGGTCGACGCGGACGGTGACCAGAGCAGACAGAAGTGGATAAGCCGCGTTCACTCGGTACAGACCCATGACGAAATCGTGTTCTATGCGATGGGATCGGGTGACCCGATGAGAAAAAGCAGCCTGGAGATCGAACCCGGAGATCAGGTCACGTTCATCGTCGGGTCGAGCCAGAACTACCGCCTCGACTTCGGCGACGGGAGGGCTGCGCGCGGATCAGGAACCTCAACGGTGCGGAACGTCGAGATCGCTCACACATACGACGATCCCGGAACGTACAAGGCGAGACTCATCTCGACGCAGGGTCCGAACGGTGAGGCGCTGAAGACCGTCGACGTCACAGTCCAGCCGAAATCGTATACCGAGTACTGGTACAAAATTGCGGGGAGTACAATCGAGCGCGTCATTTCTAAGGAACGGCCCTCGGGGACGGGATGGTTCAAAAAGTCCGTATACGACTCCGAGACGTTCTTCACAGGGCGAACAGTAACTGTGAGGGCCGATGCGGGACGGCCGTCGATGCTCGGGGACGATTGGATATCGAGAGGAAAGACCGTCGAGAGGCGTTCTCGTCGAATCACCCGAGTTAGACAGTCGGACCCTGACGGAGCGGGGAACGACTGGCAGCTCGTGGACCGGAACGTTCGGAGTGAGGAGCGGACGTACTACGAAAAAAAGTACCAGTGGCTCTCAAGCAAGTTCCAGCGGTCCGGCTGGAGTTACACCGGCGAGACCAGAACCGAGCGCGTGGTCGTCGGCGATGGACACGACCACGACCGCGAACGACACACGCGAACCACGAGGACGTGTACGAACTGGGATCTCGAGCCGGGTCCGTACGGCGGGTTCTCACGCGAGTGTTCCAACTGGAAATACGACACGGACGTCTGGTACACTGGTCACGATCACAGTGGCTCCACGTACTACGAAACGGACTACCGGTACAGGACCGAAGTCGAGCGGACACGGACTGTTCAGTACCACGAGTACGCGAGCGAGCGCGAATACACAGTTACGACGGAGACCTTCGCGGAAACCGACTCTTGGACCGAGTGGCTGTGGGAGCGGGAAGGAAGCACAGTTCGACGGGAGGAATCACTCAAAAGACCTGAGCCGGGAACATACATTTCTGGGACACTCCGCACAGTCGAGGTTCGGTGTGGGTCTGCGGAGAGCAATCACGATGCGGTCATGTGCTGACAACTAATTACGAATATACAAATACAATAAATTATTATTGTAGCTATGGCAATCAAATCAGGTCGAACCGCTCTGTCCCGTCGGAGGTCGGCACTGTGAGTAAAAAGTACACGACCGTACTCGCGCTCGTTGCGATGATCTCGCTGGCCGGATGTCTCTCTTCCGTCGGATCGAATCCCGATCCGGTCGTCCGTAGCCAAGAGCCAGTAGAAATAGACGGTGCCAGCCCTCAGCATCCGAAATTTGGTCATCATCAGTCGGATAGCGAGATCGAGACTCCCACACCGTTAGAAAATAAAACTCCACGTGAAGATGTTAATGTCACATTATCTGAAATAATATTAACAAGCAAAATAAATGATTATCGGGCGGATAGTAATTCGGGACGTTTAGTCTCGGATCCGCGACTTGCCCGTATCGCTCGTCATCACTCATACGATATGGCCACACGCGATTTCTTCAATCACACCAATCCCGACGGAGAGACGTTCGCTGATCGCGTCCAGAAAAACAGTTATGCCTGCGGTGGCGGCGGCGAAAATCTCCGAGGTGTTTTCTGGAACAGAAGCTATTCGCGGACCGAAGAGGAGCTCGCAGAAGCTATCCTTCGTGGATTCATCGAGTCCCCGGAACACAACACGGGGATGCTCCTCCCGAGCCACGACACGATCGGCGTCGGAATATACATCGCCGAAGACGGGCGAACGTACGCCACAGTGGATTTCTGCGACGCTAACCCGGGAGAGGAAGGCGACTCATGAATGGGATCGATCACGAGCCGACGCGAAGACGGGCCCTCGCGGCCGCAGGTACCGCAGCACTCGCGGGAACCGCCGGTTGCCTCGGCTGGCTGCGCGGCGACTCCGAGGACGACGAACCTCGCGGCGGCTGGCACACCGAGGAATTCACGACCGCGGCGGCGACCGAGTCGTTCAGCCATCGCGATGGAACCCGTACGCCCTATCCCGGCGTGAAGCAGATCTACGCGGGCGGCGGCACGCTCGTGCTCGTCTGCTTCGATTACGCCCACGAGCCCTCGATCCGATGGTGGCGCGAGGAGTTCCCGAAGCTGTCGGACCTGGTCGCGGACGGCATCTTCCGGCCGACGCTGCTCATGTATCCGCTTCCGGTCAACGAGTGGTCGATGCTGCTCCCGAGCGCGGTGTTCGAGGTCCGCGCCCGCGGCACCCGCGCCGACGCATGGCGGTTTCACGAACTGCTCGTCGAGGCGGCCCCCGACTACTCGTTCGAGCTACTGCGGGAGTCGGCCGCGGCGGTCGGCGTCGATGGCGACGCGGCAGTCGAGGCGGCAGAAACCCGCCGACGCCGGAATCAGACCCTTTCTGACCGCGAGTTCGGCCGCGACAGCGGCGTCGACGCGGAGTCCGTCCCTGCGTTCCGTTGGGGAACCGACCCGATCGAAGGGTCCTCCGCCGCCGATATCCGGGAGTTCGTCGAATCGCGAAACTGAATCGAAAGGACGAACTCGGTCGACGACTTCCTAGTCCGCCCCTACTCCTCGTTGTCGGGACTGCTCGGATGGTATTCCGTGTCGTACTCGCCGACCTGTCCGTCCAGCCGATCGGGGTTGATCCGCCCACCCAGCAGCATGAAGTCCAGCACGGTGCAGTACAGCATCGCCTCGACGACCGGCACTGCCCGCGGCGGAAGCACGGGATCGTGGCGTCCGACGACCTGGACCCGCTTCTCCTCGCCGGTCTCCCAGTCGACCGTCGTCTGTTCCTTCGGGATGGAGGTCGGCGCGTGCCACGTCACCTCGCCGTAGATGGGCTCGCCGGTGGTGATGCCGCCCTGCAGGCCGCCGTGGTCGTTGCCGACGGGAACCGGGTCGCCCTCCTCGCTGACCGTCTCGGGGTGGTCGCCCTCGTCGAACTCCCAGTCCTCGTTGCGGTCGTGGCCCGTGACCTCGCGGGCGTCGCGCCCGAGTCCGAACTCGAAGCCCGTCGTGGCCGGGATGGCCATCATCGCCTGCCCGAGACGCGCGGGGACCGAGTCGAACCGCGGGGCGCCGAGCCCGCGCGGGACGCCGCGCGCCTCGAACTCGATGGACCCGCCGATCGAGTCGCCGGCCTCCTGGTACTCGTCGATCGCTTCGCGCATCTCCGCGGCCGTCTCCGGGTGCGCACAACGGACCTCGTTCTCCTCGCTGTGTTCGAGCATCTCCTCGAAGCTCACGTCTGGCGCGACGATGTCGCCGATCTGGTTGACGTGCGCTTTGATCTGCACGTCGTGGTCGCTCTGGTCGAGCACCGCCTTCGCGACGGCGCCGGCGGCAACCCAGTTCACCGTCTCGCGCGCCGAGGAGCGACCGCCGCCGCCCCAGTTGCGCGTGCCGAACTTCGCCGAGTAGGTGTAGTCGCCGTGGCTCGGACGGGGCGCGGTGACGAAGGGCTCGTACTTGCCGGAACGGGCGTCCTTGTTCTGGATCACCATCCCGATCGGCGTTCCCGTGGTGTAGCCGTCCTGCAGTCCGGAGTTGATCGCCACCTCGTCGGGCTCGCCGCGGCTGGTCGTGATCATCGACTGGCCCGGCTTTCGGCGGTCGAGTTCGCGCTGGATGCGCTCCTCGTCCAGTTCCACGCCGGCCGGGACGCCCGAGACCGTACAGCCCATGGCCTCGCCGTGGCTCTCGCCGTAGGTGGTCAGCCGGAACAGCCGGCCGAACTCGTTGCCGTTCATGCCCGTGTTCGGTGGTTCGTCGGTATAAAATGCGGCGAAGGTGCGAAGAACCGCCGGCGTGGAGACGTCCGGGAGCTCAGCGTAGCGGCGCTCGTAGGTGGAAGGATGCGAAGCCCCTCAGTCACGCTCGTGAAGCCGCATCCGTACGGGCTGTGTGGGGCGCGTCGTGATGCTCGCCTCCAGGTTCGCGTCGAGGTCGACCGGGTCGACCACCTCGAACGCGAACCGGCGCAGCAGCGTCGCGAGGATCAGTTTCGCCTCCAGCAGCGCGAAGCGGTCGCCGACGCACCGACGTGGCCCCGAGGAGAACGGGAAGTACGCGAGCGGATGCAGTTCCCGCTCCATCTCGTCGGTCCACCGCTCGGGCCGGAACGCGAGCGGGTCGTCGTAGTGAGCGGAGTCGCGATGGACGATCCACTGACTGATCGCCAACGGCGTCCCCTCCGGGACCCGGTAGCCCCCGAGTTCCACGTCCTCGGTCGGCTCCCGGAGGATCCCGTGCACCGGCGGGAACAGCCGCATCGACTCGGTGACGACCTTGTCGAGGTACTCCAAGTCCCGAACCGTGTCGAATCCCGCCGGATCGTCGCCGAGTTCCGCAGCCAGTTCATCGAGCAGCCGTTGTTCGATCTCGGGGTGACGAGCGAGCAGGTGAAGCGTGAACGTCAGCGACAGCGCCGTCGTCTCGTGACCAGCCAGCAGCAGCGTCTTCACCTCGTCGCGGACCTGCTCGGCGGCCATCCGCTCGCCGTCGTCGTCCTCGGCGGTGAGCAGTGCGGAGACCACGTCGGCGTCGGGCTCGATCTCGCCGTCACGCAGCGCGCGCCGCTTCTCGTCGACCAGTTCGTCGACGATGCGGTCGAGGGAGGCGACCGCCTCGCGGAGCTTCTCCCGCCCGGGGGTCGGCACCGACGGCGGGAGGAGGTCGAGCAGGCTGCCGCCCGTGGACTGCTCCATCACGGTGTCGAGCGCGCCCCCGATGGCGGGCGTGCGGTCGCGGATGTCGACGCCCATCAGCGCGCGTGCGACGACGTCGAGCGTCAGCCCCATCATATCGCGGTGCACGTCTCGAATCTCGCCGTCGTCCCAGCGACCGCTCGTCCGCTCGGTCACGTCGACCATCATGTCGGCGTAGCCGGCGATGCGGTCCGGCGTGAACGCCGGCTGGATCAGGTGGCGCTGCCGGCGCCAGAAGTCGCCCTCGCTGTTGAGCAGGCCGTTGCCGAGCACCGGACGAAGCTGCTGCTGGAACAGCTCACCCTTCACGTACCGTTCGTTCTCCGTGACGAGGACGCGCCGGATCGCGTCCGGGTCGGTCAGCAGGAACACCTCCTGTCCGAGGATCTCGTAGCGTGCGACGCCGCCGTGTTCGGCGGCGACGCGGTCGCGGAACGCGAAGAAGTCCCGTCGGTTCTCGAGGTAGGATCCGAGGAAGGGGAGCCCGTCGGGACCGGGCGCCGCCTCCGGAGGCCGTGCGGAGGAGGGGTTCGTGTCGCTCATGCCGAACGATATGGGCCAATCGGTCATAGCAGTTGGTGAACGCTCAGTCGGTTTGGCGGGGTTTGTCCGTCCGCGGCGACGCCCCAGTCGGTGGAATACCCTGATCGCGGGGCGCGGCGGGAGGCGGTGGGACGGCCCAACGTTATTACTCGCCTCGCCGTGGCATCCCTCCATGCAGTTGTCGCAGCCGGCTCGAGAGGGGATCGTATGACCGACCGGGACGAGTCCACCGCCGGAGAGCGGGCACGCGACGGCCGGTTCGTCGGCAGCGCGCGCGAGCGCCGGGAGGATCCCGCGCTCCTCCGCGGGGAGGGACAGTTCACCGACGACATCGACGCGCCGGACGCGAGCCACCTCGTGTTCGTGCGGAGCCCGCACGCTCACGCCGACGTCCTCGAGGTCGAGACGGCACGGGCCGAAGGGATGGACGGCGTCGTCGCGGCGTACACGTGGGCGGACGTCGAGGCGTCGGACGCGCCCGGACGGATGGGGGCACCGACTGAACGGCTGAACGGCGAGGTTCCCGGCCACCCCGTCCTCGCGGACGGCCGCGTCCGCTATCAGGGACAGCCAGTCGCCGCAGTGGTCGCCGAGTCCCGCGCCGTGGCCGCCGACGGCGCGGAGGCCGTGTCGGTGGGGTACGACCGACTCGACGCCGTCACCGACGCCGTCGCGGCTCGCAGCGACGACGCCCCGACGGTGTTCGAGGGGTGTCCCGACAACGTCGCCGCCGGCGGCGAGATCGGCGACGAGGCGGCCACCGACGCGGCGTTCGAGGACGCCGACCGCGTCGTCGACCTCGACGTCGTGAACAACCGGCTCATCCCGAACGCGCTCGAGCCGCGGGCGGCCCTCGCGCGTCCGGAGGGCGACCGACTCCGGATCGACATGACCTCCCAGAGTCCACACGGTCACCGGAGCGACCTCGCGGACGCGCTCGACGTCCCCGAGCGCGACCTGCGCGTCGTGGCGCCGGACGTCGGCGGGGGCTTCGGGCACAAGGGGCACCACCACCCGGGCGAGACGATGGCCGCGTGGGCCGCCCGCCGCCTCGACCGCCCCGTGAAGTGGACGGCGACGCGGTCCGAGAACTACCTGGCGGGCGCCCACGGCCGCGACCACGTCACGACCTGTGCGCTCGCGTTCGACGACGACGGGAGCATCAGGGGCTTACGCGCGGAGACGGACGCGAACGTCGGCGGCTACCCCCTCGGTTCCTCGCCCCTCCTTCCGCTGTGGTACGGTCGCCTCCTCGCGGGTCAGTACGACGTCCCCGCGATCCACTGTGTGACCCGGAGCGTGTTCACCACCACCGCGCCCGTCCACTCCTACCGCGGCGCCGGACGTCCGGAGGCGATCTACGTTCTCGAACGCCTCGTGCGGCGGGCCGCGGACGACCTCGGCATGGACCCCGCGGCGTTCCGCCGCCGGAACCTCCTGCCCCCGGACGCGTTCCCCGTCGAGACGGCCGCGGGTGCGACGTACGACTCCGGCGACTACGAGCCCGCGCTGGAGAAGGCGCTCGAGGCGGTCGACTACGAGACGACGCGCGGAACGGAGTCCCGGGACGACGGCCGCCTCGTCGGCGTCGGGTTGGCGAGTTTCGTCGAGTCGACCGGCGGCGGCTTCGAGAGCGGCGTGGTGCGCGTCCATCCGGACGGCGGCGTCACCGCCTTCGCGGGGACGCACTCCCACGGCCAGGGCCACGCGACGACGTACGCGCAGGTCGTCGCGGACGAACTCGGGGTGGATCCCGACGACGTGGACGTGGTCGAGGGCGACACCGACCGCATCCCGCGGGGGACGGGCACGTTCGGGAGCCGGAGTGTCGTCGTGGGCGGGGGTGCGATCGCAGAGAGCGCCCGCGAGGTGCGCGAGAAGGCCGCCCGGATCGCGGCGAACGAACTGGAGGCCGACCCCGAGGACGTCGAACACGCGGACGGCGAGTTCCGGATCGCGGGTGCGCCCGAGCGGAGCGTGTCGTTCGCGGCGGTCGCGGCGGCCGCCCACGGCTACGACCGTCCGGAGGGAGTGGACGCCGGACTGGAGGCGACGTCGTTCTTCGAGCCCGAGGGGTCGGCGTACGCGTTCGGGACGCACGCGGCGGTCGTCGCCGTCGACCCGGAGACCGGCGAGGTCGAGGTCGACCGCTACGTCGCGGTCGACGACTGCGGCGTCCGGGTGAACCCGAAGCTCGTCGAGGGACAGGTCCACGGCGGGGTCGCTCAGGGGATCGGCCAGGCGCTCCACGAGCGCGCGGTCTACGACGAGGACGGCACCCTCGTCTCGGGCACGATGGCCGACTACAAGGTCCCCGACGCCGGACACGTCCCCGATATCCACACCGAACACACGGTGACGCCGAGCCCGACGAACCCGCTGGGAGCGAAGGGCATCGGCGAGGCGGGAACCATCGCCGCGCCGCCCGCGGTCGTGAACGCCGTCGTGGACGCGCTCGCGCCGTACGACGTCGACCACGTCGACATGCCGGTCACGCCGCCGCGGGTGTGGCGGGCGATGCGGGACTCCTGAGCGAGATCCTCGCGGCGCGCGCTCAGAACGAGGCGTCCAACACCGCCCGCGCGTCGTCCGCCGTCAGTTCGTACCCCTCGGGCGCGTACGCGAGCAGGGAGTCGCCGGCGGTCACCCGCGCCGCCTCGTCGAGTCCCGCCTCGTCGACGCCGTCGATCGCCGACAGCGAC
>Ga0207718_100716_pt1 | contig 24370 bp, 24 predicted proteins | sample A23M2SouthBayCA_FD_187749 | JGI IMG/M metagenome (GOLD analysis project Ga0207718, IMG submission 187749) | Aerobic enrichment media microbial communities from Eden Landing Ponds, California, USA - A23 M2 (SPAdes) | ecosystem: Environmental > Aquatic > Marine > Unclassified | place: Emeryville... | reverse complement strand
GTCGAGGATATCGTCGAGATGGGGCGGACCCCACATCGAAGCCGCTCACAGTTTGGCACCAGCGAGTCTGACCGCCGCCGGATCGTCGATGCGCTCGATCGGACCGACACGGCACGGTTCCGCGAGCGATCGATCGACGAACTCTCTGGGGGCGAACGCCAGCGCGTGTTCGTCGCTCGCGCGCTCGCCCAGGACACGCCCCTACTCCTGCTCGACGAACCGACTGCCAGCCTCGATGTCAACCACCAGGTCGAGATCCTCGAACTCGTTCGCGACCTCGTCGGTGAGGGCCGCGGCGCGCTCGCGGCGATCCACGACCTCGACCTCGCCGCCCGGTTCTGCGACCGACTCGCGCTGCTGTCCGACGGGCGGATACGTGCAGTCGGCCCGCCCGAAGACGTCCTCGATCCTGGCGTACTCGACGAGGCGTTCGCCACGAGCACTACCGTAACGACGAACCCCGCGACGGGGACCCCGACGGTGACCGCCCGCACCGACCGCGGCGACAGCGACAGGCGCGTGCACGTCCTCGGCGGCGGCCGCCTCGGCGCGCGAGCGATCGCGACGCTCGATGCCGCCGGCCACACCGTCAGCGCGGGTGTCTTCCGCGAGGGCGACGTGGCAACCGAGACGGCGTCGACACTCGGTACCTCAGCTGTGACGAGCCCACCCACAGGCGAAGTTGGACCGGACGCGATCGCCGCAGCCCACGACCTCGCCAGCGGGGCAGACGTGGTGGTGCTCGCAGACGTGACGATCGGCTCGCGCCAGTGGGCGCTCGATGTCGCCGAGTCCGTCCCGTCTGTGGTCCTCCTCGAAGAGCAGCCACTCGAAGCCCGAGTGCTCGCTGGTGAGCGCGCTCGCGATCGGTACCAGACGCTGCGCGAACGCGGTCGAATCGCCGAGATCGAGTCGCTGCCACTGGCCGTCGCGGAGGCTCAGAACCAACTCCAGCGCCCCGCAGACGACTGAGAAACGACTGTCGCTACTCGCCCTCCCGACGACCGAACAGGACCAGTCCCACCATCGAACAGACGACGTCGCCGTCGACCAGCGTCTCGATGCGAACGTCGACTTTGCCGTACTCCTCGCCCCACGGCTCTTTCTCGACGATCTCCGTCCGGGCTGTGAGCGTGTCGCCCGGTCTGACCGGCGCGAGCCACCGCATCTCGTCGACCCCGAGCGCGCCGCGCGTGTCTGCCTCCTGGAGAATGCCGGTGACGAGCAGTCGCATCGTCATCGACGCCGTGTGCCACCCGCTGGCGACGAGGCCGCCGAACGGTGAGTCCGCGGCCGCCTCGGGATCGACGTGGAAGGGTTGAGGATCGTACTGCTCGGCGAACTCGACGATCTCCTCGCGGGTGACGGTGTAGGATCCGAACGTCTCGGTGTCGCCGACTGCGAGGTCTTCGAAGGTAGTGGGCATACCATTGCTACGGCCGCCGACTCAAAAAAGCAAAGTGATGGCGTGAGTGGTTTCTACCGCTATTCGCTTGCGTTCTGCTGGGACTGGATCCAGTCGTCGAACTCCTCAGACGGGAGCACGCGAACAGTCTTGGTCATCTGGGAGTGGCCCGACCCGCAGTATTCGGCACAGTACAGCTGGTAGGTGCCCGGGTTCTGTGGCGTCGTGAGGAGGTAGTTCGACCCGCCGGGCATGGCGTCGGTCTTCAGCGCCAGTTCCGGGACGTGGAAGGCGTGTATCACGTTCCGTGAGGAGACGTTGAACTTCACGCTCCGGTCGGCCGGAATCACGAGTTCGTCGTAGGAGGTGACGTTGTACTCGGGGTAGTGGAACTCCCAGTTGAACTGGAAGGCGTTGACTTGCACTTGCTCGTCGGACGGCGTCGCGGCACTCGCGGCGCTACCCCCGTCGTCGGCTGCCATCACGCCGTAGGAGCCGATGCCGACGAACAGCAGGATGATCGCCGTCGCGACGGTCCAGGTGATCTCCAGCCGGCGGTTCTCTACGGTCGGTTTGGCCGATTCGACGTTGCCGTCACGGAAGCGCCACACAGTGTACAGGAGGATCGCCTCCACGAGGATAGTGATCGGGATGGCGACCGCCAGCAACTCGAAGTTCAGCCCCCAGACGAGTTCCTCTGTCGACGAATCCGACGTCGATTGTGCGAGCGCGGGCTGGGACGCCAGGGTGACGAGCACACCCGACAACAGCGCCACCAGTCCGGCGCGATTGCGGTTCATGTTGGTTCGCCCTTAGGATGACCCGTATAAATAAGCTATTGTCTGGCGTCTCCGAACAAGGTCGGCCACCCATGATATTGGGGGTGACTATAGGGGTGTCGTGACCGACCACGGACGGAAACGCGACACCTAAGTATCGCCGGCCGAAGTGTCTCGTATCCCGTGCGCGAGACAACTCCCGACACCCGGTTGACGAGGTTGCTGACCGCGGCAGTCGTCGGTGTCTACGTGCTCATCGTCGCTGGCGCGACAGCGGCTATCGCCGACGCGGCCCGCGCGTGTTCGTCCTGGCCGATCTGTCACCAGACGCCGACGCTCTCGGAGCCGGCGCTGCTGGTCGCCTGGGGCCACCGTCTCGTCGCGCTGACCGTCGGCCTGCTGGTCGTCGTGACGGCCGTCGTCGGCTGGCGACTCGCCAGTCGGCCCCGAGTCAAATACACGCTCCTCGCGGCGCTCGCGCTTTTCCCAATCCAGATCGGGATCGGCGCGCTCGTCGCGACCTCAGGTGCAGCTGGAAATCTGCCGACCGCCCATCTCGGTGTCGCGATGACCATCTTCGGAACGCTCGTCGCGGCGCTCGCCTGGCACCTCGAAACCGGCGTCGAGGACGACGAGCCAGTGACGACCGATCCCGAACCCGCGCCCGACCCGGTCGACGGTGACCTGACGGTCACGCGACCCAGCGGCTTGCTCGACACTGCCCGCGCGTATCTCAGCCTGACCAAACCCCGACTGATGTGGTTGCTCTGTCTGGTCGCTTCGGCGGGCATGGCACTGTCTGCCAGCGGCTCGATCGGCGTCCCGACCATCCTCGCGACTCTCGGCGGCGGCGTTCTGGCGATCGGCGCGAGCGGGACGTTCAACCACGTCCTCGAACGCGACGTCGACCGGCGGATGAACCGGACTGCGGATCGCCCCGTCACCACCGAGCAGGTCCCGGTGACGAACGCGCTCGTCTTCGGATTCGCGCTCGCGGCGGCCTCGATCGCGGTGTTCCTGACGGTCAACGTCCTCGCGGCGGTGCTGGGACTCACCGCGATCGCCTTCTACAGCGTGATCTACACGCTCCTCCTGAAACCCAACACCGTCCAGAACACGGTCATCGGCGGAGCCGCCGGCGCGCTTCCGGCCCTGATCGGCTCGGCCGCAGTGACGGGAAAGATCGGTATCCCGGGGCTGGTTCTCGCGGGGCTGGTCTTCCTCTGGACGCCCGCGCATTTCTACAACCTCGCGCTGGCATACAAGGACGACTACGCCCGCGGCGGCTTCCCGATGATGCCGGTCGTCCGCGGTGAGGCCACGACCCGCAGGCACATCCTCTGGTATCTCGCCGCGACGCTGCTGGCTGCCACCGTCCTGACCGCCGTCGCGGACCTCGGCGCACTCTTCGCACTCACGACAGTCGCCCTCGGTGCGGTCTTCCTGTGGATGGTCGTCCGTCTGCACTACGAGCGGACCGAATCGGCAGCGTTCCGGGCGTTCCACGCCTCGAACGCCTACCTCGGGATGATCCTCGTCGCGATCATCGTCGACGCACTGGCGATCTAAGATGGCGTCGAACACCGTCGCCTGGCGCGAGCGCGTCAGTCCGAACGGAGAGACGGCCCTGGCGGCCTTTATCGTCGTCAATCTCGAACTCGCGATCCTGTGGACGTGGCTGTTGATCACGAACTGGCAGTTCGACTCCCTGTTGGGCATGCGCCAGGTCGTCTATCCGTTCGTCTGGATCAACGTCGGCCTGTGGGCGCTGTGGCGGACGACGCCCGCGCCGACGACGCGATGGCGACGCCTGCTCGCCGGTGCGCTCGCGGCCGTCTACTTCTTCGTGCTTGCCTACGCGGGCGGTTTGGTCGGCCCGGCGACGCAGTTCTCGGTCGGTCCGACAGTATCGTTCGGGCCGCCCCCTGGCTTCAGTCCCGCGTTGTTGTACGACGGGGATCTGCTCAAGCTCACACTCTTGCCGTACAAGTTCGTCGGCTATCTCGCGCTGGCGTATCTCGTCTACGCAACAATCATCGACGCGGCTGGCTCGGCAATCTCGGGTGTGCTCGGCCTGCTCTCGTGTGTCTCCTGCACGTGGCCCGTCGCGGCGTCGCTGCTGTCTGGCGTTCTCGGCGGTGGCGCTGCCCTCACATCGGCAGCGTTCGGCTACTCCTACGACCTCGGCGTGGTCGTGTTCGTCGTCACAGTCGGGCTGTTGTACTGGCGGCCGACAGTCAGGTAGAATCGAACCGGCTTTCCCGCCCCGTGTCCGAGACGGAGATATGACTGCCGCCATCGTCGCCGAGGACGTCGCCCGGACGTACGGCGACACCGTCGCACTCGACGGCGTCTCTCTCACTGTCGAGGAGGGCGAGGTACTCGCGCTGGTGGGACCGAACGGCGCGGGCAAGACGACGCTCGTCCGCGCGCTGACAGGGACGACCGACGCAGAAGGTCGTGTGGAGCTGTTCGGTCAGTCCCCGCAGTCGGTGGCCCGCTCGCGAGTTGGCCTCCTCCCGCAATCGTTCGATCCACCCGACCGACTCACGGCTCGCGAACTGCTCGACTACTACGGTGGACTGTACGACGAATCCCGAGACATTCAAACTGTGCTCGCGGACGTTGGCCTGCAAGACAGCGCCAGCACGGCATACGAGAACCTCTCCGGTGGCCAGCAACGCCGGGTCTGCGTCGGGTCGGCGCTCGTGAACGATCCCGATCTGCTCGTACTCGACGAACCGACGACCGGGATCGATCCCGCAGGTCGGCGTGCGCTCTGGCGACTGCTGGAGAGGCTGGCCGACGGCGGAACAACCGTCCTCCTGACGACCCACTACATGGCCGAGGCCGAACGGCTGGCCGACCGCGTCGGACTGCTCGACGACGGCGAACTAACTGCACTCGATTCCCCGCGGGCGCTGGTCGAAGCCCACGGCGGAGAGACGCGGCTCACCGTCGACGTCGAGGACGCGATCCCAGAGCCTCTCGATATCGGGTTCGAGACGCTCCGTCGGGATGGACAGCTGGTCGTCAGGGACGTTCCCCCGACGGCGATCGGGGACGTGGTCGACGGGCTCACTGAAGCTGGCGTCGGCGTCGCCTCACTCTCGTGGCGCGAACCCGACCTCGAAGACGTCTACCTCGACCTCACTGGCAGAGCGGTCGGCTTCAGTGGTGACGCGGTCGACCCCGAGGAACTGGACGCGGCCGGACCAGTCTCGACGGACGGAGGTAACCGATGAGTCGCGTGGGTCGCCTCAGTGCGTCGGTGCGAGCCGCCGCGCTCTCGTTCCTGCGGCGGCGGACGGCCGTCTTCTTCACCTTTCTGTTTCCGCTGCTGATCGTCCTCATCTTCGGGGCGCTGGTCCAGACTCAGCCGACCGATGGCGGTCTGTTCACCGAACCCCCGGGCTACTACGTCCCAGGGTATCTCGCCGTCGTCGTCCTGTTTACGCCCCTCTCGCGCGTCGGGAGCGAGGTGGCACGCCATCGCGAGGGTAACCGCTTCGAGAAACTGGCGACCACGCCGTTGCGGCGCTGGGAGTGGCTGCTGGCGCAGACGATCGTCAACGTGTTGATCATCGGGCTGGCCGCGCTGCTGTTGCTCGGATTGCTCGTCGTCGTCACCGGTCCTGAGATCTACTTCTCGCCGCTACTGGTCCCGTTCGTCGCGTTCGGCGTGGCGCTGTTCTGCGGGATCGGCGCACTCCTCGGGTCGTTCGCAGACTCACAGGACGGCGTCATCGCCGCGAGCAACGCGCTGGCGCTCCCGCTCCTGTTTCTCTCGGAGACGTTCGTCCCGCCGTCGCTCTTGCCGGAGTGGTTTCGGCCGCTGCTGGATCTGTCGCCGCTGACGTACTTCTCGCGCGGCGTCCGGGCGGCGACGTTCGATCACCCCTCACTGGTCGACGGCGTCGTCCTCGCTTCCTACGGCGGGGACGATCCACTGGTCAACCTCGGGATTTTGACTGGACTCGCGATCCTCGCACTTGCGCTCGGCGCGTTCGCGCTGCCGACCACGGACTGAGAGCAGACACGCCGGGGCAGAACCGTACAGCGTCGGAGACGATTGCAGCCATCGCCGAGGACTTACCCCTCGAACCCCTACGGAGAGCAATGACCGAGACAGCGACGTTCGGCGGCGGGTGCTTCTGGTGTATCGAGGCGGCGATGAAAGAACTCCGGGGCGTCGAGGCAGTCACCTCTGGCTACGCGGGCGGTAGTACCTCCAGCCCGACCTACGAGGAAGTCTGCTCGGGCGAAACGGGCCACGCCGAAGTCGTGCAGATCGAGTACGACCCCGCGGAGATCAGCTATCTCGAACTCCTGGAAGTATTCTTCAAGGTCCACGATCCAACCACGAAAGATCGACAGGGGCCAGATGTCGGCAGCCAGTACCGCTCGATCGTCCTCTATCACGACGACGACCAGCGCGAGCAGGTCGAGGGATTCATCGAGCGCCTGAACGAGGACGTCTACGACGGAAATATCGTCACCGAGGTCGAACCCCTCCGCCGGTTCTACGAAGCCGAGCAGTACCACCAGGACTACTACGAGAAGAATCCCGCGAAGGGGTACTGCCAGATCCAGGTCAAGCCCAAGGTCAAGAAGGTGCGCAAGGAGTTCGCGGCGTTGCTGGCGGAGTAAATAGTCGAACGTCTCGTTCGCGAATCGACTGCCTGCAGGCCAACCTTTACGTACTGGCCGGAAGTGTTTACACGTACCATGCCGATCGATCCGGAGTTCGAGGAAAACCGTGAAGTCGTCGAGCAACACGACGGGCACAACGTCTGGGGACCAGTCGAGGAACCCGAAACACTGGGTATCCACGGGACGCACGTCGCCGTCGACTTCGACATCTGTCTGGCCGACGGGGCGTGCCTGGAGGACTGTCCAGTCGACGTCTTCGAGTGGGTGGACACACCGGGCCATCCCGAGAGTGATATCAAAGCCGACCCGGCCCACGAGAGCCAGTGTATCGACTGTATGCTCTGTGTCGACGTCTGCCCAGTGGACGCCATCGACGTCGACCCCGGTCGCGCCGGCCGAACCTGAGCCGATATCTGTCAGCTTTCCCGTTCCATTTGTGTGATCGCCCCCATCACCGAGAAAGTCCGAGACGTAAGAGCGATCCGTCTTGTTCGTTGGTGAAAGATTATTAGGCTCCCTCCCTGAGACACACTCACGAGGGATAGAGTATATGCGCACAGTAGTGCTGACGAAAGGCGTCCCCGACTTTCGCGAGGGAGTGGTCAGTTTCGACGAGGACGGCCACCTCGAACGGGGAGAGACGCCGACGGTGATGAATCCCAACGACAAACACGCGTTGCGGGCGGCACTCCAGACGAAGGTCCGCCACGGCGGGGACGTGAGCCTGATGAGTATGGGCCCGCCCGGCTACGAGGAGATCCTCCAGGAGGGAATGGCAGACGTCTACGCGGACGATCTGTACCTGCTCAGCGATCGCGAGATGGCCGCCGCAGACACCTGGGCGACGGCGATGACGCTCGCGACCGGGATCGAGAAACTCGACGACCAACCCGACCTCGTCATCGCGGGCTTCAAGACCGCCGACGGGGAGACTGGCCACACCGGCCCCCAGACGATGTGGTGTATGGATCGCCCGTTGATCACCCACGTCATCTCGCTCGACATCGACGAGGACGAAGAAGTGGTTCGGGCGAAACGGCTCGTCGAGGGTGACGTCGAGGAGATCGAGACCGTCGAAGCGCCGCTGCCGGCGTTCGTCGTGACCGATCCGGAGTTCGAACCAACCTATCGGACGGCCTCCTCGCGACTGAAACACAAAGACCTGCGCGAGCAGACCCAGGAACGCGCAGAGAACTACGAGGAGGTGCTGACGACGTGGGACCACGAGGATCTGAACCTCGATCCGGACTACATCGGCCTGGATGGCTCGCCGACGATCGTCTCGTCCGTCGATCCGATTCCAAAAGCACCCTCCGAACGTGAAGCCGAGCTGATCGACGCCGACGACGAGGAGGGGCTGAACGACGTGCTGGACGAACTCGCGCCCTTCGCAGAGGGCACACCGGAAGCGGCAGGTGACTGATCATGCCCGAAATCGACCCTACAGAGTACGAAATCGCGGAACTCGGCCCGAAGATCAAAGACGTCGACGACGCCGACGAGCTTCGGGAGATGCTCGACCTCGAGGAAGCAGGCGAGGATCGAGCGCCTGTGAAGACGCTCATCGAGAGCCGAATCGAGAAACTCGAAGAAGAGCCCGACGAAATCGACCCCGAGTCGGTCGATCTCTCGGAGCTCACCGTTGCGGACATCGCTAATCTGGTCCGGGACGTCGACGACGTCGCCGTCCTGGAGGACATGCTCGAACGCGAGAAAGAAGGAGACGAGCGCAAGACTGCCATCTCCCAGATCGAGAACCGAATCGAGTCCGTCTCGGGGACCGACGAAGAAGACAGCGAGGAGTCGATCTTCCAGCCGCCCGAGGAGAAGTATCCCGAACTCGACCACCCGACCGCGGACAAGCGTTGGGTGAAGGCCCTGGAGAACGGGACCTACGGGGACATGTGGGTCTACTGTGAGACCCAGCACGGCGAGCTGATCGACGTCAGCAAGGAGATGCTGGGCAAGGCCCGCGAGCTGATGGACGGGTACAACGACGACTACGACGCAGAGGAACGAGTCGTCGCGGTCCTGATCGGCGACGAGATCGAAGACCTGACCGAGGAAGTCATCGCCTACGGCGCTGACGTCGTCGTCTATCAGGAGGGGCCCGAACTGGCTCGGTTCCGCCACAAACCGTACACCGAGATTTTCGTCGACATGGCGCGTTCGGCGGACAATCCGCACGCCCGCGAAGATCGCGCGGAAGACGACTGGCGCGACTACCAGGAGCCCCGCTACACGATCTACCCGGCGACCAACAACGGCCGGGACCTCTCGGCGCTGGCCCAGGGAGAACTCGACTCCGGGCTCGCGTCGGACTGCTCGGACCTGTATATCGAGGACGCGATGATCTCGAATCCCGCGAAGACGGGCAAACCCGGCGAGAAGAAAGAGTTTGAGCGCATCCTCCATATGCCGCGGCCGGACTTCTCCGGGTTCGAGTACTCGACGATCCTCTGTATCGACAAGCCAAACCGGGAGTTCCACCCGCAGGGCGGCTCGGTGATTCCGGGGGCGTTCGACCTTCCCGAACCCGACTTCGACCGGGAGGGCCAGGTCGTCGAACACGAGATGCCCCTCGAGGACGACTGGTTCCAGGTCGAGGTGACCGATCACGACACGCTCGAATCCGGAATCGATCTCACCGGCCACGAAGTCGTCGTCGCGATGGGGCGTGGCATCGGCCGCAGTCCGACCGAGGGGATCGAACTCGGCCTCGATCTGGTCGACGCCTTCCAGGACGCAGCATTCGGCCTTTCACGAGGTGTGATCACCTCGAGCTACGACTTCGAGGGCCACGTCTCACAGTACATCTCCGAGGAACGCCAGATCGGCGAGTCAGGCCAGGAGGTCGAACCGGACATCTACATCGCCGCCGGGATCTCGGGTGCGGTCCAGCACAAGGTCGGGATGGACGAGTCCGACACGATCATCTCGATCAACACCGATCCCGACGCGGATATCCGGGACTTCTCGGATTACTTCATCGAGGGCGACCTCTTCGAGGTACTGCCGAAGCTGACCGACGCGATCGAATCGGGCGAACTGAAGATCGAAGCAGTGGCGGAGGGACCAGCAGATGACTGACTATACAGCGGAGGACTGTCGATGACAGAGCACGAACACTACGAGGCGCTTGTCGTCGGGTGTGGACCCGGCGGCGCAGCGGCGGCAGCGGCACTGGCGAACAACGGCGTCGAAACCCTCGTCTTGGAACGCGGGGTCGACGCCGGCTCGAAGAACGTCTCGGGAGGGCTGCTGTACGCCGAGGAGTCCGCTCCGTACACGCTCGACAGTCTCTTTCCCGGACTCCGGGAGGAGGCGACCGAGCGGCCGGTCACCGACCACTACATCCACAACGTCGCTGGCGAGACGGTCAAGACGTTCGACCTCGGGGGGATCCACCACCACGACACGGTCTGGTCGGATTCGGTCCTCCGTCGGACGATGGATTCGTGGATCGCAGAACGCGTCCACGAGAAGACCCGTGAGACCGGCGGCGGACTCCTGACAGACGTTCGCGTCAACGGCCTCCTCCGCGAGGCTGGTGAGATCGTCGGCGTCACCTGTGACGAGATCGATCCGATCGAAGCGGATCTGATCGTCGCCGCGGACGGCGTCAACTCCGAACTCGCCCGCGACGCCGGGTTGATGGACTGGGACGAACCGGAAGAGTGGTTCCAGGGCGTCAAAGCCGTCGTCGACATGCCCGAGGGCGCTGTCGAAGAACGGTTCGACATCGACGAAGACGAAGGGGAGGCTCACCTGTTCAGCGGTGACCTCTTCGAAGGGTGTCGTGGCGGCGGGTTCCTCTATACTAACGAGGACACGCTCTCGATCGGGACGGTCTTCCACCTCGACTCGATCGCAGAAGGGCAGTACGAACCGCACGAACTCCTCGATAATCTGCTCACGCACCCCCTCCTGGGGCAGTGGCTCGACGAGGAGTACGACGAGATCGAGTACAGCGCCAAACTCGTCCCGGACTCGAAGAAGGTCGCCCACCCCTCGCCACATCGAGGGCGACTCTGTCTGGTCGGCGACGCGGCCGGGCAGATGCAGGCCCAGGGACCGATCATCAAGGGGATGAACCACGCCGTCTCCGCGGGTGGACTCGTCGCCGAGGCGTTCGTCGAAGCCCGCTCGCGCGGCGACCCAACAGCGACAGGCGATCTCTACGAGCAGAAACTCCGCAGTGAGGGAGTGATGGACAAGCTTCGACCGACGAGCTACAAGGTCTCCAGTGCGCTTGCGGAGAACGGCCCGATGACGAAACTCGCGGACACGCTCGTGAAGTCACCCATCGGGACGACAGCGATCAAGCTCATGGGCGGCACAGTAGAAAAGCTGTTCAACTCACCGCGGATGATGGCGCTCATTCCGGACACGAAAACGCCGTACGTCACCGTCCCCACGACTATCGCGAAGGCGCTGGGTGAACCGATCACGGAGACGAATTCCGTCGAGCCGCCGGAACTGGACGATCGGATCGGCGATCTCACCTACGACATCGACGAGGGCAACCCCCACATCGAGGTGCTGGACAACTCCTTCGAGGCCTCCGGAACTGCCGTGACGGCCTGCCCCGTCAGCGCGAAGGACTTCGGCGGGGGCTGCTACCGTGAAGAGACAGTCCAGCGGAACGGCAAGGAGGAGACGGTCGTCAGCCTGGACACCCAGCCCTGCGTCGAGTGTGGGACCTGCGCGGTCGTCGCCGACACCGACTGGACCCACCCGCGCGGCGGCAAAGGCGTCGAGTACCGACAGGGCTGAGGTCCGATGACCTATACCGCGCGAATCGAATCGCTCGCCGACCAGGCGGCTCGGGATCGAGAGGCGTTCGAATCGCCGGCGGATCCGCCGGACGAGGATCGAGCGATGGGGTACCTCAGAGAGGGGGTTGGCCCCACGGTGATGGTCTACGTCGACGCCCGGAGCGACGACTGGCATCGCTTCGACCCTGACGACTTCGACCGGCTCGAAGGCGCGATGAACACCTGGCTCGAACTCTACGCGGCCTGTTACGGTGTCGACATCGAAGCCGAGTTCACGATCCGCAAGGCCGCCGAAGCCCTGCTCGAAACACACAACGTCCACGACGTGGCGCAGGTGCTGACACACGTCCCAGAGAAAGATGCCCGGTGAGAGGATCACACCGCGGTGAGACAGTCGATCAGGGCGGCTCTTTCGGCGGCAGGTAGAAGTGGACGACGTTGCCTCGCGGCCGATTTCGAACGATCTTGAGTTCACCGCCCAGCGATTCGATACACCACTTCATCACGAACAGCCCGACACCGGAGCCGTGAGAGGTCGCCGTGTTCTCGGACAGTTCGTCGATGGCGTCCAGTTCCATCTGCGGAATAGCCGGGCAGGCGTCTTCGATACGGATTTCGAGACGGCCAGTGTTCGGGGATTCGTCGATGGCGACCCGAACTGACGGCTCGTCCTCGGCGTGGACGATCGCGTTCTCGACGGCGTGACTGACCGCGTGCCCGAGTGCGTCTTTCGATTCGACCCACATTGCAGTCTCCTCTTCCAGGTCGATCGTCGCCTCGGGATGTGCCGCCGAGATGGGTGCAACCACGTCGGAGACGGCTTCGGAAGCCCGCCGAATTCGCCCTTTGTCGGCCGACTCGACCGTCGCGTGTTCGATCTCCCGAACGGATTCGTTGAGCCCGCCGAGGTCGGTCGCTTTCGAGCGAATCGTTCGTGCGTACTCCTCGACGTCGTCGTCGTCGGTCGCTGCCTCGATTGCCTCGGCGTAGCCGTCCAGTACTGTGACGTCGTTGCGGAGGTTGTGTCTGATGATTCGCGAGAGCAGGTTTACACGCCGGCTCGTCGCCGTGTACGCCGAGACGTTTCGGACCTCGCCGAGGACCGGTGTCGAGTCGCCGAGTTCGATCTGCGACAGGTGTATCTTGACCCAGATGAGTTCGCCGTCGCTGCGCTTGATCCGCCAGCGGAACGACTGTGGGTGACCGTTCGCAGCCTCGTTGATCCGTGCGCGCATCTCTTCGTCGGAGTGTGAATAGGTGTTCGCACTGTACGCCTCGACCGAGAGGTTCTGGAGCGTCGATGTCGTGTATCCGTACATCTCTTCGAGGCGGTGGTTGGCGTCGAGGACGGCCCCCGTCTCGGGGTGGTGCAGGAGAACGCCGACCTCCAGCGAATCGAAGTACGGTGGGAGTGTTCGACTGGCGTTGACAGTCATAGGAAGACGGAACACCACACCGTTCGCGTCCTCAGGGTGAGTACGTTCCTATGACGGCTCTGGAGCGAAACTGTGGGAACTATTGACGTTCCGGTCGGTGGCGTTGAAGAACCGTTAAGTATCGGGGTGTGATACCTACCCGCATGGAACTCACCGACGACTTCGAATTCGGCCACAGGGATCGCGAGGACATCTACAGGTACGTCGAGCGGGCAGGGACAGCCGACCCGGAAGACCTCAGACAATCGTTGCACATGGACCCACGAGCGTTCGGCCATCACGTCGCGATCCTCAAACGCGACGGTATTCTCGAAGAGGGCGGGCAGGGAGATCTGCGCGTGGCCTACGAGGCCGACGTCGAGGAGGAGTTCAGCGAGGACGACGTCGAGTTCACGATCCGCCAGGCTCGACAGGAGGACCTGACGGGGCTCGTCGGTGCGATTCGCCAGGCCGTCGAATCGAAGACCTACGTCGACGCCGAGACCGTCGCGGACATTCTCGACAGCGAGGGCGTCCTCTTGCGGCACAACGAGGTCGAATCGCGGATGTTCTTCGTCGCGACCGTCAGCGACGAGGTCGTGGGTTGGGTCCACATCAAACACCCAGAAACCGACAAACTCAGTCACACCGCCGAGTTGACCGTCGGCGTCCTCGATGAGTACCGCGGCCACGGTATCGGCAGCCACCTCCTCGAACGCGGTATCGAGTGGGGCGCGACACAGGGCTACGAGAAAATTTATCAGAGCGTCCCAGCGACCAATCAAGACGCCATCGAATTTCTGGAAACCCACGACTGGGAAATCGAGGCTGTCCGGGAGGACCACTACAAGATCGAGGAGGCCTACGTCGACGAAGTGATGCTCGCGCGAAACCTGTGAGACCTTCCGACCTCCAGACACCCATTGCAAACCAGCCATATCGAACTAGTCAGCACAGGAGATTGTATTCGACACTAACAGGAATGCAAACATGCAATGGATTTACTATTGATTGATAGTACTGTACTGGCATGGTAAGTGCGACAAGCCATGCCATAGCGTATTACTTCAAGGCAGTCCTCGTCGGCGTGATCCTGTTTTTGATCACAGCGACGATGATCGACGGCGGCGCGGAGGGGGGCGGACTTCTGTTCGGTGCGTTAGTCGTCCTGGGTTGGCCGTTCATCATGACAGTCCTGTTGTTCCATCAGGTCGGGAGCGTCGTCGACGATAAGTTACAGGAGCAGCGTGCGGCCAGGGCACAGGCCAATCGCCATCCGAGACAGAAGCGCCAGTCCAACTCCGGCAAGCGCCAGTCGAACCTCGGCAAGCGCCGGACGGCATCGGATATCGATTCGGGTGGCCAACGGGGTTCCAACAGCGGTCGGCGGTGATACGTTGCGACCGGCACGGCGCTAGCCCAACGGAAGTTCCATCTCGTGTTCGATCCCGGCCGCACTCGATGTCTCGAACCCGACGGATCGATAGAGGTTCATGGCCACGTGGTTCGAGCGCTCCACGGTGAGCCACACCCGCTCGACACCCCGGGCCTGCCCCTCGCCGAGCAGTCCGCGGATGAGCCGTGAGCCGATCCCCGCGAGCTGGTAGTCGTGGTGGACGAAAATCGTCAGTTCGGACGTTCCGTCGCCACAGTCGAGCAGACAGGCGTGGCCGACGGCGACGGGATCGCCGTCGGCCCTGTTCTCGTGGAAAGCCACGACGTTCACACCGTCTTCGAGGACGTCGAGCCACTCGCCGATCCGCCGCTCGCCCATCGGGGGGAGACCCTGCGCACGGCTATCAGGTGCGAAATCCGCGTACATCTCCCCGAGCGCCTCGCGAGTGAAACCCGCTCGAATCGCGATCTCGCGATCGTCGTAGTCAGTGAACGTCAGTGGTGGACGATCAAAGTGGGGCGCTGACGTGGCGTCGTCGTCGTTCTGGCTCATCGAAGCGGGATCACCTCACGCCCCGGCCGGACGAGACGTCCATACACGTCCATTGTGGTGTCGAGAGTAAATACCTCGCCGTGATTATCAGCGAGTGAGGACGCTCGATCACTCGATGTCTCGCCTGCGGAAGTACACCGCGCTGGCGGCGACGAGTGCGATTGCTCCGACCAACAGGACCACACCACCGAGCAGGTCGTAGCTGCTCTCGACGAGTACGTCTGTGGGGTTGAAATATCGCATCGGCGCGATCGATCCCAGCCAGTCGTAGCCGGCGACGACCGTCAGCGACTCGAACAAAAAGAGTCCGAACAACAGTACCAGCGAACCGCGCTGGGCGATCGTCGCCCGATCGACCAACACTGACAGGACGATCCCGATTCCCCCGCACGCCAGTAGATACGGGATCGAGAGTGCGTGGACGATGGCCAGATTCACCGGATCGATCGGGTAGCCGATAGCCGCAGTCCCCGCGAAGACGACGACCGGTACGACGACGTTTACGACGACGATCGGGACGCCTAATGCGAGGAACTTCTCGCCGAGCAGTCGGGCGCGCGAGATCGGTAGCGACAGCAGGATGTCCATCCGCTCTCGGTCGACATCCTCGGCGATCAGCGACGCCGCGCTGTAGGCGACGTACAGTCCCAGCAGCAGGGTCCAGCCGATCGAGTACAGCTCCGCAGCGAGAAAGCCCTCGATCGTGTTCATCGTCGCGAGGTTGAACAGTTCCTTGAAGATGTCCGGCATCTGCTCGATGAACTCGTCGAGGTCGATGTCGGTCGCGATCGACGGGAACGTCCCGATGTACATCCCCGCCAACAGTGATAATCCGACGCTGAGATACAGTGCCCCTCGAAGCCGTCGGCGCGCCTCGTAGCGGGCGAGTTCAAACATCGGCGTCACCTCTCTCTTCCGCAGTCGATCCATCCTCTGCCCCGTAAAAACGCATGAAGACCTCTTCGAGCGGTGCTTCCTCGATGTCGAGATCCAGCAGATCGTGGTTCGCTAGTGACGTCAGGAGGTCGTTGACGTCGCCAGTGTAGGTGAATCGGACTTCGGTCACGGTCACCGAATCCCTGTTCTCCGTGTCCTCGTCGCGACCTGCTCCATCACCATCCTCATCGTCGACGACCACTCGTTCGAGGTCGTGGACTGCGCTGCCATCGAAGGCGTCGGCACCGACCCGGCCCCGGATCCGGGCGTGGACGAACTTCCCGCTGCGATCGAGCAGTGATTCGATTTTCTCCGTCGTGACGAGTTTCCCGTTCCGGAGTATCGCGACCCTGTCACAGACCCGGCGGACCTCGCTGAGGACGTGCGAGGAAAAAAAGACCGTCGTCCCTCGATCACGCTCTTCGCGGACGAACTCGTTGAACCGCTGTTGCATCAGCGGATCGAGTCCACTCGTGGGTTCGTCCATCACGACCAGTTCGGGGTCGTGCATGAACGACTGGATGATCCCGAGCTTCTGTTTGTTTCCCGAAGAGTATTCCCGAACACGGCGATCCAGCGGTGGATCGAACAGTTCGAGTAACTCCGCACGCCGAGACTCGCCTTTGATCGATCCATGGAGGTCCAGAATCTCCCGGCCGGTCGCGCTCTCCTCGAACGCGGGGTTGGCTGGCAAGTATCCGATCGACCGTTTGGCCTCGATCATCGCCGGCTCGTCCGTACAGTCCGCGTCGAGAACCGTCCCGGATCCGTCCGTCGGTTCCAGAAAACCGAGCAGTGTTCGGATAGTCGTCGTCTTGCCCGCACCGTTGGGGCCCAGAAAGCCGAATACCTCGCCCGCGTCGACGGTGAAACTGATCCCATCCACTGCGCGCACGTCGCCGTAGTGTTTCGAGAGGTCCGAGACTTCGATGACGCCCATTGCCGGGAGCACTCCCGGAGAGAAAATACGTGTTTCGCCGTCTAGAGTCGCTGCGCGCCGACGGCGTCGCGATAGAGGACGCCTCGCTCGGCGTCCAGCGTCACGACGGCGCCGTCTTCGACAGCATCCGGGAGCGTCGCGTTCGAGATCATCGGAAGGTCGAATTCGCGCGCGAGAACGGCTGCGTGGCTTTTCGTTCCGCTGTGGCCGTCGACGATTCCTCTGATTCCGTCGGCGTCGCCGACGAGTTCGCCGTCGTAGTCGGCCGGCACGGCGACGATCGACCCCTCAGGTGCTTCCGAGAGATCGCCGTCTTCGAGTCGGTGAAGGTCGCCAGTGACGAGCCCCTCGACCACTGTCGTCCCGGAGACGATGGTCTCGGCGGCGACGTGGACCTTGAGCATGTTCGAGGTCCCGATCCCGTCGAGTTCGGTCATCATCCCGGAGACGACGACGAGCGTGTCGCCGTTGCGGGCGATATTGGTATCGAGGGCCGACTGGACGGAATTCTGGATGATCGCGTCAGCGCCGCCGGTCGTGTACGGTGCAGAAGTCGGGTGAATCCCCCACGAGAGCGCGAGCTGTCGTCGAACGCGGTCGTTCGGCGTCGAGGCGATGATGGGGATGCCGGGTCGGAACTTCGCGGCTTTCAGCGCCGAGTAGCCGGATTCGCTGGCGGCGACGATAGCTTTCGCGCCGATGTCCTCGGCGAGGAACCGCGCGGCGTGGGCCAGCGCGTCCGCCTGCGTGTCGTCGGCTTCCGGGATCCGCTGTTCGCGCAACTCTTCGTACTCCTCGCTTTTTTCGACTTCCTCGACGATCCGGGCCATCGTCGAGACGACTCTCGGGGGATGGTCACCGATGGCCGTCTCCGCCGAGAGCATGACCGCGTCGGTCCCGTCGAGGACGGCGTTGGCGACGTCCGAGGCCTCCGCGCGGGTCGGCCGCCGAGCCTCGACCATCGAATCGAGCATCTCGGTGGCCGTGATGACCGGCACGCCGGCCTGGTTGCACTTGCGAATGATCTGCTTCTGGATGATCGGCACCCGTTCGAGCGGAAGCTCCACACCGAGGTCCCCGCGCGCTACCATGATCCCGTAGGCCGCGTCCATGATGTCTTCGAGGTTTTCGACAGCCCCCGCGCGCTCGATCTTCGCGACGATCGGGATGTCCGCGCCCAGTTCGGTGAGTGCGTCGTCGATCTCGCGGATGTCCGAGCCGTCCCGGACGAACGACGCCGCGACGAAGTCGACGTCTTTCTCGGCGGCGACCTCGATCTCGCGCTGGTCACGGGCCGGAATCACCGGCAGATCCAGCTCGACGCCGGGGACGTTGACGCCTTTTCGGGCCGACAGCGTTCCGCCGTTTTCGACGCGGGCGTACACGTCGCTTCCGTCGACTTCCTCGACTGTGGTCTCGATCCGTCCGTCGTCCAGCAACACCTTGTCGCCGGGTTCCACCGCCGAGATGTCGAGCGAGAGGCCGACCGCTTCCGGGCTCGCGTCGTCGCCTTTGTAATAGCGGATCCGCGACTCAGCCGCGAGCTCGATCGGTTCCTCGATATCCGCGGTCCGAACTTCCGGACCGGGGAGGTCGTGCAGGACTGCAACTGGCTCGTCGTGTGATTCGTCGACTGCCCTGATCCGGTCGATCACGTCGCGTCGGTGCTCGGGCGTTCCGTGACTGGCGTTGAGTCGCGCGACGGACATGCCTGCCTCGGCGAGCGCTGCGATGTCCTCGCGGGAATCGGACGCTGGGCCCAGTGTACAGACGATCTTGGCGTTCCGCATCTTATCGCCCTCCCGCGACCGAAGGTGAGTGTTTGCTGGCGTCGTCTATCATGTCCCGAACTGTGCCCGCCTGGGATATGAAGCTTGTCAGAGCGCGCTGGACCTGTGGTGAGACACCTATTCACACATTCCGGCAAAATTTACACCGTTCGTGTCCACACCGAGTCCCCCCTCCTCGAACCCACCTCATCGAGAGATGTCAGGTGTGGCCCCATCGATGACTTCCCGCACTTCGTCCGGGGTGATAGTCGCGATGTCGCCCGGAATCGATCGTTTGAGAGCGGCCGCCGCCGCACCCCACGAGAGCGCCGTGTCGAGGTCGTCTGTCTCGACGAGGGCCGCAAGAAACCCACCGACAAAGGCGTCACCGGTCCCGATCGGCCGCCGATCCGAAGCTGGATAGACCGACTGCTCGTAGCACTCTCCCCCGTGGAGTGCAAGCGCTCCGTCACCGCCCATCGTGACGACTACCGTCTCGATTCCGTAAGTCCCGGCGAGGTGGCGCGCCATCTCCTGGGCCGCGGCGTCGATTCCGAGGATCGACTCGGTGTCGCGCCGCGGCGCGAACAACAGATCGACGTCCGCGAGTAGTGGTTCGAGCGTGTCGCGGGCTTCCGCGTGCGACCAGAGTTTCGAGCGATAGTTCAGGTCGAAACTCACCGTGGTTCCCGACTGAGCAGCGATCGACAACAGCTGGGCCGTCGTCTCCGCGGTCGCGTCCGACAGGGCAGGCGTGATCCCTGAAGTGTGAAAGACCTCGGCCGATTCGACAGTCTCGGTGTCGAGGTCGCCGGGCTGGACGGTGGTCACTGCCGAGCCGGCCCGGTCGTAGACGACGTCTGTCCCCCTCGGTGGATCGCCCGATTCGAGGTAGTACGTCCCGACGCGACCCTCGTCGCTCCAGCAGACTACTGGCTCGACACCGTCACGACGCAGTTGACCCGCGACGCGTCGCCCGAGAGGATCGTCGGGAAGTTTCGACAACCAGATCGCGTCCCGACCCAGTCGACTTGCAAGGGCTGCGACGTTGCTCTCCGAGCCCCCGACGGTGACGTCGAACTGTGGCGTCGTCTCCAGCCGACCGTCGGCCGGTGGTGAGAGCCTGAGCATCGCCTCGCCGAACGTGACTACCTCGACCATGTCTCCGGGTCACACGCCGCGAGTATATAAACGACGGCGCTCCGGACGGGTGCCGATTCACAGAAGCGATACTCTGCCGCAAACCTTTATAAGTCGACCGAGTAAATCGACGGGCAATGGTGCGTTCGTGGAGGAACTTCTTTCGGGCCTGTATCGGGGCAAGAAGAAACCCCCTCCGAGCCCGATCGGCTCTACGGACTCACAACACTTATGTAACGATACGTAACACAACTGCATGTAAAACCGTGGCAATGTTCGGACGAACCGTGAGCGAAAACATCGGGCGTGGGCGCACAGACGGGAAGCGAGACAGACGGACCACACATATATGAGTACTGACGAATCGAGTGACACAGGAGACGAATCGAGAGGCGGCGGGCCGATGGGCGTCGTTCGAAAGATCACGCCCGGCTTCATCCGGCGCAGTTTCGCGATCAAGTTCGGGATTGCGCTGTTGATATTGGGCCTGGCAGTCGGTGCCGTCGGCTTCGTCGGGTCGGAACTGGTCAAAGACGAGTTCCGGGACGAAGTCAACGAACAGTACGGGAGCATCGCGTTACAGGACGCGAACAACGTCAATAGCTGGATCCGGGAGAACAGCCGCGAGGCGACGCAGTTGAGCCGGATGCCGATCATGACCAGTGCGAACGTATCGAGGATAGACGGCTATCTCTTCGACGAACGGAACGAAGGGAATACGTGGGGCGGGACCGGTCCCGTCGTCCACTACGCGGACGTGACGAACGGAGAGATCGTCCGGAGTAGCCGGGACGCCTACGACAACACGTCGTTCAGTGAATTGAACGACTCACTGGCAGTTTCGTTGGATGGCGTCGAGATCGGTCAGGGAGTCGTCCGGTCGGAAGCGTACGTCGACCAGCGAGGAACGGTTCGGATCGCGTTCATCAGCCCGATTCGAGACGATGACGAAAATCAGCACGCGATCGTGTACACGATCTCGCCGACGGACTTCGCCACCCAGAGCCTCAGCCAGACGGGGCAGGACGGCGTCACGATGGTCGTCGACGGCCAGAACCGAATCCTCATGGAACACAGTGGGACGACCCAGCTGTTGCTCCAGAACTACTCCGACAGCGTCTGGGGTCAGCCGATCACCGACGCGCGTGGGGCCGGCAACGGCGAATCGGTCGTCCAGCTGGCACCCAACAAAGGGAGTGGCGTACTGAGTGGCGAAGCGAACAACCGGGTCGGCGAGTACAACCTGCGTGGCGAGAACTACCTCGTCGCGTCCTCGAAGGTGCCGACGATCTCCTCCGCCGGAATCGGGCAGTCTGTCGACTGGGTCGTGCTGGTTCACCAGAATCAGAACACTGCCTACGGTCAGGTCGAGTCGGTCGCCAACCAGCAGTTGATCGCGACGTTCGTCGGGATCCTGTTCATCGGCGTGTTCGGGATCGTCCTCGGACGCAACACGGCCAAAGCGATCGACCGCCTGAAAGGCAAAGCCGAGGAGATGGAGGAAGGCAACCTCGACGTCGATCTGTACTCGCCGCGTGACGACCAGATCGGCCGGCTGTATCAGGGCTTCGCCAACATGCGCGACGCGTTGAAACAGCAGATCGAAGAGGCCGAGCAGGCCCGCAAGGAAGCCGAAGTCTCCCGCGCGGAGGCGATGGAGATGTCCAACTATCTCCAGGAGAAGGCCGACGAGTACGCCGAAATCATGCAGCAGTGTGCCTCCGGAGATCTGACCCAGCGGATGGATCCCGACGGAGAGAACGAGGCGATGGATCGTATCGCCAACGAGTTCAACGAGATGATCGACGAACTCGAAAAGACCACCGGCCAGCTCAAGAGCTTCGCCGACGAGGTCGAAACGGCCGGCGAGGTCGTCCAGACCTCCTCAGAGAGCGTCCGGGACGCCTCCGAGCAGGTCGCCGACTCCATCCAGAAGATCTCCGACGACGCCTACGACCAGAAAGAGCGTCTCCAGGAGATCTCCGGGACGATGGACGAGATCGCAGACGATCTCGAACAGTTCGCCGCCGAGAACGACGTCGACTTCGGCGAATCCCTCGACCGGATCGAGGAGATTGCGACCATGCTGAGCGACCTGACCGAGCTCAGCGAGGAGACCATGGCCGAAGCCGAGAACGTCGCCGGCGCCGCCGAAGAACAGGCCGCCGAACTCAACGAGGTCACCCAGCGCGCCGAAGACCTCTCGCGGTACGCCCGCCCGCTGCGAGAAGTTCTCGACCGCTTCGAGACCGAGTCCGAACACGAGTTCTACTTCCCGACCGGCCCCGGCTCCGGCGACGCCACCATGCCGGACACCGACGACGAGTAGTCGTCCGGTCGGCCTAACGCTATTTCGCGGACCCATCTTTTATATACTGGCACTCGATGCCGTCGCTACAGCGCGACGCTTGCCGTGGCTCGTGACTGTCGAGCCGTGCCAGTGTGGTTGTCACTCGAGGCGAAGGCAGGACGAGCCGCGCGGGGTCGCGCAGGGAAACCGATGTCACAGCTTACGGTATCCAGTCCGGCGTTCAGGGAATGGGAACCGATACCCGACGAGTACGGCTACACCGAGCGGAACGTGAACCCACCGTTCCGGTTTGCAGGCGTCCCGAACGACGCCGAGACGCTCGCGATGATCGTCGACACAGCGGGGAAGGTCTGGGACCACTGGGTCGTCTGGAACATCCCCACGGCACAAGCCGAGATCCCCCAGGAGTGGAGCGCTATCGACGCCGAGGAGAGCGTCAACGGCACGTCCTCGCGGAGGCGACACTCGAAGGAACGTACCCCCTGATCGCGTCGCACTCCACCACTCGTTCTACCCGACAGCGCAAGGTACAAACGACGCGCGGCAGTATCTCGGATCATGAGTGAAGACGCCGAGCACCACCGACTCGTCATCGCCGGGTCCGGCATCGCCGGCCTGACAGCCGCCATCTACGCTGCCCGAGCGAACAACGAACCACTCGTCCTGGAAGGCGACGAACCCGGTGGCCAGCTGACGCTGACGACCGAAGTCGACAACTATCCGGGCTTCCCGGAGGGGATCAGCGGTCCCGACCTGATCAACAACATGAAAGCACAGGCAGAGAAGTTCGGGGCCGAGATCGAGAACGGCGTCGTCGAAGCCATCGACGACGACGACGCCGACCCCCTGGAGATCCAGCTCTCGAACGGCTCGACGCTGACCGCAGACGCCTTCGTCGCGGCCTCGGGGGCGAGCGCGCGGACGCTGGGTATTCCTGGCGAGGACGAGCTGATGGGGTACGGCGTCTCGACGTGTGCGACCTGTGACGGTGCGTTCTTCCGCGGCGAGGACATGCTCGTCGTCGGCGGTGGTGACGCTGCCATGGAGGAAGCCAACTTCCTGACGAAGTTCGCAGACACCGTCTACATCGCCCACCGCCGCGAGCAGTTCCGCGCCGAGGACTACTGGGTCGACCGCATCATGGAGAAAGTCGACGCTGGCGACGTCGAGATCCTGAAAAACACGGAAGCCGTCGAGATCAACGGCACCCGGGAGGACGGCATCGAGAGTGCCTCGCTCGTGCGTCATCCCGACGGCCATCCCACCGAGAAACTCGATACCGAGCAGGCAGAAGAGGTCGAGCACTTCGACCTCGACGTCGGTGCAGTCTTCCTCGCGATCGGTCACACGCCCAATACCGAATATCTCGAAGGCACGGCTGTCGAACTCGACGACGCCGGCTACATCCAGACCGAGGGCGGCAAAGGTGGCGGCCAGACCGAGACCGGCGTCGAGGGAATCTTCGGCGCCGGCGACGTCGTCGACTTTCACTACCAGCAAGCCGTGACCGCTGGGGGAATGGGCTGTAAGGCCGCCATCGACGCCGACGAGTACCTCGAATCGAGAGAGTCGGCCACGACTGAAGCCGACGCCGACGCGACCGCCGAAGCCGACGACTAACGCGAACCCGCCGTCTCACAACAGGTTGCCGTCAGTAGCGACGTTTCCCTCGCCGACCGTTCGGGCACACGAACCCGACAGTTGCATATGGGCCCGGCGAAAAGACGTGTGCATGGCAGAGACAGTGACGCTCACGATCGAAGCCGACGACGGCACAGAAGACGAGCTGACAGTCCCGACCTCGCTGCTCGCGATGCTTCGGGAAGAGGAGGACGAGACGCCGCCGGAGATCGTCGGCGACATCGCCATGTTCGGGCTGGCCCAGCGTGTTCACGGCGCGATCCACCACGGCCAGGGCGACGCGCCCGAAGAACTCGTCGACGCCGAAGACAAGATCATGGAGCTGTTCGAGGAGCGCTTCGGCGCGACGTTCGGTGAACTCACCGGCCACAGCCACTGACTGGCTGGCAACCGACTCGCTTCTCAGAAGACGTCTTCCGGGTCGGCCTCGACCTGGTCGGCTCGCGCGACGAGTAGATCGTCCAGCGCCGCGCTCAGCTGGGCTTCGTTGGGGAGGGCGTGAATCTCACAGTCGAACGCGACCGAGTCGGTTGTGATCCGCGACTCGATCGTGTAGGCGTGGGTCTGGAACGGCCCGAGCTGGTCGGTGACGACCTCTAATAGCGTGAGTTCCATGTCGTCGGAAAATTCGGGTGGCGTGTGATCGACGCTCGTC
>Ga0207718_100701_pt1 | contig 25072 bp, 22 predicted proteins | sample A23M2SouthBayCA_FD_187749 | JGI IMG/M metagenome (GOLD analysis project Ga0207718, IMG submission 187749) | Aerobic enrichment media microbial communities from Eden Landing Ponds, California, USA - A23 M2 (SPAdes) | ecosystem: Environmental > Aquatic > Marine > Unclassified | place: Emeryville... | reverse complement strand
GTCTCGCGACACCTCATCGACGGCGACATCGTGATCTTCAACCGGCAGCCGTCGCTGCACCGGATGTCCATCATGGCCCACGAGGTGGTCGTGATGCCGTACAAGACGTTCCGGCTCAACACCGTCGTCTGTCCGCCGTACAACGCCGACTTCGACGGCGACGAGATGAACATGCACGCCCTCCAGAACGAGGAGGCACGTGCGGAGGCCCGCGTCCTGATGCGCGTCCAGGAACAGATGCTCTCGCCGCGGTTCGGTGAGAACATCATCGGTGCCATCCAGGACCACATCTCCGGGACGTACCTGCTGACACACACGAATCCCCAGTTCAACGAGACGCAGGCCCTGGACCTGCTTCGGGCGACGCGCATCGACGAACTGCCAGCGCCAGACGGCATCGACGAGAACGACCAGGAGTACTGGACCGGCCAGACGCTGTTCTCGGAACTGCTCCCGGACGACCTGAACCTGGAGTTCCCCTCCTCGGCGGGCGACACCGTCGTCGTCGAGGACGGCCAGCTCGTCTCGGGGACCATCGACGAGGACGCGGTCGGTGCCTTCGGCGGCGAGGTCGTCGACACCATCGCGAAGGCCTACTCGAAGACGCGAGCGCGCATCTTCATCAACGAGGTCGCCGCCCTGGCGATGCGTTCGATCATGCACTTCGGGTTCTCGATCGGGATCGACGACGAGTCCATCCCCCGCGAGGCCGAAGACCAGATCAACGAGGCCATCGACCAGGCCTACGACCACGTCGAGGAGCTCATCCAGTCCTACGAGCAGGGTGACCTCGAATCCCTGCCGGGTCGGACCGTCGACGAGACCCTCGAGATGAAGATCATGCAGACGCTCGGCCGCGCGCGTGACACGGCCGGTGACATCGCCGAGGACCACTTCGGCGACGACAACCCCGCCGTCGTCATGGCCCAGTCCGGGGCGCGTGGGTCGATGCTCAACCTCACCCAGATGGCCGGCTGTGTCGGCCAGCAGGCAGTGCGGGGCGAGCGCATCAACCGCGGCTACGAGGACCGCACGCTGTCGCACTTCAAGCCGGACGACCTCTCAGCCGAGGCCCACGGCTTCGTCGAACACTCCTACCGCAGCGGCCTCACGCCCAAGGAGTTCTTCTTCCACGCGATGGGTGGCCGCGAGGGACTGGTCGACACGGCGGTCCGGACCTCGAAGTCCGGCTACCTGCAGCGCCGCCTGATCAACGCCCTCTCGGAACTGGAAACGCAGTACGACGGCACAGTGAGAGACACGACGGACAACATCGTCCAGTTCGAGTTCGGCGAGGACGGCACCTCGCCGGTCGACGTCTCCTCCAGCGAGGAGGGACAGGCCGTCGACGTCGAGGCCATCGCCGACCGCGTCGTCGACGCGGAGTTCGCCGACGACGACGAGAGAGAGAGCTTCCTCGGCGCCCGCGAGGAGCGCATCAACCTCTCGGAACACGCCGACGACTGGTGGATGGAAGCGGCCGGGGGTGACTGACCATGCAGGTCACCGAGGACGTCCGCGCGCTGGTCGAGGACACCGAACTCCCGCGCCGACTGAAAGAGGAGGTCTACGACACCCTCGAAGACCGCGGCGAGCTGACGCTCGAACAGGTCGACGAGATCGCACAGGCCACCGAGAGCCAGTACGTCGACTCTCGCGTCGACCCGCTCGACCCCGTCGGGACCGTCAGTGCCCAGTCCATCGGGGAGCCCGGTACCCAGATGAGTGTGCCCTACGACGAGCGAGTCGTTGTCCGACGTGGTGGCGAGACGGACGTCACCGAGATCGGGTCGCTCGTGGACGGCCTCACCGAGGTCCGCGAGACGCGTGAGGTCGACGGCCACGAAGTCGCGACCGCACCCGACGAGATGGAGGTGCTTTCACTCCGCGCGGACGAACGCGTCTCGTGGAAACCGCTCGAAGAGGTCAGTCGCCACGACGCGCCCGAGGAACTCCTGCGATTCGAACTGGAATCGGGCCGGGACATTCGCGCGACGAAGTCCCACTCGTTCGTCACGCGGCGCGACAACGAAGTCGTCCCCGTCGCAGGGGATGAACTCGACGAGGGAGACTGGCTCCCGGTCGTCCGCTCGTTTGACGGTAACGGTCCCGACAGTGTCGACCTTCGCGAGTACCTCCCGACTGAGGACTACTGGTTCACGTCGACGCTGACTGACGGCGGAGCGACCGCCGAACATCCGGCTGGCGAGGACCAGATCCGGAACAAGCGGGACGCCCTCGAAGCGGGCGAACTCGACGACCACACGGTCTATCCCGTGCAGGGGACGACTGGCCTCCCCGAACAGTTCCCGCTCGACGAGGAGACCGGATTCTTTGTCGGTGCGGTCCTCGCAGAGGGGAACGTCACCGACTACTACGTCTCGATCTCGAACGTCGACGCGACGTTCCAAGAGCGTGTGCGGTCGTTCGCGGACCGCTTCGACCTCTCTGTCAACGAGTACGAGAACGAAAGTGGGTTCGCGACCGGCTACGACATCCGCGTCAACGGCAAGGTTCTCGCGGATTTCGTCGAAGCGGCGTGTTACGAGGACGGCGACAAGGTCGTTCCCGACTTCGCGTTCGGCGCACCTCGCCCGTTCGTCCGCGGTGTCCTCTCGGGATACTTCAGTGGCGACGGCAACGTAGCCGAGAACGCCGTTCGTGCGAGTTCGACCTCCCGACGTCTCACCGAAGGGATCGCACTTCTCCTCGGTCGCTTCGACGTCTACGCGACTCTGGGCGAACAGGACGAGTCGACGACGCTGCGGATCCCGTCGAAGTACGTCCCTGCCTTCGCGGACCGAATCGGTCTCGTCGGCGAGCGCGGCGACGAACTCGATGCGACAGCAGCCGACGTCGATCCCGACGGCCCCGACGCGACAGACCAAATCCCGAACTTCGGTGACGCGCTCAGGAGTGCGGCTTCCGACGCAGGGATCCCGTCCCGACAGGTCAACGCCGCACACAAACGCCAGCGGATCGGTCGCAACAGACTGTCGAGTCTCGTCTCCGAGATGGACGCTACACTCGACGAGTCCACCACAGAACTCGACGCGCTGGAACAGGCCGTGGACGGTGACGTGGTCTGGGACCGTATCGAGTCGATCGAGACGGTCGAACCGGACCACGAGTACGTCTACGACTTCTCGGTGTCGGGACTGGAGACGTTCACGACCGCACAGGGCGTCGTGACGCACAACACGATGAACACCTTCCACTACGCGGGTGTCGCCGAAATCGACGTCACGCAGGGGCTCCCTCGCCTGATCGAACTCGTGGACGCGCGCAAAGAGCCCGACACGCCGACGATGGAGGTCCACCTCGAGGAGGAGTACGCGACCGACCGAGAGCGCGCTCACGAGGTCGTCTGGAGCATCGAGTCGACGAAGATCCTCCAGCTGGGCGACGTCTCGACGAACGTCGCGGACATGCTCGTCCAGGTCGACCTGAACGAGGACACCCTCGAAGAGCGGTGGCCGACGGCCGACTCGCTCGACGAGGTCGTCGAGGAGATCGCCGCGACGGTCGAGTCCAACCTCGGCGTCGAGGTGGATATTCCGGCGCGGACGGTCATCCAGTTCGGCCCCGACGAGCCGAGTTACAGGGACCTGCTCCAGCTCGTCGAGGAACTGCGCGAGATCGTCTTCAAGGGCATCGAGGAGATCAGCCGCGTCGTCATCCGGAAAGAGGAGACCGAGCGGGGCGAGGAGTTCGTCCTCTACACCGAGGGGTCGGACCTGGGTGCGGTCCTGGACCTGGAAGGCGTCGACGGCACGCGGACGGACTGTAACAACATCCACGAGATCTACCGTAATCTCGGGGTTGAAGCGGCCCGGGAGTCGATCATCGACGAGACGATGCACACGCTCGAAGAGCAGGGGCTCGACGACGTGAACATCCGGCACCTGATGCTCGTCGCGGACATCATGACGAACCGGGGCACCATCGAGTCCATCGGTCGCCACGGCATCTCCGGGAACAAGGAGTCCGTCCTGGCGCGGGCGGCCTTCGAGGTGACGGTCAACCACCTGCTGGACGCCGCGATCCACGGCGAGGTGGACGAACTCAACGGCGTCACCGAGAACGTCATCGTCGGCAAACCCATCAAACTCGGGACCGGCGACGTCGACCTGCGGATGAGCGCCCGCGACGACTGACAGTCACGACCACCCGCATGACTGTCACACTATCCGACGAAGCGCGCCGTCTCATCGCTCTGATCGAAGAAGAGAGCGGCGCCACAGTCCGAGACTGCGTCGTGGACGAGGAGTTCGACCGCCTGCTCGTGCTCGTCAAGGCCGGCGAGATGAGCGAGGCCATCGGCCCCGGCGGCCGGACGGTCCAGCGCATCGAGGGGCAACTCGACCGGGAGATCAAACTCGTCGAGGACGCCCCCACCGCAGAAGATTTCGTCGCCAGCGCGCTCGCGCCCGCGGCGGTCTACAACGTCACGATGAGCGAGGGTGACGGCGACGATGCCGCGACGGTCGCGTACGCCGAGGTGGCCGACGAGGACCGCGGGATCGCCATCGGGAGAGACGGCCGGAACATCGCGGCCGCCCGGACGCTCGCGGCGCGACACTTCGACGTCGACGACGTCGAGTTGACCTGAGGACACTTCCTCGTCGGCCCCACCAGAACACAGCTCGTTTCTCGTAGAAGACACTTACCGGTTCAGTACGAACACGAGCGTATGCACCGCCGACAGTTCCTGGCGTCGATACCCGCAGCGACAGGCTTCGTCGGCTGTGTGGCCACGCCGCGCGACTCGGATCCGAACGAGGCGACCGACCGACAGCGGCCGAACTCGTCGGCCGGATCGCCGACCCAGACTGTGAACGTCGGTCCCGCGCCGTCGGTCCTGCTGTTGTCCGGGTATCGCTACAGTCGAGAGACAGATTACATCGGCGCGATGGCGCCCGCCCGAGACCAGTTCGTGTTCGTCCGGCCGCCCGAGGAAGCGATGGGACCGCCGCCGTCGGCGTTTTCACTCGCGCTCAACGGCCAGCAGTTCGACCCCGTTCGAGTGGGGGTGCCGCCGATGACGACCGGCATCACCCGAGTCTACGTCGACGACCGTCCAGGTCGCCGAAACGACCGCTCGGGGTGGCTCGCTTTCGACGTCCCGACGGTGGACACCGAAACAGGAGCGCTCGTTCACGACGAGACCCGCTACCCGATACCGGAAGAAGTGCTCGGAACGTTCGCGACAGCGCCCGAGTTCGTCCTGGAGTCTGTCGCGGTCCCGGAGTCGGTGCCGGCCGAGAGGCGGCTCAATATCACCGTCACGGTCAGGAACGAGGGCGACGCCGCCGGGCGGTTCTTCGCAGGAGTCCGGCGCAGCGCCTACCCGAAGCCGCTGACTATCGGGGCGGGACCCGACGAGACGGCGAGCGCGAGCGCCGGATACGACACCGGGTCCGAGGGGACAGAGACGATCCACTTCACCTATCCCGGCGGGCGAAAAGAATACGAAGTCCAGATCCGGTCGTCCGATTGAACCGTGGGTCCACGCGCGGAGCCCGCGACGCCGACCAGCCCGTGTGAACGACACACAGAGTCGAAAGCGGTCGTTTTCGGGCGAAACGAGGCGAGGAGCGTCGTGCGGAAAGAGTGAACTTAAGTGACTCCGTCGGGTACGGACGGGTACTATGGCAAACGGCAAGTACGCCGCGCGGAAGCTGAAGAAGGACCGCCAGAAGCACCGGTGGTCCGACTCGGATTACGCGCGCCGCGAGCGGGGACTCAACGAGAAGTCCGACCCGCTCGAAGGTGCCCCCCGCGGTCGGGGTATCGTCCTCGAGAAGCTCGGTATCGAAGCGAAACAGCCCAACTCCGCCATCCGGAAGTGTGTCGGGGTCCAACTCATCAAGAACGGCAAGCAGGTCTCGGCGTTCTGTCCCGGTGACGGCGCTATCTCCTTCATCGACGAGCACGACGAGGTCACCATCGCCGGCATCGGCGGCGCGAAGGGCGGTGCGATGGGCGACCTCGGTGGCGTCCGGTACAAGGTCGAGAAGGTCAACGGCGTCTCGATGAAAGAACTCGTCCGCGGCAACGCGGAGAAACCGGTCCGATAACATGTCCGAAGCAGAATCCCCCGACGCCGACGAACCCGAGACCGAATCGACCGGCGCGAAACTGTTCGGCGAGTGGTCGGTCGACGGCATCGAGTACCACGACCCCTCCACTGAACGGTACATCACCGTCACGCCCATCGCTCACACGATGGGGCGCCACGCGTCCAAGCAGTTCCAGAAATCGGAGATCAGCATCGTCGAGCGGTTGATCAACCGGCTGATGCAGACCGACGAGAACACCGGCGACAAGCAGAAGACGATGCGCATCACCCAGGACGCCTTCGACATCGTCCACGAGCGCACGGACGAGAACCCGATCCAGGTGCTCGTCGGCGCCGTCGAGAACAGCGCTCCCCGCGAGGAGACCGTCCGCCTGAAATACGGTGGCATCTCCGTCCCCAAAGCTGTGGACATCGCGCCCCAGCGCCGGGTCGACCAGGCCCTGAAATTCCTCGCCGAGGGCGTCTACAACGACTCGTTCAAGTCACCCGTCGACGCCGAGGAAGCGCTCGCGAATCAGCTCATGGGCGCCGCCGACAACGACGTCTCGACCTACGCCGTCAACCAGAAAGAAGAGAAAGAGCGCGTCGCGGCTGCCGCGCGGTAAGTTCTCTCGCCGTTTCTCTCCGTTTTCCGAGCCGGATAGCCGACGGTCCGCGCACGGTCCGGCCGGCAGTCACCGGTGGTGGCTCACCCGGACGACCTCACCGGACGCGTCGAGGGTGACCGACAGGTGGTCGCCGTCGCGCTCGACCTCGACCCGGAGTTCGAGGGGGTCTTCGGAGACGACCGTCTCGGCGCCCGCCCGGCAACACTCGAACTCCCAGGGCGGCGTCGTCCGGGGGTCGGCCCCCCGGTCGCGCAGAAACCGTGCGACGTCGAGGTCCTGTATCGCACAGAGTCCCGCCGTGAGCGCCAGCTGTGCGCCACACCCCGAACACCGGTCGGTGAACACGTGCCCGCCCACGTCGTCGTGGTACTCACCGGTCGTCGCGACGTCTTCGTCACAGGCGGCACAGACGCCGTGGAGTGTCTGCTGTGCGCTACCGTAGAGGCGGAGTGCGACGAGTTTCCGGAGTCCGTCGCGCGACAGTGTCTCCAGCGCGGACGGCCGCAGGTGGACGTACGACCGGTGCCCGTTGGGGCAGCGCAACTCGGAGTGGCCGTCTTCGATCCTGGCGTCGACCGGTCCACCACAGAAGAGGCAGTCACCGAGCGACTCGACGGGATCCGGCGTCTCGTCGCGACCGTAGCGTCCCGATTCGAGCGCGAGCGCGACGCTGTACCCCCGGGAGGCCAGCCGGTACCCCGAGTCCGTCTCCTCGACGTACCAGCCCACCAGTCTGTCGAGGTGGTAACTGAAGTTGCCGCTGTCCGGGGCGTCGACGCGCTCGCGGAGTTCGGAGAACTGGACGGCCGGGTCGTCGGGCGTCGCGCGAAGCGACTCGAACAGTTCCTGGAGGACCGCCATCCGCGTCGAGTGGGCCAGGAGTTCGAAACTGTCCGTCGGCTCCGGGTGCTCCTCGGCCATATCCCACCCCTCTGTCGGGGCCGTCAAAGCCGTTCGGGAACGTCCCAGCGAGATTACTGTAACGGGATACAGTATGCGCCGACGACCGCCGCTCGAAGCGGCGACTGCCTGCGGTCCAACCCGCCGACGGGACCACCGCGCTGTAATGTAATACAGGAAATACTTTTGGGCCGATAGCGTCTCCGATGTTGGTACGATGGCAAGCCGACCGGAAGCGCGGGACCGACCGCGCTCGACGGAGACCGAGCACAGACCTGCGGCGGGCGGAGACGGGGCGGCAGACGAGACGGCCCTTGGGGGCCGGGACGGAGCGGTCGCACTCAGCCTCGAGGGGGTCTCGAAGACGTTCGGCAGCGGCGAGGACGCGGTCACGGCGGTCGAGGACGTCTCCTTTTCCGTCGAGCGCGGGGAGGTCGTCGGACTGCTGGGACCGAACGGCGCCGGCAAGACGACGACTATCAAGTCGGCGCTCGGGCTGGTCGTCCCCGACGAGGGGGCGGTCGAGATCTGTGGTGTGGACGTGTCGACGGACCCGAGGACGGCCTACGAACACGTCGAGGCGATGATGGAGGGGGCCAGGAACCAGTACTGGCGACTCACCGTCCGCGAGAACCTGGAGTATTTCACCGCAATCTCCGGCGAGGACCCGGCAACAGTCCGGGACCGCCACGACCGCCTGCTGGCGGCCTTCGGGTTGCAGGAGGTGGCGGACGCGCAGGTCCGTACGCTCTCTCGCGGGATGAAACAGAAATCCTCCATCGCGAGTACGCTGGCTCGCGACGTGGACGTCGCCTTCCTCGACGAACCGACACTGGGGTTAGACGTCGAGAGCGCCGACGAACTCAGGCGACAGATCCGCGATATCGCCGCCGAGCGGGACGTGGCGATACTGCTGTCCAGCCACGACATGGACACCGTCGAGGAGATCTGTGACCGCGTGGTCATCGTCGACGACGGCGAGATCGTGGTCGACGACACGGTCGAAGCCCTGCTCGGCGTGTTCGAAACCCAGCGCTACCGCCTCACGGTCCGGGGCGTCGAGCCGTCCGCCGTCGCCGACCTCGGCGTCGCGGTCGAGTCGGTCACCGAACTGGACGGGCGCGTGCGCTTCGACGTGACCGCCGACAGCGACGCCGTCTATCGGCTCATGCGGGAACTCGACGGGCGGGACGCGCGCCTGGAGACCGTCGAGACGGCCGCCCCCGACCTGGAGACGGCGTTCCGGAGCGTGACCGGCGACGACGACCGAGCCGTGATCGACGACGACCCTCCCAGAACCGGCGACGAGCGGGCTGTGACCTGGGACGACTCTCCCGGGACCGGCGACGAGCGGGTCACCACCGGAGGTGACGGGGCGTGAGTTCGACCGCGTCGGGTGGGTACCCGCGGCTGTTGCGGGCAGTGGTCCGCCGCGAAGTCGTCCTGTTTCTCCGCTATCCCTTCGAGGCGCTGGGCACTATCGTCGTCCTCGGAGTCCTGTTCGCGGGTATCTTCCTCGGCGGCACGGCGCTCGCGGGCCAGGCGATGGCCGACTCCATCGAGGGGATCGTCGTCGGCTTCTTCCTCTGGATCCTGGCGATCGGCGCCTACGGGGACGTCGCGGGCGACGTCGCCGCCGACGCGAGCTGGGGGACGCTCGAACGACACTACCTGACGCCGTTCGGGTTCGGGCCGGTCCTCCTCGCCAAGGCGGCCGCGAAACTCCTGACGCACTTCGTCTACGCGGGCGTCCTGCTCGCCATCGCGCTGGTGTTGACGGGGACCACGCTCGAACTCGACCTCGTGACGATCCTCCCGGTCGCCGTCTTCACGGTGGCCTCCGCGTTCGGGATCGGGGTCGCCTTCGGCGGCCTGACCGTCCTCTACAAGAACGTCACCAGCTGGATGGAACTGGTGAACTTCGTCCTCGCGGGACTGATCGCGGCGCCGCTCGTCGGCAACGACCTCCTGCTCGCGCTACCGCTCGCACAGGGCAGCGCGCTTCTCCAGCGGGCGATGCGTGACGGCGTCCGCCTCTGGGAGTTCGAACCGGCGTCGCTGGCGATACTCGTCGGAACGGGCGTCGGCTACCTGCTGGTCGGCTATCTCGTCTTCACCCTCTGTCAGCGCCGCGCCCGCCGGCTGGGCGTCCTCGGCGACTACTGACCGGGGTGCCTGAGGTCTCTGTCGGCGACGCTCCGTGGGTTCGCCACTCCCACCTTCGTCAACCGCGGATTATTTGACGGTTGACGCCGCACCGACGAGCATGTCACAGGAACACGAGTCCGTCGAACTGGTGGGCGACGAGACGGTCGGCTACTTCACTCGCGCGGTCCTGATAGCCGCGCTGACGGCCGTCCTGGCCCAGCTATCGGTGCCGTATCCGTTCTCGCCGGCGCCGATCTCCTTTCAGGTCATCGGGGTCTACCTCGCGGGGCTCTTGCTCGGGCCGCTGTGGGGCGGCTTCACGTTCGCGTTGTACCTGGTCGTCGGAGCGGTCGGCGTGCCGGTGTTCGCCAACGGCGGGTCGGGGCTGGCCTACCTGGCGGGGCCGACCGGCGGGTTCATCGTCAGTTACGTCCTCGCGGCCGTGCTGATCGGCGCCGTCGTCCACCGGCGCGTGACGCCGCGACCGCTGTCGGAGGTGTCCGTCGCCGTCCAGACCGGCGCGCTGTTCGCGGGGCTCGTGGTCATCTACCTCGTCGGCGCACCGCGTCTCGCGCAGGTCCAGGGCTGGACGCTGGCGCGGGGCTTCTGGGCCGGCGCTATCGTCTTCGTTCCCGGGGATATCGTGAAGATCGCGGCGACGATGGGACTCGTCAAGAGCGGACACCTCGCCGACCTCGTCGAATGATCGCCGTCGAGGACGTCACCAAGCGCTACGACGACGACGTCGTCCTCTCTGACGTCTCGCTGACCGTCGACGACGGGGAGTTTCTCGTGATAGCGGGCGCGAACGGCTCGGGCAAGACGACGCTCGTCCGGGGGTTCAACGGCCTCGTCGAACCCGATTCGGGCATCGTCCGGGTCGACGGACAGGACGTCTCCGAACACCCCGTCGCCGCCCGGACGAGCGTGGGGATGGTGTTCCAGCACGCCCGCGACCAGTTCGTCGCCGCGACGGTCGGGGCCGACGTGGCCTTCGGCCCCGAGAATCTCGGACTCCCCCGTGAGGAGATCGACCGCCGGGTCGACGACGCGCTCGCGGCCGTCAACCTCTCCGGTCGGGCATCCGAACGCATCGATACGCTCTCCGGCGGCGAACAGGCCCGGGTCGCCGTCGCCGGCGCGCTGGCGATGGAGCCCGCACATCTCGTCCTCGACGAACCGTTCGTCGGGCTGGATCTCGCCGCCCGCGAGTCCGTCCTGTCCCGACTGGACGACCTGGCGGCCGACGGGACCGGGATCGTCGTCGTGACCCACGACCTGCGGGACCTGCTGGAGCGTGCGGACCGTGTGGTCGGGCTTCGGGACGGGGCGGTCGCCTTCGACGACGCCCCCGCCGAGGCGGCCGACCGACTCGCCGCCATCGACGTCCGTGACCCGCGATGTTGACCTACCGGGACGGGGACACGCTCGCGCATCGACTCGACCCGCGGTCGAAACTCGCCGTCCAGGTCGGCTTCGCAGTCGCCGTCTTCGCGACCGTCGACCCCCTGTGGCTCGGCGCACTCGCTGTGGTCCCGGTCGCGTCCCTGGCCGCGGCACGGCTCTCACCGCTGGCAGTCGTCCGGAGCTACCGTGTGTTGCTGGTGGTGCTCGCGCTCGGCCCCCCGCTCGCGGCGGTGACGTTCTCGCCGCCCTGGGTCGTTCCCGAGCGGGCAGTCCGCTCGGCGCTGTCGGTGTCCCGGGTCGCACTACTCCTGTTCGTCACCAGCGCGTACGTGGTCTCGACGCCGGCGCGTGACTCGCGAGCGGCCGTCCAGCGGCTGGTCCCGGGCAAACCCGGACAGTTGCTCGGCGTCGGTGTCGAGTTGACGGTTCGATTCCTGCCGCTCGTGCGTCGCGACGTCGCTCAGGTGCGAACGGCGATCCGCGCCAGGGGCGGGGCCGAGCGGTCGCTCGTCGACAGGGCCCGACGCGTGGCGCTCGTGGGGACCCGGCGGGCGTTCACCAGAGCAGACCGCCTCGCGCTCGCGCTCCGGGCACGCTGTTTCGCCTGGAACCCGACGCTGCCTCGACTCCGATTTCGGCGACGGGACTATCTCGTCACCGCGTTCGGCCTCGCGCTCGCTGCGAGCCCGTTCGTTCCCGCTGTCGGAAGATTCATCCCGATTGGGTAGTAGGGTTTCGACATGTCCAACGAATCGACCGACGGTCGTCCGGGCGACCGCCCTCCAGCACGGTCGGAGCGGGCGGCCCCCTCGCGTCGGCGCTTTCTCGCGCTGTCCGGGGTGAGTGTCGCCGGTGTCGCCGGCATCGCCGGTTGTTCGACGGCGACCAGCACACCCGAAGATGGCCAGAGCGACGGCAGCGACGACAACGGCAGCGACGGGACGTCCACAGGCTCCGACGACGGCCTGTCCCGTTCGCTCGAAGCGTGGCCGGGCTACGACCCCGAGTGGTCGGCGCCGACGAGTTCCCCGCTCGAAGCCGACCTGGAGACCGAAGTACTCGTCGAGAACCTGGAGATCCCCTGGGACCTCTCTTTCGCCCCCGACGGGACCCTCTTCATCACCGAGCGCGTGGGTCGGGTCCTCCAGTTCGACGGTGGCGAGGTCCGGACAGTCGCCGAGCCGGCAGACGCCATCGACGCCGGTTCCCTCGAACCCGGCTCCGAAGAGCGTCCCTGGTGGGTCGATGGCGGTGAAGGCGGGACGCTGGGCATCGCCGTCCACCCCACGTATCCGGACCCGTCCCACGTCTTCGTCTACTACACCTACCGGAACGAGGAGGACACCAAGTACAACAGGGTCGATGTCTTCGACGTGGAGAGTTCGGACCCGGGGACACCGGTTCGAACGGTCGTCGACGACATTCCGGCGAACAACTACCACAACGGCGGCCGGGTCACGTTCGGCCCGCGCAACCACCTCTGGATCACCTGTGGTGACGGCGGCGAACCCGACAACGCCCAGAACCTGTCGAGTTACGCCGGCAAGATCCTGCGGGTGACACCCGAGGGCGAGCCCGCGCCGGGCAACCCCGAGTACGACGACCCCGACGCCGACCGTCGGATCTTCACCTACGGCCACCGCAACCCCCAGGGGGTCGTCTGGACGCCCGACGGCACGCCGTTCAATTCCGAACACGGGCCCACCGGACGCGACGAGATCAACCGACTCGTCGCGGGCGACAACTACAGCTGGCCCGACGTCTTCAAGCCCGAGAACTATCCGGGGACTGACTTCCACAAACCCGTCTTCAACGTCGGTGCGACGAGTTTCGCGCCGACCGGGTCGCTGTTCTACACCGGCGAGCAGGTCCCCGCGCTGCGCAACCGGATGGTCACCGGTGGGCTCATCAGCCAGCAGTTGATCGTGACGACGCTGACGCCCGCGGGCGAGGAACTCCCGCCGAGTGAGGACGCCTACGACCAGGTGACCGCCGACTGGTCCGACGACGCCTACGTCGCCACCGTCCACACGATGTTCGAGAACGAACTCGGCCGGATCCGCCACGTCGAGCAGGGCCCCGAGGGCGACATCTACGTCTGTACCTCCAACCGTGACGGCCGCGCGAAGGGGGAGTTCCCCCGCGACGTCGACGACGTTCTCGTCCGGATCCGACCGGCCTGAGCCTCGGGGTCCCCGGTGTCAGTTCTGCCCGGGTTCAGGGCGTCATCTCGTTTCCGAGGAACAGCGACGCCGTCCGCAGTAACGACGGATCGGCGACCTGTGACAGTTCAGAATCGCTCAACTCGAACTCCAGCGCCCCGAGGTTGGCGGCGAGGTGGTCGCGACTCGTCGCCTTCGGGATGGCGACGACGTTCGTCCGCCGTGTGAGCCAGTGGAGCGCGACCTGCACGGCGCTCTTGTCGTAGGGCTCGCCGATCGCCGCGAGTCGGTCGTCGTCTATCACCCCGCCGTGGGCGAGTGGGCTGTAGGCCGTCAGAACGTGTCCCTCCCGCTCGCACTCCTGCCGTAGTTTCTCCCGCGTGTAGTAGGGGTGACAGCGGACCTGGTCGGCCAGTATCGGCACGGGCGACTTCTCACGGGCCTTCCGGAGGCGCCAGCGCCGGAAGTTCGAGACACCGACGTGGCGGACCAGTCCGTCGTCGACGAGGTCGGCCATCCCACGGGCCGTGTCCCGAAAGTCGACGAGCGGGTTCGGCCAGTGGAGCAAGAGGAGGTCGACGTAGCCGGTGTCGAGGCGGTCGAGGCTCTCCCGCGTCGATTCGAGGACGTCGTCGTAGCGGGCGTTGCCGGGCGTGACCTTCGTGGTGATCCAGACGTCGTCGCGGTCAACGTCGCTGTCGGCGACCGCCCGACCGACCTGGCGCTCGTTTTCGTACATCTGTGCCGTGTCGATGTGACGATAGCCGAGTTCGAGCGCCGTCGAGACGGTCTCGTAACACTGTTCGCCGGTTATCTGCCAGGTCCCCAGGCCGAGCGCGGGGACCTCGGCGTCGCGGACGCTGACCGTTTCCATACCCGTGCCTGCGGCCCGGACCTCAAGAAACCACCACTCGTGTCCCGGGTTGCCTGGCGTCGAGAAACTGCCCGTCGGTCAGTCGGCGGCTTGCTCACCGGACCCGGCGTAGGCTCGCGTCACGTCGACGAGGGCCTTCCGGTACTCGCTCTCTCCGGGGTCCTCCGCGAGTGTCCTGAACCGTCGCTTGAACTCGCTGAGGCCGATCCCCGGCGCGTCCTGAGCGGCGGCGTGTGCGAGGTCGTAGAGTCGATGGTCCTCGTCGACGAGCCCGTGGCGCTCGACGAGACCGAGCGCGAACGCGGCGTTGACGGCCGTGATCTCCGGGTCCGCCGCGGGGGTGAGTCGCTTCCAGGCTGTCGGGGTCCCCGGCCGGTCGAGCGTCGACTGCTCACGCTCGGACACGCGCCTGCTGGATTCCCGGTCTCTGGTCGGGTCTCGGGGGCGGTCGGCGACCGCCGCGGCGATACTCGACTCCAGGAACGAGACGAGTTTGTCGGCCGGCGCGACGTCCAGCCAGAGGTCGTCGGCGTAGATGTCTTTCATGTGGTTGGCGATCTGATAACAGTGGACGAGTTTACGTCGCTCGACCGACCGCCCGGCGAGTGCAAGGAAGATCGCTTCGTCCGTCGACTGGGTGTGGGAAGGGTGGTCGCGCTCGTAGTGGTGCATGTGACCGAACTCGTGGAGCGCGAGTTCACGTGCCATCGCGCTCGTGGCCGCCTGCTGTGGGATGACCAGCAGGTGGCCCTCGTCGTCGTGACTCACCCTGGTGCGCTCGTCGGGGTCCTCGCATATCTGGACGGTCACCGGCCGGTCGAGGTCGTGTTCGGTCTCGAAGAGGTCCCGAGCCCCGAGAAACGGTGCCGCCGGCCCCGGACCTTTCACTCGTATCCCCATGTGCCCCATGTCAAGGGTTGTCGTACTATTACTCTTGCGGGCGCCGCGACGTTTGCGGGCGGTTTCATCGGGTTCTGTGGGCTGTTCGTGTTCGCTGTGTATCACCACCACGCGACTCGGGTGGGACAGATGGACCGACAACCCGGTCCGGCGGGTCACCGAGTTGGTACGTAGCGCTCCCGGTTCGCGTGCCTTTGGCACGCCCACGTCGAAACACCGTCAGTCCGCTCACTGACGAGCCTCCGGATTCGCGTGTCGATGACACGCTCACAGCGAAACACCGATAGACGGCTCCCGCCGGTCGCCGTCTATCGAGCTTCGACGTTCGTGCTCCACGCTGTCGCACTCACGTCGAAACGCCGCTGGAGCCTCCCTGTCGGTCGCCTTCAGCGAACTTCGCGGTTCGCGTGCCGTTAGCACGCTCACAGCGAAACACTACCCTTTTGACGCCCCGATTGATAGAACGCCGTATAATGGGCCGACGCAAGAAGATCGTACAGGAGTGCGAGACACTGATGGACAAGCCGGAGAACATCCGGAATATCGCCATCGCAGCACACGTTGACCACGGGAAGACGACGCTGACGGACAACCTGCTGGCCGGCGCGGGCATGATCTCCGACGAGACTGCCGGGGAACAGCTCGCGATGGACACCGAGGAAGACGAGCAGGAACGCGGCATCACCATCGACGCGGCCAACGTCTCGATGACCCACGAGTACGAGGGCACCAACCACCTCATCAATCTCATCGACACGCCCGGTCACGTCGACTTCGGCGGGGACGTCACCCGCGCGATGCGCGCCGTCGACGGCGCACTCGTGGTCGTCGACGCCGTCGAGGGAGCCATGCCCCAGACCGAGACGGTCCTCCGGCAAGCGCTGCGCGAGGGCGTCAAGCCGACCCTGTTCATCAACAAGGTCGACCGCCTCATCTCCGAGCTCCAGGAGGGCCCCGAGGAGATGCAGGAGCGTCTTCTCGGAGTGATCCGCGAGGTCAACGACCTCATCCGCGCGATGACCGAGGAGATGGACGACATCGACGAGGACTGGACGGTCGGCGTCGAGGAGGGGACCGTCGGCTTCGGGTCGGCGCTGTACAAGTGGGGTGTCTCGATGCCCTCGATGCAGCGCACCGGCATGGACTTCGGAGACATCATGGACCTCGAACGGGCCGACAACCGACAGGAGCTCCACGAGCGCACGCCCCTGTCGAACGTCGTCCTCGACATGGTCTGTGAGCACTTCCCGAACCCCGTCGACGCCCAGCCCCGCCGTATTCCCCGTATCTGGCGCGGTGACGCCGACTCCGAGGTCGCCGAATCGATGCAGCTGGTCGACGAGGACGGCGAGGTGGTGCTGATGGTCACCGACATCGGGATCGACCCCCACGCCGGGGAAATCGCGGCGGGACGGGTCTTCTCGGGCACCATCGAGAAAGGCCAGGAACTCTACGTCTCGGGGACTGCCGGGACCAATCGCGTCCAGAGCGTCGGCATCTACATGGGTGGCGAACGCGAGGAGGTCGACCGCGTCCCCGCCGGGAACATCGCTGCCGTCACTGGTCTCAGGGACGCCATCGCCGGCTCGACCGTCTCTAGCGTGGAGATGACTCCCTTCGAATCCATCGAGCACATCTCCGAGCCCGTCATCACGAAGTCCATCGAGGCAAAGAGCATGGACGACCTGCCCAAACTCATCGAGACGCTCCGGCAGGTCTCCAAGGAGGACCCCACCATCTCCATCGAGATCAACGAGGACACCGGCGAGCACCTCATCTCCGGACAGGGCGAACTCCACCTCGAAGTCCAGACCCAGCGCATCGAGCGCAACCAGGGCATCCCCGTGACCACCGGTGAGCCGATCGTCGTCTTCCGCGAGGCCCCGCAGGAGGCCTCTCGTGAAGTCGAGGGCATCTCGCCCAACCGGCACAACCGCTTCTACATCACGATCCAGCCCCTGACGGAGGAACTCATCGAGACGCTCAAGCGTGGCGAGGCCACGATGGATATGCCGGAACTGGAGCGCCGCGAGGCCCTTCAGGACGCCGGCCTCGACAAGGACACCTCTCAGGACGTCGAGCACATCCACGGCTCGAACATCATCGTCGACGACACGAAGGGTATCCAGCACCTCAACGAGACGATGGAACTCGTCCTCGAAGGCATGGAGGAGGCACTCAACGACGGCCCGCTCGCGGCCGAGCCTGTCGAAGGCTGCCTCATCCAGCTCCACGACGCTCGTCTCCACGAAGACGCCATCCACCGCGGCCCCGCACAGGTCATCCCGGCCACCCGCCAGGCCATCCACAACGCCCTCATCGACGCCGAAGTGCGCCTGCTGGAACCGATCCAGGAGGTCCGCATCGACGTCCCCAACGAGTACATGGGCTCGGCCTCCGGCGAGATCCAGGGTCGCCGCGGCCGCGTCGACGACATGTACCAGGAAGGCGACCTCATGGTCGTCGAGGGCATCGCGCCCGTCGAGGAGATGATCGGCTTCTCCTCGGACATCCGCAGCGCCACCGAGGGTCGTGCCTCCTGGAACACCGAGAACGCCGGCTTCCAGGTCATGGCCGACAACCTCCAGCGCGAGACGATCATGCAGATCCGCGAGCGCAAGGGCATGAAGCAGGAACTGCCCCAGACGGTCGATTACTTCTAACGACCTTTTTCCGTTCGGGTCTCCTCGCGCTCACTTCGTTCGCGCTACGGGGACCGCTCACGCAAGAAAGCTCGGACAAAAAAGCCGCTCGCGACGCGAGCGGTGAACCGCGCTCGCATCGCTCGCGCGGACGATATGGGGTAACCCGCTCCATGTACGAACCTGTTTCATGTCATGAATACCTGAATATATGTGATTTTCACCACCCGGCAGCGCCGTCGTCAGGTCAGTACTCGAACACGCAGAAGCCGTTACCCTCCGGGTCCTCCATGACGGTCCACGTCGCCGTGTGGTCACCGGCCACCTCCGTCTTCGTCTCGCGGACACCCGCCCCCAAGTCCCGCAGTCGCTCGACCCCGGCAGGTCCACTCGCTCACCGTCGAGCGCCGCCTCCCAGAACGTCGCCAGCCGGCCGGGATCGTCACAGGCGACAGTAATGTGATCGAGTTCCAGCATACTTCATGGGTATCCCGGCAGGAGAAAAGTGACGGGCTCGCGGAAAGAACTGACGGCACATGGAACGGGCGTCCTTCGACGAATCGGCAGATGCTACGGACGAGAGCGACGTCGTCAAGCGGGCGCTATCCGCACCGCTCAGAACGGAACAGCTGGCGGTCAACCACTATCGAATCCCGTCCGGAGCGGGGTTCCCTGGTGGCTTGCACGCCCACGTCGATCAGGAAGAGGTGTTCCTCGTGCTATCGGGCGTCGCAATCTTCGAGACGTATGTGCCAGCAGCCGACGCGACTGGGACGGCCAGAACATCCGGAACCGCCGTCGAGAGTGGCGAACTCGTCGTCGAAGCGGGTGAAGCGATCAGGTTCGCACCCGGTGAATTCCAGTCGGGACGCAACGACGGGGACGACGAACTCGAAGTACTAGCGCTGGGCGCGCCCCGCGACACCGAAGACGTCCGCGTCCCGCTAAGGTGTCCCGAATGTGACTACAGTAACCTGTGTCTCGCCACCGAGGACGAGCTGACGTTCGTCTGTCCCGACTGTGGCGCCGAGAGAGTCCCACAGCCGTGTCCCGACTGCGGGCACGAGAACCTGCAGGTCACATTCGACGATGCGGGCGCGGTAGTCACTGCCTGTCGGGACTGTGGGTCGACCTTCGAGACGCCGCCAATCGAGGAGTGAAACCCCGCGCGACGCCCGGTGAGTGACGCCTCACGCGACGCCCGTCGACGAGAGCAGGAAGAAGAGGGCGACAGTGCTGACCGCGAGTCCGACGACAGCCTCCAGTGGCGAGACCCAGCGCGAGCCGGAGACGAGTTCCGATTCGGTCAGGTCCGAGACGATGAACGCGCCGCTGCCCTGGTCGCGCCGGAAGACCAGCCCGCTGGAGTTGTGCTCGTCGAGGTCGGTCGGCTCGGTCCCGCCGAGAAGATACAGGTCGGCGCCGACGGGGATGTACCGCTGGGTGTACTTGCGGTCCTCCGCGAACAGGAAGCCAGTGATGCCGCCGCTGGGTGGGACGTCGACGTCGGTGTGGTACCGGAGGAAGTCGGCGACTTCGGGTGGTTCCTGCTGTCTCGGGCGCACGCGGATCTCGGTGACGTTGTCGTCGTGGAACTTGAACCTCGTGTCGTCGTCGGGTTCGACCCGGAGAGTCCCGGTCCCGTCGTCGAGCTGGAACGGCGCCGAGAGGGTCCCGCTGTCGACGGTCGACCAGTGTCCGCCCGTGCTCCGGCCTTTCTCGTCGCGGGTCTCCTCCCACTCTTCGATCTCCCAGGTCGCGACGAGACAGGTCCCGTCGTCGAACGGCCGCCGGAGCGGGTCGTCGATGGGGTGGCCGACACCGTTCAGTTCTGTCCGTCCGACCGCCGCCGAGCGGATGCGTTCGGTGGGGGTGTCCTGCATCAGGCGCATCCGCTGCCACCGCCGGAACCCGTCGTAGACGAGGAAGAGTCCGACCAGGACGAACGCCCCCATGAACAGACGCACCTCGATACTCGCCTGGAGGACTGTCTGGAAGACCGCTTCCGTCACGTGCACGCCCATCACGCCCATGCCTACCGCCTCCACGGCGGCGAATCCGCCCACCATCGCTCAGGCGAACGCCTCGCCGACGTCCACGTCCGCTTTCTCTTCCTCGGTCGCCTCGAACAGTTCCCGCTCCTCGTAGCCGAACTGGCGGGCGAATATCACGTAGGGGACCTGTTCGATGCGGGTGTTGTACTGCGTGACGGCCTCGTTGTACACCTCACGCCGGTCGGCGATCTGGTTCTCGAGGGCACTGATGCGGGACTGGAACTGGAGCAGGTTCTCCTGGGAGCGCAGTTCCGGGTAGGCTTCCATCCGTGCCCGGAAGGAGCCCAGTGCCTGCCGGATCTGCTGGTCGGCCGCCGCCTCCTCTCCAGGGGTCGAGGCGCGTTCTGCCTGTTCGCGTGCCTCGGTCAGTTCGGTCAGCACCTCGCGTTCGTACTCCATGTACTCCTTCGCGGCGTCGATGAGTTTCGTGAGTTCGTCCTGGCGCTGTTTCAGGACGACGTCGATGTTCTGTCTCGCCTGGTCGGCCCGGTTGTCCAGGTTGACCAGCTGATTGTAGACGCTGACGACGTAAGCCACCCCTACCACCAGCAGAACGAGGAAGACGAACCCTGCAATGATCTCCAGTACCATACGTCACTGAACGCTGTCACTCCTCAAAAAGTGACAGGGAGAGATACCCTCACGCACGGAACGACGCCGAGACTCCCGCGGGATGAACGACCGAGAGGAGACACGACGTGGCCGGGGACAGCCCGTGACGGTGACGCGAAGCGGCGGGATTTTATAGCCCGGGCCAGTGATTCGAGCACGATGAGCGTACGCGAGCGCAGTCAGGAGGTGAACGGGCGATGAGTGACTCGACCGACGAGGTGCGGGCGTACACAGTCCGGCTCGAACTGGTCGACGAGCCCGGCGAACTCCTGCGGGCGCTCGGACCTATCGCCGACAACGGCGGGAACCTTCTCTCCATCTTCCACGAACGGGGCAACGTCACCCCGCGCGGGCACATCCCCGTCGAAGTGGACCTGGAGGCCTCTCCCGAACGCTTCGACGACATCGTCGACGCACTGCGCGAGGCCGGCATCAACGTCATCCAGGCCGGCTCGCGTCGCTACGGCGAGTCGCTGACGATCGTCCTGACCGGCCACGTCGTCGACACCGACCTGTCAGATACACTCTCGCGGATCCACGAGTCGACCCAGGCCACCGTGACGGACCTGTCGCTGTCGGCGCCCGAGGGCACCGACGACGAGTCGAGTGCCCGCCTGCGACTGGCGACCGAGGAGAACGAACGCCGGTCGACCATCGACGCCGTCCGCGTGATCGCCGACGAGAAAGACCTGCAGGTCATCGAACCCCTCTCGGGAGGTGACCAATGAGACTCGCCGTCCTCGGGGCCGGCGCCGTCGGGAGCGCCGTCGCGGAACTCGCCGGTGAGTACGGCCACACCGTGACCGCCCTCGCAGATTCGACCGGTGCAGCGGTCGACCCCGACGGGATCGACGTCGCCGCGGCGCTCGACGCCAAGCGCGACGGTGGTCACCCGGGCCCGGCCGACCCCGACGACGCCCTCGCTGGCGAGTACGACGTTCTCGTCGAGGCGACGCCGACCACGCTGGGCGACGCACAACCTGGATTCGGCCACGTCCGTGCCGCGCTCGAACGCGATTCCCACGTGGTGCTCGCGAACAAAGGGCCGGTCGCCGAACGCTACGGCGAACTCCGGGATCTCGAACGTGCGAGCGCCGGCACGGTCAGATTCGAGGCAACAGTCGGTGGTGCGATGCCGGTCCTCTCGACGATCGAAGATTTCGGTGCCGACCACATCACCGCGGTCCGTGGCGTCCTGAACGGCACTGCGAACTTCATCCTCTCGCGGATGGCCGCCGAAGGACTGGGGTACGAACACGTCCTCGCGGAGGCTCAGGACCTGGGCGTGGCCGAAGCCGACCCGACGTTCGACGTCGACGGGACCGACGCCGCGCTGAAGTTCGTCATCCTCGCGAACGTCCTCCGGGGTAACGGTCGGGAGTACACCCTCGACGACGCCGACGTCGAAGGCATCGAGGAGATCCCCGGGAGCGCCCTCGAACTCGCGACCGAAGACGGCCAGACTGTGCGACTGGTCGGCGAAGTCACGAGCGGCGGGGAGGTCCGCGTCGGACCGCGTCTCGTCCCCGAAAACGGGACGCTGGCCGTGACGGGTACCAACAACATCGTCCAGTTCGAGACCGAACACGCCGGCCGACTCAACATCTCCGGCCGGGGCGCCGGCGGCCCCGAAACTGCCACCGCGGTGCTCGGTGACGTCGGCCGACTGCCCGAACTGTAACGCGGCCGGCGACCGCTTGCGGACTACTCCATCTCTCCCTCTGTTCCCGACCGAAAACACCACCCGCGAGCGGATAGTCCGGCGTGGTATGAACTCGCGCATACCCGACTTCTACACCGAGGACCGGGGGACGCGGCTGGAGACGGTCGCTGACCGGTGTGACCTGACCGACGAGCAGGTCGCGACGCTCGACGCCGACGGCGAGACAGCAGCCGTGGTCGACGGCCTCTCCGAGAACGTGATAGGGAGCATCGCCCTGCCGGTCGGCGTCGCGACGAACTTCGTCGTCGACGGCGAGGACCGCCTCGTCCCGATGGCCGTCGAGGAGTCGAGCGTCGTCGCGGCCGCCTCGAAGGGCGCGAAACTGGCGCGACACACCGGGGGGTTCACCACCGACGTCACCGGTCAGACCATGGTGGGACAGGTCCAGGTCGTCGACGTCCCCGACCCCGAAGCGGCGCGAGCGCGGGTCCTCGACCGGGCCGAAGCGATCGTCGAGACCGCCAACGACCAGGGCGTGCTCGTCAGCCACGGCGGCGGCTGTCGGGACGTGACCGCTCGCGTCGTCGAGACGCGCCAGGGTCCGATGGTGGCAGTCCATCTCCACGTCGACACGGCCGACGCGATGGGCGCCAACGCGGTGAATACGATGGTCGAAGGGGTCGCGCCCCTCGTCGCAGACGCGACCGGCGGCGAGGTCTCACTGCGGGTGCTCTCGAATTTGGCCGACCGGCGACTCGCGCGCGCTCACTGTCGGGTGCCCCCCGAATCGCTCGTCGACGGGGACGACGACCGCGACGGCGAGGCGGTCCGGGACCGGATCGTCGAGGCCTGGGCCTTCGCCGACGCTGACGAGTATCGCGCGGCGACGCACAACAAGGGCGTCATGAACGCGGTCGACGCGCTCGCGGTCGCGACCGGGAACGACTGGCGGGCGCTGGAGGCGGGCTGTCACGCCTACGCGGCACAGGGTGGCTACAGCGCGTTGACTACCTACGAGGTTGGCGAGGACGGGGCGCTCGTCTGTGGGATCGAGTTGCCCGTCCAGGTCGGAACTGTCGGCGGGGCGACCGCCGTCCACCCCACAGCGCGGGCGGCGATGGCGATCCTCGACGTGGACGGCGCCGCGGAGCTAGCGGGCACCTTTGGGGCGCTCGGACTCGCCGAGAACCTCGCGAGCCTGCGGGCGCTCGTCAGCGAGGGGATCCAGGAGGGACACATGAAACTCCACGCCGAGAACGTGGCCAGACAGGCCGACGCTCCCGCGGACCTCGTCGAGGAGGTCGCCGCCCGCATGGTCGCCGAGGGGGACGTCCGGGAGAGCCGCGCCCGCGAACTCGTCGGCGAACTCGCCTGACGCCTCTTGCATCCCTCGAGTTACTCACGTTCGACCTCGGTGTCGCCGTCCGATACTCCCACCTCGCTGCGCTGCTCGCCGAGCCGTTCGACAGCCCGCTCGACGGCTTCCTGGTCGGCGGCGTCGACGTCTTCGGTTTCCAGCAGCCCTTCGAGCCGACGCTCGAACTCGGCCTCGTCGATCTCGCCGCGTGCGTAGCGGTCCCGGAGTTCGTCGACGGGGTCTGTCCCGTCCGTCCCCTCGCCACCGCTGTCGCCGTCGAGTCGGTCGGCTGTCTCCTGGAACTCCTCGAACTGCGCCAGTTCTTCCTCCCAGGACGGGCCGAACAGGATGGCGGAGGCGGGGACGAGAAGGAGCCAGCCGACGACGAACACGACCGCCGCCGCCTGCCAGCCCGAGAACACGAACGCCAGGATCCCCAGCGGGAGGGTGACGACCGCGAACAGGGGCGTGAGTCGGTCGCTCACCGAAGGACCCGACATGGGTGGCGTTCCGACCGGCGCGGTCAAAACTGTACCGCCGCGGACGGGTGGACCGCCCGCAGTGATCGGGCTGGAAGGCCCCCCGCGACGACCAGTCAGTCGACCCCCGCGACCGACCGGGCAGTCGGCCCCACGATCCGTGCCAGCGGTTGGCAGATCGCAAGACAGCGTCGGGATGAGCTACGGACGCTATCGAAATGGTTTTAACACTAACCGCCAAAAGTCTCCCACATAGCGCCTCTGCGCGTGAGATACACAATGAGCGAAGACAAACCGCACCAGAACCTGGCCATTATCGGCCACGTAGACCACGGGAAGAGCACACTGGTCGGGCGACTGCTGTACGAGACCGGCAGCGTCCCCGAACACGTCATCGAGCAGCACAAGGAAGAGGCCGAGGAGAAGGGCAAGGGTGGCTTCGAGTTCGCCTACGTCATGGACAACCTCGCCGAAGAGCGCGAGCGCGGCGTCACCATCGACATCGCCCACCAGGAGTTCGACACCGACGAGTACTACTTCACCATCGTCGACTGTCCGGGCCACCGCGACTTCGTCAAGAACATGATCACGGGCGCGTCCCAGGCGGACAACGCAGTGCTCGTGGTCGCGGCGGACGACGGCGTCCAGCCCCAGACCCAGGAGCACGTCTTCCTGGCGCGCACCCTGGGTATCGGCGAGATGATCGTCGGCATCAACAAGATGGACCTCGTCGACTACGGCGAGGGCCGCTACAAGGAAGTCGTCGACGAGGTCACGAACCTGCTCAAGCAGGTGCAGTTCAACCCCGACGACGCGAAGTTCATCCCCCTCTCCGCGTTCGAGGGCGACAACATCGCCGAGGAGTCCGAGAACACGCCGTGGTACGACGGCGAGATCCTGCTCGAAGCGCTCAACGCGCTGCCCGAGCCCCAGCCGCCGACGGACACGTCGCTGCGCCTGCCGATCCAGGACGTCTACACCATCTCCGGTATTGGTACTGTGCCGGTCGGCCGCGTCGAGACCGGGATGCTCAACACCGGCGACGACGTGAGCTTCCAGCCCAGCGACGTCGGTGGCGAGGTCAAGACCATCGAGATGCACCACGAAGAGGTGCCCCAGGCCGGCCCCGGTGACAACGTCGGGTTCAACGTCCGTGGCATCGGCCAGGACGACATCCGCCGCGG
>Ga0207718_100698_pt1 | contig 25173 bp, 33 predicted proteins | sample A23M2SouthBayCA_FD_187749 | JGI IMG/M metagenome (GOLD analysis project Ga0207718, IMG submission 187749) | Aerobic enrichment media microbial communities from Eden Landing Ponds, California, USA - A23 M2 (SPAdes) | ecosystem: Environmental > Aquatic > Marine > Unclassified | place: Emeryville... | reverse complement strand
CGATGCGTTCGGCGCGTAGAGGCGCTGGTCGCCGGTGCCGTATATCTCGACATAGTCGCTCTCAGCGGAGTAGCTCTCGTTATCAGCGTGGTAGACGAGAGAGCCCTGCGGCGTCTCGCCGACGCCGAGGTAGCTGTCCGAGCTCCACGAGTCGAGCCGAACCCGCGAATCCATGTCGAACCCGACCGGCGTCGCCTCCAGGACGGAGATCTCCGCGTTGTGCGCGTCGACGCGAGAGCCGGTCGATCGCACTTCGACGGTTGTCCCCTCCGGCACCGGATTGCCGACAAGGTCCGAGACTGAGACCGTGAGCGTCGTTCCGGAGAGGTTCGCGGCCGACTGCGGGACGCTCGAGTAGGACCCGGTCTCGTTGAGCCGGTACTCAAGCGACCGCATCGAAACGACCGTCCGAGCGTGCGGAATCGTGAGCGTCGCGTTCTCTCGCGGTGTCGTGTACGTTTTCGAGATGTTGTATCGCTCGGAGAACGCCTCGCTCTCGTACTGCACGGATCGCGGCGATTCGAGGTCGTGGCGGTACTCCACGTCGACCTGCGGCTCCGGTCCGGACGTGACCGACCCGTCGCCGACGAGGACCGTCACGTTGTTCTGTCCGTCCTGGAGCCAGCTGGAGCTCGCGTTCAGCGAGACGGTCTCTCCGTCGGCGAGCGTGCCGGTGTAGCCGGTCGTTTCACCGTTCAATTTCACGACGGGACCGACCGTCTGAGACCGCTCACTCACGTCGAGGGACCAGCTTATCGGGTAATTTGATTTCTCCGCGGCGAATGATAGCGAGTTGTCTCCCTTCGACAGGTCAATCGCTTTTGTGCCACCACTACCAAACGATATCGTTTGACCATCACCAGTTGAGACGGTTATGTCTGAGATATCGGCAGATATGAGTTTAATATATTGTTGAGCAGATTGGAATTCGATAGGCCCGTATGAACTATCACTTGATACAAGCGTTACATCAACACTATCAGTATTTGAGACATCAACATCGGCATCATAGCTAAACCGTCCATCTCCGCGTGAGGTGATGGATCCGATTTCCTGACCGTCTATTTTTAAATCAATAATCACAAGACCGCTGGGATCCATATCACCTTGTAAAACTACTTGAGATATAGTATCCATCTGTGAGGTGTCGAGAGTCTTGGTCCTACTCTCACCCGGAGCCAACGAGATGTCATTAGTCAATGTTGGAAGCCATTGGGACGTGATGTCCCCCTGCGTGACTGTCAGATTGGACTCAACAGGATCAAGATTGCCACCGACCACGACTGATGACGATTGACCTGTTTTACTCGACCCTGATTTTGTTGTGTTGTCGGTGTTGGTGACGCCCGTCAGATCGATCGACAGGTCGTTCACCGAATCTCTTGAATCGAGTTGGTAGGTGTGCCGTGTCCCGTTGACCGCCGGCTGGTCCTGAATGACAAGCTCGCCGCCGAAGGAGACCGTGTTCGTCGAGAAGCCCCGGACGTAGAACGCTGCAGAGTCGCCACGAACCTGAATCGCTTCGGTATAGGTTCCGTTCTCCTCGTGAGCGATGCGTGCGACGCTCGGGACCTCTCCCTGAGTCCGATTGAACCAATCAGTCGGCACCGAGACCCATCGACCGTCGTGTGTCCGCTCGTCCGAGAGGTTCAGCGCGGGCTCGCCGTCGACGGTCGTCGTCTCCACCCGCATCGTTTGTGCCCCGGCAGACGCGTGGACGGTCGGACTCTTGTCGTCTCGGAGGTGTGACGCCGGAAGCGCGTTCAGTCCATCGAGCGGACCGCGGTCCGGGTCGGTGACCTCCTCGAGCGTGGTTCCGTCGGGAGTGACGATCGTCCCGTTGTTCGGCTCTATCTCTCCGTCGTCCGAGGGCGCGAGCAGCATCGGAGCGCCGACCATCGCGAGGACGACGACGCCGAGCAGGCCGACCACTTTCAGCTGCTCGTCGTCGAGATATTCGTCGATGTTCATGGCGACCTCCATCGCGGGGGGACGTGGGGGGTTGGCGCACGCGCGAGCGCGTAATCTCCACATCGGCGCGGTTCGACTCGATTTCGATCACTGCTTGAAATTGATTTCATTTGGCGCTCACCTCTCGAACTTCCGGGGAGATGATGCGGAGCTTCCCCGGCACTTTGTATCGACGAGGGAGATCGTCCCAGCCGAACTCGGTGTACTGACCGCTCGTCCAGAACAAACCGCGGCCGAGCTTCCAGGTTGAAGTCATTTCCGAGCTCATCGGCGGTCGAACACCGATGATCTCGTCGCTACCAGTGGGGTTGTCGGTGCCGGAGAGGGTCACTCCCCAGCGCATTTTCTTTCGGATCATCCAGGAGATCTCCCTCGGCTTCTGAGTCAGCAGCACGAACGACAGGCCGTTCCGGCGGAAGTCGACGTACTGCTGGCTGACGGCGTCGATTTTCGTCGAGAGCCCGCCGTTGTCGTTCGATGCGTGGTGTTTGAACAGGTTACTCGCCTCGTCGCAGACCCACGTCGTCCGCATCGAGCGCTTCTCGTTGACGTTGTGGTGGACGAGCCAGCTGAACCACCAGTGACTCGTCGGCGTCGCCTCCTTGTCGTCGAGCTCGGGATCGCGACGTCGCCGGTCCGATTCCCACACCGAGGTGTACTCAAGCGGCGGACACTCGGACGCCTCCCGAGTGATCCGCTCGCAGCCCCGGAACTTCGGGTCGGGATAGACGACGTGGAACGCACCCGACATGAGGACGTTGTTGTTCAGGTCGTCCAGGTCGCTGTAGCGCTCGACGCGCCACACGATATCCTCGAGGTCGACCTCGATCGGCTCGAAGTCGGTCTCGGCGAATCCGGAGCCGTCCTCCGGCGGTGCGAGTCGAACGCGGTACTCGACGCCTTCCGGGAGACAGACGACAGCCCACGGTGCGAACGGCAGCCACTCGGTCCGCTGCGGGGTTCCGCGCCATACGACGGCCTCGCCGTTCACCTCCATCCAGCGAGCGATGAACGTGGAGACCGAGGTCGTCTTCCCGCGACCCATCGGACCGTGAATCAACGCGTCCGAGCCACCGGTCGTTTCGAGGTCGCTGTCGTCGACGGACGTGTCCGGGTCTGTGAGGTACTCGAAGACGCCTCTCCGGGCGTCAGAGAGGCCGCTGAAGTCCTCGAAGTCGAGCCGGAAGCCGTCCATGTCCGACGTGTGGACGATCGCGTCGAGCATCGCCCGCGGGTGTCGGAGCGTGCTGTGTGGAGGCGTCCCCTCGACCGGGTCCGGCGTCCGCTCCAGGCGGTCCAGAAGCTCCGGGAACGGCGTCATTTCCATGTGCCGCACGAGGTTCTCGCCGATGCTGTGCCGCCGCTTGTCGTTTTTGACCTCTCGCGTCTGGTCGATGCTCGTCGCTTCGAGGCCCGCTAGCCACTCGTACAGGTACTCCGGGTCCTGCACGACTTCGAGCATCGAGTCCGTCGATGAGACCGGGATGTCGTTCGGGATGTTTTCTGAATTGCTCATGAAATGTTGCCTGCAGATGATGAGGAGTTGGCTGTGCCACTCGCCAGTTCCTTCGCGTTCGCACAGGCGGTCCGGAGCGCGCTGTTCCAGGCGGGGAGCACGTCCTCGGCGAGCATCGAGTCGAGCACCGCCGTCTGTTCGTTCGCGAGCGCTGTCCACCACTGACTCATCGGGTTGCACACCATCGCCGTGAAATCGCGAGAGAGGTGTCCAGAAGCCGCGTACGCGACCTCGTCCGCCCACTCTACCGCATCCGCCTGCGAACGGACGCCCGTCTCTCCAAACGGTTCTCGGAGCGCACGGTGCTGGTCTACTACGCGCTGGTGCAACCGCGGGCGCATCGCGATGAACCGCTGCCGGTCGACGTGTCGGACACCGTCCTGCTCGTCGACAAAGTCCCCGGCCTGAGAGCGGATCACGTCGACGGCCTTCTGGAACGCCGGCGAGAGCACGTCCTGGATGATGCGCGTGCGCTCCGTCCGCGCCTCGGACGGCGACGGAGCCGTATCACCGCAGAGCGCCTCTCGCTTCTCGTGTGAGTCCAGACAGGCGGCGACGGTCCACTGGTCGTTGATCAGCCGGCTGAACCACGCGTCCGGGACGCGCCCGACAGAGATCGCCGCCGCGACGTGTGACCACACGAGGATCTCGTGTCGAGAGCTGAACCCGGAGCGGAGCCGCGACCGGATATCGCGTTGCTGTGCCCGGAGCGTCGGGAGCGCCGGGACGTGGGACTTCTGTGCGGTCCGGTCGTCGTCCTCGCGTTGCATCGAGATAACCGACCCGAGCGGGTCCGGTGAGCTCGCGGAGCTAATCGTCCGCCACCCCCGAATCCGTGTTCGAATCGATGTTCCACGGCGCCGGTTCGTCGCCGTCGCCGTCGTCCGAGCTCGACGAGTCGTCGACGTCGTCGGCCATGTCCGTGCCGAACATGTCGTCCATCTTCTCGGCCATCTCCTTTCTCAGCGTCTGAACCGTAGACTGTGCCCGATCGAGCGCCTGCCAGTCCATGTCCTGAATCTGCTTGTGGAGGTCTTCGAACGTCCGCCGCGCGACGTACTCCTGTCGCTCGGTCGCGACGGTCGCCCGCACGTCCGAGTAGTGGTACGGCGCCGGCTCGACGGACATCTTCCCGTCGACGGCGACCGTCCCCGCAACGAGCACCGGGACCAGCGCGAGAGCGACGCCGACCAGTTGCGCGCCGAAGATCTCGACGCCGCCGAAGTACGCGAGCGCCCCACCGCCGACCGCGACCGCGAGGAACGACCAGTTGAGCCTCGTCGAGAGATTCGACAGGCTCGCCGAGATCGCGCCCGGCAGCGAGCCGATTCCGTCGCCCTCCGGAGGCTCTGCCAGCTCCGACTCGTCGACGTCCACCGTCAGCGACGGCGCGAACGACAGCGTCGCCGGCGAGTGGGTGAGGACCTCGTCGCTCGTCGGATCCACTTCGTACATCCGCTCGAGGTCCGAGTCGGCGTCGCCCTCGTCGACGGTGCTCAGGTCACTCCGCGGGACGGCCGCCGGGTCCGCCCAATACCGGGCGATCATCGCCGACAGTCCCTTCGCGGGCGCGTACAGCGTTCCACCGCGGTTGACCACCGTTTTGATGCGGTTCGGGACGAGTCGGCTCGAGGCCGCGTCGTCCCCCGTCGGAGTGACCGCGTCGTCGTCGAGGCGCCGCTGGAAGAACCCCGCTTTCTCCGCGTCAGCGTCCCGGAGGCCAAGCATCAGGACGAGTCCGATGAGCCCGACCACGAGGCCGACAACGGCGGGCGCATTCGCCAGCACCGACGCCGTCGCGAACGTCGCGAACCCGGCCGTTCCGACGAATATCAGTCCGGACAGGACGAGCCAGAACCCGACCCCCTTCTGCGCGCCGATCACGATCCGATCGAACACGTGGTCCGCGATCCTCCGGCTGACGAACAGCGAGACCAGCGCCGGCAGAAGGATGTTGATGCCGCCCCACCGGAACAGGTCGCCCTCCGAGTCGACGGAGAACGCCGGCGACTGCGCGAGCGGGTTGCTCCGGTGTTCGAACCGCCAGCGAGCGCCCTCGACGAGCTCGCCGTCGCGTTCGAGCCACATGCTCACCTGCACCGTCTCGTCAAAGTGCGGCTGGAGCGCGATCCGGGACGCGTCCCGTCCCTTGTCCACGTCGATGCCGACGCGCTGCACCTCCTGTCCGGCCGCGTACGTCCGCTCTCGGCCGTTCGGTCCCGTCGTCGTCTCCGGCGTCCAGTAGACGAGCACGACCTCGTACTCGCCCACCGCGTCGAGATACGCGCTCGTCTCGAAAGTGAGCGTGTTCGTTTCGACTCGCGACGACGGTTTCAGTTCCTTGTTCTGCGAGTTGATGAGCGAGAGCGTCGAATATTTGACGAACGCGCCGCCGGTCCCGAGGCTGCGCTCCGACGGGATCGTGACCGCCTCCGCGGTACTCGGCGGCTGTGTGCCCCCTCGGCGGAGCTCCTCGAGCGAGAACGGACCGGGCTCGGTCCACGTCGCGTTCGCCTCGGTCTGCGCGAGCCCGTGGGCCTCCACGGCCGCCGTGGCGTCCGTCTGAGTACCCACGGCGGCACCAGCCACCGGCACGAGCGCACTCGCGACGAGAAACGCGGCGGTCGCGACGACCCACGCGTGTCTCATCGAGCCTCCTCGTCGAGCATCTCAGCCGCCACATAGGCGTTCGCGAATGCAACAACCATCAGCATGAGATACACCGCCGACGCTGCTCGACCGATCAACGTCGATGAGTAGCTCGCTGAGATCGTTTCTCCGACGATGGCCATACCCACTAAGCCCAGCGCGATTTGTGCCGACCAGGCTCCCAGATGGCCTCCCGGAATAATCTCTCCCGGCTGCTGTTTGGATGGAAACGACATCAGTCGTCGTCCTCCGTTGCTGAGGCCGAAGCGAACACCCACGCGAGGACGGCGACGAGGGCGACCGCGAGCAGTTCGCCGCTGGTGAGCTCGAAGCCGAGGCTATCGATCGCGATCACACCCGCGGCGCTACCGACAGCCCCCGCGAGCGCGGTTGCCCCGATCTCCCAGATCGCCGGGCCAAACCACAGCCCGCCGACGAGCCCGCCCGCACCGAGCATCCGATCGGTCGTCGCCGCACCGAAGATCTTTCTGGCTGCCTTCTTGGGGTACATGAGGAGATACGCGAACACGTCGGTGTACTCCCCGATGATGTACCCGAAGCCGGCGATGACTATCCATCCGAGAATCGCCTCGGTAGACATCGCGGGCATCTACGCACCCTCCGTTTTCCGCACTTCTCGACTGTCGATCGTGGTTGTGTGAGTCATGAGTCGTCGATTGAATCTTCGAGGTCGTCTCCGGCGTCCAGGAGAAGCTTCGCTGCGAGCACGACGCCAGTCGCGACGAGCGCCTGCAGCGCGTACTTCTCCGGGAACGGGAGCTGTTCTGACACCGTCGCCAGCACCGATGAGAGGTAGAACAACTGGTTGGCGTTGCCCCACACCCAGAGCGCGATCCCGTCCACGAACGGTATGTTAAACAGCGCCGCAACCGTCGCGAACAGGCCGCTTACTATCGTTGCCGGATTCTTGAGTAGGTCCATTGTTACGTTCCGAGCACCCCCGCGAGCCCCGGCACCGCGTCCGCGATGACGAGGAGTGTCCGTCGTCCGATCACTGCGATGAGCCACACGACGAAGACCGTCTCAGCGGCGAGGACGACCGGCGCGAGTGGCCCCGCGATCGTCGCTAACTCGACGGCGCTCTGGACGAGGCGATCGATCACACCGAGGAGCCCGGTTCCCTCCACCGCGGAGCCGCCGATCGTCGACCCGACCGCGGTAAGCTCCTCACCGATGAACAGCGGGATATCCGCGATGCCGAGCGTCCCGACGAGCCCCGGTCCCGAGCCCTCGAACACGAACACGATGAGGTCCAATACCTGAACCAGCGCGTCGGTCAGCCCTTGGAGGAGCGGCGACAGCACCGCCCCGAGGATGAACCCCTGCGGCGAGGCCGCGAACCGCTGAAGCGTCTCCGGGAGAGTGTATCCGCCGTCAGATCCTCCCGAAGACGTGGACCCGCCGCCCCCGCCACTAGGTGTTGTATCCACGCTCACCCACCCCCGACGAACCTCGAGGCCGCCGCCTGCAGGCCGACCGAGAGGACGTACACACTCGCGAGGACGATCGCGACGTTGATCGGCAGCGAAAGGATGCCGTAATTCGCCGCGCTGTAGCTGAACGCGTCACCGTACGCCGATGCAACCGTTCCGAGCGTCACGTCGATCAGGCCCGGTTCCGCTCTCGTCGGGTAGCCGCCGGCTCCGAGGGACACTGTCCACCCCTCGATAAAAGCCTCGTACCCGCTGAATATCCGGATATACATGTCTCTCGCAGCGTCAATGACATTTGTTACCCCCACTGCGAGAGTCGCGATGATCGACGTACCGATCGTCTGGCCGACTCGACCCCAATTCACCGGGTTCGCGACGCTCAGAATCGGCACCTCGCCGGATGTGTCGCCGTTGATGAACCTCGTGAGGCCGCCGTCGCCGCTACTCACCGGCGATCACCTCCAAGGGACTCGGCGAGTCGTGTCATGTTTGATTACATATCATCGACGGGCTCCTCGTCGGCGCCAATGTACGGCACGTCGAACGGGAGGCCTGGGAACAGGTTGCCCGTCTCTTCCTCGTCGAGGAACGTCGCGAGGAGGTACAGACTCGCCAGTGCCAGCGCCACCGTCATCGGCAGCGCGAGGATGCCCGCGAGCGTCTCTCCGAAAACGGACCGAATCGCGGACTCGGAAATCGCCGACCCGGCTTTGATCAACGCTGCCGGACCCGTGAGGAGCCCATCGAAGAGCGTCGAGATCGACTCGCCGGCGCCTTCGAACGGCGCCGTCGTGAAGTCCGCGATCGCGTTGATGATGTCGATCGTCGCGACCACCGGCGCGGTCAGCACTCCGACGATCGACGAGGTCAGCACCGTGGTCGCGGACCCGCCTTCCGAGATGTAGTTCGCGATGCCGTTGAGCGTGTCCACACCCCCGCCGTCTCCGAGCGATAGGGTAGGCATATTACGACCCCAGCGCGTTCTTGATCGGGTCGAGGAATCCGAGGACGTACGCCACGCCGAAGACGGCGAACGCGATGATCCCGTTTGTCACGTTGATGAGACCACCGCCGCCGACGCCGGCGAAGACGCCGCCACCCCCGCCCGCCTGGTTGACTGTCGTCCCGATCTCGATGTTGTCCGCGGACTCGCTGTCAGAGTCACTCGCGTCCTCGGTGACGACGACGCGGTACTCGTTGTACTCGGTCGCGTTCACCGCGAACTCCTGGCGAGCCGTGTCGTTCGAGGTCGCTGAGATCGTCCCCGAGTCGACCTCCGTCGACAGCCCGTCAGAAATACCGTAGACGGTGTAGTTGAGCGCGTCTCCCGAGGAGTTTGTAACCTCGAGATAGACGCTCTCGGTATCGCTGTCGACGGTGACCGACTTGTCTGTGAGCTCCGCGCCAGATTGTGCGACTGCCGGCACTGCCATGGACGTGAGGACCGCGAGCGCAAGGAGCGCCGCGAGTCCCGTCTTCTTGATGTTGCTGTTCATGCGCCTCTTCCGCTGCTCTCGCTGGTGGTTCGAGTTGTCATAGTCAGAATGGACGTTTTCGCCGTCCGAGGCGGTTTCTCGTAGTTTCTCGACGTAATCGCAGAACGCGTCGCTGGTGACTATCCCCGTCGGGTCCCAGCTCACGCGTCCCCTCCGTAGTTCGACCAGTCTGTCCACCGCTTCCCGACGTCGTCGGGCTCTTTCTCGGAGCCCCGGTCGTTGTCGTTCATGCCTTCGACAGCCGAACCGATCCGACGGTTCGACACGCGCACGTCGCCGCGATTGCGCCTAAGTCACAGAATTTTGGGAGGTTTCGCGGAGTCTCTAAGAGATTCTGGTGGGTTCTGCCGATTTATGTCTCGTCGAGCGAGACGAGCGATATGGGCATTCAGAACCGGTTCGCCGACTGCCGCACCGCGCAAGAAGGAGATGGTAGCGTCACGGTGACGATCCCGCGACCGCTCGCGGAAGAGTGGGACATCGAACAAGGCGACCAGATTCCGTTCTATGCGGAGGAGGGATCGAATACAGCAGAAATTCGCCGCCCTGGAGAAAATCCAGAATAAGCGTGGTAGTACTAGTTTGTAGAACACGCCACTAGTGCACAGGAAGCCTCTCTACTTTCTCCTTATACAGTATCCTTCATTGTATACATAGAATGCAATGCCAATAGAGATTGCAATCACCACCCCTCCAATAGTATAGTTAATTGATTGCGATCCATCACACCAGATCATAAGCGTGGTGCCTGCTGCAGTTCCGATCCATCCTAGAGTTGCTACTACTGCAAATCCAATCACCAAATCACTACTTGATTTTCCAATAATACTGCTTGATTTTTTAAATCACTATTAGCGAAGTCATACATTGTATCCCCAGCGAGATATCTGTTGAGTTCGATGCTACTGAGCTTTTCTTCAAGTTCTTCCCGCCGTCCCCACGCCTTATTCCGGGCTTGCTTTGTTGCGGAGGACCACCACAGAAGGTTGACAAATCCAGCAGCAGCGACAATTGAAACAACTATAACGGACAATAGCTGCTGATCACCAAACAATCCGAGGACGATCTGTAGGAGAACTGCCAGAGCGACAAGTGATAAATAAAACGAAGTAAATAGCATCTTGTCCCGATATCTTGCCTCCGATCCTGCGATCTTGTATTCCTCAAGTGCTATTCTATCGTTTGGACTTGAGTCCGCTTGATCGTTTTCACTATCGTCTGATGGCTTACCTCCGGGGCTACTCTTCTGCTGCTCGTCGCTTGCTTCTGATGCTGGATCAGAGCCAGTACCTCCTTCCATCCTGTAACATAAATGTAAATAGACACTCAAAACATCTTGCAAATATTCAATACTTTGTAAACAAGATCCCTATCCCAAGGGTAAGGCGACGTGTTTAGTGGGTTTAATGCTATTTTGCAGATTTATTGTGGGTCAGATTTTATTCAAATCCCGCTTCTTCGAACGCATCGTTCACGACCTCGGGCGTCGGCGCGTTCAGATACGGTTCGATCGCCTGGAAGGAATCCCAGCCGCCGACCTGCATGACGACGCGGGGGTTCACCTGTTTATCGACGAGGAGCCGCTGCGCGAACCGGCGCCGGAGATCGTGGCTCGACACGTGGAGAAAGTCCTCGTCGCCGGTCGCATCGGCTGCGCGCTCCGCCGTGCGTTTGACCACCGCACGGATCCCGCTCTCGGAGAGGTCGACGATCGGCTCGTGGCGGCCGACGTCCTCCGACCGGACGTACCGATGGATATCGCCCTCGACCTCTCGCGGGAGGTAAGCGTCGCGAGGCTTCCCGCCGCTCCCGGTCGTGTCCTTCCCCTGCGGGACGCGGAGTCGAAAGTGATCGCCGTCGGGAGTCCGCTTCACGTGTTTCGGCGCGACCTGCGGGATCTCGAAGGCGCGGAGCCCGACGCTCGCCCCGAGCTGTATCACGAGGTCGTCGCGGTGACTCCCGGCGGCGCGACGGAGCTCCTCGATCTCGCCGTCGGTGAGCCAGCACTTGTACTGGTCCGGCTTTCCGGTTGCCTCTAAGCGCATGTGAACTTCCAAAAGAAGATAGCACTTAGTACGGCAGAACCGACGAGGTCCTCGGTCCGATCAGGGCCGATTCGGGGGGTTCGTTGACGACTTGTGTAAGAAGTCGGCAGTCACCGATGCCCGTCGATCCACTCGCACCACGCGTGGAAGTCGTCCGCACCGCACTGATCGGCGATCGACTGTAGCGTTCCGGTCGGGATCTCGTCTTCGGACGCCATCGGAACAGTCACGACGCGGACCTCGTCCGTGTCTGGTGACTCGTACCGCATCTTCAGGTGACTGCCGACGCGACCGACGCGCTCGTAGCCGAAGTCGTGAAGGACAGACGCGATCTCACGTCCGGAGAAGTTCGTCCGGACCATTCACTGCATGAAGTCGGGAAGCTCCTTGTCGCCGGGTTCCGAGTCTTCGAGGCCCCACTCTTCGAGGTCCTCTTCCGTCACGGGCTCGCCGCCGCCTTCGTGAAGCTCGATCGCCTCCGCGAGCATCCGGAGGGCTTCCGCCTTCGTCTCGCCGAACGACGCGACACCGGTCTCGATGTCCTTGGCGGTGATCGAGCCGTCATCCTCGTGAATGAACTCGACCCCTTCCCCGTTGGACGGGTCGCGTGTCGCACTTGCCATATCCCCTCTTCGGGGACCGCTCGAATAAGCGTTCTGTCGGTGTCGAATCATCCGGAACCATCCGGAACCGTTCGGAACACTCGGGGGTCGGCTTATATACTCACACCGAGACCGACCAGAACGTGATACGCGACGGAACGGTGTTCGACGACGACCACCTCCCTTCTTCGATTGTTGGACGGAACCGCCATATGAACGAGGTGACGGACGCTCTCGCACCCATTCAGGACGGCTTTCGCGCCGAGAACTGCTTCCTATTCGGCCCATCCGGTGTCGGGAAGACGACCGTCGCGAAGGCTGCCGTCCGAGAACTCCGGCAGGAAGTCCTCGATGTTCCTCATGCCTACGTAAACTGCTGGCAGGACTACACCCGGAACGCCGTCCTCGAACAGCTCGCCCGGGAGCTGGTCGGCGCGGCGCTCCCGCGATCGTCCTCCACCGACCGACTGATCGACCTGATCACGAGCAACCTCCACGGGCCGGGCGTCGTCATCCTCGACGAGGTGGATCAGCTGCGCGGGACCGAGGTGCTCTACGACCTCCACGAGATTCGCGGGCTCTCGTGGATCGGCATCGCGAACCGCGAAGTCGACCTGCTCGCTGACCTCGACGACCGGATCACCTCGCGGATCAGCGTCGCCTACCGCGTGCGCTTCGACTCGTACGGCGAGGACGCGATCACGGAGATCCTCTCCCGGCGGGCTCGCGAGGGACTCGGCCCCAACGCCGTCAACGAGGATGTGCTCGCGCGGATCGCACGTCTCTCCGAAGGAGACGCGCGACAGGCGATCGCGGCGCTGCGGGTCGGTGCGCGCATGGCCAGTCGCGAGGGACTGTCCGCGATCCCGGCGCGAATCGTCGAGGACGCGGTCGCCGACGCCGAGCGCGAGGTCCGACAGAAGACGATCTCGAAGCTGAACACCCACCAGCGGGCGCTGTACGAGGTCCTCGAAGAGGAGGACGGGCTCATCCAGAAGGAGTTGTACGCGCGGTACCAGGAGGCGCACGACGACCCCGTGACGCTGCGGTACCTCCGGGAGAATCACCTGCCGAAACTGGAGCACTACAACCTCGTCGACGTCGAGTGGGACCGAGGGACGAAGCGGTACCGCCTCATCGGCGTCGACCGTCCGGAACACCATCCGGAACAGGACTAACGCCGATCTGTCTTGCGATTTTCGACCGTCTGGAACCGTTCGGAACCCTCCGGGTCAGGCTAAACCGCAGTCGACGACCAGCCCCCGGTATGGCCTCGAAGCAACCGGTCCACGGCAGTAGCGCACAGACGACGGAGTTCGACGTCGACCTCGTCGGCGAGCGGATTCGCGGTCGCAGCCCGAATCACGCCCGCGCCGTCGTCAGCCTCGACGCGAACTCCACGCTCCGCGTCGAGATCGAGGCGGCGAACGAGTACGACTGGCAGCTCGACGTGCGGATCGTCGCCGGTTCGATCGAGATCGTCCGCACCTTCTGCGAGGGGGACACCGTCCACGACGCCGACGTGCCGCACTGGGTCGAGCGCGTCGCCCGCGTCGTCGGCGAGCGCCTGGAAGGGGATCGGTGATGCCGGACGCCGTCTTCCCCTTCCCCGGCGGGAAGAGTCGCTTCGCGTCGTGGATACTCGATCAGACGCCCGAGCACACCTGCTTCGTGGAAGTGTTCGGGGGCGCGGCCGGCGTCCTCGCGAACAAGGACTCCGACACGAGCGATGTCGAGGTGTACAACGACCGCGACGGCGACCTCGTCCAGTTCTTTGAGGTCCTCCGGGACCGCTGCGAGGAGCTGGTCGAGTGGCTCGACCGGATGCCGTACTCGCGGGAGATCTACGACGAGTGGGCGCACAAGTTCTACCACGGCTACCGCCCCGCCGACCCGATCGAGCGCGCCGGCCAGTTCTTCTACCTCCGGTATACGCAGTGGGGCGGGACGTACGACTCGCGGTCGGGGTTCGGCACCTCGAAGGTCCGGAGTCAGGCTCAGTCGTACGCGAACAAGGTCGATCGCCTCGACGAGTTCGCAGACCGGTTCAGGGACGTGATTCTTGAGAACCTCGACTGGGCTGAGGTCTTCGCGAAGTACGATGCCCCGGACACCGTGTTCTACTGTGACCCGCCGTACGTAGGGTACGAAGACTACTACCTCGTGAACACGATCGACCACGAGGCGCTCGTCGACGGGCTTGCGGAGTTGGAGGGTGACTGGATCTGCTCGTACGAGGACCTGCCGGCGGGCTTCGAGGACGTGTACGTGCTCGATCGCGACGAGAAACGGTTCATCAACAACGGGAAGCAGGGATCGTCGAAGGACGCGAAAGAGCGGCTCATGATGAACTTCGATCCGGAGGGAGTGGATTAGGAATTCAGGGAATAATCGGAGCTCTCGGGAGATTATGTCGAAGGAATCAATCTTCCTCCATCTCACATCCTACTCATGTCAGATGAGAAGCAGGGAGATGAAGAAGACGGACAAGAAGAGGTTCAGGGTGCATCTGGGAACATCCCTGGGTCAGTACGTCCAAATGATAGCAACGAGTCTGAAGAAGAGCAATCAGATTATGAACCCGCTTTTGCCGGTGTAGATAGCCCAGACCACAGCAAGGCTGAAAAGACTGAGGATACCTCCGAGCAGCCACCAGCTGCCACCGCACTCAACGAACTCGCGCAGGACGAAAGCCTGACCGAGGTCCTCACAGTCGCTCTACAAGAATGGCGCGAGATGCAACAGATCGACCGGCAGCGAGAAGAAGCCGAGTACGCATTTCGAAAGAGCATCATCTGGGTCGGCTCACTGGCGTTTATAATCGTCATTCTTGTCGCCGGTGTCCTCAGTTTAACTGGAAATCTCCCCGGTAGTAGCTTTGCGTTTATTCTTGGGACTCTCTTTGGTAGCCTCGCGACACTTCTACAGACTTTCCTGCGGAACCACCAGCCGAATGAATAGCCTCGATGCGAGGCCGCTCTAGAGGTGCGGTTCTAGACGAGTGTCTCCTGAATCAGTTCCCCGAACCGCTCCGGGACAGGAAGATCCTCCATAACCTTAGTCTGAAGCCGGTAGAACCCGTTCGCGGCCATCTGGCAGTTCGCTTCGAGCCATGCTCTTGCCTCCGGACCGTTGAGATACTCAGCCAATTCTTCGAGATCCACGTGATCTTCGGGGATCAGGTAGTAGACAGTGTGTTTTGGAACGACGTCGCCCTCTGTGTCGATCCAGAACTGCGGCGTTTCAGTGATGTCCTGACAGAGGAGCTTCGGCTGGAGAATGTCCTCCATTGGCGGGTTCTCGTGCCACCCGTACCACGGTCGTTTGTCCTTCTTAACGCAGGATCTGTCTTCCAGCCGGTTACGGTGAATCTCGGCCCAGTCGCCGAAGTCGCCTAGCTCGTCTTCCGGCGGGAGAGTTCCGTCCTCCTGATACGGGCAGATGAACACGATGTCGCTGTCGGGGCCGTCGTTGAGTTTGAGCTTCTTGCCCGATGTCGTCGGGTAGGTCCAGTTGTCTCGGAGCTGGGGCGGGACCTCATCCTCTTCCTGGACGAACAGGCGGTCAGCACCGGTCGCGACGCCGCAACTGACGCGCTTGGTAACATCGCCGAGGGTGATTGTGCTGTCTACTGTTGGAGCCTCGCCTTCGCGGACAGTACTCGCCCACGAGGAGCCGTCGCGTGGGAGGTCCACGATCTCCTCGCTGCCGTCCCGGCGCACAATTGTTGTCTCGCCCTCGTAGGAGTCGTTCTCGACGACGGTGATCGTAGGGAAGGTGATGTAGCCGGAGAACGAGTCCTCGTCGACGTGCTCGATGAGCTCGACGTCGTGCTCCACGAGGAGCTCACGCAGCGGGTGACCCGTCGAGACGTACTCGTACTTCTCGGGCGTGATGAACGCGAGGCGACCGCTCTCGGCGAGCAGCGAGAGAGAGCGCTCGAAGAAGAGGAGATAGAGGTCGAACCGGTCGATCGCCGTGTCGAACTCCCGTCTGTAGCGTTCCTTCTCGTCTTCATCGAGGCCCTCTATCGGAACGTACGGCGGGTTGCCGACGACATACTCGAACTCACCGAGATCGAGGCCGGCGTCACCGAGGAAGTCTTCCTGGAGGACATCGATGTCGTGCGCCTCTTGAGCGCTGCTCGCTCGGTCGGGGTCGAGCTCGACGCCGGTTCCCTCCGGAACGGGACAGTCGTTCGCTTCGCAGTATCGTTCCACTGCGCCGACGAAAGGGCCCTCGCCCATGCCGGGATAGAGGATACGGTCGCCCTCGCTCGGCTCCGCGCCGTCGAAGAGTCGTGAGACGATGTGGTCGGCGAGTGCGTCCGGCGTCGGAACATGCCCCTTCATTGAGTCGCCTTTTCGCGCTATCGCTAATAAATGTATATATCACTCGAGGTACTTTTGCTCCGGTCCGGTGTTCTTCTATTACTGAGCGAACATCTTAGATAGAAACCAATTTACAACGCGCATTTGACGGACTGTATCATGAGCAGTATCGAAGACGAGGTGTCGTGGGCGGTCGAGTACTACTGGTCGAAGCTCTCGGACCAGGCAGCGGAGCAGCAGGAGGGCGAAGACGCGGCCCGCGGACGCCGGGCGGAAGTGCTCGGTGGGCGCCAACTGGACGGCTTCGCGACTGTCTGTGAGGAGATTCTGATGGATGCGGGCGTTCCCGAAGAGTCGATCTACTTCGACCACGAGGCGACGCTTCCGGGATACTTCCGCGCGACGAAGCGGTGGGACCTCGCGGTGATCCACGACGGCGAGCTTCTCGCCGCGATCGAGTTCAAGTCGATCACGAGCTCGTTCGGGAACAACCTCAACAATCGGACTGAGGAGGCGCTCGGGAGTCCGACCGACCTGTACACCGCGTACGAGGAGGGCGCGTACGACACCTCGCCCCGACCGTGGCTCGGCTACCTGATGCTGATGGCCGAGAACGACGACTCGACCGGCTCAGTCCGCGTGAGCGAGCCCCACTTCGACGTGCTAGAGGACTTCGACGGCGCGTCCTACGTCGATCGCGGCGAGCAGTTGTGTCTCCGGCTGCTTCGACAGCGACTCTACGACGGGTGTGCGTTCCTGCTCTCGGACGCGGAGCGTGGCGTCGACGGCGAATACTGGGAGCCGCAGGAGGAGCTCGCGTTCCGACGGTTCGCCGGATCGCTAGTGGGGCATATCAAGGGCTACTTGGAGTTTCAGGGAACGTCGCAGGAGCGGTTTTAGAAATAGGCCATCAGAACGGGGTGATGCGTGAAGATACAATTAATATCATCCTCATTTCGCAACAGCATTTCCGATAATGATAGAAATAGAACGTGGAGTCAAGACGCCCAAATCGAAGCTGGTACTGTTACCTTTGATAACTACTCTTACATTTTTAAATCTAGTACTCGTTTATAATTACTGGACAAGCGTAGGTGTCGCAGTAGGACTATGGATAGACATAATCGGTGCTTCCATCCTTGCTATCCCCGATATTCCAAACATCTGGATATACACTTATAGTGGAAGATTAAACTACGCAAAGGAGACGCTGGACAGAACAGGCAGGGGGGGATTCTCTACTCTGTGTCGATCTGAGGACTCGCCAACTGGAAGAGAGACCAATACTGGATTTCTTGAGTTGTTGGAAGTTATTTCACCAGTGGATCAGAGCATACTCGGTAGCCATACTCACTCTGTATATTTTGTTAAAGATGATGTAGATGCTGATGAAATAGCTCGGATTGAGATGGGAAGTTCACAGGATCCCTCGATGTTTGAAAACCTACCAGATACCGAGACTACTGGGTACAAAGGCTGGAAGAGCGGGATAGCGACACCAGCTACCGCCGCGTTCTTTTATCCAAAGAACCTGATTGACAAGAGTGTAAATAGCCAAATTAAGAAGTATAGAGCCAGAATCCGTCGGCTTGGTTTATCGCTGCTTATAATAGGATTTCTTCAGCAGTTTATATCTATGCTATTGACAAATTATCTTTAGCTCATGTACGACGGAGTAGTACAGTAATCACGTCTCCTCAGTGAATATCTCCAGTTCGACCCTGTCGTACCCGTATTTCTCCATCACCTGCTCGATGACCCGAACAACCGTATTGGCGGAGAAGTTGGTTTCGAGGTACAGGTGGGTGTCCGGAATCTGCCGCGGCTTGACGAGTTCCGACTGCTGGCCCTCCGTCACGAAGTAGCTGCGCTTCCGCCCCTTGATCTCGTGATCAGCTCGTGGTCGTCGACGTCGCGGAGTATCTGCGTCACCACCGTGGTGAGGGTGTCCGCCCAAGTGTCGACGTCGTAGCTCTCGCCGAAGAGCTTGAGCACGGAGGGCGTCGTTCCGGTGTAGTCGTCGATCGCGGTGGAGTCGCTCGACGCCGGTTCTTCGGCGAGGTCCTCTCGGGTGGTGTTCTGCAGGAGCTTGTTGATCGTCTCCGCGAACTCCTGGTACGCGCCTTGGAGGAAGACGAACTTCTCGCTCTGCTTGTCGTACGCGTACTTCTCGGCGACCTCGTGGACGCCGCGCTCGGCTGTGGACAGGTTTTTGTCGGGATTCGGTGTCCACATATCGAGCAGTTCGATGTCTCGGTTGCCCCTGCTGTACTGTCTGAGAGTGTTGTCGATGTTCGTGGACTTGCCGATCTTGATGTCCATTATCTTCAGGCCCGAATACTCCAAGTGAGAAATCCTGATTGCATAGACAATTTCGTTCATAGACAGGTCTTGTGTGAGTAATCTCTTGAGGGTTTCCTGAGGCTTGGTGTAGCTTTTATGCGACCTATTACCAGTAGCGGCTTCCACTATTTGTTCCTAGCACTGGATATATTTGCAAGCTCATACTTCGGAAACCTATACACGGGTCCTACCCCAAGAGGACAGATACGATGGTACGCCCCAATATTGGGACGCTTCAAGATGCGGTACGTCATGCTGAGGCCCTAGCTAATAGTGGCGTAAACACGAGCCACGCTCTAGCGCTTGTGAAGACGCGAAATGAGCTTATTCGTCTAGAGAAAGCCGCTGAAGAAGCGCGTAAAGAGGTGATTGAGCCTGCGTTAGACGAGGAGATGGATGTTGGGGACCGGGTGGACAACGTGCAAAGACTGGAGGCCGAAAGGTCAACTGTGACGGACAACGCGGCCGCTTTGGAGATGCTCAAGGACGCCAATGTTGATCCAGCGGAAGTAGTTACTGTCCATCCTGGGCAATTCGCGGAAGCCGTTGAAGAAGGCGGTCTTGACCCATCGAAGGTCCTCGACAGCGAGAAGTATACGTATTATCGTCGGGACCTGTGAGTAGGCTAGCCAAGGATGGCCCTGATCTGCGCGAGCATAGCCAGTATCATCGCTCAAGAATCGTGTTTTTGATTGATTGTCGGTAATACTACTTCTTTTTCAGAGGTGAGTGACTCCATGAACGACTCTCGATCTTGAGAACGCAACCATCAGCAGATCTGGTGATAACAACTAATATTTCCCTAGCGACTCGTTGGGAGGTTCAAAGTCTTCCTCTGCTCGCTGAAAAGCTAACCTTCCCATCTCATTTGGTACTTGGTCTGATATATACTTATTTTTCACCATTTTCTTGATATCTCCAGCATCTTCTGAACCCCACATTATTCTAAAATCTCGCTCTTCAACTGTATCTTCATCATCAGATATGATTCCATGTTCCAGAGCAAATTCAGTCAGCTCCGATGCCCGTTCTTCAACCATTTCTTCAGCACTGTCTCGGTTTTCACCCACGTGTGCAAGATTTTTAAAAGTAGACTTGATACGACCAGATCTAAATTCTTTCGGCTCATCAACTCCGTGATTATCTAGGTATATTTTCAACAGAATTTCACGGAGTACATATACTGGATGAGTGGTTAAACAGAATCGAAAGTCATCATTCTCGGCAATAGTCGGGTCGAGGCCATCTCTCCCTAGTTGGTCGAGGTCAGGTACAGCTACGCTGCCATCGTGGTACTGAATTTCCTTATTAACCTCTTCTAGCTCGTCTTCTGGCAACTCGGACTCAATGAGCTTCCAAATAGCATATTCATCCGGATCTGTCCCAAACCTCAACACATCTACGTCGATGTCAACTAACTCAAATGCTTTTGTGAATGTTAGATATTGGACAGTACGAATCTGTGACTCAGGAGATTCAATATGCTCCTTTAATCTCTCTCTATTATCTTCGTCACTCATGAGAGAATATGTATTATTTATATGGGATCTCCAAGTATCCACATCTTGGGAGCTTTCGTTACAAGAGACGAAGCACAGGTGGACACCTGTCACATGTTTCCGAGCTAGAAGCACCTCAGCACCAGAATCACCGAATTCAAGCAGCGGATTAATGATCGTCGTCTCAAATCCGCTTTCAGAACCTTCCGCACCGTTGTCACCCGAAAAAGAGTTAACAATATCTCGATAGAGCTTATACCGCTTCTTTATTGTGGTCTCAAATGTATTCTCATAGCTGTCTTTTGCTCGATTTTTATCAATTGCAGCCCATTTTTCTTGGTATAACCTCCTAAATTCTTTTTCACCTTCGCTACCTACCTGGTCCAGAAATCCATCAGAGTCGAAGAGTTCGGGATCCTTCATGCGACCTTTTTTGCGGAACAGTCTGTATCAAAGTGGTCCCCTAAGAAATTGAATATCCTGAGTGACTGATCAATATCGGTATTTTCCCGAGGGAAGACTCTTACCTCACTACCCTTTGATTTGAGAGTTGTTCTTTCGTGTGTAGCTTCGTCTATGAGTTCAGCCTCAAAAGATTCAAACTGGAGATCGGCATCGTATTCTGAGACGCTAAACTCCCAAAATGAGTCGTTGAACTGACTGGGTAGAGTTTCCAGATGCTCTTTTTTTATACCGTCCTCCACTTCAACAGCCCAAGGTGTGCTGACATTGAACTTATTTTCTCCGAAGAATGAGCTGTCCGTCTGGTGGTAATTTCCAGTATTTGCGTACTCCATCATTTCCTCAACCCTTGTAATCTGGCCCTTCAAACACTCCCAGAGAGGAAGGATTCCACCACCCATGTGAATAAATGTTCCATTCTCTTTGATTTTAAATTTAAATTTGTTTGTCTTCTCGAATTTCATAATTCGAGGGAGAATTCCGTAATTATACCTCATCTCTCTGTAAGTGTCCAACCCATCGATCCCACGATATTGAATAGAACGTTCAGTGTCTGGTCTTCTTCTTGCACCAACAGATGCATCTCTCGTTCTCTGGGCACTGAAAAATGGGATAATTACATTATTGTATTTATTCACAATCTCTTTACGCATCTCGTCAACTTCTCTTCTTGAGAGCATCAAACGCCCAACTCCGTTAAATTCTCTAAGAAAGCTTATTATTGTTGGCGGAATTTGGTCAGTCTTGTTGGCGTTTGTGAGGAATATCGGAGTATTATCATCTAAGTACACGTACGTGTATACGGGATCGCTATCCACTTCGGTGTAGAGTAGCCGAAGGTCATCTTCGGCTTGAATTACCTCAAATCGATTGTTAAGTTGTTGGGAAAACTCTTCTTTTCCACCACTAAGATTGTTCACAGCACCGATAATATTGAACTCTCCACTAACCTTACCGAGGCGGTAAGACCGATCTATCTGAGACATAAACTCATCTCTATTGGAAAATGAAGAGTCAATGACCTGTAAAAAGTCAGAACTAGTTGAGGCCATTATCTGCCCCCACGATCTCGTAACGAGAGGGGGTGTGGTTCGGTTGATGATTCCCGCATACCATCATAGCATAACTCCTTTCGCATAGATTTTGGGGAGATGTTTATATATCGAAAGAGGAATTTGAGATAATTTCTGACCTTCTTTCTGCAAGATCCGAGATAGAATCATACAGGTCCTCTAGATCAGAATCAGACACATCTTGCCCATCACCAATCTTGGCAATGATGCCCCTGTATCTGAGAACCTCTGAGTAGAATTCGATCGCTTGTTCCAATTCTTCCCCGGATAATAGCCCACCTAAGAGTCCAATTTTCTGGGCGCTTGACTCGTACACTGTTGTCGGGATTGAAGCAGCCGCAGGGACATCGTCTGGGCTAATGTCGTGTGCGGGTGGGTCAATTTGCTCCATGTGGTTGGCGCACTTTTCGATCCCTTCCATTTGCGAAACTTCCTGTATAAGAGCGCGCTTGAGCTTTTTCTTCTCCCAGTATTGTCTTATGGAATATACAACGATGGCTGCAATGATAGAAAGCACCACACCAACAGCAGTCGAATCGGGTAGAATTGGCTCGTTTGGAGAAGCTACTGGTTGAATAGAAGTGTTTGTTGGAGACATAGTTAGAACCAAAATCTTTGAAAGAGATATCATACGCGCTCCTCAAGTTCGTCAGCGTCGATCTCGCCAGCAAGATATTCTCGGCCGAGATTAGAAAGCCGGTAGATACCTCGCTCTTGATCATGGTATTCGATCAGTCCATGTTTACGTAGATCGGACACGTGTTCCCGTACCGTTTGGTGTCCCCAATCGGTGTTTACAGCGATCAATGCTGGAGTAAGCACGAGCTCATCTCCGTCCCCGTTCTCCAGTCTCTCAAGAATATCCCGATCGACGGGTGTCATCCATGAGGCGAGAGGGGGACGCATTATCCTACTAGACTGGTAGGATCGGCGGTACGCTTTATTATTTCCATGCGAACCTCTTTCAAAACTATTCTGTTTGTCTAACAAACTGTATAGTAGGTAAGATTTATGTTACTCACATACAGAACAGTTTGTAACGGAAGCACTCTCGCGGACCCGTCGCTCCTCGATGGGTCCACTCTGAAAGGAATGCGGACCCCGCTGCTTGGGACAGCGGGTCCGCGTGGGCTTCCGTGAGCAAGCACGAAAGCCATGTACGCAATCGCCACCGGGGAGCAAGAATCCCCCGGACCGACGACAGACGGATCGACTCTGACTGACGAGTACCCGGCAGCGCTCGCGACGCTGATCCGCGCCGATCGAGCGAGCCACGACGTGGCACAGACGACCCTCCGCGAGTTCCGCGGCGAGGTCGATCTCTACCCAGACGGCCGATGATCGACGCGACGATCTCTCCATCCGGAACACCGTCCCGAACAGCCGAAACCCGGACACTGCGCCGCGGGCTGGACGCTCCGGAACCGTTCGGAACCCGCCGGGACACACTAAACCGGGCGTCGGGCCGACCCCGACGCATGCCGACTCGCACCGGCGCCACCAGCACCGCGCGACGACCGACCGATGACGACTGACGACACCACCATGAGTGACGCATACACCCAGCCGACGGACGAGCCGCAAAGTGACGAGACCACCTGGTACGACCTCCGCGGGTTCCAGCGCGACCTCCTCCTGGTCGCCGCCGAGGTCAACGGCGAGGAACTGCCGAAGGGCCTCACCCTGATGGACCGCCTCGAAGACCGGTACTCCGACCCGATCAACCACGGCCGCCTCTACACCAACCTGAGCGACCTCGAAGACGAGGGCCTGATCGAATCGGAGGAGATCGACGGGCGCACCAACGCCTACTGCGTCACCGATCGCGGCCGCGAGCTACTGTCACGAAGTCGTGACAGTCTCGATGCCGCACTCGAAGGGGAGGGGGTGGACCCGTGAGCCCGACCGTCGAGGTCGAAGTACGCCGTAATCGCCACGGCTCGGTGCTAGCGTACGCGGACAGGGACCGCGCGGCTCGACTCCTCGACGACCACCGCGCCGTGCTCCAAGCGCTCTACGACCTCGTCGACCGCCGTCACGGGTCGGACGGCGAGACCGTCGCCCGCCTCGGCGTTCGCGAGGACTCCCGGGTCGTCGACGAACTCGACCTCCGGGACCGGTTCCGGCGCGACCTCGAGGCCGACCGCGCGATCTCGCTCGTCGAGGACCTCCGGTACCACGCCGGCGAGCGCGAGCTCGTGACCGACGGCGGCGTCGATCGAGACCCGAGTAGCGAGTGTGATGATCGAGGCGGCTGCAGTGACGAAAAAGGGGACATCCACGCGAATGCGCCTCTGACACGGTGCGCTGAATGCACCAGATCAACCGAAGGGGTAGATGCGGAAATACTCACTGCGGAATCGCGTCGCCTTCGCACTGACGGCGGCCGTGATCGGTCCGAGAACGACCTCGCCCGCGTCGCGGACGCTCTCGAACTCCAGAACGCGCTCCTCTTACAGTTGGTTCAGGAGCGAGAGCATGAACGTGATCACGAGCATCCGGACCCGGACCGCACGGGTCGGTCGGATCGTGCGACGGCGACCGCCGTCGTCGACGCTTACGGCGACCTCTACGGCGGGTCGGTCGCCGAGTGGGAGTTTGATCCGGTGAGTGACCGAACCGAGAATATGGGGGACTCGCAGTGAGCGACGACCTCGATCCCATCACGCCGAGCGCCGCGCTCGACTACTACCTCGACGCGCGCCGCGGCGAGCTCGCCGACGCGACGCTCCGCGATCACGAGTACCGCATCGGGACATTCGTCGACTGGCTCGAAGATCGGAAGGAGGTCGCCAACATGAACGATGTCGACGTCCGGATGGTCCACGAGTGGCGCGTCTGGAAGCGCGAGGACAACGGCGACCACGACCCCTGCAACATGATGACGATGCAGGGACAGGTCTCGACGGTCAAGCAGTTCCTCTACCGCGTCGCCGATATCAAGGGGGTTCCCGAGACGCTCCCGGACCGCATCCGCGTCCCGTCGCCCTCGAAGGACCAGCAGTCGAACGACACGATCCTCTCGTCGGAGCGCACGAGGGCGATCCTCGACTACCTCTCCACCTACGAGTACGCGTCCCGCCGGCACGTCACGCTCCTGCTCATGTGGCGCGTCCCGGCCCGGCGCGGGGGCGTCCGCGCCCTCGACCTCGAAGACTGGGACGCCGGCGATCGCGCGCTCCAGTTCCGACACCGCCCGCCGCTGACGCCGCTGAAGAACGGCTCGACGAGCGAGCGCGACGTGATTCTGAAGGAGGCGGTCGCGGAGGTCGTCGACGACTACGTCTCCGGACCCCGCATCGACGTGGTCGACGACCAGGGCCGCAAGCCGCTCATCACGACGAACCGCGGCCGACCCGGCGTCTCGACGCTCCAGCGGTGGATCTACTGCGTGACGCGGCCGTGCGTCATCGGCGAGGAGTGCCCCCACGACCGCGACCCCGACGATTGTGAGGCGATCCCGTCCGAACAGGCGAGCAAGTGCCCGTCGTCGCGCGCCCCACATCACGTGCGGACCGGCTCGGTCACCGCGCACCGGACGGCCGGAACTCCTCGGCCCGTGATCAGCGATCGCGGCGACGCGTCCGAGGACGTTCTCGAAAAGCACTACGACAAGGCGGGGAACCGCGAGCGAGCGCACCGCCGGCAGGAACACATTCCGGAGGACATCTAACATGTACACGAGCGAAACTTCGACGAAATCGCCCGACCGAAGAGCCAAGACCGTGTTGG
>Ga0207718_100695_pt1 | contig 25306 bp, 25 predicted proteins | sample A23M2SouthBayCA_FD_187749 | JGI IMG/M metagenome (GOLD analysis project Ga0207718, IMG submission 187749) | Aerobic enrichment media microbial communities from Eden Landing Ponds, California, USA - A23 M2 (SPAdes) | ecosystem: Environmental > Aquatic > Marine > Unclassified | place: Emeryville... | reverse complement strand
GTCCTTCCAGGGAGGCTCGATGACAGGATGTCATCGCGCCAGCGCCCATGGATGGGTTCACAGCGGTCCCTGGAAGGACCACCCCACTCCGGCACCCCACAAAACCAATGCCCTGCAGCAGAATCGCGGCTCACACACCCCGCCGATCAGAAACCTTAATCCACACGCCCCTGTTCAACCCCACCACCGTCTACTAATCTCAATGGAAAGCACCCCGGCCGCGAACGGGTCACAGAAACGTCAATCAGACTCGCAACCCGCGCCGGCTTACCCATAATTGAAGACAGAATCCAACGGAACAGAGGCATGATGAACTGACACCATCAGGGGCGAGTGCGGCCAGCGCAGGCACCACCCCTTACCCAGGTCACAGCAAGGGGGCCAAGCATGAGCATACTGCAGCGCTATCAGGACCGTTACGAGGCAACCAAGGAAGAGGAAATGAGCCTCGAGGAATACCTCAGCATCTGCAAAGAGGATCCCTCCGCCTACGCCACCGCCGCCGAGCGCATGCTGCTCGCCATCGGCGAGCCGGAACTTGTCGACACCTCCCGCGACCCGCGCCTCTCCCGGATCTTCCAGAACAAGGTTATCAAGCGCTACCCGGAATTCTCCGAGTTCTACGGCATGGAAGAAGCCGTGGAGAACATCGTTTCGTACTTCCGCCACGCCGCCCAGGGCCTGGAGGAGAAGAAGCAGATCCTGTACCTGCTCGGCCCTGTCGGCGGCGGCAAGTCCTCGCTGGCCGAGAAGCTCAAGCACCTGATGCAGAAAGTGCCCTTCTACGCCATCAAGGGCTCGCCCGTGAACGAATCCCCCCTCGGGCTGTTCGACCCGGAAGAGGACGGCCCTATCCTCGAGGAGGAGTACGGGATTCCCCAGCGCTACCTCAAGCCCATCATGTCGCCCTGGGCGGTCAAGCGCCTGCACGAATACGGCGGCGACATCAGCCAGTTCCGGGTGGTCAAGAAATACCCCTCCATCCTGGACCAGGTGGCCGTGGCCAAGACCGAGCCCGGCGACGACAACAACCAGGACATCTCGGCGCTGGTCGGCAAGGTCAACATCCGCATGCTGGAGGACTTCAGCCAGGACGACCCGGACGCCTACAGCTTCAGCGGCGGCCTGAACCGCGCCAACCAGGGCATCATGGAATTCGTGGAGATGTTCAAGGCGCCCATCAAGGTGCTGCACCCGCTGCTGACCGCCACCCAGGAAGGCAACTACAACACCACCGAGGGCATGTCCTCGATCCCGTTCGACGGCATCATCCTCGCGCACTCCAACGAGTCTGAGTGGCAGACCTTCCGCAACAACAAGAACAACGAGGCCTTCCTCGACCGGGTGAACATCGTCAAGGTTCCCTACTGCCTGCGAGTCACCGAGGAGCAGCACATCTACGAGAAGCTGCTGCGTGAAAGTTCCCTGGCCGGTGCCCCATGCGCGCCGGACACCCTGAGCATGCTGGCCCAGTTCACGGTGCTGTCACGGCTGGTGGAACCGGAGAACTCCAGCATCTACTCCAAGATGAAGGTCTACGACGGCCAGAACATCAAGGACACCGATCCCAAGGCCAAGTCCATCCAGGAGTACCGGGATGCCGCCGGCGTGAACGAGGGTATGGACGGCCTGTCCACTCGTTTCGCGTTCAAGATTCTTTCAAAGGTGTTCAACTTCGACACCACCGAGGTGGCCGCCAACCCGGTGCACCTGCTGTACGTGCTGGAGAAGCAGATCGAGCAGGAACAGTTCCCGCCGGAGACCCACGAGCGCTATCTCCGGTTCATCAAGGAATTCCTGGCACCGGAATACGTGGAGTTCATCGGCAAGGAAATCCAGACCGCCTACCTCGAGTCCTACTCCGAGTACGGCCAGAACCTGTTCGACCGCTACGTCACCTACGCCGACTTCTGGATCCAGGACCAGGACTACCGGGATCCGGAAACCGGCGAGATGTTCGACCGCGCGGCCATCAATGAGGAACTGGAAAAGATCGAGAAGCCGGCCGGCATCAGCAACCCCAAGGACTTCCGCAACGAGGTGGTCAACTTCGTGCTGCGGGCACGGGCCAGCAACAACGGCCAGAACCCGTCCTGGCTCAGTTACGAGAAGCTGCGCAGCGTGATCGAACAGAAGATGTTCTCGAACACCGAGGAGCTGCTGCCGGTGATCTCGTTCAATCCCAAGGCCTCCGAGGAGGATCAGCGCAAGCACCAGCAGTTCGTGGACCGGATGATCGAACGGGGCTACACCGAGAAGCAGGTCAAGCTGCTGGCGGAGTGGTACCTGCGCGTCCGGAAATCCCAGTAGGGTAAGCAGGTGTCTGCATGGGCATGAGTCACGTTGTTGACCGCCGCCTCAACGGCAAGAACAAGAGCGCGGTGAACCGGAACCGGTTCCTGCGCCGCTACCGCAAGCACATCAAGCAGGCGGTATCGGAAGCCGTTCACAACCGCTCCATCACGGACATGGAGCAGGGCGAGCAGGTCAGTATCCCGAGCGAGGACATCCACGAGCCGGTGTTCCACCACGGCGCCGGCGGCAACCGCGAGATGGTTCATCCGGGCAACAAGGAGTTCGTCACCGGCGACCGCCTGCCCAAGCCCGACGGCGGCTCCGGTGGCGGCAGCGGCGAGGGCCAGGCCAGCGACCAGGGCGAGGGCATGGATGAGTTCGTCTTCCAGATCACACAGGAGGAGTTCCTGGACTTCCTGTTCGACGACCTGGAACTGCCTTTCCTGGTGCGCAAGAAGCTCAAGAGCGCGGACTCGTACCAGTATGTGCACGCCGGCTTCACCACTGACGGTACCCCGGCCAAACTCAACGTCGTGCGCTCACTGCGCAAGGCCTACGCCCGGCGCATCAGCCTGGCCGGCAAGCGCAAGCGCCGGATCAGGGAGCTGGAGCAGCAGATCGCAGCTCTGGAAGCCCAGCCGGACTCGGATGACCCGGCCTTCTCCAGGGAACGCCAGATCGAAGGCCTGCAGGAGGAGCTGGACGAACTGCGCCGGCAGGTGAAGCGCATCCCCTGGATCGACGAGATCGACCTGCGCTACCGCCAGCACCGCAGGGAGCCCAAGCCCTCCACCAGCGCGGTCATGTTCTGCCTGATGGACGTCTCCGGCTCCATGACCCAAGTACACAAGGACATCGCCAAGCGTTTCTTCATCCTGCTGTACCTGTTCCTGCAGAAAAACTATAAGCGCATCGAGGTGGTGTTCATACGCCACCACACCGCCGCCAAGGAAGTGGATGAGGAGGAGTTCTTCTACTCCCGCGAGACCGGCGGCACCATCGTGTCGAGCGCGCTCAAGCTGATGCACCGGATCATTAAGGAACGCTACCCCAGTGACGACTGGAACATCTACGCGGCCCAGGCCTCGGACGGCGACAACTGGAACGACGACTCGCCCATCTGCCGCAGACTGCTCGAGGAGAAGATCCTGCCGATGGTGCAGTACTACTCGTACGTGGAGATCACCCCCCACGAGCACCAGGCCCTTTGGGAGGAGTACGAAACGGTACAGGCGAACTTCCCGGACCGCTTCGCCATGCAGCAGCTGTCGGACGCCAGCGAGATCTACCCGGTTTTCCGCAAGCTATTCGAGCCCAAAACCGCCTGATCACGAACCGTAGGAGCGGCCATGGCCGCGATCACGGGAATAAAGGCACGGAAATCGCGGCTATAGCCGCTCCTACAGACAACACAAACCCGTAAGAGCGGCCACGGCCGCGACCACGTGAACAGAAACACGGGCTATGAGGTGGCTATGACCAAACCAATATCCAGCGGCTCCGACTGGTCCTTCGAGCTGATCGAGGAATACGACCGCGAGATCGCCCGCATTGCCGCCGACTTCGGCCTGGATACCTACCCCAACCAGATTGAGGTGATCAGCGCTGAACAGATGATGGACGCCTACAGCTCCGTGGGCATGCCCGTGGGCTATCACCACTGGTCCTTCGGCAAGCAGTTCATGGCCACCCAGAAGGGCTACCGGCGCGGCCAGATGGGGCTGGCCTACGAGATCGTGATCAACTCCAACCCCTGCATCGCCTACCTCATGGAGGAAAACACCATGATGATGCAGGCGCTGGTGATCGCCCACGCCAGCTATGGCCACAACTCGTTCTTCAAGAACAACTACCTGTTCCGAAGCTGGACGGACGCCAGCTCCATCATCGACTACCTGATGTTCGCCCGGAACTACGTGGCCGAATGCGAGGAGCGCTACGGTGTGGAGGAAGTGGAGGCCATCCTCGACTCCTGCCACGCGCTGATGAACCAGGGTGTGGACCGCTACAAGCGCCCCGCCCCCATCTCCGCCGAAGAAGAGCGCCGCCGCCAGAAGGAACGCGAGGAATACCGCCAGGAGCAGGTCAACGACCTCTGGCGCACCATCCCCGATATGGGGGGCGACGACGACCCCGAGTCCCAGAAGCGACGCTTTCCGGCCGAACCCCAGGAGAACCTGCTCTACTTCATCGAGAAAAACGCACCACTGCTCGAAACCTGGCAGCGTGAGCTGGTGCGCATCGTGCGCAAGATCGCCCAGTACTTCTACCCGCAGCGCCAGACCCAGGTGATGAACGAGGGCTGGGCCAGCTTCTGGCACTACACCATAGTGCACCGGATGTACGACGAGGGCCTGGTGGACGACGGCTTCATGCTGGAATTTCTGCAGAACCACACCGCCGTGATCTACCAGCCGCCGTTCGACAGCCCCTACTACTCCGGGCTCAACCCCTACACGCTCGGATTCAACATCTACATGGACCTAAAACGCATGTGCGAGAACCCGACCGAGGAGGATCAGGCGTGGTTCCCGGACATCGCCGGCAGTGACTGGCAGCAGACCCTGGATTTCGCCATGCGCAACTTCAAGGACGAGAGCTTCATCCTCCAGTACCTCTCGCCCAGGGTGATCCGGGATCTCAAACTGTTCGCCATTGCTGACGAGGAAGGCGACGATGCCTACGAGATCAAGGCCATTCATGACGACCGCGGTTACCGGCGCGTGCGCGAGAAGCTCGCGCGCCAGTACAACCTCAGCTATAAGGACCCGAACATCCAGGTCTGGAACGTGAACACCCGCGGCGACCGCTCCCTGCTGCTGCGCCACACCCGGGTGGACGGCATCCCCATGGCGGACGATGATACCCAGGAGGTGCTCAAACACGTGCACCGGCTCTGGGGCTTCGATGTGGTTCTGGAGAGTGTGGACAACGGCGAGGTCAAGGAACGCTATCGCATGCCGCCCGAGGGCGGCAGCCACAACAACGCCGCCTGATCAGGATCGCAGCTGTAGCTGCTCCTACAAACAACAACCCGTAGGAGCGGCCACGGCCGCGACCCACAATCGCAGCTGTAGCTGCCCCTACAGACAACAACCGCAGGAGCGGCCACGGCCGCGACCCAATCGCCGCTGTAGCTGCTCCTGCAGACAACAACCGTAGGAGCGGCCATGGCCGCGACCCTTTACACCATCAGAAACGCAGCGACAGACCGCCGATCACCCCGAAATTGCCATCGTAATAGTCCGCTTCCGCCAGCACGCTCACATTGGGCTGCCAGCGGTAGCGGGCAGTTCCGGTGAATCCGAGGTAGTCCAGATCGCCGGTTATGTAGCGCGCCGAGGCGCCGATCTCCAGGTCCCGGTGCAGCTGGCGCCGTATACCGCCGCGCAGGCCCGGCGCGGTGTCATCGCTGGATACACTGGCACATGAACGCACAAAGTTGCCGCCGGGGCGCATAACACTCCGACAACGCTCCACTTCAATATCCTGATACTCCAGCGTCAGGCCGCCCCAGACATCCGTCCGGTGATCCACCGAATAGCGATACCCTCCGCCTCCATGCAGGGCCGTGACATCAATATCCCCCGTCAGCGCCTTGAGCCCGCCAAACATGAACCACTGCGTGTTCAGCGCCTGGCTGCCCCGCACCTGGGCCCCCAGCAGTGGCTCGCTCTCGAAGTTCGGATACAGTGCCAGACCGGCTTCCGCGTAGGAAAAGGATGGGCCCTGGGCCCAGACAGGCATCGCCAGAACGGCCAGCAACGCCACAAAAAACCTGGATGACATAGTCTTCACTCTCCCTTACTGCCACGGAATACGCAGCGTTGAGGATAACGCTCTGTCATGGCGGGAACAGGCTACTACCCCACAAATGTGTTTCCTGTCACAGGTTTAATTGAACCAGTCGCAGCCCCGCGTTTACATTGCTTTTGCAATACAGACCTGACAATCATGCAGCTCAACACCAAGGAGAGCACCATGAACAAGATGTTCCGTGTTACCACTCTGGCGCTGACAACCGCCGCTGTTTCCACCGGTGCACTCGCCCAGAACCAGAGCTACAACGAACCCACGCGTGGCTTCATGCTCGAGCGCGGCACCACGGCCCCCAACAAAAAGGCCAGTGTTGATCTGCGCACCGGGGGTGATCAGGACTTCAGTGCCGGTGTACGGCTGGGACTGCCCGGCTCCGAGCTGGTTCTCAACCACAGCCGCATCAACCCACGCACCAGTCAGAATGAAGCGCTGTTCAAGGTGGGACTGCGCCCCCTGCAGGCCGGCGATGACGTGGTGATTGACTGGGCGGCCTACGGTGCGGTTGCCCACTACGATTCAGACGATGCCCAACAACAGCAGGGTTATACCGAGGAAAGCACGACCAACCTGGGTGCCGGCGCCGCCTTCACGGCCGACATCGACCGGTTCATCCTCAACTTCAACCCGGAACTGGTGTTCGACGACGGTGCCCGGAATGACGCCAGTGATGCCTACCTGAACCTGGGCATGGGCGCCCACTACGCCCTGCCGGAGACTGATTTCGGGCGCTTTGAGCCCGGCCTTGAGGTCAACGTGACGACCCGGGAAGACCGCTTCGGCGACAGCGTGGACCCCTCGCTGATGCTGGGCACCCGTTGGTTGTACAACGAAAATGTGACCCTGGATGTGTCGATGATCCAGGCCACCCCGCACAACGGTCTGGCGGATGCCTCTACCGAGGTCAGCATCCCTGGCTATATCCGGCTGAACGTCGCCTTCTGAGGTGCACCAGGGCAGCACGACACACCGCGGGCGGCTTCGGCCGCCCGTTTTTCATCCATCCAGCGCCGCGCGTGCCGCCTCGCTGTTATAGAACCCTTCCAGTCGACGCCGGACAATCCCCTCCAGCAGGCCACTGGCCTTCAGTGCTTCCAGAGCCCGGGGCAGGACCGCGTCCAGTTCCGTCATGATGGTTGACTGGTCAATGTTGAACTCGTTCAGCAGATCACCCAGGGTGCGGTCGCCATAACGCTCGAACAGCTGGTTCACCACCGTTTCGTAGGCGTTGCGGTAGTAATCGCTCTTGCGGAAGGCCAGCCAGTAGTCGTAGCCCATCACCACAAACTCGCTCCACTCAACCTCACCAAGGCCCTGCTCCAGCTCGGAGAGGGGACGGTCGCTGAACGTATCCCAGGCATCCATCACGCTGGCCTTGATCTCCTCATCCGTAAGCTGCTCCACCAGGAAGTCCGCGCTGTGGCGTGCGAGCTTCTCAACGTTGCGCGAGATGTAGCCCTTGATGCTTTTCTCCCAGACATCGTCCAGCCCGGAGACGGCCCTGTTGAGCACCTTCGAGCTGAACTTAAGCGCCGAGCTCACCCCCGGCACCCGCCGGCTCAGAAGGTTCTCCTCGTACACGTAGCGCACGATGGCCTCGTACATCAGGTTGGCCACCAGCTCCTTGTACACCGGCTGCTCCAGCATCCGGTCAATCAGCTTCTGGCGCTGTTCCCTGAGAAGCAGCACCTGGTCCACGAAGGCCTCCAGCCGCTGGCGGTCCATCAGATCACCCGGTGTGGCATCCCGGTGGAACTGCGAGCCAACCACATCCTGGGTAAAGGTGGCCGCCATCTCGGGGATAATCGGCGGCATCTCCCGCTCCACGGTATGGCGGTAAATGATGGCATTGACCGTGTCCGCACTGATCACCTCGTTCAGCCGGATGCTGTTGGCTGCCTCAAGGGCATAGCCCAGTTCCCTTTCCAGGTCCTCGCGCAGCGCGTCATGATCCATCCGTGCCATTTCGTGCTGCACGTGCGCCTCGAGAAGCCGATCAAGGATCGGGCCGGCATCGTTCTCTGTCATAATCAACCTCTCTTCAGATCCCTTCAGAGCAGCTGCGGTCCAGTCGCGGCCATGGCCGCTCCTACGGGACCCCGTGTAGGAGCAGCTACAGCTGCGATTCAGTACTGGCTACTCCAACGCGACACGGAAACAGCAAACCACAGAACACCTTGCATTGCATTTGCCTTTGCGACCGGGGCTGTCGGCGAGCCCCCCACGTTGACAGGGTGCATCGCAGCGGCTATATCTCTGCTCAGATGAATCAAACCCTTACCGCGCATTCCAGCAAAAGAGGCAACCAATGAATCGACTTCTTCCCGCCGTCGCACTGCTCGCCACCGCCGTTCCCTTCCAGGCGAACGCCAGCGGGGACTATGAGTATCCCTACTCCGGCATTGGCGGCGGCATGGCATCGCTGGCGGACGCCTGTGATGATCTGAGCTCCAGCTGTGACGATGAAACCAGCTTCTTTCGTGTCTACAGCGGCGCAAGACTGCTTTCAAACTTTGGAGTCGAAGTAGGCTATACCCAGAGTGGGAACGTTGATCTGATTGATGCCAACGGGACAGAGCTCAGCCTGCGGGGTCTCGATGTGACCGGTCTTGTACATTTGCCGCTAGGGGATCGGATCGACTTTTTCGCCAAAATTGGCGGCTTTGTGTGGGACTCAGAACTTGAAGGCCCCACACCAGCAGAGGAAAACGGCATCAGCCCGAAGACGGGGATCGGCGCCCAGATCGGTTTGACTGAAAACCTCTATATCCGGGCGGATTACGACTACATTCCGAACGTAGACTACAGTGATGGTGCCATGGGGGGCACCCTGCCCGAAGATGATCTGAGCCTGATCAGCGGCTCCATCCAGTATCACTTCTGAGCCCCGCATCTCGGTTTCTCCCCATGGCCCGGAACCCGCTCCGGGCCTAGCGTGTCCTGTGCAAGAATGAGCCTGCCCTGAAAATTGCCTGCGTGGCAGGTTTCTACAGTCTTCCGGGAGATGTTTCATGATTGTGGAGCGCAGCAGCCTCCAGAGCGGTGGCCTGTTCGCACTGTTATGGCTTGCCGGCCTGTACATGCGGCTGCCCATACTGGTCGCCCCCGCGCTGGCACCGGCCATTGGCGACGAGCTGGGGCTGAGTCAGACCCATATCGGGGCACTGACCACCCTGCCCGTTCTGATGCTCGCCCTTGGGGCGCTTGTGGGGTCGCTTCTGATCATGCGGCTGGGTCCACGCAACGCCCTGGCGGCCGCCCTGGCCGTGGTCGGCATCATGTCCGCAACCCGAGGGCTGGCCCAAGGGCCGACCCTGCTTCTGGGCGCCAGTGCCCTGATGGGCCTGGCGATTGCCGTCATGCAGCCGGCGCTGCCGGCACTGCTGCCACGCTGGCTCACCCCCTCACGCATCGCGCTGGGATCAGCCTGCTACATGAACGGCATGCTGATGGGCGAATTCATCGGCGCCGGCCTGACTCTGCCGGTCATCATGCCGCTGACTGGAAACAGCTGGCGACTGACACTGCTTGTGTGGTCGCTGCCGGCCCTGCTGATCGCGCTCCTTCTGATGCTGCCCAAAACCGCCCCCAGCGATGGCAGCGACAGCAGCCAGTGGCTGCCGCGCCTGCGTGATCCGCTGATGTGGAAGCTCGGTCTTCTGTTGGCCGGCACGGCTTCGCTGTTCTTCGGCACCAACGCCTACATGGCCAGCATACTCGAACAGCGGGGCGAACTGGCACGGCTGGATACCACCCTGTTCAGCTTCAACTTCGCACAGGTTGCCTCCTCGGCACTGATGCTGTGGATGGCCCGCCACTGGGTCGGCCGTCGGGGCCCGATCCTGTGGAGCGCCGGGCTGAGCGTGGCCGCCATTCTGGGTTTCATTCTGGTCGAAGGCTGGGTAGGCGTTGCCTTTGCGGTGGGGATGAGTTTCTTCGCCGGTATCCTTCTGATTCTCGTCGTATCGCTACCCCCTTACCTGGTCTCCAGTGCCGAAGCAGGCCGGCTGTCCGCCGGCAATTTCACCATCGGCTATACCGTGGCTTTCCTGGTGCCGCTTATCGGCGGTCTCCTGGCCGACACCACCGGCAACGCTCTGGCCGCCATTGGCTTCATCAGCCTGTGCGCAGCGCTAACGGTGCCACTGGCACTGCGTCTGAAGCTGCCCAACTGAAAACCGCCGGTTGACTAAAGAATCTGGCGAGCCAGACATGCTATTCAATCGTCGCCGACCACCCAGCGGCTCAGGCGTGCACGAAGCTCCTGCAAACGGGCTTCGGAAATACTGCCAAGCTGACCAAGAAGAAGAGAGCCATCCAGAACGGCAAGACGGGAAAGCCTGAAAACGCTCGCAACCTTCAAGCCAGATGAGGGAAACTCCTGATCATCGCTCGCCAACACCCAATCCAGCTCTGGCTGAGCCCGACGTAACTGCGAGGAAATCATGCAAACGAGCCAGTCATCATGGGTGTTATCCACTGACCGTAACAGGAGCACAGGCCGCTTCTTGCTCTGGGCCAGATCTGTATAACGAAATGGCATGAGAGCAATTTGGCCAGCCCGTTTCATTGCCAGCGCTCCTCCAGGTCGTCTTCGGAGTAGAGCTCCGGCTCCTCTTCCATCCCACGCATGGCCTGATCAACACTCATGGACGTAAACTGACCCTCGCCCCAATCAGAATGGGTCGCGGAACGGCTGCCATAACGCTGTTCCAGGAACGTTACGAAGTCCAGAACCTCCTGTTGGTAGGCATCCGGAAGCCGGCTGACTTTGGTGATGAGCTCATCAATCTGCATCCCCTCTTACCTCCCAAAGACCGCGCTTAATCATCTCCAATTATAACACGATCTTGCGGACCCCGGATTTGCCACTAAAAGTGCTGGGTTACGCCAAGCGAGCCCCATTCGGCACCGGCTTGTCCGGTACTGCCAGCACGACCGCGCCGTCCTCACGATGCAGGCCGGTGACGAGGCACTCCGAGCGGATGGGGCCGATCTGCTTGGCGGGGAAGTTCACCACCGCCAGAACCTGGCGCCCCTCCAGTTCCTCACGGGCGTAAAGATCCGTGATCTGGGCGCTGGATTTGAGAACCCCGAGCCCGGCCCCGAAATCCACGCGCAATTTGTAGGCCGGGCGCCGGGCCTGCGGAAAGTCCTCGACCTCAACAATGGTGCCGGCCCGGATCTGAACCCGCTCGAAATCCCCCCACTCAATGGTCTCCATTACAGCTCTCTCCAGAGTCAATCCAAGAGCCACGGATTATACCCGGAGCCGACCCCTATCAGCACGATTAACTCCGCCCATGCCGCTTCCGGTATAATGGGTACCACTCAGGCGGAATACCTGACATATTTACTCAGGTATTGTACAATCAATCTCCAGAACAAGGCTGGACGTAGAAGCCAGTGATAGCGTAACTCGCGGGAATCCGCTTCAGGAGACGCTTTTCAAAGGGGTTGGATGAATTCCGGCAAGACACTGCACTGCACAGTCTTCCCCGAATTTATCCGTTCATGAAAGGCCGGTGCCACGCGCGCACAGGCCCAGAACCAGTGGAGTTGCAGCCATGGCCGAATCCAATAAGCCCGAAGACTTCGTCAAGCACGAATACGAAGCCGGCTTTGTCACCGACATCGAATCGGACACCTTCGAACCCGGCCTGAACGAGGACGTCATCAAGCGCCTGTCCCAGATCAAGGGCGAGCCTGAATGGATGCTCGAATGGCGCCTGGAAGCCTATCGCCAGTTCCAGGAAATGACCGAGCCGAACTGGCAGAAGGTCAACTTCGAGCCCGTGGACCTGCAGTCCATCTCCTACTATTCCGCGCCCAAGAAGGACAGCGACAAGCCCCAGAGCCTGGACGAGGTCGACCCGGAGCTGCTGCGCACCTATGAAAAGCTCGGCATCCCGCTGCACGAACAGAAAGCGCTGGCGGGCGTGGCCGGCGCCGGCACACCGGCGGAGTCCGAGGCTGAAAGCACCGGCGGTGGCGGCGCCTACAGCAACGTCGCCGTGGACGCGGTTTTCGACTCCGTCTCCGTGGTCACCACCTTCAAGGAAAAGCTGGCCGAAGCCGGCGTCATCTTCTGCTCCATCTCGGAAGCCCTGCAGGAGCATCCGGAGCTGGTGAAGAAGTATCTGGGCTCCGTCGTGCCCCGTGGCGATAACTACTTCGCCTCACTCAACTCGGCAGTGTTCAGTGACGGCTCCTTCGTGTACGTGCCCAAGGGCGTCAAATGCCCCATGGAGCTGTCCACCTACTTCCGCATCAACGCCGAGAACACCGGCCAGTTTGAGCGCACGCTGATCATCGCCGACGAAGGCGCCTCCGTCAGCTACCTCGAAGGCTGCACCGCGCCCCAGCGCGATGAGAACCAGCTACACGCCGCCGTGGTCGAACTGGTAGCGCTGGACGACGCCGAGATCAAGTACTCCACGGTGCAGAACTGGTACCCCGGCGACGAGAACGGCAACGGCGGCATCTTCAACTTCGTCACCAAGCGCGGCATGGCCCGGGGCAAAAACTCCAAGATCTCCTGGACCCAGGTCGAAACCGGCTCCGCCGTCACCTGGAAGTATCCCAGCTGCGTGCTCAAGGGCGACAACAGCGTCGGCGAGTTCTACTCCGTAGCGCTGACCAACAACTACCAGCAGGCCGACACCGGCACCAAGATGATCCACCTGGGCAAGAACACCCGCAGCACCATCATTGCCAAGGGCATCTCCGCCGGCCACAGCGACCAGAGCTACCGCGGCCTGGTGAAGTTCCAACCCACCGCCGAAGGCGCGCGCAACTTCACCCAGTGCGACTCGCTGCTGATCGGGGATAAGTGCGGCGCGCACACCTTCCCCTACATCGAGAACAAGAACAGCTCCGCCACGGTGGAACACGAAGCCACCACCTCCAAGGTGAGCGACGAGCAGATGCTGTTCTGCCGCCAACGCGGCATCGACCCGGAACAGGCCGTGTCCATGATCGTCAACGGCTTCTGCAAGGAAGTCTTCAAGGAACTGCCCATGGAGTTCGCGGTCGAAGCCGGCAAACTGCTGGAAGTGAGCCTGGAAGGCTCAGTCGGGTAAAGACACCCGGATCAGGCGTCTTCGAGGCGATCGGATCAAGGTGGGTGGGGTACATCACCCCATCACCAGCGGCGTACAGCAGAGAATCAGATACCGGGTGGTGGGGGACTTCGATCCGGGAAGCTCTGGAGCCATGGATGGCGGAAGAGCAGCCTACATGGACGTACTCGTGGCGATTCCCGGAGCGAAGTCCCCCAGCGCCCGGAGCAGGAATTCATCAGTCTTGATCATTTGAACAACTGTAAACAGGTAGAGAGCACCCACATGCTGACCATCAAAAATCTCCACGCCAGCGTCGAGGGCACCCCGATCCTCAAGGGCATCAACCTCGAGATCAAACCCGGCGAAGTCCACGCCGTCATGGGCCCCAACGGCTCCGGCAAGTCCACCCTCGCCCAGGTCCTCGTCGGCCACGAAGCCTTCGAAGTCACCGAAGGCGAAATCCTGTTCGACGGCCAGAACCTGCTCGAACTCGAAGTCGAAGAGCGCGCCCTCGCTGGCCTCTTCCTGGCGTTCCAGTATCCGGTCGAAATCCCCGGCGTCAGCAACCTCCAGTTCCTGCGCACCGCCCTCAACACCCTGCGCAAGCATCACGGCCAGGACGAACTCGACGCCCCCAGCTTCATGAAGCTGGCCAAGGAAAAGGCCAAGCAGGTTGACCTCAGCCCCGACTTCCTCAAGCGTGGCGTCAACGAAGGCTTCTCCGGTGGCGAGAAAAAGCGCAACGAGATCATGCAGATGCTCATGATGGAGCCGCGCCTGGGCATCCTCGACGAGACCGACTCCGGCCTCGACATCGACGCGCTCAAAACCATCGCCAACGGCGTGAACACCCTGCGGGCCGACAACCGCTCCTTCCTCGTCGTCACCCACTACCAGCGCCTGCTCAACCACATCGTGCCGGACGTCGTGCACGTGCTCGCCAACGGTCAGATCATCAAGACCGGCGACAAGCAGCTGGCGATGGAACTCGAAGAACACGGCTACGGCTGGCTCGGCATCAACGAAGCGGAAGCCGCCGGCTGAAGGAGGTTCCATGACACTTGCGCACAAGACGCCCCTGACACCGCTGGACGATGCCTTCACACCGGAAGGTGGCAAGCAGCTGCCCGCGCCGCTGAAGAGCCTGCGCGACATCCGCAGCAAGGCCATCACCGGCATGGCACTGCCCAACCGCCGGACCGAGAACTGGAAATACTCCAGCCGTTACCTCAAGCTGGATCCGGAACTGGCGCCGCAGACCCAGGCCACGGGTGACGCTGATTACCGCAGCGTTGAAGGCGTTTACCGTCTGGTCATCCGCAACGGGGTGGTCGATCTCGACAGCAGCAACCTGCCCAGCGCCAGCGGCGTGGACATTCGCCGTTTTGTGGATCTGGACGATGTCGCCGCCCAGAGCGTGGCCAAGAAACTCGACACCACGCTCGACCACGGCACCACCCAGCTGGCGGCGCTCAACACCGCGCGGCTCGAAGACGGCGTACTGATCCGGCTCTCAGCGGACACCAGCGTCGACAAACCGGTCTACATCCAGTACGTCACCGATGCCGGCGCCAGTGGCTCCAACTACCCCCGCGTCATGGTCGAAGCCGGCCAGGGCAGCAAGATGACACTGGTGGAAGAATACATCAGCAATGGCGACCAGCCGGTGCTGGTGGACAGTGTCTCCGAACTGCTGCTCGACGACAGCGCCAACATCACCTACATCCGGCTGTGCATGGACCCGGCCAACGTGCGCCACATCGGCGCTACCGGCGTGAAGGTCGGCGCCAATGCCAAACTCGACAGCCACTGCATCGGCTTCGGCGGCGACCTGCGCCGGCACGACCTCCAGGTCAGGCTCGAAGGCCAGGGTGGTTACGCACGGCTGAACGGCATTGCCCTGACCCAGGACCGCCAGCACTACGATAACCACACGGCCATCGACCACGTGGTACCGAACTGCGACAGCGACGAAAACTACCGTTGCCTCGCCGCGGACCGCTCACACGCGATCTTCAACGGCCGCATTCATATCCACCCGGACGCCCAGCAGTCCCACGCGGATATGAACAACAAGAACCTGCTGCTGTCGACCAACGCCGAGATCGATACCAAGCCCGAGCTTGAGATCTACGCGGACGACGTCACCTGCGCCCATGGCGCCACCGTCGGCCAGCTGGACGAAGGCTCGCTGTTCTACCTGACCTCGCGCGGCATCGACCGCGACACGGCAGCGACCATGCTCAGCATGGCCTTCGTGCACGAGCTTGTGGGCCAGGTACCGCTGGAGGATATCCGCGAGGCGGTCAACACCCGCCTGACGGACTTCATCGAGGCCAGCTTCCGGAGGGCCGCTGAATGAATCTGGAGCAGGTGCGCGCGGATTTCCCGATCCTCGAGCAGGAGGTCAACGGCAAGCCACTGGTCTATCTGGACAACGCCGCCTCGGCCCAGAAGCCGCAGGCGGTCATGGACGCCATGACCCAGTACTTCCGCGAGACGCACTCCAACGTGCACCGCGGCGCGCACAGCCTGGGTGATCGTGCCACGGCCCTGTTCGAGGGTGCCCGCGAGACGGTCCGCAGCCAGATCAACGCCGCCAGCGCCAACGAGATCATCTGGACGCGCGGCACCACCGAGGGCATCAACCTGGTGGCCAACGGGTTCTATCGCAGCCTGAAACAGGGCGACGAGATCCTGGTCTCGCGCATGGAGCACCACGCTAACATCGTGCCCTGGCAGATGCTGGCCGAGGCCACCGGCGCGAGCCTGAAGGTGATCGAGGTTACCCCCGAGGGCGAGCTGGACCAGCAGAGCTTCCGCGACCAGCTGAGTGAGCGCACCAAGGTGTTCGCCATCACGGCAGTGTCCAACGTGCTCGGCACCATCAATCCCACCCGGGAAATGGTGGCAGCCGCGAAGGAAGCCGGCGCCTACACCCTGGTCGACGGCGCCCAGGCCATACCGCATCTGGGCGCGGACGTTCAGGCTCTGGACTGCGACTTCTACGTCTTCTCCGGCCACAAGCTGTTCGGCCCCACCGGCATCGGCGTGCTTTACGGCCGCGAGGACCTGCTCAACGAGTGGCCTGTCTACCAGACCGGCGGTGAGATGATTCACCGGGTAAGCTTCGAGGGCACCAGCTTCCAGAACTCGCCCTACCGGTTCGAGGCTGGCACACCGGCCATCGCCGAGGCCATCGGCCTGGCCACCGCCATGCGCTACCTGAACGACCTGGGCCACAACGACCTGCAGCAGGCCGAGGCCGCACTGGACCGGCGCGTGGACGAATGGGTCGCCGACTTCCCTGGCCTGACCCGCTACGGCCAGGCGCAGAACAAGGTTCCGGTCCTCTCGTTCTGGCTCGAAGGCCTGCATCCCAGCGACCTGGGCACCCTGCTCGACCAGCAGGGCATCGCGATCCGCACCGGTCATCACTGCTGCATGCCGCTGATGGAGCACTTCGGCATCGCGGGTACTGCCAGGGCCTCGTTCGCGTTTTATAATACGGTGGAAGAGGTGGACACTTTCTTCCAGGGCCTGCAGAGGATCCAGCGCCTGTTCACCGGCAAATAAACAGTAGGTGCAGCCATGGCTGCGACCGGCGGTAATCGCGGCCATGGCCGCTCCTACGACTCCAGATTTATTGTAGGAGCAGCGACAGCTGCGATCAGTGCTGATCGCCGCGGCGCCCGCTCCCAAGGTTCGGGTTTCAGTAAGAGCAGCTACAGCTGCGAAACCCTGCAAACAGAGTTACCGTAGGCGCTTGCTAACAAGCGATTCCCACGGAAAAAAATGCCCATCGGAATAAGGAGGGCAACATGACAGTGGAAACCGTAACGCCCCAGACCGGCGTCACCATGACCGATGCAGCCATCGAACACTGTCGTGAACAGCTGAAAAAGCGGCCGGAAATGGCCGGCATCCGCCTGGGTACGAAAAAATCCGGCTGCTCCGGGTTCAAGTACACCACGGATTTCGTGCGCGACCCCGGCGACGATGACACCGCGTTTCAGATGTCAGAGGACGTAACGGTCTACGTCAGCGCCAAGGACCTGACGATGGTCGGCGGCACTGAGATCGACTTCGTCACTCAGGGCATCAACAGCATGTTCGAATTCCGCAACCCCAACGCCACCGCCGAGTGCGGCTGTGGCGAAAGCTTTGCGGTGAACTGAGGCAACCGGAACAGACTATGCAGGATCGGGAAGTTGTCGTAACCCAACGGGATGTGGAAGCCCGGCTGGTGCCCTCCGGCACCGCCATCACCATCCCCGAGGGCACCTTTGTCACGCTCACACAGGCGCTGGGCGGCAGCTTCTCGGTGGCCGTCAACGGCAACCTGGCGCGCCTTGACGGCAAGGACGCCGACGCCATCGGCAAACAGGTAGCCGAAAGCGAGTTCGAGACCCCCAGCGACGGCAGCATCAACGAGGACCAGGTCTGGGAAGCCCTGATGACCTGCTACGACCCGGAAATTCCCGTGAACGTCGTTGATCTGGGCCTGATCTACGACTGCAAGGTCTGGAACGACAGCGAAGGCAACCACGCCTACATCCTGATGACCCTGACTGCGCCGGGCTGCGGCATGGGCCCTGTGATTGCCGATGACGTGAAGCGTAAGGTAGAGTCCGTTCCGAACGTGGACGATGTCGAGGTGGAACTCACCTTTAATCCGCCCTGGAGCAGTGAGATGCTCACTGAAGAGGCCAAACTCGAACTCGGCCTGCTCTGATCCCCCACTGTAGGAGCGGCCACGGCCGCGAGACCCCGAACAGATCGCGGCTATAGCCGCTCCTACAGAAAACACAGAACACGTAGAGGCGGCCATGGCCGCGAAACCGAAACAGATTGCAGCTATAGCCGCTTCCACAGAAAACACAGAACACGTAGGAGCGGCCATGGCCGCGAAACCCGAAACAAATCGCGGCTATAGCCGCTCCTACAGAAAACACAGAACATGTGGGAGCGGCCATGGCCGCGACCCCCAAAACAGATTGCAGCTATAGCTGCTCCTACTGATGAACAGGTTCCCATGACGACGGATACCAACTTCACCAACACCGAACTCGGCACCGACATCACAACCGATGATGTACGGGACGGCTTTGAGCTGCTGGACGACTGGGAAGAGCGCTACGGCTACATCATGGACCTGGGCAAGAAGCTTCCCGCCTTCCCGGACGACGAGAGGCGCGAGGAGAACTACGTCCACGGCTGCCAGAGCCAGGTCTGGCTGATCCACTGGAAAGACCCGGAAAGTGGCCGGCTCTACCTGCTGATCGACAGCGACGCCATGATCGTGCGCGGTCTCGCCGCCATCATCATGATCGCCCTGAACGGCCGCACACCGGATGACCTTCTGGCGGTGGACATCGAGGGCCTGTTCGAGGAACTGGACCTGATGCGCCATATCTCGCCCACCCGGGGCAACGGCCTGCGCGCCATGGTCGAACAGATCCGCGCCACCGCCCAGCAGTACACCTGACCCGCCCCACCTATTCCCTGTAGGAGCAGCTACAGCTGCGGTGGATCCGGGTCGCGACCATGACCGCTCCCACGCGCTGGATTTGCAGGAGCAGCTATAGCTGCAATCTGTTTTGGGTTTCGCGGCCATAGCCGCTCCTACGGTTAGTGACGGCGCCGTTCTGGTTACCAGATCACCACACGATCCCCACGCTGAACATTGATCCGCCCACCTTCCACTGGCAGCTGACCACTGCTGAAGCGCGGTTGGACCTGCTGGATTTCCAGGGTCCGGCCAATGGGTCTCAGGGCCGGGTATTCCTGGGGCTGATCCAGATAGCGCTCAGCGCGCAGAATTTCCATGGTCTGGCCAGGGCGCAGCCCGGAATCCGCACCGGCGCTGATCCGTACGCGGCGACTGTCCACCCGCTCCACGGAGGCGATGAACGGCTGGCAGCCCAGATTCACCGCCACCTCGTCCGCCAGCTCAGAAACCCGCTCACCAATCCGTTTCCCGAATTCGGTCTCCGCGAACGCTGGCGTGCCGAAACCCACGTCGGCTTCCCGAGCGTGATCCCACTCGCCACGCACCGCCAGCCGGTCACTCATGACCATCACACCACTGAGCCCGTCATACACGAAGAGATCCACCGCCAGCCGGCGCTGCTGATTCGCGACGCCCAGTCCGCGACCCAGCCAGGATGCGGCTGAGGTTCCCCAGGCGTCCGGGTTCTCAACGCCGATGTCGTGCACCACTCCGGAGATCACAAACTGCACCCCCATGGCGCGGGTCAGCTCCGAGGCACGGGTCAGATGCCGGTCAACCGCCTGGACGGTCGGGGCGTTGACCGCCCGATCATAGAGCCGGCGGTCAAAGGCCTGATGCATCAGGATGGTTTCACGGGAACTCAGATCATCGTTGAGCATCCGCGGCAGGGCCCGGACAACGTTGCCCAGCCGCCCCAGCATCGCCCCATCGGAGTCCAGCAATGGGAAACGGGTGATGGCCACACTCTTGCGGAACCGGCTGGTATCACGCCCCGGGCAGGAGGACCCTTCCTGCAGCGAGGGCGCCCGCTGCAAACGCCGGAGGTTGGCGGCCGAGCGCTCACGGTTGTCCGTATCCCGGGGTACCAGCGCGACCGGGCGGGTCTCTTTCACTGCCTCACCCTGCCCGGCACTGCCCGGCCCGCCCAGTCTCGAGACCGCAGGCTGGGGGCGCAGCTGCTGTGGGAAGTGGACCTGCACGGGCTGCTTATCCGCGCCAGCGCTCTGTTGTTGGGCACCACTGGTACCCAGCGGCAAGGCCACGAGCGCCATGAGCAGCGCTCCCATCAATGTGATTCTCATGCCCCCTCCAGGAAATACAGTGGCTCAGGCGCGGGAGTCAGATCCCCGCAGGCCGATACCGGCTCCATTACCGGCGGACGGGCGCACCCCTTCGCCCCTGCGGTCTCGCTCAGGCACTGTGCCAGCCGGCCACTCAACCGGACCCCATGGAACGACTCAAAACGCCCCGACTCAGGCCGGACCCGACCGAGCAGACGGGCCTCGGCCATCACCTGCGAGACCATCTGTTCCCGTTTCCCCTCGGTCAGCGCCGGCAAGGCATTGCCTCCCCCGGCCAGCCTTGCCTCGGCCCATGCCGTTTCCAGTTCCGCCCTCACCCGGTGTTCCAGTCGGCTTCTCGCCTGCTGCTCGGTCTCACACAGACGCTGGCGCCAGTAGTCCTCAACCTCACCGAACTCAGCCGTGGGCTCATCCAGTTCCCCCCGGGCCAGCAGCAACCAGGCCTCCTCCGGGGCACCGAAAGGCGTATCCATCCAGGGCAGACTGGAACAGCCTGCCGCCAGCAGTGCCGCCACCATGGCAAGGGTCAGTTGCACAATCTTCACGCTTTGCCGGAGCTCCCCTCAGGTTTGCCGTTAGTAGATCCTTGCAAATACCGGACCAGAAAGAACACCTTCCATACTCCGACAGTACAGCATCTGATCACTCTGCAAGTGCCTGTAAAAAGTCGTTTCCGCACGTAGCAAAACATGGCCTTTCCCCGTGCTTTGACTACGCTGCCAGTGTTCACCGGATTAAATCCACGTCACTGAGAGGGAATCACCCCATGACCACAAGCTCCTCCCGAGCCCGGACCCGCCTCGCCATGGCGGTTGCGTTCACTACGGCAGCTGCAAGCACCCAAGCCGCGCCACCTCAGTTCAACGACGCCCGAGCCTTTGGCATGGGCGGCACCGGCGTCGCCGCAGCACGCCCGAGCGGTGCCGCGCTGTTCAACCCATCGCTGCTGGCGGCGGATCACAGCGGCTGGAATGACGGGTTCGCGGTCACGCTGCCTTCCGTGACTGCTCGGTATGCGGAGAACGAGGATGTGGTGGATGAAGTCGACCGGATCCAGGATACGATTGAAGATCTGGAAACCACCCTTAACAGTCTTAACAGTCTTAACACGAACACTGCGACCCAATCGGATATCGATGCAGTCCAGAATCAGGCCGGCGAACTGGCCAGCCAACTGCGCGGTATCGATAACGAATTCGTCCGGGGAGATGTGGGCCTTGGCACCTTGTTCGCTTTGCCCTCACCCACGCTGGGCGTAAGCCTACACGCCAACGCCCAACTTCGCGCCACCGTGGAGAGCCGAATTGACCCGCAAGACCTTGAGGCGTTGGACGAGGTAGCAAACCTCAGCAACCCTCAGAACGCTGACGACATTGAGAACGCTCTCGACCAACTCTATGACTCCGGCGAAATCAAACCCGAATCCGACGGCCGGGTCCTCGCCTCAGCCGTCGGCGAAATCGGCCTGACCCTGGCACGTTCGTTCGAGATCCAGGGCCAGAGCGTGAACTTCGGCGTCACCCCCAAGCTCGTCCAGATGCGTACCTTCGACTATGCTCAGGGAGTGGATAATTTTGATGAAGATGACTTCGACGCCTCCGATTATGAAACCGAAGACACCCATGTAAACGTGGACCTTGGCGCCAGCGCCGACTTTGGGGGCAGCGACCAGTGGCGGGTGGGCGCCTCGGTCCGAAACCTGATCCCCCAAACCCTCAAGACGGTCGAGAACAACGGTCGCCCTCTGATCTACGAGCAGGAGGAAATGAAACTCGATCCTCTCGTCACCGTCGGCGTGGCCCATACCAGCAGCTGGCACACCCTGACCGCCGATCTGGACCTGACCAAGAACGAAGGCATCGGTCCGGCGGCTGACCAGCAGTGGCTGGCCGTGGGTGGTGAGTTCAACGTCTACGACTGGATCAACCTGCGTGCCGGCGCCCGTCAGAATCTGGCCAGCGAGACGGGTTCGAATGGAATCGAAGAGGAAACCCAGTACACCGCTGGCTTCGCCCTCTCCCCCTGGGCCCTGCGCATCGAGGCCGGCGCCCTGTTCAGCAGTGAGGAAGTGGGTGGCGCCGTAGAGCTGGGCATGTCCTTCTAACGCCTGGAGGCGTTTAATGTAGGAGCTTTCCTCGCAAGCGATTCGATCACTATCGCGAGCGAGGCTCGCTCCTACAGTTAATGGCAGACCTTGTGGTGACCCTGGCACGGCGCCAGAATACGTCTTCAAATCAACCGCTGCGTATTCATTCCAATGGCAACAACCGACACCTTAGAATGCCGCCCCGGCTGCGGCGCCTGCTGCATCGCACCATCCATCTCATCGCCCATCCCCGGCATGCCCAACGGCAAACCAGCCGGCACACCATGTGTCCAGCTGGATGAGAACTACCACTGCAAGCTCTTCGGCGACCCCAGCCGCCCCGCTGTCTGCGGAGCCTTCCAGGCGGAACACAGCGTGTGCGGCAACAGTCGTGACGAGGCGCTGATCCTTCTTAAAGAGCTGGAAGCTTCCGGGGCCTGAAACCGATCACGGCGCGTCAATCACTTTACTCACCAGATCCGCGTCCTGGCTGCTACGCCCCTCGGTATCATAGGTTGTAACCGTAAAGTACCACTTCCCGTCCCCAAGATCCTCAAGCAGATACTCAGTCTGGTACGCATCCGCGATATCAACCGATTTTTGAAGGCTGTCGGGGTCCTGACCGTATTTCAGCTCATAGCCCCCAATCTCACCCATCTTCATAGCGTCGCCATTAACACGGGTCAGCGGCGCATCCCAGGAAAGCTTGGCGGCATCAGCTGGGACTTCCGGCTCAGGCTCAGGCTCAGGCTCAGGTTCCGGTTCTGGCTCGGGCTCGGGCGCTGGTTCAGGTTCATCAAGCAGGCCTGCATCACCGGCAATCTGCTCAAAACGCTCAACCGCCCAAGCTTCACTGTCATCCAGTACGGCGGAAAGGGAATCATCACTGTTCCGGGACAGTTCCTCCGCCAGGTCAGCACTCTCTTCAACGAGTGACAGCATATCCACGGATGAACCGTCTTCTGAATGCAGAGCAAGCTCACCTTTCGTGCGTACCTGAGCCCGCACGTCATCCAGGACATCACTGAGACTCAGGTCAGAAGTCTCACCGGCCCGGGCCAGGAAAGCCGCATTGGTCACTGCAACCCGCACGGCTTCGGCGGAATTATCTTTATCAGCTAGGGAAGTGAGATCCGCGGGCCGTGTAGTGCGGATCGTGTCCGGCACCAAGCCGAAAGCCTCATCGGTTTCACGGTAGGCCACCCTCAGACCGGCCTCAGTGAGGCCCTGCTCCGACTGGCGTGCGCGTGTCAGGGCGAGGTCTGAAAGCGGCGATAGATGCACGTCGGCTTTGCTTTGTGGGTCATGTGCTGCAACCAGCGAAAAATCCGCCTGCAACTGGACCGGCTGCCCAAAAGCTTTTCGTTTACCGGTGCGTGGATCAGTGCAACCCTCGATCGCATCACAGATCATACGTGTCTGATCATCAACGCTCAGGCGCACAACAAACCAGTCGACACTGCCCTCAGGTACGTTGAGTGAGAACTCCCCGGTGTCGCTCGTTCGGACAGGCTCCCCAAATGGCTGATCCCGAACGACAGGCGATCCATCCGGCCCTGTTACAATCGGGTGGGCAGCAACTAATGCTTCCATTATCCGACCTTTAATGGCCGTCCCGGTAACTTCAACACCGCTCTCCAACGATAGCGAACCACCGTCTTTCTCCTGTGGATCAGAGGCCTCCCTTTTCTCACTGGACGATTCCCCTCCAGCACTTGAACCGCCGCCACATCCTGTTACTGCCGCGGTGGCAATGATTGCCGCCAAAACTCGGTATCTGAAATTAAAGTGGCGATCAGGAAGGTACATAACGGTTGCCTCTGGCGGGAATCAGAGGGCAACATTACATTTGCAAAATCTTGTTTAATAGCCCTTTTGACGTATAAAAACCTTTATTTACAGCAGGATAAAGAAACCAGCCCCCTGTTACTCAGCGGCAACTTCCACTTACAACCATATGTAGCTCAGTGGAGCTATCACTTCTTTCCCAATGTTTCACGCGGCTCCACGAAAAATCAAAAAAGCCCGCTCGCGGCGGGCTTTTCGGGCGAGCCAGAGGTTACAGATGATCGCTGATCAGTGACTCCCATTTGTTCTGGTACTCGCTGTAGGTCAGGTCAGTGTCGTCGGGCGTGACGGCCAGCGCATCAAAGCGATCCTTGAACTTGTAGAAGCTATCGTTGCCATTGGCGTCTATCTGATCGTCGCTCACATAGGATTCCGCCAGCATCCGATTGATGTCCTCCTGGGGCGTGCTCTGATTCACGTAGGAGTAAGCCAGACCGTAAAAGCCATAGTAGTTGTCCAGCGAGCGGAAAGAGTCGTCCGCATCGTTGTAATCCTCCACAGTCGTGGGGTTATACTCATCGATTCGACTCTTGCCCACCAGCGGCTGGCCAGCGATAACAACTGCCTGACCTTCCCGGAACCAGCGAGGTACATTGCTTGACAAGCTCCTGCCACCGAAAAGGCGCTCCTGAACGTAATGGACGAGCTCATGGTGAACGATCTCGCCCTTGAAGTCCCCGGCTACCGTGATCCCCCAGGTCTTGGCTGAGCCATTACCGGGTTCGTTGCTCGTATCAGCACAGGCAACGATTTTGGCCTCATCGGTGTAGCGCGGCTGGTGCGTGGGCGTGTCACTTGATTCGGACTCAATCTGCATGAACTGGCCGATGCTCAAGTCGGGGTTACCGTTGCCAGAGTCCGCGTTGCTGTTGGCAAGGGTCTGCTCAATGACAGCTTTGAGGTCAGTAGCGTTGAGCCTAAGCAATTCGATATTGGCGGTCGTGGCATCGGTAATGTTTACGCTTTTGCTTGATGTAACACTGCCGAGCGCGTTGTTGAGATAGGACCAGTCACCGGCGTGATAGTCTTCTAGAGACCATCGATTGAGGAAACGATGGGAGATGGCCGCCCGGTTGGTTTTGTCGAAGGTGGTTTTATCCAGACCGAAGGTTTCCAGGGTTTTCGGGTAGTAATGATGGATCGCGTTAGCCAAGCGCTGGAGTTGTTCGTCACTGGCATTGCCGTCACCGAAAACGATGGCCTCACTGGTTTCAAAGTATCGGTCCGATGGGCTGTCCCCGCATTCGGCCCCGAGGGATCCGTAGGTGCCTGTCGTATCCGCGTTCGTGGCCTCCGAAAAGCTCAGCCCACCGTCGCTTGTACGTTGAGTGGTGGCCTCTACTGTCTCGAACGTTTCCGGATCAGGGTTGTCACCCCCGCC
>Ga0207718_100693_pt1 | contig 25369 bp, 22 predicted proteins | sample A23M2SouthBayCA_FD_187749 | JGI IMG/M metagenome (GOLD analysis project Ga0207718, IMG submission 187749) | Aerobic enrichment media microbial communities from Eden Landing Ponds, California, USA - A23 M2 (SPAdes) | ecosystem: Environmental > Aquatic > Marine > Unclassified | place: Emeryville... | reverse complement strand
GAGGTTGGGGACCTGCTCCTGGAGGTCGGGGACGCTCATCAGGGTGGCGAAGTTCTCGACGGGGACGACCCAGCCCAGCGAGAGGGTGGGGGTGCCGCCGCCGCCGCCGATGCCGCCGACGCACCCGGAGAGTCCGGTGAGCGCGATCGTGCCCGCTGTGCCACTTGCCTTGAGGAAACTTCGTCGGTTAACGTGTGTCATTGTACCGTGCCTCACACGCCGTTGACGGAGGAGCGTAAATAGGTTTACTATCGTAACTGACCGACTCGCCGGGGGAGACGACCTGGGCGACGAGGCGGAAGCGGGCGCGTACGACAGCGAAGAACCGCGCGGTCGCGACCGTTTACTCATGGGAGACGCACCGGGACGGCGGCCTCACCTGACAACGGGCCGTATGTTACACCCGTAGCGGTGTAAACAGCGGCAGATCGGACAGCGACCCGGGGCCAGAGCGCGGCCGTGGCCGCCTCCCGGCTCGTACCGTATACCGATGGTAAACGAGGCCCGGATCGGAGAGCAGCCGGGGGGAGTACAGCTACTTATGTTGAAGTTTTTGGCGATGACTGCGGGCAGGGGGCGGTGAGCGACCGTATCGGGGCGGCACCGGCGGCGTCGGCCCGGCGTGCGCATCCGCTCGTCCGCTCTCCGGCGGGCGGTTCGACGCCGGGCGCGGTTCGGTCCCGCGGGGGATTGATCGCCGGGCGGCGCCGCGGGTGGCGGCGAGAACCGCAGACCGACGGCCGCAGCCACGGCCTCGTCCACGTGGTGGTCAGTTTGTCTCTGTAGCACAGGGGTCCGCCGACGCCGACGCTCGTGGACGATCGGCGCCGCACGTCGCCGGCCGGGGACGGGGCGGATGGATCTCGTTGCACGCGCCCGCGCGAACGTCGTCGTGCGGACCTCGGCGTCGCCGTCCGGGGGAACTTATTTGGCTCTGCTGTGCGACCCACACAGAAATGTCTGTAGTACCGGACCGGGTCCGCTCGGTCTGGCGGGACGCCCTCTCCCTCGGGTGGCCCGTCGCCGTCCAGCAGACGCTCAACACGCTGATGCGAACCGTTGACGTCCTCGTCACCGGTTTCTTCTCCCCGGCGGCGGTGGCCGCCATCGGACTGGCGGACCTGTACTCTCGAATCCCGCTCCGGATCGGCATGGGCCTGGGCAGCGGCGCCATCGCCGTCTCCAGCCAGGAGACGGGGCACCGGTCGACCGCGACCCGGGACCGCGCCATCGCACAGGCGCTGCTCGTCGGCGCGCTCGCCGGCGTTCCGATCGCGGCCGCGGGGCTCCTGTTCGGGCGGGTCCTGATCGGGGTGCTCGGCGCGGACGCGGCGGTCGTCCGGCTCGGCGGGCTCTACCTCTCGATCATCCTGGCCGCCGCGCCCATGCGCATCGTGGGATTCGTCGGCGCCCGCGCCTTACAGGGCACCGGCGACACCGTCACCCCGATGCTGGTCAACGGGACCGCCACCGGCCTCAACATCCTGCTGTCGATCACCCTCGGGCTCGGCGTCTGGGTCGCCCCCCGGCTGGGCATCCTCGGCGTCGGGATCGCCACGGCGGTGAGCCGCGCGCTGGAGGCGCTGCTGATCGTCGGCGCCATCGCCAGCCGTCGAACCGACGCCTCGCTCGCCAGACCGCGCGACCCCACCGTCACCCGACAGCTCCTCGCGGTCAGCGTCCCGGACGTCGCCGGCGGACTGAGCACGGAACTCGCGAACTTCCCCTTCAACTCCCTCGTGTTGCTGTTCGGCACCGAGGCGACCGCCGCCTACCACATCGGCAACCGGCTCTACCAGCAGTTCACCGCGCCCCTCTTCCGGGCGTTCCGAACCGTCTCCAGCATCCGCGTCGGGCAGGCGCTCGGGGCGGGCGACGCGGGGACGGCGCGCTTTTCGGCCGGGGCGATCTGCGCGCTCAGCCTGGCCACGCTCGGCGCCGCGGGCGCGGTCCTGTTCGTGGCCGCCGAGCCGCTGGTCGCGCTGTTCACGGACGACGCGGCGACACTCGGCTACGCCGTCGACTTCACCCGCGCGTTCGCCGTCGCGCTGGCGTTCATCGGCGTCTACTTCCCGCTCTCGGGGACGCTAAAGGGCGCCGGCGACACGAAGACGCCCTTCTACGCCGGCCTCGTCGGCGCCTACGTCTTTCTGCTCGGCGCCTCGTACCTGCTCGCGGTCACCCTGGGGTTCGGCCTCGTCGGCGTCTACGCCGGGATCGTCCTCTCGTGGGCCGCCCGGGCGGTCGTCGCCGGCGCCGGCGTCCTCCGCGGCGACTGGGTGGGCCTGGCTACGCGACTGATCGAGGAGCGGGCGGCCCTCGACGAGGAGGGTTGAGGCGCCGCCGCAGCGAGACCGAGCGTGACGAGCGTCGCCTCGGCGGAGAGACCGGGGCGTCGCTTCGACCGCGAGAGCGCGGCGTCAGGACGGTTCGGGCAGGTCGAACTCGACGCGGGTGAGGTCCTCGGAGACCGTCCAGAGCCGTCGGGCCGTCTCCCGGTCGTACGAGCGGTCGCTGGAGTCCTGCGTCTCGGGAGCGCCGCGCATGTTCAGGAACCCGCCCGGGCCGACGTACTCGCCCCCGTCCACGTCGGACGCGGTCGCGGCGTACAGCAGGGGCAGCGCCCCGCGACGGGGCGACTGGGCGAACAGCGCGTTGGACGCCCGAATCAGCCAGAGGCGGAGCCGCGATCCCTCGCGCTCGGGCCCCCGACGCTGGAGGTTCGTCGCGGCGTACCCCGGGTGGCAGGCGACGCTCGTCACGCTCGCGCGCGCCGCCCGGAGGCGCCGGTCGAGTTCGTACGCGAACAGCACGTTTGCGAGTTTCGACTGGGCGTAGGCGGCCCACTTGTCGTACTCGGCCTCGCCCTGGAGGTCGGCGAAGTCGATCTCGCCGCGCTCGTGGACCCCGCTGCTCTGGGTGACCACGCGCGTCTCCCCCGGCGTCCGGCGGAGGGCGTCTAGGAGCCCGGCGGTGAGCGCGACGTGTCCGAGGTGGTTGACGCCGAACTGCGTCTCGAAGCCGTCGGCCGTCTCCGACCGCGGGACGGCCATGACGCCGGCGTTGTTACACAGCCCGTGGATCCCCGCCGCCTCCGTCTCGACCCGCTCGGCGAACGACCGGATCGACGCGAGGTCGGCGAGGTCGAGTTCGCGCACCGTCAGCGACGCCCCCGGCACGGCCGCCCTGATCTCGTCGCGGGCAGTACGGGCGCGGTCGAGACTGCGACACGCCATGATCACGTGGGCGCCCCGCTCGGCGAACGCCCGCGTCGCCTCGTAGCCGAGACCGCTGTTCGCCCCCGTCACGACGACCGTCCGGCCGGACTGGTCGGGCATCGACTCCGCAGTCCATCCGTCTGCTGCCATGGCGTCGGCGTTCGGCCGCCGGCCGGAAAACCGTTCCCCGGCCGGCTCACAGGTCCGCCGCGAGGTGCTCCGCCGCCCGCAGCGCCAGCGCGGCGATGGTGAGCGTCGGCGCGGCCGCTCCCCCGGTGACGAACACGCTGCTGGAGACGATCGAGAGGTTGTCGACGTCGTGGGTCCGGAGTCGCGGGTCGACGACGCTCGTGGCCGGATCGGTCCCCATGCGCGTCGTGCCCACGTGGTGTCGCCCCCAGTCCAGGTCGTCCGGGTCCGACGGATCGGTCTGACGCACCACCTCCGCGCCCATCTCGTCGAGGATCGCCTCGTGGATCTCGAACGCCCGATCGATCGTCCGCCGCTCGTGCCCGGAGAGCTGGATCGAGACGTCCGGCGCGGGGACGCCGTGGGGGTCCGTCGCGTCGGCCGCGAGCGACACGCGATTGTCCGCGCGGGGGAGCACCTCGACGCCGGCGCGGACGCTGACCAGCCTGTCGGTGAACCGCTCGCGGATCGCCGCCAGCAGGTCGTCGCCCCACCTGTCGCGCTCCAGACCGGGGAACAGCAACCCGACCCTGTCCTCGGGGTCGCGTCCGCCGTGGAGCGCGACCTGCCGGGGCGACGTCGGACTGTGGTTGTCGAAGATGAGCTGGATGCTCCCGGGAACGGGCTCGTCGTGGTCGTAGAACTGCTGGGAGTGCATCGTCTCGAACCCGATCGGCTCGCGGTTCCCCGACCGGTCGAGTCTCGCCTCGGTGGTGACGGTGACGTGGTCCATGAAGTACCGTCCGACGGTTCCGCTGGCGTTCGCCAGCCCGTCAGGGTGGGCGGCGGAGGCGGAGGCCAGCAGAAGCCGTGGCGTCTCGACGCCCCCGCAGGCCACGACGAAGTGGTCGGCCGCCTGTCGGTGGAGCGTCCCGTCCGGCGTGCGGTAGACGGCCGCCGACAGCGTCGCCGGGTCGGTCCCGTGCTCGAGGCGCACGACGGGCGCGCGGTCGATCACCCGGACCCCCCGCCGCTCGGCCCGCCGCACGTGGACGTCCCCGCTGTACTTGGCCCCCGAGGGGCAGACCGGGACGCAGGTATCGAACCCCTGACACTGGCTCCGGCCGTCGTAGGGTTCGGAGTTGCGCGCCTGCGGGGCCGAGTGCGTCTCGATGCCGAGGCTGGCACAGGCGTCGGCGAACAGGCGATCCGTGCGGCTCCGCGGGAAGGCCGGCATCGGATAGTCGTCCTCGCGCGGCGGAGCGAACGGGTTGTCCGCGGCGCCGGCGACGCCCAGTTCCCGCTCGGCCGCGGCGTAGTAGGGCCGCAGGTCCGCGTAGTCGATCGGCCAGTCCGCCGCCAGCCCGTATCGCGACCGCATCTCGAAATCCTTCTCGTGCAGGCGCTGGACGATCCCCAACCAGTGGAGGGTGCTCCCGCCGACGCCCTTGACGCGGGTCCGGTTGAGCGGGTAGGTGACCGGGCCCGACGTGGTGAACCGGTCCCGCGGCCCGCCCATCCGCCAGACCGCTCCCGGCCCGTACTCCGGCCGGAGGTGTTTCTCCATCTTCTCCAGGCGGGACTCCTCGTCGAAGCGCGGGCCGCCCTCCAGCACGACGACGCGGTAGCCCTCGGCCGCGAGCGAGTCCGCGACGAGCGCGCCGGCCACCCCCGCGCCGACGACGCACACGTCGACGTCGGCCGCCGGCGTCCGGTCGACGGCGGTCGACGCCCCGGTCATCGGTCCGTTCGGTAGGTCGCGAAGCCACTCCCGCACCCGACCGGGTCGTCGATCCCCACGAGCCCGCTCCCCGTCGGGCTCGTAAAGAGGGCGTACAGCAGGGTGTTGACCAGGTGGTAGCGCGCTCGCTCCGGGAGCGTCCCCTCGGCGTTCGACGCTACCCGGTCGACGCCCATGTCCCGAAGCACGGTCTCCCGCGCGTCCGCCGAGAGCGCCGCGAACCCGGTCCCGAACGCCTCGCGGGCCTGGCGGTCGACGCCGGCGGCCGCCTCGCCCATCGCCCCGGCTCGCGCGTCGTCCAGGCCGCTGACGTACGTCTCGACGAACCGCTCTATCCCCTCGACCGCCGACGGGTAGACGACGGTGGCGACGGCGACCACGGTCGCCAGTTCCTCCGACGAGAGCGACGACTCCGCCGGGTCGGTCTCGTGGGCCGCCCGCGACACCGCGAGCGAGACGCCGCTCGTCGCGGCGCCGCCCGCGAGCGCGACGAGCGCGTCCCTGCGCGATAGCCTCATTCGTCGTCCCCTCCCGTGATCCGGTCGCCCTCGCTCGCCGTCCGGCCGCCCCCGACGACGAGCGCGCCGAAGACCGCGACGACGAACGAGCCGAAGACCGCCTGGACGGCGACGGCGCCGGGACCGAACAGCCCCGGCTGGTGGACGACGAGCAGGACGCCGACGCCCCGCTCGACGAAGTCGGTCGGCGGAATCGTCTCCAGCACCCGGTATCCCACGGAGCCGATCGTCCCGACGAGCACCCAGGCGACCGGCAGCGAGAGCAGGGCGACAGTCCGGGACCGTCTCCCGTCGGTGCGCGGGGACGGTCCACGGTCGCCGGTCGGCGACGGCGCGGCCCGCGGTCGGCGCAGTCGCCCGCCGAAGCCGTCGGCCCGCGTCGAGACGACGAGGTACGGCGCCAGGACCACGAGCGTGGCGAGGACGTACTCGCCGCCCGCCTCGACCGCCGCGAGGTGGAACGGCGCGACCGCGAGCAGTTCGCTCCCCCAGGCGAGGAACGCCGCGGCGCCAGCCGACGAGACGGCGACCGCCGCGCCCGCGCGACCCGCCGCGCCGAGCGGCCGCCGTCCCGCCCCGAACGGGTCGAGTTCCCGCCAGTAGAGCCATCCGAGGCCGCCGAGCAGCAACTGGCTCCCCGATTCGACGAGGCTGATGGGTGCCAGCGAGCCGACCGCGACGTCGCCGGCCAGGGCGCCGATGGCGGCCCCCAGGGCCGCCCCCGGACCGAACAGCACCGTCAGCGGAAGCGCCAGCCCCGACGCCGGCTGGACGACCAGCAGCCCCGGCAGGACGACGACGCCCCGCGTCACGAGCCACGCGATCGTACAGGCCGCGGCGGTCCCCACGACCGTCAGAACCCGTCCGCAGGAGGTGACGTCCTTCCCGTTCTCCCGGTACATGGCCCCGACCAGCGGGCGGACCGACATAACCGTTGTCGTGAACGAAGTGTTGCCCGCGCTCCGTTCACACCGGCTCGCCGTTCCCCGAGACGTCGACGACCGCGTCGCACAGGGTCGTGATCCGAGAGAGCGTCCGGTCGTCGTGGGCGTGCGGATCGACGTGGAGGTAGCCCGTCGCTCCGGCCTTGAGCAGGTGGGTGCGGAACACGTGCAGGAACTTGAACGCGGTCTGCTCCGAGGCGATCCGGAGCAGCGCGGTGACGGAGTCGAAGTAGACGCGGACCGGCCCGTCGCCGTCGCTGACGTCGGCGAGGCACTCGGTGAATCGGCTCCCGAGGTGGGGGAGGTTCTCCGAGGACTCCAGGACGACGTGTTCGTAGGTACCCGTCGTCTCCCCGGCGCTGGCGCCCGTCGTCTCCCTTGCATCGGCGTCCCTCGGCTGTTCCCCGGCCGCGGCCGCGCTCGCCGACCGCGTCGACGTCTCCGGCGCCAGGACGACGAACCGGCCCAGGCGATCGATCGTCGCCCGGTCGAACTGGCGGACCACGTGGGCCGCGCCGTGGAGGAGACTCACGAACAGAACGGTCGGCGCACGGTCCCCCCTCGTCACGAACTCACGACGGGCCTCGCGGGTCGCCTCGGCGTCGGGAACGGCCTTGAACAGCACGAGCGTCGCGTCGCCTACCTCAGGCATCCGCCGTCCTCCACCGCCCGGGGATCGACTGAACGTGTAGTCACGGCGACAGTCACGACTACTGGCTGGTACGTCGAGGGAGATAGGTCTACCGCTCTCTGTCCCCCGTGGCGTCCTCGGGACGCGGCAACGGTTCGCCCCCCGACCCGACGACGCCGAGCGCGGGCTCCGGGGGTACGCTGATGTAGTCGGGGGGGCAATCACCGCCGAATCCCGTGCCAGCCATCGACATCGACGCCCTGGAGAAAGCGTACGGCGACGTGACCGCGATCGACGCGCTCTCGCTCACGGTCGAGGAGGGCGAACTGTTCGGCCTGCTGGGCCCGAACGGCGCCGGGAAGACCACCACGATGGAGGTGCTCACGGGCCAGCTCCGCCCCGACGCCGGGCGAGTGGGCGTCCTGGGCGCCGACCCTGTCGCGCGTCCGACCGCCGTCCGCGAGCGCGTGGGGATCCTCCCCGAGAAGGAGTCCCCGCCGAGTTTCCTGACCCCGCGGGAGTACTTCGCGTTCGTCGGTGCGGTCCGGGACCTCCCGGACGCACGCGTCGACGACGCGGTCGCCCGGTGGAGCGAGCGCCTCGGCTTCGCCGACCGGCTCGACACGCTCGCCTCCGACCTCTCGCGCGGGCAACAGCAGAAGGTGATGATCGCGGGGGCCTTCCTCCACGACCCGGCGGTCGTCTTCATCGACGAGCCGCTGGCGAACCTCGATCCCATCGTCCAGGAGCGGGTCAAGCGCTTCCTGGCCGACTACCGGGCGGCCGGCAACACGCTCGTCGTCTCCACCCACGACGTCGACGTCGCGGCCGAACTGTGCTCCCGCGTCGGCATCCTGTACGGCGGCGACCTCGTCGCCGACGTCCGGCCGGCAGATCTCGACGCCGACGAGTCGCTCCTCGACGTCTTCCTCGACAGCGTGGACGCGACCCTGGAGGACGCGCTCGACGGCGACGAAGCGGTCCGCGAGGACGCCGACGACGGGGCGATCGGGCGTGCGTGAAGCCCGGACGCGGCGCGTCTTCGTCGAGATGTTCCGGGAGGAGTGGCGCCTGCACAGCCACCTGTTCGGCGGGACGCGCTTCGGGCTCTTCCCCCTCGTCGTCGCCTGCCTCACCGCCGGCGCGAGCGCACTGCTCGCGGTCACCGGCACGGCGCCGCGCACCGTCTTCGGCGGGCTCCACGCCCTCGCGTTCGTCTTCGGCCTGCACACCGGCTCGATCGGGTTCGTCGGGCGCGACTCGCTCCGCGACCTCCTCGGCGACGTGACGCTCCTGGTCTTCTCGGCGCGCACGCTCCCGCTCTCGCGGCGGCGCCTGCTCGCCGTCTTCGTCGCCAAGGACCTGCTGTTCTACGCGCTCCTCTTTCTGTTGCCCATCGCCGTCGGCACCGCGTCGGCCGTCCACGCGACGGTCGCCGCCACGTCCGGAATCGACGCGCCGGTCGGCGCCGTCGCGTCCGGAATCGACGCGCCGGTCGGCGCCGTCGCGTCCGCGGTCGGCGTCGTGCTCCCGGCGCTGGGAACGGGTCTCCGCCTCTGGCTCGCCCTGACGGTGTCGTTCGTCCTCGGGATGGGCGCGACGCTCGCCGGCCTCGGGCTCTCGGGCCGGGGCGTCCCGGGGCTGGCCGCCCTCGCGGCGCCGGCGGCGGCCCTCGCGGTCGCGTGGCGCGCCGGCGTCGACGTCGTCGCGTACACCCCGTACGGGGCGTTCCTCGACCCGACGCCCTCCCGGGTCGCCGCCTCGCTCGCCGCGGTCGCGGTCGTTTCGGTCGTCGCCGCGGCCGCGTTCGATCCGAGCGTCCGGCGCCCCGCCCGCACCGTCGATCCGGCGTTCCGGCGGCTCGACGCCCGGCTGGGCGATCCGGTCGCCGCCAAGACCGTCCTCGATCTCCGCCGGAGCGCCGGCGGGGTCTGGAAGGTGCTGTTCTCCGCCGCGATCCTCTTCGGCGTCACCGTCGCCCTGGTCGACCTCGCCGGGCGGATCACCGGGGTCGACCCCTCCGTGGGCGTCTCCTTCGGCACGATCCTGGGGCTCACCGGGTTCACGACGTTCAACTGGCTCACCCAGGCCGACGACATCGACGCCTACCTCGTCCACCCGCTCTCGGTCGGCGACGTCTTCGCCGCGAAGTTCCGGGCGTTCCTCCTGTTCGGCCCGCTCGTCGGCCTGGCCTTCTACGCGCTCGCCGTCGGGTGGCTCGGCGGCTCCCCGGCCGAGGTCGCGGTCGGCGCCGCCCTCCTCGTCGGCGTCACCTGCTACATCTTCGGCACCACCGTCTACCTCGCCGGGCTCTCCCCGAACGAGTTCCTCTTCGACGCGACGCTGTTCGCGGCGTTCGGGTTCGCCATGATCGTCCCCCTCGTCCCGCCGCTCGTCGTCGGGTTCGCGCTGGCCCCGGTGTCCGGCCCCCTCCTCGCGGCGCTCGGCGCCGGCGCCGTCGCGCTCGCGCTTGCCGGGGTGGCGCTCTACCGACGGTCGATCCCGAAGTGGTCCGCGTACCGCCGGCGAACGTCGTTCGACTGACCCAGTCCTCTGCAGCCGGTTCGCCGCCCGTCTCCGTTCGTCCCCGTCGTCTCCGCTCGTCCCGTCCGGTTCAGACGACCTCGACCCCGGTGATCTCGAAGCGCGCCCCGCCCCGCGCGCTCTCGGTGACGTCGACCCGCCAGCCGTGGGCGTCGACGATCTGTCGGACGATGTTCAGCCCGAGTCCGGTGTTCCCGGTCTCGCTCGTGTAGCCGACCTCGAAGACGCGGTCGCGCTGCGCCGGCGGGACGCCGGGGCCGTCGTCGGCGACGAAGAAGCCGCCGTCGACGTCGCCGACCGTGACCGTGACCCCAGACCCGCGAATCTCCGCGTCGCCGGCCGCGGAAAGACTGCCGGTGGAACCGTGTTCCACGGCGTTACACACCAGGTTCTCGACGAGTTGCTTGAGCCGGGAGCGGTCGGCCCGGAGCGTCCGCCCGGTCTCGACGACGAGGGTCGCCCCGCCCGTCTCGACGTGGCCCCAGCACTCGTCGACCACGTCCGCCAGGTCGACGGGCTCTTCATCGCGCACCCGCATCCCGTCGCGGGCGAGCGTCAGGAGGTCCTCGATCAGGGCCTGACACCGCTCCAGGGCGTCCGACGCGGTCTCCAGGTGCTCGCTCTCGCGCTCGGCCCGGGCGAGGTCGATCCGCCCCGCGGCGACGTTCAGCGGGTTCCGCAGGTCGTGGCTCACGACCGAGGCCAGTTCCTCCAGCCGGTCGTTCTGTCGTTCGAGCTGTCGCTCCCGGCGCTTGCGCGCGGTGATGTCCCGGATCAACCCGGTCGTCCCCCGGAATCGCTCGCGTCCCACCGTGGCTCCGTCCCCCGCTCCGGCTTGCTCTCGTGCTCCCGCTCCGTCCCCCGCTCCGGCTTGCTCTCGTGCTCCCGCTCCGTCCCCCGCTCCGGCGCCGTCGCCCGCCTCGGACTCGTCGAGCGGGAGGATGGCGATGTGGTTCTCGCCGGGGATGCGCTCGCCCGACGCGGTGATGGTGTCCATCTCCACGGTCCCGTGGCCCTCGCCGTCCGCGAGCAGATCCCGGATGAGGTCGCGCCCGCGCTCGACGTCCCGGTCGTCGACCACCATCGACACGTGCTCGCCGAGCAGGTCGGCCTCGTCGTAGCCCGTGAACTCGCACATCCGCTCGTTGACGAAGGTGAAACGTCCCTCGGGATCCAGCGTGTACACCGGGTCGCCCGAGGACTCGACGATCCGCTCGTACCGTTCGAGGTCGCGTTCGCGGCGGCGCCGGTCGGTGACGTCGCGGGATACCCCGACGGCCCCCCGGACCTCGCCGTCGATCACGAGCGGCGTGAGCCGGAGGTCGAGTATCGCCCCCAGCGACTCGACCTCGAACTCCCCGCGGATCTCCTCGCACTCGCCGTCGAGCAACGCCCGGTAGGGGTCCCCGTCCGCCTCGCCCGCGGCGCGGAGGTGCTCGATGACGGCGCTGGGCTCGCCTTCGAGGGCCGCCGGCGTGGTCCCGAGGAACGACGCCAGGAACTCGTTGACCAGTTCGTACCGTCCCGCCTCGTCGTAGATGCAGGCGGCCTCCTGCATCGTGTTCACCATGCGTTCGTACCGTCGGAGCGCCCGCCGGCCCTCGGCGTGGTCGAGGGCGGTCGTCGCGTGCGCCGCGAGCGTCCGGGCGACGTCGACGTCCGTCTCGTCGAAGCTGTGGGCCGTGGGCGAGCAGATGTGGACGACGCCGTGGTCGCCGAGCGGGAGGACGATCGCACTCCGCACGCCGATCTCGGAGCGGCGGAACGCGGCCGTGTCGTCGAGGTCGTCCCGGCGCTGGACCTGCCCCGTCTCGAAGGCCTCCCACACGATCCCGTCCCCGGGACCGAACGTCGGGGGGTCGCCGCCCAGCCGGCCGGTCCGGTCGTCCCAGGCGACCGGCACCAGCGCGTCGGCCTCGGCGTCGTGGAGGTGCACCCCGACCGCCGGCATGCCGAGGACGTCGCGCACGGCGTCGACCGTCGCCGCGGCGATCTCCCCGGGCGTCTCGCTCCGCAGGAGGTCCCGGGCGGTGTGGTGGAGGTCGGCGACTGACCGCTGGTGCTCCCGGGACGCCGTGACGTCCTGCAGGAACCCGACCCAGTTGGTGAGGTCCCCGGCGTCGTAGACGGGTGCGATCGTCGTCCTGATCCAGCCTGCGCCGCCGTCGGACCCGGTTCGGAACTCGACGGTCGCGGGCTCCCGGGCCTCGACCGCCGCCCGGAGGGTCTCGGTGGCGTCGGGGTCCGCGCCCGGGATCCGGTGCAGGCTCCGCCCGAGGAGGTCGTCGACCTGGCTGCCGGTCACCTCGGCGACGCGCTCGTTCGCGTAGATCAGCGGGTTGTCCGGCCGCGACGGATCGCTGATCGCGATGCCGACCGGGGCCTCGTCCATCGCCCGCGTCTTGCGCCGAAGTTCCGCGGTGCGCGCCTCCTGGTCACTGATGTCCCGGACGGTGCAGACCAGGTCGTCGTCCCCCGCCTCGGAGACGACGTGATCCTCGACGAAGGTGCTCCCGTCGGCCCGGAGGCCGGTCGTCCGGCCGTGCCAGACGCCCTCCTCGGCCACGGTCGGGATGATGACCTCGCGGGCCACGTCCAGTTCGTCCTCCGGGTAGACGAGCTCCCAGTGCTCGCCGAGCATCTCCTCGGGCTCGTAGCCGTAGAGATCCGCGTAGGCCCGGTTGACGTAGATGAACTCCCCGTCGTCGTCCAGGATGCTGATGCCCTCCTGGGTCGTCTCGATGGCGTCGAGGTGCCGCTGGTTGGCCCGCCGCGCCCGGGTGAGGTCGGCCGCGTTGACGATCTTGTTCGCCAGGAGCGCGTACTGCTCGGTCCCGCCCCGCTTTTGCAGGTAGTCCGTGACGCCCGCCGAGATGGCCTCGCTGGCGACCTCCTCGCTGCCCTTGCCGGTGAAGAGGATGAAGGGCAGGTCGGGGTACTCCCGGCGGACTGTCTCCAGGAACTCGATCCCGTCGCGCCCCGGCATCTCGTAGTCCGAGACGACGCAGTCGAACCCCCCTTCGCCTCCGTTCTCGCTCCCTTCGCCTCCGTTCTCGCTTCCTCCCTCGTCCCCGTTCCCCGCGCGGCCGGCCAGTTCCGCCAGCCCGTCGGCGGCGCTGGTCGCGGACACCACGGACAGTCGGTCGTCCTCCCGCTCCAGGAATGCGGCGACCAGTTCGAGGAACTGCTCGTCGTCGTCCACGTGGAGGACGCGGATCGAACGCTCGTGGGGACCACTCATGGTGCTCTATGGGAGGATCACTCATGGTGAATGTAGCGGTTCCGTCCCCATTCTCCGGCGTCCGCACCCGGGCTAGTCACGCCGACGCACCGACGTACCGACGCACCGACGTACCGACGCGCCGACGCACCGACGCACCGACGCACCGTCGACCGATGGGGACACCTTTTTCGCCCCCGATTCGGTAGCTGGCTCCGACATGGTCCCCGAATCCCCCTCCCTCGGCAGACGCCGGCTCCTCGGCGCGCTCGCCGGGGTCGCCGCCGGCGGCGCGGTCGCCGTCGGGGCGACCGAACCGACCGCACTCCCCGACCCCGTGACCGACGCCGCGACGAAGCTCTACCCGACTCCACCCGAACTGCGTTCGCTCTGGCGCCCGACCGTCACCGAGGCCCACGCCGCCGAGGCCGTCGACCTGCTCGCCGAGACGGTCTCGCGGGGCGAACGGCTGTGGGCCCGGCTGGACACCGACGAGTCGTTCCTCGGCGCCGGCGGGTGGCTGGAGAGCGCCCGGACGGCGCTCCGGAACGGGAACTACGACGAGGCGCTGTTCGACGCGACCTACGGGATGCAGTTCGCCGGCGAGTCCCTCGGGGTCGCACGCGCCCGCCTCGGCGAGGCGGACCTGCCGGCCCTCGCCGAGCGCGGCCGCGCTCTGCTCGACCGGGCGGATCGCGTCGCCCGCGGTCTCCGGCCCTACCCGGCGGTCGAGCCCCCGCGCGACCTGGCCTGGTACTACCGGATCGAGCGCGAACTCGTGTTCGGCCGCCGTCACGCGGCGTGGCACGGGATGGAGGCCGCCCGCGACGGCCTCGACGACGCGAACGGTCCCGACGCCTCCGTGTACGACCCCCGCGAGGTGGGCAGCATCACCGCCGGTCTCCTGGAGGCGGAGCTGTACGTCCGCAACGCCGAACGCTACGCCGAGCGCCTGTCGTCGACGCTCGCCGACGGGGGCGCGGCCCTCGACGCGTTCGGCGCGGGCGGCGACGACGCGGCCAGCGCGGGCGACAGCGACGACGCGGCCGGCGGCGACGCGGTCGCGTACGCCGACCACCTCGCCCGAACCGTCGACCGGTTCCGCGCCGAGATCGAGTCGTTCCCGTCGATGGGCGAGGTCCGCGACCGCTACGTCCGGAACCGCGGCGACGAACCCTACGGCCCCTACGAGTTCGCACACTCCCGGCTCGCCCGGTGGTGTTTTGGGACCGACTACGCGTTCGGCCGGGGGGAGAACACCGACCTGCTGGCCCACCGCGCGGTCGAACTCTCGACGGGCCTGGCCCAGCGGCGCGCCCACGGCGTCGCGGTCGATCGCCTGGTGGTCGAGGACGGCGACGAGGGCTTCGACTCCGGGCACGCGCTGGCCGCGAAGCGGCGTGCGCGCGCGACCTACCGGTCGGTCGTCGGTTCGAACCCGCCGCCGCTGCTCACCCAGCAGGTCGACCGGGCCGTCGAGGACCTCCAGGTCGCCAAGGTGGGGTTCGGCGGCCACTCCCAGCGCCCGCTGTGGCGCGAACGGCTGAAGGCGTACCTCTACGCCCTGGTCGGCCGCGCGAAGCTCCAGCAGTACCCCGCCCTCCACGACGCGCTCGTCTCGCGGGAGTGAGGTCGGGCGTCGACTACTCCGCCGAGAGCCGGTCGCGGTCGTGGGGCGCCTCGAAGTCGAGGTCCGGCCCGATGGGGGTGATCTCGCCCTGGAAGTACCCCTGGTCCTTGATGTGGTCCATCACGACCGTCTCGCTGACGCCCGGCGTCTGGTAGAGGTCGCGCAGGTACGGCCAGAGGTTGTCGTACTGGTGGAGGTACTGCCGGTCGCACTTGAACGCCGTGTGGTAGCAGTGGTCGAAACGGACCAGCGTCGGGAACATGCGGACGTCCGCGAGCGTCAGGCGGTCGCCGGCGAGGTAGCGCTGGTCGGCCAGCACCCCGTCCCAGCGGTCGAGCGCGTCGAAGACGTCCCCGACGGCCTCGTCGTAGGCGGCCTGCGACTCGGCGAAGCCCGCGCGGTAGACGCCGTTGTTGATCGAGTCGTAGATGTCGTCGATCACGCGGTCGACCTCCTCGCGGTACCCTTCTGGGTACAGGTCGCGTCCGTCCTCACCCACCTCGCCGAACGCGGTGGCGAAGGTTCGCATGATCTCGATGGACTCGTTGTTGACGATGGTCCCCGCCTCGCGGTCCCACAGCACGGGCACCGTCACCCGCCCCGTGTAGTCGGGGTCGGCGGCGACGTACACCTCGCGGAGGAACTCGCTGCCGTTGACGGTGTCGGGGGTACAGCCGTCCTTCTCGGGCGCGAACCGCCACCCCTCGTCCTCGCGGACGGGGTCGACGACGTCCATGGTGACGGCGTCGGTCAGCCCGCACAGGCGGCGGGTCAGCGCGGCCCCGTGGGCCCACGGGCAGTTCCGGGCGACGTACAGGTGGTACCGACCGGCCTCGGGTTCGAACCGGTCGGACTCGACGGGCGGCTCGTCGCCCCCGCGGAGCGACCCCGCGATCCAGTCGCGGAACGACGTCTCGACGCGGTCGAACGCGCCGTCCTCGTCGGTGTACGGTTCGAGGTCCGTCCGCCACTCGCCGTCGACGAGCATGTTACGGCCCATGCTCCCGACTTCGAGCGCACCCCATACAACTGTGGTGCTGCCGGCCGTTCGGGCCGGACAGACGGTGGGTTCGCGGCCGTCCGGGCCGACGGTGGCGATCCCGGCCGTCCGCGCCGCTCGCCGCCGCGGCGACCCCGTCCCGCGCACCCCGTCTGGATTGCCCGTACCGCCGTTCCCTTTGGGTCGGTGGCCGTCCACCGACGTGGATGGCTCTCCTGTCCCGGCGCCTCCGCGCGCTCTGGCTGCGAGCGCTCAGGCTGGGCTGGCCCATCAGCGTCCAGCAGGCGTTCAGCACCCTGATGCGGACGGTCGACATCGTCGTCACGGGATTCTTCTCGCCGGCGGCGGTGGCCGCGGTCGGCCTCGCCGACCTCTACGCGCAGGTCCCGCTCCGGGTCGGCCTCGGCCTCGGCGCCGGCTCGATCGCCCTCTCCAGCCAGGACACGGGGCGGGGCGCGACCGACACCCGCGACCGTGCCATCACGCAGGCGTTGCTCATCGGGGCGCTCGCCGGCCTCCCGCTCGTCGCCGTCGGCCTGCTGTTCAGCCGGGAGCTGATCGCGCTGTTCGGGGCCGAACCCGAGGTGGTCCGCCTGGGCGGAATCTACCTCTCTCTGGTCTTCCTGGCCGCGCCCATGCGGATCGTCGGCCTCGTCGGCTCGCGGTCCCTGCAGGGGACCGGCGACACGCGCACGCCCATGGTCGTCAACGTCTCGACCAACGCCCTCAACGTCGTCCTGACGGTCGGGCTCGGCCTCGGTGTCTGGCAGTTCCCGCGGCTGGGCATCGTCGGCGTCGGTGCGGCGACGGCGATCAGCCGAACCGTCGAGGCGCTCGCCATGGTCGGCGCCATCGCCGGCGGGCGGACCACCGTCTCGCTGACTCGACCGCAGGACCCGACGATCACGCGCCAGCTCGTCGCGGTGAGCACGCCCACGTTCCTGGAAGGGATGAGCACGTCGCTGGCGAACTTCCCGTTCAACTCCCTCCTCCTGCTGTTCGGCACCGAGGCGAACGCGGCCTACCACATCGGGCGGCGGGTGTACCAGCAGTGTGCCGGTCCCCTCTATCGGTCGATCAGCACGGTCGCCAGCATCGTCGTCGGGCAGACGCTGGGCGAGGGCGACGACGGCGACGCCCGGTACGCCGCGACCGCGATCCTCGGGCTGAGCGTCCTGACGGTCAGCACGGCCGGCGCGATCCTCTACGTCGCGGCCGAACCGATCGCCCGCGTCTTCACCCAGGACCCGACGACCCTCGGCCACGCCGTCGGCTTTACCCGGGCGTTCGGGGTGTCGCTCCCCTTCATGGCGGTGTTCTTCCCGCTCGCCGGGACGCTGCGCGGGGCGGGCGACACCCGCACGCCCTTCTACGCCCGGTTGGTCGGCGGCTTCGTGTTCATGCTCGGGGCGTCGTACCTCCTCGGGATCACGCTCGGCTACGGGCTGCTCGGCGTGTACGCCGGCCTCGTCCTCTCGTACGTCTGCTGGGCCGCGATCGTGGCCGCCGGCTTCCTGCGGGGCGAGTGGACCGAGCGCGCCGCGTCGATGATCTCCGAGCGCGCCCAGGCCGAGGAGGCGCCGCCCCGGTGACCGGGGCCTTCGGGCCCCGCGGTCGACGGGGTCCGGTCAGGGATCCGTCGGATCGAGCCGGCGGTAGCCCCATGCCGTGAGCGCGCCGAGCGCGCCGCCCCAGAGCAGGTGGTTCACGAGCAGGTCCGGCTGAAGGTTCGGGATCGGGGCCGGGATCCCGAGCAGCCGCAACCAGGCCGGGGCGACGAGGCCGGCGGCGACGACCCAGAGGACCACTCCCCAGGCGGCGCCGACGGCGACGTAGACCGGGAGGCTGTTGCGGTGGCGCGCCGGGACCAGCGAGACGAGGCCGGCGAACCCGAACGCGAACACGACGCTGTGGAACTCGTGGGTGTACCAGCCGACGACCCGGTTTTCGATCCCGTAGAACACGCCGATGGCGGCGATCGACCCGCCCTGCGTCAGGGCGCTCGCGCCGTAGACGACGCCGGCGACCAGGCCGGCGACCAGGATGACGAGCAGGTGCGGGATCGCGGGACGGACGCCGGCGTCGGCGGTGATCGCCCGGAGGCCGGTCCCGGGCAGGTCGCCCCGCCGGAGGACGACCGTCACCGTCGAGCCCGTCTCGTCGACGTCGAGTTCGATCGCGCCGTCGTAGCTCTCGACGAGCAGGCGGACGACGTTCAGCCCGAACCCGGAACCGGGCTCGTCGAACTCCGCGATGTCGCCGGTTTCGAGCAGCGCCTGCTGGGGTTCGGGGAGCCCCGGACCGTCGTCGCTGACGTGGACGCGGACGGCGGTCGGCGTCGACTCGACCCGCACCCGAACCTCGGGCGCGTCCGCCGGGGTGTGGACCGCGGCGTTCTCCAGCAGGTGGGTGAACACCTGTTCGAGCCGGTCGTTGGCCCGAACCGACAGCGACCCCGGCACGGAGTCGACCGACAGGTCCGCTTCGGGGTGGCGCTCGCGCACCGCCTCGACGCTAGCCGACAGCGCCGGCGCGAGGGGGAGTGACTCGGTCACCCCGCCCCGCGTGTTCTCGCGCCGGGTCAGGTACCGGACCTCGTCGATCGTTCGCTCGATGGCGTCGGCGTGTCTCGCGATCACCGCCCCCCGCTCCCCGTCCCCGTCGGCGTCCAGCGTGGCGTACCCCCGGATGACGGCGACTGCGTTGAGCACCTCGTGGCGGAGCAGGCGGTTGAGCACCTCCAGCCGCCGGGTCTGCCCCCGAAGCTGCTCGCGCTGTCGGCGCGCTCGCGCCGAGTACAGCCCCGTCAGCGTCCCGCCGACGCTCCCGCCGATGAGCACGTTGGCGAGGGACGCCCGCGACCGGAGCAGCGCGAGCCACCCGTCGGCGGCGCCCGCCGCGCCCGACGCCCCGAGCAGCGTCAGGGCGACCAGGACGAGCATCGCGGCGAAGCCCGCGACGCACCAGCGCGCCGCGGTCCGGACCAGCGCCGGGTCGACGTCCGCGACGGTCAGCGCCACGCCGAAGGCGGCGAGCCCGAGGCCGAGCGCCAGCGGCACGAAGCCGGCGAGGTAGAACTGCAACGGGTCACCGCTGAGGGCGAGGGTGACGGTGAACCGGGTCAGGAAGAACCCGATACCGGCGATCACGAGCCCGCTGTAGTTCGCCTGGCCGATCATCCGCCCTGCCAGAGGGCGAACCGGCCAATAAACGTTTGGCACCCCCGATCCAGCCCCCGCGGGGAGGGTTCGGGGGCCCTCGACCTCACTCTCGGGCCCCTCGACCTCACTCGGCCGCGGCGTCGAGCCGGTCGCCGACGATCGAGACGACCGCCTCGGTCACGTCGGGGATGGGTCGGGTGCCGTCGACGACGCGGACGTCCTGGCCGTGCTCGCGGAGGTCCTCGATCGCCGCGGTGTAGTTCTGGTACACCCGTTCGAGGCGTTCCTCGGTCTCGTACAGTTCGGCGCGCCACCGGCTCGCCTCCATCCGGGACAGGCACTCCTCGGGCGGCACGTCGAGGAACACGGTCAGGTCGGGGTCCCTGGCCTCGCGGTTGATCGCCGCGACCCACTCGCCGTCGACGCCGGGCTCGGCCATCTGGTAGGCGATCGACGAGAGGACGTACCGGTCGACGAGGACGGTGACGCCGTCGTCGAGCTTGGGGACGACGTCCTGCGCGAGGTGGTCGAGCCGGTCGGCGGCGAACAGCAGCGCCATCGTCTTCGGATCGAAGTCGACCCGGCCCGCAAGCCCGAGGCGGATCTGCGCGCCAACCGGCCCGTCGGTGGGCTCTCTCGTCAGGTAGGCACGCTCCCCGCGCGTCTCGGCGAGCCTGTCTCTGGTCCGCTCGGCCTGCGTCGTGGTGCCCGCCCCGTCGAGCCCCTCGAACGCGATCAGGAGTCCCTCGCTCATCACCTACGGGAGGTCACCCCAGCACCATTGCAATTGCGGACTGTGGCCGGTGTCGCAGGGGGGCCACCGGGGGGCTGGCGGACGCAGCACGCCCCTCCGCCGGACGAGTATCACGGGTGATAACTGGTGACATAGAGTTATATGTGGGAGGTTCTGACAGGGGAGTGGAGATGCCCACGAGCCTCCGACCGACGATCCGGCGCACCCCCGCCTCTGGCACCGGCACCGCGAGCCGCAGCGGGCGTGCCGTCGGCCGGACCTCCACCCGACGCCCTCACAGGGACAGGTGACACCATGAGTGCAATCGAACGTCAGACCCAGACCGAGAACGGCCCAGCCCTGCACGAACTGCCCGACTTCGACCTCGAGTACCTCTTCGACGACGACGACGAGCCGTCGGAGGTGACCGTGTTCGTCGACAACGCCGCCTCGCTCTCGACGAACTGGATCACCATGGACGCCGACCACGCGGTGGCCCTCGAAGAGGTCCGCTGAGCGGCCCGGTGGCGTCCCGGTTCTACGTTTCGCGCCCGCGTCAGCGACGGGTCTGCGACCACGGCGGCCGCGTCTAGCCGATCCGGACGCCGCGTCCAGCCGATCCGGCTGCCGCGGCAAGGATTTAGCCCCCGGAGCCTGTATCGTGACGCATGACCGACGACGGGGCCGACCTCGCGGCCGCCGAGCGCATCGAGAGCCGACGCCACGACCGCGGCGACGTCGACCGGTCGCTCGACGCGGACGGGACGCTGGGTGCCGACCGCAACGGACGGAACAGCGGCGGTGACGCGGCGTGACCTGGCGCTCCCGCGGCTACGGGGCGGCGGCCGAGCGGGAACCGGCCGTGCGGCGGCCCTCCCGGTACGACTACTCGACCCGAACCGTCACCTTCGACAGCGGCGGGACCGGCTGCTCGGGTCGGCTGTACCTGCCCGACCGGCCGGAGGAACCGCCGGTGGTCGTGATGGGCCACGGCTTCGGCGCCGAGCGCTCGTTCGGCCTGGGGCGGTTCGCCGAGCGCTTCGCGGAGGCCGGCTTCGCGGCGTTCGCGTTCGACTACCGCGGCTTCGGCGACAGCGACGGCGAACCGCGGAACCTCGTCTCGCCCGGGCGCCAGGTCGAGGACTACCGCGCGGCCGTCGCCCGGATGCGCCGGTACCCCGCCGTCGACGGCGGCCGGCCGATCCTCTGGGGCACGTCGCTCTCGGGCGGGCACGTCCTGCGGGTCGCCAGCGAGGACGTCCGCGTCCGCGCGGTCGTCGCGCAGGTCCCCATGGTCGACGGACGGATCTTCCTCCGGTCGCGCTCGCCGAAGTACCTCGCGCGCGCCACCGCCGCCGGGATCCGCGACCGCCTCCAGTCGCTCCTGCTCGGCCCACACACCGTCCCGGTCGTGGGCGACCCCGGCGACCTCGCCGCCATCGTCGAACCCGGAGCCAAGCGGGCCTTCCTCGACCTGGTCCCCGCCGACAGCGACTGGGAGAACGCCCTGCCCGCCCGGTCGCTCCTGTCGATCCCGCGGTACCGACCGGTGACGGACGCCGAGGACGTCTCCTGCCCGACGCTGCTGCTCGCTGGCGCGCGTGACGACCTGGTTCCCGTCGACCGGGTCGCTTCCGCCGCGGAGGCGGTCCCCGAGGCGACGTTCCTCAGGCTCCCGATGGGGCACTTCGACGTCTACGAGGACGAGGGCTTCGAGCGCGCGATGGGGCACGAGTTGGCGTTCCTGCGGTCGGTCGTCTGACGTCGGCGCGTCGACGGCGGAACGCCGCCGATCTTCGTGAGACGTCTCCGTCGTGAGCCTTCTACGGCCCACCCATGCCCTCTACGGCCTTCGCGAGCCGTCTACGGCGTTCTCCGGGCTCGCCGAGACGGTCACCGAATCCTGACGGACAGGCCAACGGTTATATCGGATCCCGACGTTATTCAGCCTATGTTCTCAGAGGCACGGTTCACAGGCGCGCTCGCGGCGATGCTGACGATCTCGGTGCTCCTCGCCGGCGCCGGCGGCGCGCTCGCCCAGTCAGACGACCCCTCGGCGTCCGAACTCTTCCGGCAGTTCAGCGAGATGTCCGACACCTTCAACGAGCAGATCGTGGAGGTTGACCTCGGTCCCGCCGGTGACCGGCTCGCCGGCCAGACCGCGAACGTGGTGATCGACACCCCCGACGGCCAGGAGCGCTTCTCCTTCAGCATGGACGAGGAGAACCGGATCACGAACCTCCAGCCGACGACCGTCGACGACGCCGACCTCGTGGTCCGCACCGACGCGGCCACCGTCGAGTCCATCGCCACGTCCGACACCCCCGCGCAGGCGTTCCGCGACGCCTACCGCGACGGCGACATCACGATCAAGGCCAACTACGGCCTCGTCGAGGCCGCGACGTCGGGCCGGATCGTCGACTGGGGGTTCTGGACCGCCGCCGACCTGTTCAAGGGCCTCCTCTAGGTCGAGGGCCTCCGGGATCGACCCGCTGACGCGCGGTCGGAGCCGGGCCGCCCCCGGCGGCCGCGCTCCACAATCCTCATAGTTCCCACGGGCGTCGGTCCGCCAATGGCACCCACGCGCACCGTCGAACTGGAGGGGCACATCATCGACTCGGGGATGATGCAGCGCTGCTTCGGCATCGTGATGGACATGGACGGGAGCTTCGAGGTCGAGGAGTTCCGCGTCGGCAAGCACAAAGACGAGGAGTCGTACTGTCGGATGGCCGTCTCCGCCGACTCCGACGACGAGCTCCAGGAGATCCTCCACGAACTCCACCAGAACGGGGCGAACCTGGTCGACCCCGTCGACGCCAGCGTCGCGCCCGCGCCCGCCGACCGCGTCGTCCCGAAGGGGTTCTACTCGACGACGAACCACCCGACGTTCGTGCGCCACGACGGTCAGTGGGTCGAGGTCGAGAACATCGAGATGGACTGCGCGGTCATCTTGGAGGAGACCGAGGACGGGCCACGCGCCTACACGAAGGTGCTCAACGCCATCGAGGAGGGCGACCTCGTCGTCACCGACGAGGCCGGCATCCGGGTCGAACCTCCCGAGCGCCCGCGCGACGCCTCCGGCCCCTTCGGGTTCATGCAGGGCGGCGTCTCCTCCGAGCGCCCCTCCGAGTCGCTGATCCGGCAGGTCGCCGACGCGATGATCGAGACCAAAGAGCGCGGCGGGAAGGTGCTGGCGGTGTGCGGCCCCGCGCTCATCCACGCCGGCGCCGGCGACGACCTCGCCCGCCTGGTGCGCGAGGGCTACGTCGACCTCCTGTCGGCGGGCAACGGCTTCGCCACCCACGACATCGAGCGCGGCCTCTACGGCACCTCGCTGGGCATGGACATGGAGACGATGGAGCACCCCCGGAAGGGTCACAAGCACCACATCTACACGATCAGCGAGGTGATCCGTGCGGGCAGCATCGAGGCCGCCGTCGAGGACGGCCTCGTCCGCGACGGCGTGATGTACGAGTGCGTGCAAAACGACGTCCCGTTCGTCCTCGCGGGGTCGATCCGCGACGACGGACCCCTCCCGGATACGATCACCGACGCCGTCGAGGCCCAGAACGCCATCCGCGAGCAGGCCCACGAGGCCGACATGGTGCTGATGCTCTCTACGCTCTTGCACTCGGTGGCGGTCGGCAACTGCCTCCCGTCGACCACGCGCGTGGTCTGCGTCGACATCAACCCCGCGACGGTCACCCAGTTGCTCGACCGCGGGAGCTCCCAGGCCATCGGCATGGTCACCGACATCGGCACCTTCGTCCCCACCCTGGCCGAGAAGGTCCTCGACGAGTAGCTTCCGACTTCGGCCGGACTCCATCCGGCCACGTTCCCGGCCTCGACGACGGGCGGACGCGCTACTCGGCGTCCGCCGCCGTCGCGTCGCCGATCTCGACGAGGTGGGCGGTGCCCGCAGAGCGGTCGACGTGGACGTTGTACGTCCGCCCGTCGGCGACGGCCCGGACGACCCACGCGCTGTTCTGCGGCGAGGGCTGGAGCGGGAAGGTCGCGTCGCCGTGGCCCTCGCGTTCGAGTTTCTCCCGCGCGACGTCGATCGCCGCCTCGGCACTGCCCACGACCGGTTCGTCGTCGAGCGCGACCGTGAGGACCGGGACGTCGGCCCGGCGGACCACGCGCTCGGCGACCGACCCGATCAGGGCCCGGTCGATGCCGGTTCGGCCGTGCGTCCCCATGACGATCGCGTCGATTCCCGCGTCCGCGGCGTAGTCGACGATCGCCTCGGCGGGCGACCCGCGCCGGACCTCCGTGACCGGGGCGTCGAGGCCGCGCTGCTCCGCGAGTTCCGCGACGCGTTCGAGCGCGTGCTCCGCCCACGCCGGGTCCTCGTCCCCCCGGTCGAGAAGCGGGATCGAGGACCCCGACTCGACGACCGCGAGCGCGTGGAGGCGGGCTCCGTATCGCTCCGCCAGTTCGATGGCGTGCGTCGCCGCGCGCGCCGATCCGGTGCTACCGTCCGTCGGGAGGAGTACTGCGTCGTACATGGCTCTACCCGAGGATAGTCCACCCGCGACCAAGTACCACGCCGTCCGTTTTCACGCCGTGGGAACCGACGGTCACACCGTCTCCAGGGGGACCACCCGCATCGGGACGTTCGCGTTCAGCAGAACGGACTGCGCGACGCTCCCGAACACGACCTTGGCGGTGGGGTTGCGCTTCCGGACGCCGAGGACGAGTTCGTCGGCGTCCTCGGCCTCCACGGCCGCCAACAGGTCCTCGGCCGGGTCGTTCCCCCGGACGAACTGGTGGGTCTCGACCGTACAGGCCGCCGACAGCCGCACCGACGCGACGTTCAGGGCGTCCTCGCCGTCGCGGACGTCGCCCGCGCTCGTCGCGTCGCCGCCGGGGAGGGAGTTGACCGCGACCACCCGGTCGTCGGCCCCGACGAGTCCGTCGAGGTAGTCACAGAGGGCGGCGCTCGTGTCGACCGTATCCGTGCCGAGGACGAACGTCGTCATGCCCGATCATCGACCGCCGGCGGCTTGTATCCCCGGGCCGTCCCCGTCAGTCGACGCAGATCGATCGCGGGGCCGGGGCCGGCGGTCGATAACAATTAATGTACGTGCGTCCGGAGGTCGACGTATGCGCCCATCGATTCCCGCCCCGACCGTGACGGATGACCGTTCCTCCGACGACCCGCTGGCGACCCGGGACGCGGGGGTGGACGGATGATCGACCCGACGGAGACCAGAGTGATCGACTGCGACTGGCACTACATGGACTCCTTCGAGCGAATCGCGCCCTACATGCCCGAGCCGTGGGACACGAAGTACGAGAACAGTTTCTGGGGCGACGCCGGCGTCACGCAGGCGCTCAGTTCGTTCTTCCCGACGTCGACTGGCGACCGGCAGAACTACGGGAAGGTCGTCCGGGAGCACTCGAACTACCCGACCGAACCCGAGGAGCCCGAGCGCATCCGGGAGGGGATGGAGTTCCTGGACGTCGACGCCTCCCTCCAGATCTCCCATCTCGCCCTGGCGATGGGCGGCGTCACGGCCGACGACGAGCGGGTCCAGGCGTTCGCCAAGGGCTACGTCGAGTACATGCTCGATCACGTCCTCGACCCGGACGACGGGGTGTACGGGCTGGCGATGATCCCCTACAAGGACGTCGAGGCGTCTCTCGACGTGCTCGAACGGGTCGAGGACGAGGAGGCCATCGTGGGCGCGTGCTTCGTGACGGCGGGAGCGAGCCCGCCGCTGGGCAACCGGAAGTACGACCCGATCTACGAGCGCTGCGAGGAGCTGGGTTACCCGATCGTCTACCACACTGGTGGCTCGGGCCTCGACGAGTACGTCCGGGCGGGCTACCAGGAGATGATCGAGACCCACACGCTGGGTTTTCTCGAATCCAATATGTCCCAGATCGTCAGCGTC
>Ga0207718_100692_pt1 | contig 25376 bp, 20 predicted proteins | sample A23M2SouthBayCA_FD_187749 | JGI IMG/M metagenome (GOLD analysis project Ga0207718, IMG submission 187749) | Aerobic enrichment media microbial communities from Eden Landing Ponds, California, USA - A23 M2 (SPAdes) | ecosystem: Environmental > Aquatic > Marine > Unclassified | place: Emeryville... | reverse complement strand
TCGACGCTCTCGGCGATCGGCGAGCCGTTCTCGTCGATGAGCCGCCAGATCCAGCCGTCGTCGCGCTGGGCGAACTCGAAGGAAACCTCGTCGATCTCGAGGATGCTCGCCTTCTCGGTGGTCCTGCGGGCCGCCTCGATCGCGTCGGCGATCGCGTCCCGACTCTCGTAGCTGCCCGCGCTCACCGCCCGAACCGTCTCGCGTTCGTCGATGAGTCGCCAGCGCCAGACGCCGCCTGAATCGCCGTCCTCGTCACTGCCAATCGACGTCCCACCGTCGAGATCACCCTCCCGGTAGGGCTCGAACGCGAGTGTCTCGATGTCCATCCGGTCGGCATCGGCTGCCTGGGCTTGCACTGTTTCGATGTCGTTGACGACGGCCCCATAGGTCTCGTAGCCCTGGGGGCTCACGGCGAGGTCGGTCCGATCGGCGTCGATGAGCCGCCACCGCCAGTCCTCGCCGTGCCGGTCGATCCAGACGACGCCACGGCCGATGTCGAACACCGGTGCGTCAGCCGCGTTCTCCAGGAGGCGATCGACGTCCGACTCGGCGGCGCTCCGCGTCTCGTAGGTCCGCTCGCCGCTGGCGAGAAGGCTGCGATCCCGGTCGATGAGTCGCCAGTGATACCCGGCGTTCTGGCGGATCTGCACCGTCACGTCCCGCATCGTGTCGATCGGCGCTCCCGTCCCCGCCTCGCGGATATCGGCGATCGCCGTCGTCACGCCGTCGTAGGTGGGATAGTCCTCGACGGACTCGGCGAGGATCGTGCCGTCGGTGTCGATCAGCCGGAACCCCCAGGTCTCCTCGTCACTGAGGAGCTGGAAGGTGGCGTGTTCCATCGCTCGCACGGCCGCGTCGTCGACGTGCTCGATCAGGAAGTCGACGGCCTCCCTGGCCAGCGTCCGCGACGGATAGGACCTGGCACTCTCGGCGATGAGTTTGCCCCCCTCGTCGATGAGTCGCCACGCGTATGCCCCGTCGTCGGTCAGGTGGATCTCGAAGGCGGCGGTGTCGATTTCCAGGACCTCCGCGTCGGGTGCGTTCTCCTTCAGCGTCCGCATCCCCTCCATGACCTCGCTCTTGTCCTCGTAGGACTCGCCGCTGTCGGCCATCACCGTGCCGTCCTCGTCGATGAGTCGCCAGCGCCACTCGCCGTCGGACTCGTACTGCTGGAAGGCGGCCTGTTCGAATTCGATGAGGTCGGCCACGAGGGCCTGTTCGCGAACGCGGTCGGCCGCACTCTCGGCCTCGTCTCTGCCCTCGAAGGCCTCGGTACTGTCGGCGAGGACGTCCCGCTCGGCCGAGACCAGCCGCCAGTGCCAGGCGTCTCCGGCGGGATAGACCTCGTAATCGGCCCCCTCGAATTCGATGGTCTCGGTCCTATCGAGGACCGATCGCGTGCGCTCCGCGCTGGCAGTGGCGTCTGACTCGTCGACTGGGCGGCCGTGCATGGCGGCGACGATCTCGTCGGCACGATCTCGGAGTCGCCAGGTCCAGCCACCCCCCTCGAAATCGGCGTCTCCACCTGCCCAACTGTTCGTTTCGTGGACCTCGTAGCCCGGTGAGCCGTGTTCGATGACGGCCGCCGCCGAGAGATGGTCGGCGATGACCGTCGCGGCGGTCTCGGCGTCGCCTCGCGAATCGAACGTGGCGTCGCTCGTCAGGAGTCGGGTGTCCGCGGCGTCGATGACGTGCCACCGCCAGCCCTCGCTATCCTCGAACAGTTCGATGGCGATCGTCTCGACGGTCAGGACGCGCGGATCCTCGACCCCCTCGACGAAGCGCTCGATACTGTCCTCGGCGGCCGACTCCTCGCCGTAGTCGTCCGGTCCGGCGGCCAGCGGGCGGTGGCGTTCGTCGATGAGTCGCCAGTGCCAGCGGTCGCCCTCGTCGCGGGTGACGTCGAAAGCGGCCCCCTGGATCTCGAGCCGGCTGGCCGCCGGGGTCTCCTCCTTCAGGAAGTTGACGGCGGACTCGATCGCGTCACGGTCCGCGTAGGACCCGTCGCTGGCCGCGACGATACTCCCCTCGGCCGTGACCAGCGACCACTCCCACTCCTCCTCGCCCGTCCGGTACAGTCGGAAGGCCGCCGTCGTGATGTCGAGCAGTCCGGCCCCCGCGATCGTCTCACGGACCGCCTCGACTTCCATCCGCGCATCGGTATCCGTCGCCACTGTCGTGGCACTCTGTCCGATCGCGTCGCGACGAATGGTCCGCCAGGTCCAGTCGTTCGTCGGCGTCTCGTAGACGGTGAAAAACGCGTCCCGTGTGGCGTCACCCACGAGTATCGATGCCTCCTCGGACCCTAACCCGAGTTCGGGTTCGACCAGCAGCCCCTTCTCGCCGGTGATGACCGGGACGAGAATGGCGACGGCGACGAGTATCCCGATCCCGAGCGTATAGAGGGCGATGATCTCGGCGCTGTAGGCTGGACCGACCGACCAGGATCCCGGATAGACCTGCGTGAAGGCGAAGATACTGAGAAAGGCGATCGCGAGTCCGAGAACGCTCGCCTGCATGCCACGCCGGCGAACCGGCAAGAGCACGACGACGGCAAACAGCCCGAGCGCAAGTCCGATCGCCGAAAGCACGATCGCGACCTCCCGGATTTCGAAATTCCCCGGGAAAATGCGCTGTTCGATCTGGAAGACGAAGACCCCGAGCAGTCCCGCGACACTGCCCAGAAGCAACAACCAATACCCGTAGACGTCACGTTTCGACTCCGGTTCCCCGATATACCGGTGGTACAGTTCGACGAGTTTCTGATCTCGAATGTCGTCGATTGCCATGCGTGAACACCCCTTATCTAGCACAGGACTAAATAAATATACGACACGTTTCACGATCGTTCAGATCGAAGCCATTCATATATTATCCAGTACAACAGTAATTTATTCCCGATGGTAAAGACGTGAAACAGATCGGAGCAGGGCCGAGAGCTTACCATCGCATCGAACTGAAAAATTACCATCGCATCGAACTGAATGACCACTGTCACGCACTATCGCGCGGTCGAAGGGGGCTGTGACAGGGACTTACCGTTCGAGAGATCGTTCGAGAGAGATATCGCGGGCCGACCGGCCGATCTCGACCACGTACTCGCCGGGATCGACAGTCCAGCCATCAGTCTCGTCGTACCGGGCGAAGGCCCGCTCGTCGAGGTCGATGTCGACGGTGACGCGCTCGCCGGCCGGGATCTCCCTGGCAGCGAACCCGGCGAGTGCTCGCTCCGGGCGCTCGACCCCGTCGATCGCGGGCGGACGGACGTACACCTGCAGGACCTCGTGGCCGTCGCGGTCGGTGACGTTCTCGACGGTGACCGTCGCCGTTGCAACGTCGACCGAGGCCTCGACGTACTCGAAGTCTGCATACGAGCGTCCGTGACCGAACGGATAGGTCGGCTCGGTCGCTGCCCGATCGAAGTGACGATACCCGACGAAGATACCCTCGTCGTAGTGAACCGTGCCGTCGACGCCGGGGAAGCGACGTTCGTCCGCAGTCGGATACGTCCCCGCCGGAGCGAAGGTGACCGGCAACCGGCCTGCCGGATCGCGATCCCCGTAGAGGACGGCTGCGATGGCGTCGCCGTGTGCCTGGCCGGGATACCAGTTCTCGACGACAGCCGCCACGTTCTCGCGCCACGGCGTCTCGACCGGTCCGCTCGTGTTGAGAACGACGACCGTCCGGTCGTTGGCGTCGGCGACGGCCTCGATGAGTTCGTCCTGGCGATCGGGAAGCGACAGTGACTCCCGATCCAGGGCCTCCGTCGCGACGTCCCGGGCGAAGACGAGAGCCACGTCGGCCGCCGCCGCGGCATCGGCCGCCGCCTCGATCTCGACCGCCCCGTCCGGTTCCGACTCGTCCGGACCGCCCGCAAACAGATCGAGCAGCGAGACGCCCTCGACCCGGGGGAGTCCCCGGCGGACGGTCACGGCACCGTCCGCCCGCGCAGTGATCCCGTCCGTCGGCGACGTCTCGACGATCGGCGACGTCTCCGATGAGCCCCCACCGCCCAGGATCGCCTCGTCGACGTTCGGACCGATGACTGCGACATCGGTATCATCCGACAGCGGCAGGACGCCGTCGTTTTCGAGGAGGACGGTCCCGCGGGCGGCGACTCGCTCGGCGAGGTCACGATGTCCGGGCGTGTCTATCGCCCCCTCGACCCGATCGCCGTCGTCCAGCAATCCGATCCGATCCATCTGCCCGAGGACGCGGCCAGCCATGTCATCGAGCCGGGATTCGGGGACCTCACCGGATCGAACGGCGTTCGCAAGCGTCTCGGCGAAGCGCTCGCAGGTGCTCGGATCCGGCATCCCGTCACCGACCACCTCGGGTATTTCCGCGTCGTCCAGCCCTTCGTTCGGGCCGGCGTCCGGGACGTCGGAGCCCTCCGCGGCCGTCTCGGCGGTGTTTTCTTCGGGAGCAACCATCTCCGCCATCGGAACCCCTGGCATCTCGACGTCGAGACCGCCGTTTGCGGCCCCGGTCGCGCTCTCGGTGCCGAACCAGTCCGAGACGGTGTACCCGTCGAAGTCGAACTCGCCCTTGAGGACCTGATTGACGAGCCGATCGTGATCGCTCATCCGCGTCCCGTTGACGGTGTTGTAGGCGGTCATGACCGACCCCGCACCGGCGTCGACGGCCGCCTCGAACGCCGGGAGGTACAGTTCCCGGAGGGCGCGCTCGCCGACCTGGACGTCGATGCTCGCGCGGTCGGTCTCCTGGTTGTTCGCGACGTAGTGTTTCGGCGTCGCAATGACGTCCATCGTCTGGATCCCCTCGACGACCGCAGCCGCGAACGCCCCAGCGTGGACCGGATCCTCGCTGAAGTACTCGAAGTTCCGACCGTTCCGGGGCGTGCGAATCAGGTTCACGCCGGGCGCGAGCAGGACATCCTGGTCCTTCCCGCGCGTTTCCCGGCCCAGGGCCTCGCCGAACTCGACGGCGAGAGCGTCGTCGAACGTCGCCGCGAGCGCCAGTGGCGCCGGAAACGCCGTCGAGGACTCGCCGGGGATACGGACGCCCAGCGGCCCATCGACCATCCGGAGCGCCGGGACGTCCAGGCGCTCGACGCCCCGAACGTACCCCGTGGATCGACCGTCCGGGTCCACCGAGCCGTGCGTGAGGCTGACTTTCTCCGCGATCGTGAGTTCTGTAAGCAGTTCTGTGACGGAGTTCTCCATAGAATGAATTACGAAATCATTCATCACAAAACTATCGATCCGGCGATACTGACGCATCTGTTTCCATCAGTCCGGCGACCCGGGAGAACGTTGGTCGATCGACGGAAGTTCGTCGAGATGAGTGACGCTGGGGGAGCCGAATGCGTCGCAGCATCCGCTCAGGCTGAGCCAACACGGATCGACGGCGTCAGAACACTCCCCGGACAGCCGAGAGCCGTCACTCGGCGATGTCGATCGCCGGACGGCCGGGTTCGGCCTTGCCGGCCAGATCGGCGGGGGCATCCTCGGCTGAAAGTACCGTGACCTCGGCGTCGAACTCGCGTTCGATCAACCAGGCGGCCCGCTCGAGGGTGGCCCGCTCGCGCTCGGGAGCCAGGAACGCCTCGACGTGGCCCCGGCCGGCGAGTTCCTTCGCGTAGTCGGCCGCGTCCTCGCCGTACTGCTGGAGGTCCTCGTTCCGCATGACGGCGGGAACCACGTTGTCAGCGTCGCGGGCGACGTCTGCGACGTCGTGCATCCACTCGGGCGCGATCGCGAGCGTGATCGTCTCGGGATCCGCGATGCCGACCGTCTCGACGATGTCACGGACGTCCTCGCGAGTGTCCTCGATCAGGCGGCGTTCGAGGTCGTACTCGGCGGGTGCCTCGCTGTCGGGCCAGGCGGCCTCGGCGAGTAAGCCGTCGTTTCCGAGTGCGTCCCAGATCTCCTCGCCGACGTGCGGGGCGACCGGCGCGAGGAGCTTCGTCGCCGTGACCAACCCGTCCTCGAAGGTGTCGGGATCGACAGCCGTGACCTCCCGATACCGCCGAAGCAGCGAGACGAGTTCCCGGACCGCCTGCAGAGCGTGGTTGAACCGGAAGTCCTCGTACTCCCCGGTCGCCCTGTCGGCCGTCGCCGCGATCTCGCGGTCGACGTAGTCGGCGACGTGTGAGTCGCCGTCCGCGCCATCCGTAGCCGTCGCCACCTCGCCCGCTTCGTACTCGAAAGTGAGGGTATAGAGGCTCTGGAGGAAGTCGTGGGCCGACCGAACACCTTCCGCGCTCCAGGCGAACTCCTTCTCGGGCTGGGCGGCCTCCATGATGAACAGGCGAGCCGTGTCCGCGCCGTACTCCTCGATGATCCGCTGTGGTGAGATGCCGTTGCCACGGCTCTTTGACATTTTGCGACCGTCCTCGCCCAAGACCATCCCCTGGTTGGTGAGATTCTCGAAGGGCTCGCGGACGCCATCGAGCAGGTCGACGTCGTCGAGCACCTTCGTGAAGAATCGCGCGTAGATCAGGTGCATCGTCGCGTGTTCGATGCCGCCGACGTACTGATCGACGGGCATCCACTCGGAGGCGCGCTCGCTTTCGAAGGGCGCGTCCTCCAGGTCGGGGGAGACATACCGCAGGTAGTACCACGACGAGCCGATGAAGGTGTCCATCGTGTCGGTCTCCCGGACGGCGTCGCCGCCACACTCGGGACACTCGACGTGCTTCCATTCCTCGGCCGCGTCGAGCGGATTGCCGGTCGTGTGGACGAACTCCGGCAGTTCGACGGGGAGGTCGTCCTCGGGGACGGGCACCGCACCGCAGTCGTCACACCACACCATCGGGATCGGCGTCCCCCAGTAGCGCTGCCGGGAGATGCCCCAGTCCCGGAGGTTGTACTCCGTGCGGTGTTCGCCGTCGAATACCTCGACGAAACGGTCGCGGGCTTCTTCGCTCGTCAGCCCGTCGAACTCGCCGCTGTTGACCAGGATTCCGTCCTCCGTGTACGCCGCCTCCTGGACATCGATCTCCTCGGGGTCGACGTCTGCGTCCGCCGTGGGTTCGACGACCTGCTGGATCGGGATGTCGTGGGCCTGGGCGAACTCGTGGTCGCGGTCGTCGTGGGCCGGGACTGCGTACAGGGCTCCCGTCCCGATGTCGGTCAGCACGTAGTCGGCGACGTAGACCGGGATCTCCTCGCCGGTCGCGGGATTGATCGCGTACTCGCCGGTGAACACGCCCGAGGTCACGTCAAGGTCGTCCTCGTCGGCCGCCGCGGCCATCTCGACGTACTCGGCGACCTCGTCGTTATCCTCGGCGATCTCCTGGGCGACGGGGTGGCCCGGCGCGAGCGAGAAGTACGTCGCACCGTAGATCGTGTCGAGGCGGGTCGTGAAGATGTCGACCTCGCCGTAGCCGGGAATCTCGAAGGCGACGCTCGCGCCCTCCTGTTTGCCGATCCAGTTGCGCTGCATCTCCCGGACGTTGTTGGGCCAGCCGTCCAAGTCGTCCAGGGCCTCGTAGAGTTCCTCGGCGTAGTCGGTGATCGAGAGGAACCACTGGTCCATTTCACGGGTCTCGATCGGCGTCTCACACCGCCAGCACACCTCGTTTTCGCCTTCGACCTGTTCGTCCGCCAGCACGGTCTCACACGAGGGACACCAGTTCAACTCGGACGCCTGGCGTTCGACGAGTTCTTCCTCGTAGAAGCGCTCGAACAGCCACTGGTTCCACCGATAGTAGTCGGGATCGCAGGTCGCGAGTTCCCGCTCCCAGTCGTAGCCAAAGCCCATCCGGGAGAGTTGCTCGCGCATCGAGTCGATGCAGGAAAGCGTCCAGTCCCGCGGGTTAGTGTCGCGTTCCTCGGCGGCGTTCTCCGCGGGGAGGCCGAACGAATCCCATCCCATCGGATGGAGGACCTCCTCGCCGCGCATGCGCTCGAAGCGGGCGAACGCGTCGGTGATCGTGTAGTTGCGGACGTGGCCCATGTGAAGGTTCCCCGAGGTGTAGGGAAACATCGCCAGGACGTACGCCGGATCCTCGGCGTCGTCCGGGATGCGGAACACGTCTTCCTCCGCCCAGACCTCCTGCCAGGCGGGTTCGATCTCCGTGTGATCGAACCCGTGATCGCGCTGATCGTGCTCTGTGGCCATCTTGGCCCCATCTGAGAGGGGGATACTGCTATACCTTTCTCTTCTGGGGTAAGAGCCCCAGGTAAGAGATGACCGCCGAGTGCCGTCCGCACCCAAACCGGGGGAACCGTTTTTGCGAGTGGCTCCGTCACGACGAACGATCATGGAACTACCCGATACAGCTACTGCGGCGATCGAGACGATCCGAGAGCATGCCGGCGTCGGGGCTGTCTACGGCGAACCGGTCGAACGAGAGGGACGGACTGTCGTGCCCGTCGCCAGCGTCGCCTACGGCTTCGGCGGCGGGTTCGGCGAGGGATCGAGCGGCGACGCGAGCGGAGAAGACGGGGATACGTCGAGCGGTTCGGGCGGGGGCGGCGGGGGCGGGCTCGCGGCGAAACCGATGGGCGCATTAGAGATAACCGACGAACACACCCGTTTCGTTCGGTTCGACGATCGAAAGCGGCTGTTCGGCGCGGCCGTCCTCGGCGTTGCGGTCGGGTGGCTGCTCGGACGAGTGTGTGAATAGTGGGTATGTGAACGAATCTCGAGTGGAAACGAAGGGGTTGTGACGGATGGCGACTCCAAGCGATACGTACTAAACAAAAGTCGTCGACCCCCAATATAATTCACAGTCTAGAATTGTAAAAATAAGGTCCGGGTGCGAGAATTGAACCCGCCTCTCAGCCTCCACAAGGCTGAAGGATAACCACTACCCCAACCCGGACACGCTGAGAGCAATTGCATCTATCTCGCTGTCGTTCAAATACGTTACGACTCATTCGGGCGCTGTCCCGACGTTCATACTCCGGCGTGTGTGGACACGAAAGCGCGAACCAGCCGTGTCGAGACAAGCGCGAGGACCGGGCCCGATTCTCGCACCCGGACTGTGCGAGATCGCGAATTCTTGAGCGATCTCGATTTCTGCGAGCGGGGAACGAAGTGACCCGCGAGCATTCTGCGGCGAGCAAACCGCGAGCCCCGCAGAAATCCACAGAGAATCGAATCGGACCGAGGTTCTGCGCGGAGCGCAGGCCCTCACAAGAAACAACCGCAACGAGCTGTTAGTCGTGGCACTGGACTACCGGATAACGTGACGGACATAGTAGTATGAGGAATGTTTTTGTGACAGTGGATCTAAACGATCCGTATGAAGTCGTTTAAAGACACGGTGATCTCGAACCTCGCCGGCCTGATCGTGGCCATCTGTACACTCGGCATCGTGTTCTCATTCGGGGGTGCAGCTGTTGGGGGACCCTGGCCCAATACGATTGTCGTCGGATTGCTCGCGATCCCGATCATGCTGTACTTTCTCATGCCGACGCTGGAGCGGTGGATCACGCGCTTCCGATCACGACGTAACGCCGAGTAGCGCCCGTCTGGATCCGAATCAGAGGATGCCGCGGGCTACGTCAAACGCGGCCGCGTGCGGAGCGCTGACAGCGGCAAACAGCGAGTCCCTGCCGTCGAACGAATCAGAACCACTCGAAAGCGATTCGATAGCTGAGCACGTACGACGCCACGATGACGACGGGAAACACCAGGAAAAACGCATATAACGCCGTCAATGGGTCGGGTGGCGTGACGACGGTGACGATCGCATGTCCACCGAGCCCAAGGATGAGAACCGACAGGACGAACTGATTGAATTTTTTGGATGGTATATTGAAATTACAGATGGCGATTAAATGCTGGAGTAGTTAAACGTTCACTAGCAAAGCGCTATCCGGGACGCTTTTGGCTCGCGATCCCCTTCCTACGGTCGTCGTGGCGATAACGGACAAGATCTACATCAAGAACCACCGTCAGCTGGTCTCTCAACTGGAGACGTCTTTCCCGAAGAGTGCCTTCGCCGGGGCGACGCTGGACGTCCTCTTTCACGGCGAGAACCTGGGCAAACTCGACGACGCAACCCGGGACCGCGTGCTCGACTTCGCCGAGGACTTCATGGACTGTGACTGCCAGTCGGCCCCCCACTGTGGCCACCCCGAGGAGAAGTTTGTTCGCTACCTCCTGGAGTTGCGCGCCGACGGTCTCGGCCCGGACGCTATCGTCGACGTGATGGGCGACGACTACATGCTGTATGCCTATCCCGGCGACGTCCTCTCGTTTCTGGACAGTGCGGTCCGGACGCTGGAAGCCGTCGAATCACTCGCCGACGTCGAAGGGGAGACAGACGTCGCCAGAGAAGCACAGAACAGACGCGAGCAGTTGCTGTAGCGGGTATTTCAGACCGGTTCGTCGAACTCGCCGATCCGGTAGGCGGATTCCTCCTCGTCATCGTCGCCGTCCAGATCCTCGAGCATGACGATGTCCTCGCCGCCGTTGACCTCCTCCCGGAGCTTCGTCACGTAGCGTTTGTACTCCTCGAGTTGCTCCCGAAGGTGGTCGGATTCGAGTTCGAGGCGCTCGTGCTCGCGGATGAACGACTTGGGGACCTCGACCTTCGGCGGAAAACTATCGTCGTCGCTCTCCTCGCCGCCGTTGCGTTCGTGCTCCGGGACGACCTCGACTTTCCCGTTGTGGTCGACGAGCATGTCGACGTAATCCCGGAAGACGGCCGACAGCGAGAGGTCGCGCTCCTCGGCGATCTCCCGGAGGGTCTCGAACTTCTCCTCGCTGACCCGAAAGGAGATGGTCTTGTTCTTGTTGCTCATGGTTGGCGACAATCGGTCGCCCACCCACTTAATGATTTGTCAGACGCCAGGAGAAATGCGGCGCGATCTCAGGCCTCGGGTTCGGCCGTCTCCTCCTCGAAGCTCTCTAAGGCCTCGACGACGAGCCGTCGGTAGTTCTCGATGGCCGGCTCGTACTCGTCGTGGGCCATCTGGACGTACTCGTCGGTCGCGTAGTCGTCCTGTGTCGGGTCGGCCTCCTGGTAGCCCTCGACGCGTTCGAGCGTCCGTTCGGCCGTCTCGACCACCCACCGGTTCCGCGTCGTCTCGTCGACGGGCGTGATCGACTCCGGCCGGATCGAGACGTTCACGTCGCCGTCGTCGGTCTCGTAGGTCCGTGGCTTGCCGACGATCGAAACGTACGCCGGCGGTTCGAGTTCCCGCAGCATCGAGGCGGCGTCAGGCTGGTACTGCCCGGCGTAGGCGAAGTACGTGTCGCCGTTGGGATCGACGATACGGCCCTGCCAGTACTCGCTGTCCTCGCCGACGTCCTCGGTCTCGGTCAGCGTGCCGACGACGAAGACGCGGTTGGCGCGCTGGCCCGTCGGCAGGAGGACGTACACCGGCGCACGGTCGTCGTCGCTCTCCTTGAACGTGTAGGTCGCGTCGTTGAACTCGCCCGCGAACACCCGCCGGGCGACCTCTCGGGTCGGTGTCGCCGCCATTATATCGACCTCGCTTTGATCAGCGTCGCTTCAGGATCGACCGCGTCGGTCAGCGTCTCGACCTCGTCGGCCAGCAGGTACCGCCCGAATGTCGGCCCCTGGACGCGGTAGTACCGCCCCATGATCGTCCCCTGCATCTCCTCGACGACGACGCTCGTATCGAGGGCGTCCATCGCCATGTCCTTGGCCTCCTCCAGGGTGATGCCAGTGAGATCCTCGGTGGCTTCCTGATCGAAAATGACCTCCGTGACCTCCTCGCCGTCGTCCAGCACGCCCTTGATCCGGAGGTCGAACTCGCCCTCGACCTCGCCGTGCTCGCTACACCGCCCGTTCTGGAGGACGCGCGTACAGTCCTCCTCGGGACAGCGCTTGATCAGGCCACTGCCGCTCTGGATGTCGACCAAGGCCCCTTCGACTTCGAGGGCGTCGTCGCCGACCTCGATCTCCTCGTCGGTCTCCTCGATGACGGTCGTCCGGTTGAGCTTCACCGAGAACCGTCCCTGGTACTCGTCGGTGACGATATTCCGGAGATGGTAGGTCGCCCCCTCCGCGAGTTCGGGGAGGTCGGACTTCGACCATTTGGTGAACTTGATCGTCCCGGTCTCGTCGCCCAGCAGGCCGACCTGGGCGACGGCGTCGCTCCGGGGCTCCCAGAGTTCGACGACCTTCGCGGTCATGTCGACCCACTCCTCGGGTGCGTCGACATCGGCGGCCTGGACCGTCTCGTTGCCGCCCCCGCCACCGATGTCCTCACGATCCAGCCCCGCCTCGTCGAGGTAGGAGTTGGTGACGCTCCGGCGCGCCTCGCTGATCGGTACCTGGTACTCGTTGACCAGCGTGTCGAGTCGCTCCTCAACCGCCTCGACGGTCACGTCTAGCTGGTCTGCGAACTGCTCGTGTATCTCGTCCGCGTGGGTATGCAAATCCGTCATGGCTGTGCTGTCTCCGCGTGTTTTCGATGGGAGACACCCGACAGTTGGTCGCCCTCCTATATAAAGTCGCGGCGGGCGTGGTGGAAGTGAAACTCCCGGCAGCGGGGCGAACAGCGTTCGGTGCACGGAGAGAAGATTCATAGGAGGGGAGTCCACAGCCCAACCATGGCCGAGGACGGGCAGCGACTCTCTCGATTCCTGCGATCGGGCCTCGAGTCCGCCGGCCGTCAGCTGGCCGAGGCCAGGCGTGCCTACGAGAACGCAAAGCACGCGGCCCGGAGTGATCTCCCGCTCGCCGAGGACGGGCGAGCACGGATCGTCTGCCGGCGACACGCCGAGCGACGGGCCGTGCGGGTGGACGGGGACGGTCGCCCGGAGTGCGTCGATTCGGCGCATCCGGACTGTCGCGGGTGCGTCGAGGACATCCGATCGGGGACCATCGAGACGTGGGAACCGGACAGTGGCCGGTGAGCGGTCAGTTCGCTTCGAGTCAGTCGCGTCGTCTGCAGCCGTGGGTGGGTCATTATAAGGATACCCGGAATACGACGTGCCATGACCGATGACGCGAGTGCGATCGCGGCCAGCGGGCTTACCAAACGGTACGGACGGACGGTAGCCATCGACGGGCTGAACCTGGACGTCCCCGATGGCATCGTCTACGGGTTTCTGGGCCCCAACGGCGCGGGAAAGACGACGACCATGCGGCTGTTGACGGGACTGATCGAGCCGACCACCGGAGACGGGTTCGTCGACGGCGTCCACTGTACCGACCGGGCCAGCCTCGTCGAGCATATCGGACTGTTGCCCGAGGAACCCCCGCTGTACCGGGAGTTGACCGGTCGCGAGCAGTTGCACTTCGCCGCGGATCTGCGGGGCATTCCCTGGGAGCAACTCGAAGAGCGGGCACTCGACATCGCTGAATCGCTGGCCCTCGAGGGAGATCTCGACCGGCGAATCGACGGCTACTCGAAAGGGATGAAACAGAAAACGGCGTTCATCCAGGCCGTCCAGCACGACCCCGCCGTCGTCTTCCTCGACGAGCCGACCGCCGGACTCGACCCCCGGGCGGCCAAGACGCTCCGGGAGTTGATCGTCGACCTGGCCTCGGCCGAGACGACGGTGTTTCTCTCGACACACATCCTGCCGGTCGTCGAGGAGATCGCCGACCGCGTGGGCGTCCTCTACGACGGCCGACTGGTCTCGGAGGGATCGCCAGACGGTCTCGCTGCGGGGAGCGAGGACGGCGAAGCCGACCTCGAGGACGCGTTCCTGGAACTGACCGCCGATCCGGAAAGAGCCTGGCAATGACGGGGAGCGAAGGATCGAACCGTGAAACGTGGCGAGCGGCGTGGACACTCTCCCGGACGGAGTGGCGCACGACGATCCGGAACGTCCGTTCGAACACACGACAGGTCGTCGGATTCGCCGTCATCGGCCTGATGGTGATCGGGTTCCCGTTGTCGCTGTGGGAGCAGACGACCGGCTTCGGGCGGGACGTCGCGGCCGGGACACTGCCGATCGGAACGGTCGCCGCGAGCTACCTGGGTGTCGCGTTCGCCGGCGGGTACGTCGGGTTCGTCGGCGGGTTCAACCAGTCCCGGGTCGGCGTCGTCGGCCCGCTGATCCGGACGTCGATCCCGCCGACAGCAGTGTCGATCGGTCGCTTCGTCACGCGGACGGTGGAAGGGTTCGCCGGGATCGTCCCGGCCGGGTTCGTCCTGCTCGTGGGCGTCGGCGTCGGGGCCGGAAATCCGCTCGTTCCCGCGATCATCGGCCTCGGTGCCGTTCCGATCCTGGGGGCCGGAGTGATCGCCGGCCGGTTAGTCGGCGACGTCGCGCGGTACGGCAACGAACGCCTGCGGATGTCGCTGTGGGTGCGTGCGGGGCTGTTTCTCGGCCTCACGATCGCGGTCTTCGTCGGGACGCAAGCGGTATTGACCCCGATACTCGAGGAAGGGAACATGTTTGGACCCGTCTCTATCGGGGCAATACTCCCCGGAGCGCCGATCCAGGCCTATGCAAGCCTCGTGCTCGTACCGCTGGGCGCGACGGGTGGGGAACTCGGCGTCGTCGTCGCCGTCGTTCTCGTCATCGTTGTGGCGGTGGGGTTCGTCACCGCGATCCACCTGGAGACGCTGTTGCTCGTCCGTGACGTCGGTGGGGACAGTGCAACCGGACGCGTCGAGGGGACGCACGGTGTGCCCTGGCTGCTCGACGTCACACGCTCCGGGCGGATCGCCTGGCGGTACCTGCTCCGGACGCGACGCGATCCGCGGACGCTCGCCCATCTCACGCCCGTTTTGTTCGGCGCGCTGGGGATGACCGGGACGGCACTCGAAGACCCCCACAGGCTGCTCTCGATCGGCCCGCCGGCGGCCGTCATCGCCGGGGCCATCCTCGCGGGTGGCGCATACTGTCTCAATCCACTCGGCGACGACCGCGAGCAACTCCCGCTGCTGTTTTCGAGCACGTCGTCGGTCGCCCCGCTGCTCCGGGGGCGCATGCTCGCCGGGATCGTACTGGGGTTGGTCGTCGGACTCGGCGTCGGAATCCCGCTCGCGTTGCTGGAACACGACCCGACGTTCATCGTCGGCCAGTCGGTGCTCGCCGTGGTGCTCGCCGTCGCTTCGACGGGGATCGCGCTCGGCCTGGGGGCGGCCGTCCCGAAGTTCGAGCGCCGCGAGTACATGAACGTCGAGCGAGCCCATCCATCGCTTGCGGTCACGATCGTCTTCTTCATGGGCGGGATACTCGTCGGCGCGATCGGGTTCGTCCTGCTGTGGGTCGCACTGACGGAAACCCTCCTTGGAGGCGTCCTCTTCCTCCTGGGGTATACCGCGGTTCTGGGCCTCGTCGCTGCCGGCGGGTACTGGTACGCGATCCGGCGGTTTCGGGCCTTATCGCTCGACGGAATGTGACTCGACCAGCCACCAGGTGTGAATCCGAGGGCCCTCGTCCCGGAAGTTAAAATAGGGCACCCGGAGAAGCCGCGTGTATGCGTGGATTCATCTGGTTCTGGCTGTTCGCGCTGTCGGTCCTTGCGGCGCTAAGCGCGATCGTGGTCCTGATCGTGGACTTCTTCTACCCGAACCCGCCGTGGGGTGGAATGCCGCCGAGCGGCTACGTCGTCGCGATGGGCGTCGCGCTGCTCGCGCTCGGCGTGATGCTCACCCTCTCGATGACCCGCCCCGACGGCCGCTGAAGCGGTGACCGCTGATCAACTCCGCATCGACCCGCCGTCGATAGGGACGGCCGCACCAGTCAGAAAGCTCGCCCGGGGGCTCGACAGAAATGCCACGACGTCGCCGAGTTCCTGTGGCTTGCCGATGCGCCCCATCGGAACGTCGGCCGCCCAGTCCTCGTACCCCTCTTCGGAGCTGTCATATTCGCCACGATCGACAGCGTCGTCGATCAACTCCTCGATGCGGGCCGTTTCGTGAGCCCCGGGCAGGACGGCGTTGACGCGAACGTCCGGTGCGAACTCCCGGGCCTGGGTCTTCATCAACCCGATGACCGCCCGTCGGACCGCGTTCGAGAGCACGAGGTCGTCGATAACCTCCCGGACCGACCGGGACGTGATGTTCACGATCGATCCCGCGTCGCTCTCGGCGAGGTGCGGGTAGGCGGCCCGCGTCGTCCGGACGGCGCTCATCACCAGCAGGTCGTAGGCGTCGTACCACGCGTCGGTCGGCGTCTCGAGGAACGACCCGCTGGGGGGCCCACCGGCGCTCGTGACCAGATGATCCAGCCCGCCGAAGGTCTCGACAGTTTCCTCGACGAGTGCTTCGACGTGATCGGGATCGGTGATGTCGGCTTCGATCGCCCGGACGTCGCCGGGTCCCGCCACCGCAAGTTGCTCACGTGCGGAATCAAGTCGGGATTCACTTCGACCGCAGACGACGACGTCCGCGCCCTCCGCGGCGAGTGCCTCGGCGCTTGCGAGTCCGAGACCGCTGGTGGCAGCTGTCGCGAGTGCGACGTTGCCGTCGAGTTCGAGGTCCATGTTCGGACGGTACGTCGCCGAAGAGAAAAGCGTCACGAGCGGCGCGCTTGCCGGTCGAAGGATTCCGACGGTACCAACAGGGATCGGCGGACGGTCCTTCGGAAGGTGTCAGCTGCCCCAGAAGTTGTCCCGACTCCCGAGTTCGGGACGGTCCGGCCCGTCGTCACGCTCGTCGTCCCCTTCCGATTCCGATTCGCCCTCGTCGCTGGCCTCACCGGCGTCTTCGCCGTTTTCGGCCGCCGAATCTTCTTCCTCGAGCGGGAGCCGCTCGACCTCTTCGGCCCGGGCGTGGTTCGAATGGACAGTAGTCACGCGAACGCGGGCCCGCGCTTCAGGAAGGACCCCATCGATCAGGAGAATGAAGCCGTCCTCGGTTCGGCCGACGCCGGCCCCGCTCTCGTGGATGTCCTCGACGGTGACGACGACTTCCTCACCGGGCTTGACCGGCTGGGACTTGAGATCGGAGATGGGCTGGTTGTAGTGGTTGCACCACTCGGCCCCGCCGCGGTCGCCGTAGTGGGTACACCCCATGCCCTCGATCCGCTCGCTAAATTCGGGGCAGTCGTCGGCGAGTGGACAATCCGCCATGCTGAATCGGCGTAGTTGGCGGGTACGCAAAACGTTTGCGTCTGGCTCCAGAGCTCCGCGTGCGGGTCGAGCCCAGGTGACAAATTGTCCTGCCCCTCGGCCGTCGATACGTGCTACTCCTCCGGCGTCGAGACGTCCTCGCCCGCGCCGTCAGCGTCGATCGTCAGCGTCCGGTCGGTCTCGATCGATTCGATCCCGTCCAACTCGCAGACGTCTCCGACGTCAGTCTGTGGAATGGAAACAGACAGCGTCTCGAACTTCAGGGTCTCCTCGATCGTCCCACCGGCGGCCTCGATCCGGTCGCGGATCTCGGCAACGTCGTCCGTTGCACGGACGAGTAGCGTGACCGATTCTTCCTGGTCTGGGTGCTCACGGATCGACCGGACCGCCGGGGAGACGTACATACGCGAAGATCGGCAGGCCCGAGGCTTAGGTTTCTCGCCCTTGCACCGCCGAAAACGGCCGTCGCCACAGCGATTAACTACGTCGGGGTCGTGACTCCATCGCATGGACGTTCGTGAGGCCGTCGAAGCCGACGCCGATGCCCTGGCGGAGCTGGCTGACTCGCCCGTGGACGTGATGCGAAACCTCGTCCACGACCGGACGGTCCGTGTCGCCGTCGAACCCGACGCCGGCGAGGCCAAACCAGCGGACGAGGGCGATCACGCTGGCGATAGCCATGGCAACGACCTGTCGTCGATCGTCGGATTCGTGAGCTTCGACGCGCGCGACGAAACGGTCCACGTCACCCAACTCGCCGGCTCCGAGTCAGCGTGTGCTCGACTGCTCGAAGAACCGGTCCGGTTCGCCCGCGGGGAAACGATGGCCGTCGAACTGTTGGTTCCCGACGGTGAAGCAGCCGCCCGGGACGCCGCCGAAGCCGCCGACTTCGCCACGGCAGGGTCCGGGCCGCGGTTCTCCGGGCAGCCGACGACCCGCTATCGACTCGAACCGGATCCCGACGCGGCGTGAACCACCGGACGCACGCCACCCGTCGGAGAATTACATGAAGTCCCCGATCCCCGTTTGCTTGCTCGTATCTCTCCCACCTTTTTCCGCTCGGGTCACTCGCTACGCTCGCATCGTTCGCGGTTCCACCGCTCACGTTTTCGAGACGCTCCCAATGGTCGCGTCTCGCACCGCTCGCGCAAAATCTGGACCAAAAAATAACCGAGCCTCACTCGTCTCGAGGTTTCACCGCTCGCGTTTCGAGGTTCGTCACGATGTTCGAACCTGGCTTCGCTCGGCTCGGGAGAGATCACTCACATGAAGTCTCCAATTCCCGTCTGTCTGCTCGTGTCGTCCTCGAAGACGCGCTTGATCGAGCGATCGAGGATCTCCAAGCGCTGTTTGGTGTACTCTCTCGCGCCGAACTCCTCGGCCACGCGCGTGGCCGTGTCGATGTACTTGTTGACCGAGCCCTCGTGGACGGTCAGGTTCACGTCGCCACCACACTCCCGACACTCACCGGTGAGTGGCACCCGCCGGTACTTCTCGCCACACCCCAGACACCGGACGTCCTGGCGAGAAAAGGCCCGGAGGTTCCCGATCAGGTCCGGCAGAAAGTGGTACTCGATGATGCGTTCGGCGACGTCGGTCTCGTCGACCGCCCGGAGTTTCCGGGAGATCTCGAGTTGGGCGTCCATCTTGTCCTCCATCGACCCCAGCGTCTTGTACGCCGAGAGATCCGGCCCGAGCGCGATGTTGCTGGTGTCGTGTGTGTGGTCGAAGCCAGTGTACTCGTCCTCCGTTCCCAGGGTATCCTCGGCGATCTTGACGTCGACAGCTTCGGGATGGGCCATCTCGCGGGTCGCCTCGTAGAGTTCCAGCGGGTACTGCTCGACGATGTCGATGTTGTGGGCCTCGTCGTCGATCTCGGCCGGGTCGATCCGCGAGGACATGACTAACGGGGCGTCCATGGAATTGTGTGCGTACAGCCAGTTCGCCGTGAACACCGGCTCGCCACCGACCTGGATGTCGTAGAGATACCCGTCGTAATCGACGGGTTCGACGTTCGTGACGCGAAGAAACGAGAGGTCGCCGTCCACGAGCGGTCGTATTTCGTCGAGTTTCGTTTCGGCTTCGGCAGGGAGTTCCCGACTGTCGAGTTCATCGATCATCTCTCGAAGTTTCTCGAGCGAGACGTTGTCCCGGCGTTTGAGGTACTTCGGAATCGTCTGTTTCACACCCTCGATGTCCATCTCACGGAGATCCATCAGCGCGTCCGGGATCGAGACGACGAGGCTCTTCGGATGGTATGGCTCTTCGCCATCCAGAATCCGATGGAGTGGGTTGTCGTTCGCTCCACCTGAGACGGTGATCGTGAAGATATCCTGGCGGTTCCCGTCCCGGTCGGTCTGCTCCGAAACGTTCGCAACGAGCCCGAGACGATGAAGCAAGAATACGAGCCCGTCCTTGACGTCCGTACTCGTCGTATAGAACGAGACGGTCGTCACGTTGTCGTCCGAGCTATCGTTTCCATCGCCAGCGACGAATCCGCGAAGGAACTCGAGGACGATTTCTCGAGGGGCCGTGAGAATACATTCGGGGACGAGTTTCTCACTGGAGTCGTACGAATCAGCATCCACAAATCCGAGCGAGTAGAGCACTTCCCGGAAGACGGCGGGGAACCTGAGTTCGTACGCCCGATTCGACCATCGTCGCCCGGGTTCGACACCGAACGCGGTGGTCGCGATCTCCGCGGCGCGATCGATGAGTTCCTCGTCGGCGTTGTGAATGCACGGGCTGACGCTGGACGTCGTCCCCTCGGCGACAAACAATCCAAGTAGCCACGCGAAATCAGCATCAACATCGATATCGCGTCTGATCCCGGTCTCCGATCCCCAGAGGGCGATTTGAACGTCTCGTGGAACCTCGAATCCTGCACGGTCGAGAATCGTTTCGAAGCGTTCCAGGGGGATCTTTGACTTCGAGAGGCGATGGGAGAGTCCTTGCTCGAACGCTTGATGGGTCGGGCTGCCATGGTCGGTCGAATCCCAGGCCGTTCTGAGCAGGTCCTCGACGCCATCGTCAATAACGACGTATGGGTCGTCGATGCGTTCGGCAACGTCGATCGTCGTCCGCTCCGTCTCGACGTCCAGTTCTCGCGGTGCGACCACGAGATCACCTTCTTGTAACTCGCCGCCGGCAACTTCCTCGATTCCGTTGTCGTACCGGAACAGGCTGTGATGTTCAGTCACCGAAAGCGAACGGCCGAACTGAGTCTCGATCCGGACGAGGGACTCGTCATTGTCGGCGTGATACCGGATCGCTTTCTCGATAGGTTGCAAGGATGTCTCGTGATTCTCGTCGAAAGCGTACGTCGTCCAGCCCTCGGATCGGCACGTCTTCTTCCGGAACTTGCCGTCCTCGACCACATCCGCATCGAGGCGCTCCCAGAACTCCGAGAACGTCAGGAACTCGGGTGTTCCGTCCGTATCGAACGCCAGTAAACGCGAGTCCGCTACGACACTTCCGCCACGCTGGTCGGGCAGATACTTCCGGCTGAAGTTGAGCAAGCCGTCCATCAACAGCATGACGCAGTCCTCGTCGCCGTCGCAGTTGCGACGTTTCGCGGCGTGGAAGTACGGATGGGCGTACCCCACCGCAGCCGAGGTAAACCCGATGACGCGGCCGACGGTCGCCGCGCTGGTGTGGGGTGCCATCCCGAAGACGAGTTCGCCGACGAGGTCGTCGCGATCCTCCAGTTCGTAGTAGGGATCGAGGCCGTAGTACGACTCGAGGAGGTCGTCGATGAAGTCCGCGGTCTTGAGCATGTGTTCGGCCGCGCCATCGGAGAGGATGACGTCCTGGACGTTGAGTTCGACCAGTTGATCGTCGTGGACGAGTGGATCGCCGCGGATGTCCTCCTCGTAGCCCAGATCGCGGAACTGCTCGACGGTGACGTCGAGTTCGGCCGGCCGAACCGAGGTGACGGGGAGGTCGGTCATGTCGTAGCGGACCGTCCCATCTTTGAACGCGCTAATGTCGTGTTTGGCCCGGAGCACGCCTTTCTCCATCGGCTCGGGGGTTTTTTCCTTCGAGGACAGCCCCTTGACGCCCTTGAGCACGTCGAAGGCGACTTCACGCTCACCGACGCTGTCCATGGCCTGCCGGTAGACCTCGCCGACGTCGATCGTCGTCGTCCGGGTGGGCGAGGCCAGCGTTTCACAGCGGGGGCACTCGGCGCGGCCGGACTCGTCGGGGTCGACCTCCCGATCGCAGTCCGGGCAGACGTAGATGGTGTCGGTGATGCCGTTGCAGTCGGGACACCGCGCCTGGTAGGTCTCGGTGGCGCAGTCGGTACACCGGCGACGGCCCACTTCGAGGGCGACCTCGCCGGGTGCATCGCCCATCTCGTCGGCGTGACCCGCCGCCTTCGCGACGTCGCGCTGGTTACCGCCCGCCTCCCCGATCGGGAACAACGTGTGGACGGCCGGCGAGAGCTCCCGTTCCTCGGACTTCTCGGGGCGTCCCATTCGGTTGCCGATCCGGGTCGGTGCTCGCTCGCGGACGTCGAAGGGGGCGATCTCGTTGACGGCCTCGATGGCGTTGTCCCCGCCGTCGGACGTCCCGTCCGACGAGGCTCGCCTCGCGCCGCTCGGCTCACCGCCGGCGTACGTGCGGGCGCGTTCCGAGAGATTGTCGATCGTCCAGGTCCGCGTCAGGTCGTCGTCGAACCCCAGCGTCTCGACGAGCGGCCGCCAGGTCGGGACGATGAGTGAGGCGTCTGTCTGGGTGTGTTCGACCAGCAGCGATTCGAGGGTCCGCGTGGCGGTTTCACTCCGCGGGAGGACGAGATCCCCGGTCGTGGAAGTCCCGGTTGCCTCCTCCTGAGACGGTGGATCGGCCGCTGCGCCGTCGCCAGTGACGATCTCGCCGTCGGCGATCGCGTCGGCCAGCGCGTCGATGTCCGCGACGCTCACGTCGTGATAGACGTAGGTGTATTTCGGGTGGAGCGGCGCGTCGTACTCTCTGGCCCACTCGAGGGCTTCGGCCGGCGTCGGATCGTCGAGGTCGACCCCGACGGAGTCTTCCATCGCCTGGACGTCCGCGCCGGCTTCTTCGAACTCTTGAACCCACCACTCGACGGTGTAGGAAGCCGGCGCGAGCGGGTGGTTGTTTTCGACGAACTCGCCGTAGTTGACGAGGTACTCCCCCAGATCAAGGACTTTCTCGACACCGTTGCGGACTTCCTTGGCTTCCTCTGGATCGTCGATCCGCCGGACATCGCCGTTCGCGAGCCGAACCGTCGGCCCCTCGATGGTGTCGACTGGAACCACACCCGCCGCTTTTCCCGGGCGCTCGGTCTTGATCTGGGTCCCGGTCGCGAGGAAGTCGTCGACGAGGTGCATCGTCGCCGGATGGACGCCCGCCGTCGCGTTGCCGTGATTCCTGGCGCGACCGTAGCGCAGTCGAAACCCACCCGATTCGCTCGGATGAGAGAAGACGGGGCGGCCCGCGATGAGGTCCCGGAGGTACTTCTTCGACGGCTCGGCCCGCGGTGGACCGTCCGCTTTGGGAGCGTCGTCGTCACCCTGGGTGTCCCCCTCGCCGTCGCCCACACCGACTTCGCCTTCCGCTGCGCCCTCGTCGCTCTCGTCCGCGCCGATCGTGCCGTCGATGAGATCCTGGAGCCAGGGCCACTCGACCTCCTCGAGCTGGCGCGTGTATCGCTGGATCTTGGGAGCCTTCAGCGCGATCCCCTCGGCCATGACCAGGCACATCCCGCCGCGGGCGCTGTTGGAGTCGACGCGTTCGAGGTCCCGGTAGCCGGAGACTTCCTCGTCGCCGGTGGCCTCGCCGTCGAGCATGATCGGCATGTGCTCGGCGATGTGGCGCGTCTCCTTGTCCTTCGGCGAGTACTGGAGGCCGGTGTCCTCGTCGTAGAGTTCGATCTCCTCGACGTAGCGACCGATCTCCTCCTCGCGGGCGTGATATTCCTCGATGTCGAGCAGGGTCCGGGCGTAGTCGGCCACGAGCACGGACAGTGCCTGGGCAGTCCCGCCCGCCGAACGGATCGGGCCGGCGTAGTAGACGTTGACGAACTGGGTACCGTCGTCGTTGTCGAGGATCTCGACGCGATCGATCCCCTCGATCGGCGCGGCGACGACACCCTCGGTGAGGAGGGCGACGGCCGTCCGGACCGCTCCCTCGATCTTGCCCGCCTTCGTCTCGTAGTCGCCGACAGTCCCCTCGACGAAGTCCTCGACCAGGGCGAGGGCAGCCTCCTCGCGGGACATCTCGCCTTCGAGGTCGCGGACGCGCTCGGCGACGCCGTCGATCCCGAGAATGTTTTCGACGCGGTCGGCCATGTCCTTCGCGACGGGAATCTCGACGTCGGGCGTCGGATCGCCGCCCTGCTCGCGGGCGTCCCGGGCCACGTCCATGGCCCGGTCGAGTTCGTCCTCGAGTCGCGCGAAGTAGCGTTCGTCTGTCTCGCGCATCTACAGCGTCCAGAGGTCACCGCCGGTCGTCTCGTCCGGAACCCGTTCGAGCGATTCCTCGAACGTCCGGACGTACACTTCCCCGATGAACGTCTCCCCCGCGTCGAGATGGCCGGCGATCGCCGTCCCGTCCTCCCGGGAGAGAACCACGTGCGTGTGCGCGAAGGGCTCGCCGTCGACGTCGAGCGAGATGTTGCCGACGCAGGCGGCGACCTCCAGCGGTTCGTCGAAGACCGTCTCGCGGTACTCCTCGTCGTCCTGATCGTAGTACCAGATCGTTGCCTCCTGGACGGTCCCCAGGCCGAAGAAGACGGCCGCGTCGATCCCTTCCGAGCGGGCGAACTCCTCGATCTGTCCGCGCCAGTCCGCGCCGTGAGTCATCCTGGCGACGAACTCCCGCGACCCAGTGAGTTCCCGATAGTGCATATTCGTACCCACGGCGACGAGGACAAAAAGGGTTGCTCACGGGCCGCGGTGATGAGAAGACAGGGAAACGAACAGACGATCGGATCCGTTCAGTCTCGCCAGGTCTCGGGCACCTGGATCTGGTAGCGACCGTCCTCCTGGAGCGCGATGATGTACTCCTCACGCTCGTACAGTTCCATGAGGTTGAGCTCGTACTGTCCGGGTTCGACGATCCGGATGGACTCGAACTGGTCGTTGAGTTCCTCACGCAGTTCGCTGAGGTCTGGGCGGTCCTCAGTCGTCGGTCGGTGATCGGCCGGCGACTCGTCACTGCCAGCCTCGGCATCGCCGCCACTCGAACCGACAGCCACGTTCGCGGTCCGGGCGGATTCCGGGAGTTCGTCGGGCGAGACGACGGCCGAGCGGGCCGATGCCTGGGCCTCGTCCTCGAGGGCCCCCTGACGAAGCGTCTCACGACGACCCGACTCGGTCGCGGTTTCGGTGGCGACGGCGCTTCCCGACGTTCGCCCGGCGGCTGTCCCCGGGGTTTCGGGTCGAGCGGTGGGCGTGGCGTCTTCGTCCTCGGTCGGGCCGTCGGTAGCGTCGCTCGGCCACGGCGATAGCGGGTCCGCCTCGTCGGGATCGACGCCGGTCGTCGGCTCCTCACCGCCGCCGATGAAGTTCTTGACCGTCTGGGCCGCGTTACCGACGGTCCGGGCAACGGAGTCGTCCGGTTCCGGTCGCTCCGGTGGCGCTGCGTCGGTCGCTGATTCGGCAGGCCCGTTACTACCGCCCGGGTGATACTGAAAGGTGTTGCCACCGCACTCCGGGCAACCCGAGAGCATCTCGGTGGAGCCGTCCGCAAAGACCGTGCCACACTCCGTACACTGGTGGGGCATTATTTCCGGGAGACGAGTGCACTGATGAGTGTTTCGTCCTTGTGGAGCGTCTCGATCTGGTTGGCCGGCCCGATCACGGTGAGTTTCTTCGTCGACTCCTTGCCCATGAGCCGATCGAGGAGGCTCTTATCGGCGGTCTCCGACCGGGGATACGTCTCGATCTCGATCCCGTTGAACTCGTCCGGGCTGATCTCGGTCATCGTCACCTCGATCAATCGGGACTCCTCGTCCGGGCTCAGCCCTTCCTCCAGAACGACGATGTTACCGTCCCGGACGCCATCCAGAATCATCCGGATCTTCTCCATGCTGGCCATGCCCTCCATCCGCTGGCCGCTGATCAGATCGATCTGGACGCCGTCGCGTGGTTTGTTTGTGACTTCAGCCATGCTCGATCACCCGAAGTACTCCGCGATCTTGTCGTAGACCTCGTCCATGTTCTCGCCTTCGAGTGCTGACAGCGGGACGGTCTCGTGCTGGGGGAAGGCGTTGCGGATCCGCTTGACGCTGGAGTCGTCGAGGTCGATCTTGTTGGCGAATATCAACACCGGCAGGTCCTGGCTCTCGATGATGCCGATCAACATCGTGTTGACCTGCGTGAAGGGGTCCTCGGCGGAATCCAGCACGTAGATGACGCCGTCGACGTCCTCCCGGAGCCAGTGCATCGCCTCGGCGACGCCCTCTGTGGCTTCGCGAGAT
>Ga0207718_100691_pt1 | contig 25437 bp, 19 predicted proteins | sample A23M2SouthBayCA_FD_187749 | JGI IMG/M metagenome (GOLD analysis project Ga0207718, IMG submission 187749) | Aerobic enrichment media microbial communities from Eden Landing Ponds, California, USA - A23 M2 (SPAdes) | ecosystem: Environmental > Aquatic > Marine > Unclassified | place: Emeryville... | reverse complement strand
GTCGACCGAGAGCGACCCGCGGACGACGAACTCCCGACCGACGATCTCCTCGCGGATCGCGTCGGCGACGGCCTCCTGGTCCATCTCGTCGCGGGCGTGCTCTTTCGCGTCTTCGACGTCGCCACCGTAGACTGCTTCGGTGATCTCGTCGTCGAGGATCGCCGTCACGGTGCCAGTGCCGTCGTCCAGGACGGCCTTGACGCGCAGGTCGTCGACGCCGTCGACGGCGCCGTGGCTGCGACACTGGCCGTTCTGGACCAGCCGGCCACACTGGGGACAGCGCTGGATCAGTCCCGAGCCGTCGCGGACGGCGATGACACTCCCCGCGAGTTCGACGTCGAAGAGCCCACCACTGGTGACGGCGTCCCGGACCGACATCCGGGGGGCGTCGTCGGTCACCTCGACCACGCGGTCGAGCGTCTCGACCGTCGAGAACTCCGAGACGTTCACCGACGGCGCGCCGCGGAACTCCCGGACGTAGAGGTCGCTCAGTCGCACCGACGCACTCTCTGTCAGTTCGGGATGTGGGTCCCAGTCGGTGAAGGGCAATCGGCCGGTCTCGTCGGCGAGGACGCCGCTCAGGATCTCCGTCTCACCGTCCCGGCCGTCGATTATCTTCTCCTCGATCTCCGTCACCGTGACCTCGACGGTGACGCCGCGGTCCCCGGGTTCGAGTTCGACCAGCGACGCCTCGCCGCCGACCTCGTAGGGCACTTCCAGCGACTCGTCTTCCCGGGAGGCGGACGTGCTCTCGCCGAGGTTGAGTTCGGGTTTGCCCTCCCACTCGCGGACGCCGACGTTCCCGAGGGTCACCGTCTCGCCGGGTTCGAGCGCGAAGTCTTCCCACGCGGTGTAGGAAATCTTGCCCGTCTCGTCGGCGAGTTCGCCTTCGTGGATGACGTGGTCGCTGCCCTGATAGCGGATCGAGCGCTTGCCCGCCGTCAGGACTACCGCGGTGACGTTGACCGAGGAATCCTCGGTGGTGACGTCGGCGATGGACTTGGTGGTCGGGCCACCGCCGCCGCCGTCACCGCCGTCGCCGTACTTCCGTCGGAGACTGTCTTTCGCCTCCTCCAGCGGGACGCTGTAGGAGACGAGGTTCTCCAGGTCGCGTTTGACCTCCGTTTTGTCTACGCCGAAGCTGGAGGCGAGGTCTTCGGCATGGTCGTCTAAGCTCATCATCGGGGGTTGTGCTGGCGGCGTTAAAACCGTTCCCCGTCCCGTTCAGTCGAGTCGCGACCACGTATCGCTGGATGCCTCGCTCCACGTTTCTTCGAGACGGGCGGCACTCTCTGATGCCGCCCGATAAGCGGCTGCCAGTCCACCTTCGTCCGCGTCGTCCGGGTTCCGTGTCACCGTCGACCTTACCGAGGGCTTCGAAATAAAACCATTCGACGCCAGGACAGTTCGGTCAGACGTCACGTCGCACCGAAAGCGGTATTGGCGGCCTGCCGTTTCTCGCGGGTATGCACGTGGTCGTCAACGCGGCGATGAGCGCCGACGGCAAGCTCTCGACCCGCGAGCGCGAGCAGGTCGCCATCAGCGGCCCCGAGGACTTCGACCGCGTCGACGAACTCCGCGCAGGGAGTGACGCCGTCGTCGTCGGGGTCGGCACCGTTCTCGCGGACGACCCCTCGCTCACCGTCGAGGACCCCGACCGGCGCCGACGCCGCGAGGAACGTGGCGACCCACCGAATCCAGCCCGCGTCGTCGCCGACTCGCGGATGCGAACACCCGCCGACGCCCGACTCCTCGACGACGCGGCGCGGACCTATCTCCTGACCTCGGAGGCGGCCCCACCGGACTTCGTCGCCGAGATCGAGGACACGGGAGCCGAGGTGATCACCGCCGGCGAGAACCGCGTCGACCTCGCGGCGGGGTTCGCCGCTCTCGACGACCGCGGGGTCGAACGGATCATGGTCGAGGGCGGCGGTGAACTCATCTTCTCGCTGTTCGAGGCCGGCCTCGTCGACGAACTCTCCGTGTTCGTCGGCAGTGCCGTCATCGGTGGCCGCAACGCGCCCACGCTCGCCGACGGCGACGGCTTCGTCGCGGATTTCGCCGACCTCCGACTGGACGACGTCGAACGCCTCGACGACGGCGTCTTGCTCTCCTGGACTGTCGTGTAGCGGCCGCTCACGGTCGAACCTGGCGTTGGGCCGGAAAATCCACCGCTTCAGTGGTCGTGACCGGTCAGTTCGGCGAACGAACTGCCGAAACGCTCCTCGAAGAGGTCGAGGGTCTGGGCTTCGACGTCCTGCAGTTCGGGACTCGGTTCGCCCTGGCCGTGGGCGACGGCGCCGTGGATGCGCTGGGCGAAGCCGAACATGGCGATGTCCCCGACGATCTCGGGGTCGCTCTCCTCGCCCTCCCGGAGCATATCGAGCAACTGGGGCGGGACGGCGAGTTCGTCGGTGTCGTCCCCGGATTCGAGCGTGACCGTGACGGTGTCCGCGTCTTCGTCTGCCATGGCTCCGCTTCGACGAGGGGACGTAAGGGTCTGGCGGGTCAGTGTCCGACGTGTACCGCCGCGAAAACGCGCTCCAGTCGGGTCGCGAATCGTCTCGTTCTCAGTCGTCCGCTTCGGCCGCGGCGTCGCTCTCGACGTCGGCGCCCGCGACACCGAGGTCTTCGAGGTAGCTGTCGGCGTCCATCGCGGCCTTGCAACCCATCCCGCCCGCGGTGATCGCCTGCTGGTAGTGGAAGTCGACGACGTCGCCCGCCGCGAACAGCCCGTCGACGCCCGTCGCCGTCTGGTTGCCGCCCTCGCCGCCCGCGGTCTGGACGTAGCCGGTCTCGTCGAGTTCGACGCCCGTGTCCTCGAGATACGCCGTGTTGGGCGTGTGACCGATAGCGACGAAGACCGCCCCGACGTCGAAGTCGAAGGTCTCGGTGTCGGGGTCGTCGAGCTTCTCGGAGGGGTGGCCCGACTCGTTCTGTGCGAGCGTGACGTGGTCGACACCTCCCTCCTGCTCGCCGTGGATCTCCAGGAGTTCGGTGTTGCGCATGATCTCGATCTTCCCCTCGTCGACCTTGTCCATCACGCGGTCGACCCAGTAGTCCTCGGCGCGGAAGTTCTCGCGGCGGTGGGCCAGGTAGACGGTGTCGGCGAACTTCGTGAGGAAGTCCGCCTCCTCGAAGGCCGCGTCGCCACCACCGACAACGAGCATGTCCTCGCCGCGGAAGAAGGCGCCGTCACACGTCGCACACGTCGAGACCCCGAATCCCATCAGTTCGTCCTCGCCCGGCACGCCCAGCGTCCGCGCGCTCGCGCCGCTGGCGGCGACGAAGGCGTCACACGTGTAGACGTCGCCGTTTTTCAGTTCGACTCTGAAGGGGCGCTGACTGTCGTCGACGGATGCGACGATGCCGTGTTCCGTTTCGGCACCGAACTGGGTCGCCTGTTCTTTCATCTCGTTTATCATTTCGGCACCGCCGATCCCGTCCGGGAACCCGGGGTAGTTGGCGACGTCGGAGGTGAGGGTGAGCTGGCCACCCGGTTCGTCGCCCTCGAAGACGAGCGGGTCGTTGTTCGAGCGGCCCGCGTAGATGGCCGCTGTCAGTCCCGCGATACCGGTCCCCGCGATTATCATCCGCCGGTGTTCGACTGCCTCAGAACTCATTGGGACTCCGTATGCTATCGGGCGGCTTGTAGGTTGTGCTGTCGCGTGGCTTTGCTGGGTGTCTAGAAGAGGAGTCCGGCGACCCAGAGAGGGGTGGTGAGCGTGAGGCGGACGAAGACGTCGACGATGTTCCGGTCGTCCCGGGACAGGTACGGCATCGTACTGGTCACGAGGGCGCCACCCACGAGCGGCACCGAGACAGCCACGTCGGACAGTCGGTACAGCCAGGTGAAGAGTGCCGGGAGGTGGTAGTTGAACAGCACGCCCGCGATGGCGAGTGACGCGATAGCCAGGCCGACGCGGGCGTAGCGCGTTCGGGCCGACTGGCGTGTCCTGAAACTCCAGCCGAGCCCGCCACCGACGACGAGGAGATGGGCGGCGGCGAACCACTCCGAATCGTCGGGGTCGGTCTGACCGCAACCGGGTGTGTCTCTGAGGTACCCGCGCCGGTAGCCGGTGTGTTCCCAGGCCGGGGTGTACTGGGCGATGCCGCCGCCACGCGAGAGGACCCACCACCCCCCGTCGGGTCCGCGATGGAGGCCCTGTGGCTGGTGTAACTCGCGGCCGATGACGTTCTCCCGGGACGCGGCCGCGACGGGTCGCCCGTCTGTGACGTCGTACTCCGTTATCGTCCCGGCCTCGGTGATCGTCCACAGGGAACCGTCCGCGGCAGTCAACCCGACGTGGTTCCCGTCGAGCGGGAACGCCTCGCCCTGTCTCCAGGTGTCGTTGTAGGCGACGAGTTCGTCGTCGCGGAGCACCCACCACTGACCGTCCAGACGAGCGATGCCGTCCAGGCCCGTCCAGCCGTCGTACTCGTAGAACTCCCCGGTGAACGTCCAGTTCTCGGAGAACCGGACGACGTGGCCGTCGTCACCGACGACCCACCAGCCACCGTCCGGGTCCTGGACGAACGATTCGATCGTGATGGCAGTGAATCCGCCGACCGGCCACTCGCCGTCCAGACCGACGTATTCGGGTGGGTTCCAGTCCTCGCCGTCGGCGTGGACAGCGACGTTGTGTCCGCCGTTGATCACCCAGTGGCCGCCCACTCGCTCCAGGTCGTAGCCGTCGTCGTCTTCACAGACCGCCCCGTCGACCGGGACGGCGACTATCGACGCCAGCACCAGCACGACCAGACAGAGCGTGACCCCCGCACTTCCCACCTCGTGTCCCCGCATACCCTCCCTATCCAGACAGATCAGATAAAAGAATTGTCCCGAGTTCCTTCACAGTCGGTTCCCGACCCATGACGGACGAGCAGATTTACCCGCTCGCCTCCCGAGGACCCGGACATGCCCGCCGACCTCGCCGAGAAGACCAACCGCTACGAGGAGTTACTCGCCGAAGCCCTCGACGCCGCCGAGATGACGGCGCCGGAGGGGACACCGCTGGCCGACGCCGCCGCCGAGTACGAGGAGATGGCTCGCTCCTATCTCGAAGACGGCCGGCACTTCCGCGAGGACGACGACCCCGTCAACGCCCTCGCGGCCTTCTCCTACGGCCACGCCTGGCTCGACGCCGGCGCTCGTATCGGCCTGTTCGACGTGCCTGAAGAGGGACACCTGTTTACGGTCTGACCGGCGGGGCCACGGCCCCGGGAGTTCGCTCTCTGGGAGTCCCGGGGACTCACTTACTGGGAGCCCCAGGCGCGATGAGTTCGACCGGATGCAGCGGTTCGTCGCCCAGCAGGTCGTCGATCTGCTCGGTGCAGGACGTGCCGCTGGCGAGGACGTGGTCGGCGTCGGCTTCCTCGAGTTGCTCGCCGAGGTTCTCGCCGACGTCCATCGCCAGTTCGTAGTACTGCTCCTTGTAACCGAAACTCCCGGCCATCCCACAACACTCCGCGTCGCTCGTGGTGACGTCGTAGCCCAGTTCCGTGAGGACCGCGAGCGTGTGCTCTTCGAGGCGCATCGTGCGCTGCTGACAGTGGCTGTGGTAGGCCACGGATTCGCCGTCCCCGCTGGCGCCCGAGAGCGCCTCGACGTCGGCGCCGTTCTCCAGCAGGCCGTAGACGTACTCCAGCAGTTCGTAACTGTTCGCGGCGAGGCGTTCGTGGCCGTCGTCGGGGAGCAGTTTCGCGTAGTCCTCGCGGAACATCGCCAGATCCGACGGTTCGACGACGACGACGTCGTAGTTCGCGTCGAGATAGGGGTCGAGTGCGTCGGTGAGTGACTCGGCTTTCTCGCGGGCCGTCGCGATCATTCCCTGTGACAGGGGTGGCCGGCCGCTGCCGGGCATCGCCGGGACCTCGACCCCGACGCCGAGCGCTTCCAGCGTTCGGACGGCCGCTTTCCCGCGCTCGACGAGCGTGTAGTTCGTGTAGAGGTCCGGGTAGAGGACGACCCGCCGGTCGGGGTCGGTCGGTCCCGACGCCTCGCGCTGGCGGGCCCAGTCGACCAGCGTCTCCCGCCGGAAGGGCGGTAACTCGCGACGGGAGTCGACGCCCGCGACGCGTTCGAGGAGTCGCTTCGACGGCCCGGCGTTCGCGGCCCAGTTCGAGAGCGGCGCGGTGGCGCTCCCCAGTTTCGCCAGCGTCTCGAAGTTGCCGAACAGGCGCTTCTGGAGGTCGGGCGTCCCGTCGCCGCCGTCGCCTTCCCCCTCGGCGTCGGGCGAGAGGCCGTCGACCAGAAAGTCCAGGTTCCCGCCGTCACCCTCGCGGTTGACCCGGTCGCGGACGACGGTGTTGATCCACGGGATGTCGATCTTCACGGGACAGGCCTCGACACAGCGCGAACAGCCGGTACAGAGGTCGTTGAACTCTGCGGCGGTGTCGAGTCCCTCGATGCCGGCCTCCCACCCGGTGGCGATACCCCCCGAGTAGGTCTCGCCGCCGAAGGCGTGGCCGCCGACCGACTGGAAGTTCGCGCAGGTGTTCGAACAGGCCGAACACCGGATGCAGTACAGCGTCTCGCGCAGGTCGTCGTCCTCGCGCATGGCCATGCGACCGTTGTCGATGAGAACGAGGTGGAAGTCGCGGTCGACTTCACCGTCGGTGATCGGTGTGTCGGGGTCGTCGAAATCGACAGTGGGAGAGTCGACCGGTGGCGTCAGGAGGGAGATGTAGCTGGTGATGTCCTGGCCGGTGCCCGAGCGACCGATGAGCTCGACGAACGGCTGGAAGTCCTCGACGCTCGGGACGACCTTCTCGACGCCGGCGACGGCGACGTGTGTGTCGGGGACGGTCACCGTCTTGCGGGCGTTGCCCTCGCTCGTGACGAGCAGCATCGTCCCCGAGTCGGCCGCGAGGAAGTTCGCGCCCGTCATGCCGACGTCGGCACCCTTGATCCGGTCGAGTAACTGCTCGCGGGCGAACATCGTGAGTTCCTCCGCCGTCTCGAGGGGTTCCTCGGGGTCGAAGCGCTCGTTGAACAGGTCGGCGATGGACTCGCGCGACCGGTGGATAGCCGGTGCGACGATGTGGCTGGGGGACTCCTCGGCCACCTGCAGGACCCATTCCCCGAGGTCGGTCTCGACGACGTCCACGCCGTCGGATTCGAGGTGTTCGTTGACCTCGATCTCCTCGGAGGTCATCGACTTGCTCTTGACCGCCCGGTCGGCGTCGACCGCCTCGCAGACGTCGGCGATGTAGCGGTTCGCGTCGGCGGCGTCCTCGGCGATGTAGACGGTGCCGCCGTTTGCCTCGACGCGCTCGGTGAGTTCGTCTATCAGTTCGGGCAGTCGTTCGATGGCGTCTTCCTTGATCGCACGGGCCTCGTCGCGCAACTCCTGGTAGTCCGCGAGGTCGGCGACCGAGTCGTAGCGTCCCTGGTTGAACCCGCGGGTGTTCTCGGCGATGGCTTCGCCCTCGGTCTCCAGGAGGTGGCGGATCCGCGCGGCCTTCGCCTCGCGGGAGTCGAGACTCACGGGACCACCACCCCGTAGACCGCCTTCGGACCGTGGGCTCCCTGGACGAGTGCGCCCATGTCGGCCGTCGCCGAGGGGCCGGTCGCCAGGATCCCCGACGCCCGGTCCTCGCGGAACCGGTCGCCGAGGCGGTCGAACGCTGCCACCATGTCCGGGACGACGTCGCGCTCGCGGAGCACGAACACGTGCCGGTCGACGAAGAGGCTGACCGGTTCGGCGCCGTCCGGCGTCCCCGGGAGGAAGACACTCCCGTAGTCGGCCACCGCGAGTTCCGCCCCGGTGACGCCCGTGACGGCCGAGTCGAGGGCCGCTGGCGTCGGATCCGTGGGGACGTTCTCGGGGAGGTCGACGTCGTCCCACGGGAGCGCCGTACCGACGGCAGGTTCTGCGACCAGGTCAGCGATGGCCGCGGTCGCCTCGTCGGCCGGAACGCGGGTCAATTCGACGCCGTACCCGGCGGCCGTCGCCGCGAACTGGTCGTACGCCTCGGTACTCGCCGCCGTCATGAGTCTCCCCACACGTGTTGCGATTGCATGTGTTGTGGACCCCGCCGTGTCCGAACTGGTAGTCTACCGACCGCGTCGGTCGCTGTCGGTTCTGGCACTGATCTAGTACCGGGGCGGGGCCGACTTATGTTTTCCCCACACGCGTGGTTGAGCTGTCCAATATGTCGGTCGATCACGGGATTACGGTGGGATTTCGCGTCACAGTGGACGTCGCACCACGCGCCCAGGACCACTCGATGGATGCGGAACTGGGCGGAGATCGGTACAGACGTGTACACCCTGTTCCGACGTGGCGGCGCCGACTGTTTCGGGGGTCTCTCTGTGCTCGGCCCCGCCCCGCGAGTCGGGTCCCGACAGACGACCGCGGGACGTCGTCCGGGGCACCGCGCAACGTTTTTACGGCTACTTCGAGAATCACTGACAACGATGGCACGGGGCCCGGAATCGAACGTCGAATCCACGCAGGAGTCACGGGTCCCGGTTCGCGACGTCCACGAGGTGTTCCGGCAACGCGAGGACCGGGCGCGTCCGCTGACGGCCAGCGACATCATGGAGGCCGTCGGCTGTTCGCGACGGACGGCCCACAACAAACTGAACGAACTCGTCGACCGCGACGTTCTCAGGACGCGGAAAGTCGGGTCACGCAGCCGTGTCTGGTGGGTCCCGATCGAGGCTGAGGACGGGGAGCCGGGAGTCGAATCCGAACGGACGGACCTCGTCGAAGACGTGGACCTGCCGGGGACCGGCAAGACGCTGAAGTCACGAGAGGCAGCGCTGGTCGCTGCCTACGAGTACCTCCAGGAGTACCCCGAGGCCAAGAAGTCGGACTTCCTCCAGGACGTCTACTCGGAACACCCGGCGGGGTTCGAGACAGCCGAAGGATGGTGGAACGCCCTCCAGCCCGCGCTCGCGGACCTCCCCGGCGTCGACCCGCCCGAGGAACGCGGTCACATCTGGCACTTCCTGGGCGGGTGACCGCGAGCGCGCCGTCCGGCAGGTCGCGGCGTCGGTGGACGGCCCGGTGTCGTCGCCCTGCCGACGCACAAACGCTTTTGGTCGGAACGGCCGTGGGACAGCGCAGACGACCGACCTGGCGGCGTTCACCCACATGACAGACTGCACTCGAGTGAGTCCGCTGGTATGACCGACGACAGGCGCGAGGTCCCGGACGAGGACGTCTACACTACCTCGGAGGAGGGCCGGAGTTACTACGGCAGTTCCTACATGCCGACGGCCTACGACAACCTCGACCTCGCGCCGGAGACCGACGACTACCCGGACCGCGGGCGACCGGACCGTCGCGGCGACAGCGACGCCGGGTTCAGGGTTCTCGACCTGCCTCGCGTCCCGAAACTCTCCCACGTCGTCGGACCCAGCGCCATCCTGCTCGGGGCGTCGCTGGGCAGCGGTGAGACGCTGTTCTGGCCGCTGCTCGTGGCCACCAGCGGGTGGGGTATCTACTGGCTGTTCGTCGTCGGCGTCCTCACGCAGTTTTTCATCAACACAGAGATACAGCGCTGGACCGTGGCCACCGGCGAATCCGTGTTCAGGGCGTTCGAGCGCGTCGGATGGTGGTGGCCGCTGGCCTTCCTCGTCGGCGGGTTCGTCAGTCTCGGCTGGCCGGGCTGGGCCGCCAGCGCGGCGCGCATCGGGAGCATCGGTCTCGGCATCGAAGCCGACGCCGTCGGCCTCGGCGGCGTCGAACTCGCGACCTGGAGAGTCGCCGGGATCGGCCTGCTGGCGCTCATCTGGCTCTCATACCAGGTGACGCCAGTCATGTACAACGTCGTCGAGCGGGTCCAGTTGTTGCTCGTCTCGCTTTCGGTCGTCGTCGCGGTCGTCCTGTTTCTCGTCACGGGGTCCGCCGGCGAACTCGCGGCCGTTCCGGGTGCCGTCGCGGGTGGGGTCACGCTCCCGGTCGAGAGCGACGTCGCACTCGTACTGGGCGGGATCGCTTTCGCCGGTGCCGGCGGCTATCTCAACCTCTCCCAGAGTCTCTGGGTCCGCGAGAAGGGGTACGGCATGGGGCGCTACCAGGGCCGGGTGAAGAATCCGATCGTCGGCGACGAGCCCGAACCGGTCCAGCGTGACGGGTTCACGTTCCCGGCGACGGCGGCGAACCTGCGACGGTGGCGGGGCTGGTGGCGACTCGTCCAGCTCGAACACCTGCTGACGTTCGTCCTCGGCCTCGCGGTGACCGGCACGATGTTGATGGCGCTGGCCGCCGCCCACGCGCCGGGGACGACCGACGACGCCGTCGTCATGTGGACGGAGAACGTCGTCCCACAGCTCGGAGCGCTTCCCAGTGTCCTGCTGTTCGTGGCACTGTTCGCCGCGCTGTTGACGACGGAGTACGGCATCGTCGAGTCGGTCGTCCGCAACAGCGCCGACGTCGTCTACGAACTCCACGGCCGCCAGGCGGGCTGGAGTCTCCCGCGGATCTTCTGGACCGTCCTCACGGTGTTCGTCCTCTGGGGGATCGCCATCCTCGCACTCCCGCTGCCGTACTCGCTCGAACGGCCCTTCGGCCTGCTGGTCGCGGGTGCGACCTTCTCCGGACTGTTGATGTGGCCCTACACCGCGCTCCTGACGGTCGTCAACACGACGCGACTCCCGGAACACACCCAGCCGGGGTGGCCCCGACTGGTGGCGCTGTGGTGGGCGAGTGCGTTCTTCGGTTACTTCAGCGCCCTCCTCGTGGGCAACTGGTTGCGCGCGGTCGCCGGCCCGACGTTCGCGACCGAACTCGCCGTCTTCGGGAGCGGTCCCGGCGGATACGTGCTGTTCGGTATCGTCGCCGCCGTCCAGACGGTCGTCGTCGTCCGTTCGGCACGTGGAAAGATCGCCGCCACCGACACCGTTCCCGGCGCCGACGACGCACGGGGGTTGCTCGGCTGAACCCATGCCGAGTTCGCCCGCCGACTTCGACCCGGCCGACCCACCGTCAGAGCCCCGCGGTGGCGTCGCCGACGTGGACGTCGCCGTCCACGTGCACGTCCACCTCGCCGTGACCGGCGCGTTCCCGCTCCGGGTCGCCGACGTCCTGTTCACCGACGAAGCCGTCGTGATCCCGGAGTACGAGTATCTCACGCCGCTGTTCGGGATCGCACGGTCGGGCGTCGAGACCGCTGGCGAGCGCGCTCGCGACCGGTACTACGACACAGGACTCGCGGGGCTTCTCGACCTGGCGGAGCGAGTCCACCGACTGCCCCACGACGAAGTCGAGGCGGTCCGCCTCTACCACAGCAGGGTCGGCCGTCCGAAACTCGCAGTCGTCACGGACGCTGGGCCGCCGTACGCCTACCGGATCCACGCTCCGGTCGACGTCGACAGTCTCGGGAGTGCGCTCGAATCTCTCGGGGACCGCCGCGGGTTCGACGTCGAGCGACACGCGACGATCGGGTACAGCCCCGTCGCGAGCCTCCGACGGTTCGTGGCCGGGCGGTGACTGGGAAGGTTCGTATGGCCGCCCCCTCCGCGACAGCCCGCCGCTACAGTGCCGCGGCGAGCATCTCGACGGGATGGGGTGGCTCCTCGTCGCGGTCGCCGTAGGGAACGAGCTGTGAGCGACAGGAGGCGCCGGGGGCCACTGGCCGCTCGGCGGGAGACTCCTCGAGCTGGTCGAAGAGGACGTCCGCGATGGTTTCGCTCATCGACCGGTGTTCGGCCTCGTAGCCGAAGGAACCGGCCATGCCACAGCAGCCCGAGTCGAGGGGGTCGACCTCGTAGCCCGCTCGCCGGAGGACGCCCACGGCGTGGTGGTCCTTCCGGGTGGCCTTCTGCTGGCAGTGACCGTGGTAGGCCAGCGACTCCCCGGGTGCGTCGAAGCCGACGCCGCGGTCGAGACCGTGGACGTCGAGGTACTCACAGACGCCGTAAGTGTTGGCGGCGACCGTCTCGACGTCCCCTCCCCCGAGCAGGTCGGGATAGTCGAGCTGGTACATCACCGCGTCCGAGGGTTCGACGGTCACGACGTCCCATCCTTCTTCGACCCGTGGCGCGAGCGCGTCGACGTTCGCCTCGGCCGTCGAGCGGGCGTGGTCGAGCATGGCCTTCGAGAACGCCGGTCGCCCGCTGTCGCTGACGTCGTCAGGGACCCGGACGTGGACGCCCGCTGCCTCGAGGACGTCCATCGCCGCCACCCCGACCGCTGGGTGGCTGTAGTTCGTGTACGGATCTGCGACCAGGAGCACCTTCCGTTCGGCCTCCGTCTCGCCGACCGCTGGTGTCCGGTCCTCGACACGCTTGCGGAACGTGTCGCGGTGGAACGCGGGGAGGTCGGGCTCGCGGGCGATCCCCAGCGTCTTCTCCGCGAGCCAGCCGCTTCCCGGGACCGAAAGCGCCCAGTTCGAGACGGGCGCGAACGCGCTCCCGAGGCCCAGTAGCGTGTCGACGTTCGCGAACACACGGTCGCGCAGCGAGACGCCCTCACGCTGGTGGTACTCGTGGCCGACCTCGGCCTTGAGTTTCGCCATGTCGACGCCGCTGGGACAGTCGTTGCGACAGCCCTTGCAGCCGATACACAGGTCCATCACCTCGGCGGCGAACTCCTCGCTGAACACGTCGTCGGGGAGGTCGCCACTCATGGCCGCCCGGAGCATGTTCGCCCGGCCCCGCGTACTCGTCACCTCCTCCTCGGCCGCCCGGTAGGTCGGACACATGACGCCGCCGGTCGTCTCCTGGTGGCCCGTACAGCCAGCACAGCCGTGACAGAGTTCGACCATCCCCTGGAAGCCGTTCTCGTTGTCCCACGAGAGGACGGGGTCGAAGTCGGCGTCGAAGCTGTACTCGGGGTCGTATCGCAGGTTCTCCGTCGGTTCGACCTCGCCGCAGACGTTGCCGGGGTTGAGCAGCCAGTCCGGGTCGAAGGCCGTCTTCAGGTCACGGAACCGCTGCCAGAGCTCCTCGCCGTAGAGCTTGCGGTTCCACTTCGTCCGGGCCTTGCCGTCGCCGTGCTCGCCGGAGACCGACCCGCCGTACTCGACGACGAGGTCGGTGATGCGCTCGGCGATGGCGTCCATCTGCTCCACTCCGCGTTCGGTCTTGAGATTCAGGAGGGGGCGGATGTGCAACACGCCGGGGCCGGCGTGGGCGTAGTAGGCCGCGAACGTGTCGTAGTCGTCGAGTATCGCCTGGATGTCGGCGACGTACTCCGGGAGGTTCTCCGCCGGGACGGCCGTGTCCTCGACGAACGGCCAGTGTTTCTCGTCGCCGGTCCGCGAGAGCAGGATGGGGAGGCCGGCCTTGCGCATCTTCCAGAACTCCGCCTGCCGGTCGGCGTCGTAGGCCTCCAGGGCGTCGACGGCGTTGACCGGCTGGTCGGTCCTCTCGGCCGCCCCGTCCCGGGGATTCTCGGCCGCTTCGTAACTCGGGAGGCGGTCGGCCAGCAGGTCCGCGACCTTCTGTCTGGCCTGGCGGTCCGACTCCGCGTAGAACTCGACGAGTAGCGTCGAGTCTGTTCCCTCGGGGAGGGTTTCGACGAGGTGTGCGAACTCGCCCGTGTCGCGTGCGAGGTCGAGGAACACGTCGTCCATGACCTCCACGGCGGAGGGCTCGTGTTCGAGGATAGGCGCGACGTCACGCATCGCGGGGAGCACGCCGTCGTAGGTCAGCATGACGACCGACGTCGTCTCCGGGACCGGTTCGAGCGAGATCTCGGCCTCCGTGACGATGGCGAGGGTCCCCTCGCTCCCGGCGAGGAGTCGACCGACGTTGACCTCGCCGCGCTCGCGGGCGTCGGCGACGAGTCGGTCGAGGTTGTACCCCGAGACGTTCCGCGTCAGGTCCGGATAGCGGGCCTCTATCTCGTCGGCGTCTTCCTCTATGACCCGCCGCACCTCGGCGTAGATCCGGGCTTCGAGGTCGGGATCGGTCTCCCCATCGCTGTCGCCTCCGTCGGTGCCGTCACCTCCGCCGGCGCTGTCGGCTCCGGTCGCGCCGCCACCGCTACCGGCGCCGGCTGCCAGCTCGTCGAGGTCGTCGATGTCGACCCAGCCGAACGTGGTGACGGTGCCGTCCGCGAGGACGGCCTCGACGGACTCGACGTAGCCGTCGGCCTTCTCGTATTTCAGCGAGTGAGCGCCGGTGGAGTTGTTCCCGATACACCCGCCGAGGACGCTCTTGTCGCCCCAGGCCGGGTCCGGGGCGTATTTCAGCCCGTGGGGGCGGAGGTTGTCGTTGAGATTCGCGAGCGTGATACCGGCCTGCGCGCGAGCGGTCCGGGCCTCGGGGTCGACGTCGAGGAACGCGTCCATGTGGCGTTTGAAATCGAGGACCACCGCCTCGTTGACGGCCTGTCCCGCCAGCGAGGTGCCGCCGCCGCGGGGTAACACAGGGATCTCGTGGTCGGCACAGTACCGCATCACCGCGGCGACGTCCTCGGTCGAGGCGGGCGCGACGACGCCGATGGGCAGTTGCTGGTAGACACTGGCGTCGGTGGCGTACAGCTGTCTGCTGTACGTGTCGAACTTGACGTCCCCGTCCACGCGCGCTTCCAGTGCGCTCACCAGGGTGGGCTGTTCGGCGCCGTCACCGGCGTAGTCGTAGTCCGCGCGCGGGTCCGTCGCCGGGTCGCGGTGCGTTTCGCTCGGCGGCTGTCGCGAATTCCGGGACATCGGTGGCGGTGCTCAGAACGCCCCCGGTGCGACGACGTACCCGAACAGCAGCGTCAGGAGGCCGGTGGCCGTCGCGTAGTAGGCCAGTGGTATCAGTTCGAGTCGGATCACCCTGCCCTCCTCGCCGACGAGGCCGACGACGGCCAGCGCGGCGACGACGTTGTGGATGGCGACGAGGTTGCCGATCGCGCCACCGACCGCCTGTGCGCCCACGACGATCTGTGTGGGGACGCCGATGTTCTGTGCGGCGTTGAACTGGAAGGTCCCGAACAGGATGTCACTGACCGTGTTCGACCCGGCGATAAAGGCGCCGAACGCGCCGACCAGGGACGCGAAGAACGGGTACGCCCCGCCCGCGACGTTGGCGGTCAGGTCCGACAGGATGACGAGCATACTGTCGAGGTCGCCGGCACGTCCGGAGTTTATCATGATCTGGACGGTCGCGACCGCGAACCACAGCGCGATGACGGCGGGCAGTATCTTCCAGAACGTCTCCGACCAGGAGTCTTTGATCTCCTCGCGGTCCATCCCGTGCAGTCCGTAGGTGACCACGCTGACGACCACGAAGATCGCACCGGGCAGGTAGAGCGTCCGGAACGACCCGGAAAGGCCCTGGATGCCGAAGATGTTGGTCCACGCGATGACGAGATTCGACTGCAGGAACGTCTGGAGAGGACTCCAGACCCGCGTGACGACGAGTAGCGCGGCCGTCAGGATGTACGGCAGCCACGCCATCCCGAGCGACATATCGCGTTCGGGGGTCGCCTGGGCGGTGCCGCCGTCGGCCGCGACCGTCCGTCCGCCGCTGGTGCTCTCGCCGGGTTCGATGTCGCCGACCCAGTGGTCCGGCCACCCCTCGCGGGGCCCGAAGTCCCACTCCTCCTCGGGCAGCAGGTAACCAGCCCGCAACACTGCTGCGGTGACGAACAGGCCGACCATCGCCCCGAGCAGTGCCGGGAACGTCGGTCCCAGGAAGTAGGCGGTCAGCCAGTAGGGGACCGCGAAGGCTGCCCACGCGAACGTCGTCAGCGGGAGCACGTCCAGTGCCGGGCGAATGGAACGTTCCTCGCCGAAAAAGCGGGTCATCATCGCGACGCCGATAAAGGGCAACACGATGCCGACGACCGCGTGTATCGACGCTGCCCACAGCGCGACGTCGGCGACGTACTCGGTCACGGTCAGGCCCTGCGCCTGGATCGCCGAATCGATCGCGGTGTTCTGGCTGAACACCTCCTCCAGTCCGATGATGAGCGGGGTCCCGACGGCGCCGAACGTGATGGCCATCAGGTTCCCGGTCAGCGCGATTACGACCGCCGCCATCGGCGGGAACCCGAGTCCGACGAGCAACGGGCCGACGATGGCTGCAGGCGTCCCGAACCCGGCGGCACCCTCGATGAACGACCCCATGAGGAACACGAGCAACACGACCTGGACGCGCCGGTCGTCGCTGATCGACGAGAACCCGTCGTTGATGACGTCGAACGCGCCGGACTGTTTCAGCGTGAAGAGCAACAAGATCGCGCCGAAGACGATCCAGAGGATCTCCGTCGCGGTGAACACCCCGGCGATCGTCGCCGCACCGATGAGTTCCGGACTCATGCCCCAGCCGACGTAGCCCACGACGACCGCGATCAGCCACGCGACCGGCATCGTCCGCGTCGCGGGCTGGTACAGGATGACCATCAACACCGTGATCGCGACCAGCGGCAGGAGCGCCATCCCCACCAGCGTGGCGTCAACCATCGTCGTCCTCCGTGTTTCGCCGGTGTGACTCTAGCCGCGAGCGGTTGCCTGTCTCGGTGCCAGTCCGACTGCCGATCCGTTTCTGATTCCTGCCTCGACCTGGCATGACTCGAACGTCAAACTGGGGCTATTTATAATTACTGTCCGTTCCAGCCGACTGGGAACGTCGGCACGTTCCTCGACAGCTACCCACGCAAAAACAGTCGGAAATCACCAAATAATCGGCCTACGGGCGTTCTGTCCTGGGTCTGGATGACTGGGGGCCGGGCCAGGCGACGGACGGAGTAAAACTGGAATCGAGAGCAGAATACACTCGAATGAATGAGCCTTTCTACGAGTACAGGTGGGGTACACACCACTGCAACTCGGCGTGAGAGTGGTACGTCGCAGGGCAGGACTCGTCGGCTGCGAGGGGATCAGTTGGCCGCGACGGGACCGGTCGGCCGGTCAGTACAGTCGGTACTGTCGGGCGGGCGGGATCACCGGGTCGCAGTCAGGTGTTCGGTCGCGATGGCGTACACCTCGTAGGCGAAGACGGCGAGCACGAGCGCGACGTTGGCCCACACGAAGAGCGTGAACGCGGTCTGGCTCAGCGCCATCAGTCACGCACCTCCTCACCGTCGCTGGTCGGGTGGACGGTTCGACCGCCGTCGGTGGCCGCCTCGTCGAGGCGACCGACCTCGGTGTCCAGTCTATCGAGGTCGAACTCGGCGGACGAGAGGCGCGCGAAGACGACTGCGAGCCCGCCGGAGACGACGAGCGCGCTGACGAACGACCCGAAGAAAGACGGCGTGGGGAGCACGCCCGCCACGCCCAGGTCGGCTAGCAGACCCGCCGCCGGCGGGAAGAGGCTCGCACCGACGGCCAGCCCCGCGACGCTGGCGACGAGCATGCCCGGTCCCGACGGGCGCGGCGAGTAGAGGCCGTAGAGCAACGGGACGAACGTCGCCGTCGCGAGCAGGTCGGCGGTGAAGAAGATCTGGAGGACGCTGTACCCCTGCGCACCGACGACCGTCGCAGCGAGGGCCACGACCACAGTCAGGGCGCGGGCCGCGAGCGTCAGTGTCCCGTCGTCGGGCGCGGTGAGCAGTCGCCGCAGGTCCGCCGTGGCGACGCTCGCGATCGCGTTGAAGAGCGTGTCGGCGGTGCTCATCACGAGCAACACGGCGACGAGCACGACCGCGAGCGTCACGGGTTCGGAGAACGAGGCGTTCACCACGAGGAAGAAGGCGACGTCGGCGTTGTAGCCCGCCCCCGAGGTGACGAGTTCGTCCAGTCCTGTGGCGGCGAGGCCGAACAGACCCGCAGTCACGACCATGGGGACGACTGCGACGGCGGCTATCAGAAACGAGCGCCGGACCTCCCGGGTGGACGAACCGGCGTAGATGCGCTGCCACCACGCCTGGTTGAGCATCTCCGCACCGAGGATGGCGACGACGACGTACGCGCCAAAACGCAGTCCCGGGACGAATCCCGGATTCAGGAGTGAAGGGTCGCTGGCGAGGACCGTCTCGTGGACCGCGCCCGCGCCGCCCAGCGAGAGGATGGCAGCACCGAATCCCACGGCCAGCAGCGGCAGCAGCACCAGCGTCTGGAGGGTGTCGGTGAAGATGCTCGCCTGGAGGCCCCCGTAGACCGTGTAGACGAGGACGAACCCGCCGATCACGGCGGCGGTCTGCCAGAGTGGCACGCCGGCGACGAGCGCGAGCGCGCCGGTGATGCCCGTCATCTCCGCGGCGAGGAAGACGAACATGTACGCGACGCTCACGAGCAGGACGTAGACGTACATCGCCGTCCCGTAGCGAGCGTAGGCGTACTCGGTGATCGAGTGGCCGTCCGGGACGTACTCGCGGATCCGCGGGCCGACCCAGGCGTAGACCACGAGCGGCGTCGCGCTCCCGAGACCGTAGCCGACCAGCGCCGAGATCCCCCCGAACGCCGCCGCGGCCTCGACCGGACTGAACAGTATCCAGGCACCCATGCTGGAGGCGACGAGCGTCGCCGTCAGGCGCCCGCCGCCCGTCGTCGACCGCGCAGCGATGAAGTCCTCTGTACTCCCGACACGACCCCGGGCGTACCACGTCCCGAGCGCCGCAAACAGCGCCAGTGTCGCTACCGTCGCACCGAGCGCAACCGTCGAAGTAACCATGGATGTCCCGAGATGCTCGCCCGATATATATGTTGGTGGTACAACTCGGTAATATCGGTCCAGAGTGTGGATGGAGTCAGAGCGTTCTGGGGTATGAAGGGGGTCAGTCAGTGTGCTCTGGGCTGGGGATGGAGTCAGTCAGTCCGACTCCGGGACGCGGACGAGTTTCAGCGATGATTCCTGGGGGTCCGAGTTTAAATACGAGGGAGCGAAACCGAGGGTAACGACTGGCCACGACGGCCGAGTGACACGCATGGCAGGCGAGGAGACCGAGACGGGACGGTTCGCGGGGTTCCAGGCGTGGCTCTCGCGGGCCGCCTCGGCGGTCACCGGGACGCGGATCCACGTCCCCGACTACGACCCGGGCCGACACGGCGCCCTCGTCGGCCCGCCCGACCTGGGCGACCGCGAGGAGGTCGAGCGCTACTGGCTGAACGCCCCGTTCGCGTACGTCTCGCTCACCTACGACGACGAGACGGACGAGCACCGCTACGAGGTGGTCGAACCCGGCCTCGACGACGTCGAGATCGACCTGCTGGAGCGACTCTTCCGGGATATCCGGGACCCACTGCTCTACCGCGTGGACGTCAGTGACGACCCGGAAGCGGCGTTGCGGGAGGAACTCCGGACGCGGCTGGAGGAGTACGGCGTCGACGTCCCCACGGAGTCGTTCTACCGCCTCTACTACTATCTGCACCGTTCGTTCCTGGGCTACGGCAAACTCGACCCGGTCATGGGCGACCCGGGTGTCGAGGACGTCTCCTGTGACGGGCCGAATCTCCCGGTGTTCGTCTACCACGAGGACTACACCGACGTCGCGACGAACGTCGTCTTCGAGGCCGACGAACTGAACGACTTCGTCGTCCACCTCGCCCAGCGCTCGGGTCGACACGTCAGCGTGAGCGACCCCGTCGTCTCGACGACGTTGCCCGACGGGTCGCGGATCGAACTCGCACTCGGCGAGGAGGTCACGCCGCGCGGGTCTGCCTTCACGATACGGAAGTACGCCGACGAACCGTTCACGCCCATCGACCTGCTGGAGTACGGCACCTACGACGTCTCGATGCTCGCCTACCTCTGGCTCGCCATCGAGAACAACAAGTCGCTCATCTTCGCCGGCGGGACGGCGGCGGGCAAGACCACCTCGATGAACGCCGTCTCGATGTTCATCCCGCCCCGTTCGAAGGTCGTCACCATCGAGGACACCCGCGAGCTCTCCCTCCATCACGACAACTGGCTCTCCTCGGTCACGCGCGAGCGCATGGGTGACGGCGATATCACGATGTACGACCTGCTGCGCTCGTCGCTGCGCCACCGCCCGGAGTACATCGTCGTCGGTGAGGTCCGCGGCGAGGAGGCGATCACCCTCTTCCAGGCGATGAACACCGGCCACACCACGTTCTCGACGATGCACGCCGACTCCGTTCAAACTGTGATCAACCGCCTGGAGAACGAACCCATCAACGTTCCGCGGCCGATGGTGCAGTCGCTGGATATCCTCTGTGTCCAGGTGTTGACCCGCTCGGGCGGCGAACGGGTTCGGCGCTCGCGGACCATCTCCGAGATCGAGGGCATCGACCAGCGGACCGGCGAACTCGACTACTCGAACGCCTACGAGTGGCAGGGCGAGGCCGATACGTTCCGGAGTTCCAACAGCGACCTCCTCAAAGAGATCCGCGACGAACAGGGCTGGAGCCAGGGCGAGTTACGCCGCGAACTCCAGAACCGGCAGCGCTTTCTCACCTACCTCCAGGAGGCGGGAGTGCGGGACTACCGCCGGTTCACCGCGATGATCAACAAGTACTACGCCGACCCCGATGAGGTCGCCGAGATGGTCGAAGAGCGCGGCGTCGAGGCCGGTGGGACGGCCGTCGACGAACTCGTATGACGGGCATGGACCCCATCGGGCTCGTTCCGCTCGTCCTGGCGTTCGCGCTGGCGGCGCTCGTCTGGCTGTCGGCCAGCAACCGCCGCGTCGACACCTTCCTCACGCGGGTCTCCCGGCGATACTTCGGCCGGTACGTCGACGACGAACACCCCGAGCGGACGCGCCAGCTCCGTGCCGCGTTCGTCGACGAGACCTACCGTGCGTACGCGGCCCGGACCTACCTCCTCACGGTCGTCGCGGGGCTCGTCGGCAGCGTGGTCGGCGTCTACGTCTTCGGTGTCGGGTTGCTCGTGCTCCCGGCCCTGGGCGACTTCATCAACCAGTTGCCCGACGCCATCGCGAGCGGCCTGGGGCGACCGGAACTCGAGCCCGAACTCACGGCCCGGCAGGTGTTCGCCATCGTCACGGCCGGGGGCGTCCTCAGCGGCGCAGTCACGGCGGGCGTCGCCTACTGGTACCGCTGGGAGTCGCCGAAGAACCACGCCGAGGTCCGCCGTCGCGGGATCAACGAGGGGTTGCCCCGGACCGTCGCCTTCGTCTACGCCCTCTCCAGGGGTGGCATGGCGTTCCCCGAGGTGATGCGCAGTCTCGCGGAGAATCGCTCGGTTTACGGGCACGGCGCCGACGAGGTCTCCGTCGCCGTCCGCGAGATGGATCTGTTCGGCCGGGACATCATCACTGCCGTCCGGCACGTCTCCGAGCGCACGCCCAGCGAACAGTTCAAGACCTTCTCGGAGAACCTGGCGAGTGTCCTCCAGAGCGGCAAGGACCTGCCGGGCTTCCTGCGCGAGCAGTACGAGCGCTACAGCGAGCAGGCCCAGGAGCGCCAGGACGAGATCCTCGAACTGCTCGCCACCATCGCCGAGGCCTACGTGACGGTGCTCGTCGCCGGCACGCTCTTTCTGATGACGATACTGCTCGTCTTCGGCCTGACGACCACCCAGACTATCAACTTCCTCCGACTGCTCGCCTACCTCCTCATCCCGCTGGCGAACGTGCTCTTCATCGTCTATCTGGACGGCAAACTCGACCTGCTGGGTGTCTCCCGCGGGAGCGACACCGGGAACCTCGAAGCCGCAATCTCCGACAGTGAGGTGCCCGACGACCTGGACGCTCGACTGGGGCTGGAGGGACTGAACGCCGGCGGGACAGACGACGCCTCGACCGCCGACACCGGGGCCGTCGCGCGGTCCGACGGTGGCGGGACTGCGGTGGCCGAGAGAGTCGGTGGCACTACTGACACGGGAACGAATTCGGTGTCGGTCGACGACCCCACGACGCGGCCGCCGGCCGACAGCGCGAAGCGCCTGGCACTGTACGACCGCCTGGCGTCGGTCAAGCGAGTCACGAGCGACCCAGTCCAGACGGTGCTGTGGAACCCGACCAGACTCCTCTATCTGACCGTCCCGCTGGCGTTACTGTGGGTCGTGATCCGGGGGCCGGCCGCGGTGTCATCCACGGGTATCGAGGCGCGGATCGCCGACGACGTCCTCATCCAGGCGGCGCTGTTCGTCGTCGGGACCTTCGCGGTCGTCTGGGAACTGTACAGCCGGCGCATCCGGCGCATGGAGGCCGAACTGCCCGAACTCCTCGGGCGACTGGCCAGTCTCAACCAGGCGGGGATGTCGGTCGTCGAGAGCATCGAGCGCGTCCGCGAGAGCGACCTGGGGCTGCTCTCGGTGGAGGTCGACCGCGTCTGGCGTGACCTCCAGTACGGCGCCACCGTCGACGACGCGTTCCGGCGGTTCGGCATGCGCGTCCGGACGACCGCCACTACCCGTGTCGTGACGCTGCTTACCAACGCACTCCGTGCCAGCGGGAACGTCGCGCCAGTCCTCCGGATCGCCAGCGAGCAGGCCGAATCGGAGCTGAAACTCCGGCGTCGCCGCCGCCAGCAGATGCTGACCTACCTCGTCGTCATCTACATCTCGTTCATGGTTTTCCTGGTCATCATCGTCGCTGTCCAGGAGGTGCTGGTCCCGAGCCTGCCGACCGACGTCCCGGTGCCCTCCGCAGACGAGACTCGCCGACTGGGCGTCAACGCCGGGCAGTTCGCCCGTTTCGCCGAGGTCGACAAGGCTGCCTACACACTCGTGTTCTTCCACACGGCCCTGATCCAGGCGGTGCTCTCGGGGTTCATCGCCGGCCAGCTCGGTGAGGGCTCGCTCAAGGACGGCGCCAAGCACGCGACGATCATGCTCGCGGTCGCCTACGTCGCCTTCCTGCTGCTCACGTCGCCGGTCGCCACCGTCACGTTCACCGACCAGGCGATGGGCGGGGACAGCGTCGTCGTCGACTCCGTCTCGATGTCGAACGGTGGCTTCGTCGTCGTCCACCAGCAGAACAGCGACGGGGAGGTGATCGGCCACAGCAGGTATCTCGAAGCGGGTACTCACCGCGACGTCCGCGTCCGCCTCCAGCGCACCTACGCCGACGAGATGACACTGTTCGCGGTGACCTATCTCGATAGCAACGGCAACGGGGAGTTCGACCCACCGCCCGGCGAAACGGCCGATACGGCCTACAGGGCCAGCGACTCCCGTGTGTTCGACCGGGCGACGGTCACTCGCGGCGGCGGCGACGCGGGGTCGCTCGACGCACACACGGCCGGGTCGGTGCCCGCCCCTCTCGAGTCACTGGCCGTCCCTGGTCGGTTTTCGCGGTCGCTGATTTCACACGAGAATGGACTCACCCCTCCCCTGGGCGGAAACTGAGCTTCGACCGAGCGGGTGCAGTGTTCTCCCAGTCGACCGAGAGCGTCTCGTCGCCTACCAGTCGACCGAGAGGGTGCCGTCGCCCTGGGGGTCGGGTGCGATCTCCTCGTCGGTGCGGCGGTCCACGACGTGGATGACGCCGCGGTCTTTCTTCGCGGGACAGACCTCTGCTGCGCGGACGTTCTCGTCGAGGACGTCCTCGTCGATGAAGTAGACCTCGGGTTTCGCGATGCCGGTCGTGATGTCCAGCGTCCAGTTGTCCGAGACTTCGGCGCACTTGCCCGCGCCGATGCACTTGTTGGCCTCGAAGATGATCTTGTACGGTTTCTCCGCGACCGGCGGCGCGTCGCGCTCGCCGATCGTACTCGGGTCCACCGGACCGTCTGCTGCCATACCCGCTCTTCGGCCCCGCCTCCCTTTCGTCTGTCGTTTCGAACAGTCGGGTCGTTCGGTCTGTCTCGCGTCAGTCCCGGGTGGAGTTACGACCGGGTTCGCGGTGGTTCTAGAACGCACCCCAGTCACCCGGCGGTCCCGCGATTATAAGACCCGTCCGACCCCACCCAGGAACATGACGTATCTGGTCCCTTTCGACGGGTCCCCGCTGGCCGAGGCTGCCCTCGCGCGTGCGGCCGAGTTCGCGTCGGTCATGGACGAAGACGTGCTCGCGCTCGCGGTGGTCCCCGTCGACGAGCCCGACTTCGCGGTCGAACGCGGCTGGATCGACGCGCCCGGGGAGTACGACCCCGACGAGGTCGTCGACCGGCTCCGCTCGCAGGTCGCCGAGGTCGCGCCGGCGGCGACGTTCCAGTGTGAACGCCCCGAGGACGTCAGTTCGGTCGCCTCGGTCACGACCGACGTGGTGCGGACGATCCGGACGGTCGCCCAGGAGGCCGGCGCGACGATCGTCTTCATCGGGAGCGAGAACGCGGGACGCGTCTCGACGCCTGTCAGCAGCGTCGGTGCACCAGTCTCGGAGGACCCCCGCTACGACGTCCACATCGTCCGTCACGCCGGCGGCGCCGACGAGGACTGATCACCGGCAGGGTGACCGGAAAGCAGTCAGCGGACGACAGTCGTGGGGGTCGGCGAGTGGTCAGCGAACGACTGTCACGGGGACCGGCGAGCGCCGGACGACGGTCTCGGCGACGCTGCCGAGCAGGACCCGTGAGACGCCCGAGCGACCGTGACTGCCCATCACGATCTGGTCGACGTCGTGTTCCTCGGCGTACTCGACGATCGCTGCGACGGGTTTGCCGACTTCGATGGCTGTCGTCACCGTGAGGTCGACGCCCGCCGCTTCGACGTTCTCGGTGATTTCCTCGAAGAGCGCTTCGGCCTTCGAGTGTTGCTGGTCGTACCACTCCTCGGAGAAACTGGGTATCGACGCCTGAGCGCTATAGCCTGCTTCCGCGGGGTTGATGACGTGCAACAGGACCAGCTCGGCGTCGGGAAACTCCCTGGTGACGAACTCGCAGGCCTCGTGTGCCTGTTCGGACCCGTCCACCGGAACGAGGATGCGTTTGCCCATACCGTATCCCCGACCCCGGACGGTTTCAATCTTCCCGACTGTTCGGTCGCGATTCTCGCCGTTCTATCGCGCGGTGTCGCCGCCGTCGACCTCGGGCTACTGATCGGCGTCGTCACCGTCGACCTCGGAACGCAGCGTCGCGAACTCGGCGACGCGTTCGGCGTGGGCGTTGTGCTGGTGAATCGACTCGTCGTTCGACTGTTCCATGCGGACGAGCGCCTCGTCGTCGAGGTCCGGGAACTCGGAGACGACGCCCTCGGCCATCGCGCGGACGCAGTCCTCGACGAACTTGGCGTCGCTGTGTGACTCGTAGGTCATGTGGTCCTCGTCGGGGCGTTTGGCGAGGTTGTAGATGCGCGCGCTCATCGAATCCCGCGCCACCTCGATTATCTCGGTGAGGTCGACGTCGGGGCCGTCCGCCGACTCGATGGTGAGCGTGGCGTGGCCCCGCTGTGAGTGTCCCGGCTGGGGGACCTCCTGGAGGAACTCCTCGACGGTCTCGTCGGCGACACCCTGTTCGCGGAGCGTCTCGCGGGCGCGAGCGGCCGACATCCCCTGCGAGCAGGGACAGACCGTCATCCCGGTGACGCGGGCACCGACCTCCTCGCGGATCCCGTCCTCGGTCGCCGTCGCCGAGGCGATAATGTCGGCCGTCGACTGGGTCGGCCGGTCGCTCTCGGGCGTCCGTTCGCGCGTGACGAACTCCGCTTCCATGCGGACCTCGGCTTTCGTGGTGTAGTCGTGTTTGTCGAGCAGTCGTTCGGCCGCGTCGCCACAGACGTCCTCGACGCGATAGGCGGGCCAG
>Ga0207718_100687_pt1 | contig 25529 bp, 26 predicted proteins | sample A23M2SouthBayCA_FD_187749 | JGI IMG/M metagenome (GOLD analysis project Ga0207718, IMG submission 187749) | Aerobic enrichment media microbial communities from Eden Landing Ponds, California, USA - A23 M2 (SPAdes) | ecosystem: Environmental > Aquatic > Marine > Unclassified | place: Emeryville... | reverse complement strand
GGCGGGCGTCTCCCCCCTGCCGGTCGAGCCGGCCAGCGCCTCGGTCTGGACCGTGCGGCCCGATAGCGAGACGAGTTTCTCGGGAGTTGCGCCGAACAGCGTTCCTGCTTGGCCGTTTTCGGTTGTGACGGCAAAGCGGACGCAGTCGGGATAGCGCTCGTCGAGGCGTGAGAGGGCGTCCGGGATCGACAGCGGGTGTTCGAGCTCGACCGACAGCGACTGGGCAAGCACGACTTTCCGAAGCACGCCAGAGCGGATGTCGGCCACCGCGTCTTCGACTTGCTCGCGCCAATCTTCGCGGGAGGGCGTCCGCTGCTGGTCGACGATTCCGGGCCGCCCGGCTGTCTCGTGAGTCGGTAGATCAGACAGGCGCTCACGCCAGCGTTCCAGACGGTCGGTCGCCTGCCGGTCGGCCTCGGGTCCGGCCGCGGTCACAGTCAGCCAGTGTTGGTCGCCGCTGGACGTGACCTGAACCGTCGGAAGGACGAACCAGGCGTCGGGGAAGCCATCCCAGGTACTCGGCCCGCGGTCAGCCGCGCCGTCGTGAAAGGCAAAGCCACCGAACAGCCGAGGGCGAGCCGGTTGTGGCGTGGCTGGCGTTCGAAGTCGATCGAACAGCGCTGTCGCCGTCTCGCGGACGGTCGCGAATCGGTCTGAGCCGTTGGCCGTGATCGACGCCGTCGCACCCGTTGTCGTGACGGCCTCGGTCCCATCGCGCCAGGAGACGCTCGGACGTGACACCTCGGCAAGCAGGGCCGCATGATCGACGGCGTCGAGTTCGTGACTGCGCGCCACGACGGTGAGATCCGACGCCGTCCCGACGGCCTCGTCCCCGCGCAGTGTTTCCATCTCCTCTCGCTTAGGACTCCGGCGTTTTAACTGCTGCGAGGCTAAGTCCCGTCCTCAAGGAATCGTTCGAGAATGTTCGATTCTCGTGAGCACGAAACTCTCCGATTTTCGGATGACAACGCAGCGAGTGAAGCGACCGAGGTGTTAGCGAGGGCTTTGATCTTGTTCGCACATCCTAAATCTATGATTTCTGGGGACGCAGTAGGGCGAGGATACAGCCGACACGATATTAGGCGGCTCACAACATATTACTGGATTGGAAAAGTATTATATGAATGCCATAATATGGTGAAAATGAGTCCGATAGAATACGGTCTCAATGCGGAAGCGTGAGGACGAATGAAACAGACTGCCGAGAAAACGGTCGTGGCGAAAATCCTCACCGACGACCTTACACAGTCGAAACTCGACGCCATCAACCACGAGTACGAGGCGTTCCAGCGATACATTCGTGGTGATGAGGACGCAGACCTCTACTCGGCCACGAAACAATGCGCCGACGCTTACGTGGACACGGACAACCTGCGCGACGACCACGACTACCCGTGGTTCATCCGCAATGACGTGTTCGACGTTGGCGTGGACGTGGAACAGCACGACACCGATTTGACGGACTGGTGGCTGAAGCTCCCCGTCTCACAGGTGTGGGGTGGCGTGAATGTCCCGATTCAACCGCACGACGAGGTTCCTGACGAGGCCGACGTGAAGGACTCGAAAATCGTTCGGGAGAATGGTGACTACTACGCCCACCTGACGGTTCGGCAAGAGGTAGCGGTCAGCGAGGGCTACGACGGTGTTATCGGCGTGGACTTCGGTGTTCGGTGGGTAGCAACGTCGGTGGCGTTGCCATCCCGCAACACTGAGTTCTACGGCAGAGAGATTCGCCGTATCCGCCGTCACCATCACGACCTCCGCACTCGTCTGCAAGAGAAGGGTGCCTACGGCACGCTCCAGTCGGTTAAGGCAAAGGAGTACCGCCGAGTAAACGACCGTCTCCACAAGATTTCTCACGCCATCGTGGAGGAAGCGAAAGAGCGCAACGCGCTCATCGTGGTCGGGAACCTCGAAGGTATCCAGAACCAAGACCTCGGAGCGGAGATGAATCGTCGGCTCCACTCGATGCCACACCACACGTTGAAGAAGTATATCGAATACAAGGCAACGTTCGCAGGTATCGCTGTGAAGTCCGTGGACGAGTATATGACGAGTCAGACGTGTTGGCGGTGTGGCGAGCAGGACGCGACGACCCGAAAGGGACAGGGCCGACACCTGTGTCACGAGTGCGGACTGGACGACAACGCGGACAAGAACGGTGCGACGAACATCGCGAAGAAAGGACTGGGTAAGGACATCGCGTGCCCACTATCCAGTCTCGGCGCGGTTTGTGAACCTGCGCTCGAACCGAGCGGTGCTGACCAAGCCTCTGCAACGGTACGCTTGCGAGCTGACTTGGAAGCCCCTGCCTCAACGAAGCGAGCCGTCAGGCGAGCGAAGTAGGAAGGAGTAGTTCACCTGCTGGCAATCGGCGGCTATTCCCGGACAGACAGCACGCCACCTCCCGCAGCGAACGCCCCGCTGGGCAGCTGACTCACTCCCAGAACGATTTCGTCCGGGCGTACTCGCGCTCGCGAGCCAGAATATCACGATAGAAGTCGTCCTCGTCCTCGCGGAGTTTGTTGATGATTCGTGCGGCGTTGTGCGGGCCGACACCCCGCGCTGCGAGGGCTTTGATCGCCTGCTTGCCGTGTGTCTGGACCAGACTCGCCGCACGATAGGCGCGCTCGGTCTGTTTGTCCTGCTCGTCGTCCTTCTGGTCGGCCTTCACAGCCGAAATGACCTCGTCTGCCCAGGGGTTCAGCGCGGCGATCTGGGTTGAGCCGCAGTGTGGACACTCGGGCTGGTCGGCGATAGTCTTGACCGTGCGCCGGGACTTCCAGTCCTGACAGTGGACACAGAAGAGGATCACCCGATCGTTCTGGATGCGCTCGCGCACGGTCTGGACGACGCTGGCGTCGGCGTTTTCGGGTGCGAGCAGTTCCTGTCCGCCGGAGCGACCACCGCGACCGATCGGGGTACGACCGCCGACGGTCTCGACAGCATTATCGCCCGACTGAATACGTCTGAGAATCTCGCTAGCTTCCTCGACAGCAAGCTCCTCGTGCAACACTGCACGCAAGGCTTCGTCGTAGATGGGCGTGTCCTCCAGAGCGGCGAGCAGGCGATCGCGGCCGAACCGGCCACTGCCGCTGCCGCGCCAGCGTTTCAAGGCCCCGAACTTCGCGGCCACTTGCGCCAACCTGAACTTCAGCACGTCGGCGTTCTTCAGACTCAATTCGATGATCGCCTCCAGATGGTCGGGATCGGTATCTTCGAGCACTTCGACGACATCGCGTGCGGCAACGCCACCTGGCACTTCCAGTTCGATCCGGTAGGGGTCGATCTCCATCCCGACCGAGGAGCCGGTCTGCTGGCCGAGCATCGCGGAGATCAGCCTGCCGAGGGTCTCGTTGACGGTGTGACCGAAGTGGGCGTTGACGACGACTGCTCGGCCCTGGAACTCGACCAGGACGCGGTCGTCGGTCGGCAGCGGCGCTTCGTGGCGGTCCAGCGGGCCGAGCGCGTTGCTGATCGTGTGCTCGTCGGCAGGATAGCGCCGCCTGAGGTCCCGGGCGGTGGCCTCGGGGGTTGCACCGCCTCGCAACTGCGTTCCGGCTACGTCCCGAATCTCGCCTACCTCCTGAGCAACTTCGTAGGGGACCGGAATCTCCTGGCCGACCCAGGAGGGAACCTCGCCGCCGGGATCGGCGACGGGGCTGACCTGCACCAGTTCCTCCTCCTCGTCGATCTCGCTGATCCGCCACATCTCGCCGCGCTGGATGAAGATTTCGCCGGGCTGGGCGAAGTTGACGACGAACCGTTCGTCGAGGGTCCCGATCGTCTTCCCGGAGGCCATGTCCTCGACGGAGTAGGTGGCTTCGTCAGGAATCATCGAGAGATTCTGGTAGAAGTACTGCCAGGTGCCGCGGCGCTTTTCGAGCGTGTCGCGGTCCTCGTCCAGCCAGACGATGTCGTTGCCGGCCAACTCTCGAACCACCTGCTTGAAGTCGTGTTCGCTGACGTCGGCGAAGGGATAGGCCCTGGTGAGGATCTCGTAGGCCTCCATCGCTCTGATCTCGCCGAAGTCCATGACGAGGCCCGCGATCTGATTGGCGACGGTGTCGAGGCTGCTGTGGTGGATCGCGGCGTCTTCGACTTCGCCGGCTTTGGCCTTTCGGGCGATTGCGAGCGCTTCGAGCGTGTCGTCCGGCCGGGTCGTCACGACGGTGCCCGACGAAACGAGGTCACGGCGATGGCCGGCCCGCCCGACGCGCTGGAGCAATCGCCTGACTTCGCGGGGGCTGTTGTACTGGACGACGTGATCGACGCGCCCGACGTCGATGCCCAGTTCCATCGAGGACGTACAGAGGAGGGCGTCGAGTTCGCCCGCTTTGAACTGGTCTTCGACGTCGATCCGGGCGTCTTTCGAGAGCGATCCGTGGTGGACGCCGATGTTCGTCCCGAGTTTCTTGAATCGCGAGCCCAGTGCTTCCGCGGTCTGGCGCGTGTTGACGAACACGAGCGTCGAGTCGTGCTCGGAGATTAGATCGTCGATCGCCCGGACGTGACTCGCGACCTCGTCGTCGGTCATGAGCTCGCCCGCGAGTCGTCCGTCTTCGCTGGTAATCCGCGGCTCGCGGACCTCGATATCGAGCCGACTGCCCACGTCGACCTCGACGATCCGACAGCCTCGATCACCGGTGAGGAATTTGCCGACCTCTCCGGGATCACCCACGGTGGCCGAGAGCCCGATCCGCTGGAACGGGCCGGCGAGTTCGCGGACGCGTTCGAGTCCCACAGTCAGCTGTGCGCCGCGCTTGGCCGCGGCGAGTTCGTGGACTTCGTCGACGACGACGTGCTCGATGTCTTCGAGCGCTCGTCGGAGTTTCTTGCCGGTCAACATCGCCTGCAGCGTTTCGGGCGTCGTCACGAGCACGTCCGGCGGGTCGTTGGCCTGTTTCTGTCGCTGGTAGTCAGTCGTATCGCCGTGTCGAACGTCGACATCGAGATTCAGGGTCTCACCCCACCACTCCAGCCGCTCGCGCATGTCGCGGTTGAGTGCTCGCAGAGGGGTGACATAGAGCGCGCCGATCCCGAACCGGTCTTGCCCCTCTAGGGCGTCGAGTACAGGCAACATCGCCGTCTCGGTCTTGCCGGTCCCGGTGGGGGCGATTACGAGGGCGTTCTGGCCCTGTGCAATCGGCGGGATTGCGCGGCGCTGTGGCTCAGTAGGGGTCTGAAAGCCACGTTCGGACAGCGCCTCGCGGACAGCCTCACCCAACTCGGTGAAGGCTGCCGCGCCGTCGGCCGCTGACTCTGCCATCGTCACGAATTAGGGCTTGAACCGATTAAGCGGCGCGGTCGCGCCCCATCTCGTCGGTCCACGTCACCGTATCCGGCACGTCCTGCCGGGCCCAACACCTGTTTAGTAGAGAGTCGTCTACGAGAAGATAGTGAAATCGAGCATCGTCGAGACTCTCGGTTCGCCCCTCGTCGAGATCGACAGTCCCGAGGGCGCGACAGTCGCAGCGAAGATCGAGTCGTTCAATCCCGGCGGCTCCGCCAAAGACCGTCCGGCAAAATACATGATCGAGGCCGCCGAGGAAGCCGGGGAGCTCCAGCCCGGCGACCGAATCGTCGAACCCACGAGCGGCAACACCGGGATCGGCCTCTCGATGGTCGCCGCCGCGAAGGGCTACGACATCACGATCGTCATGGGCGAGGACAAGTCCGTCGAGCGCCGCCAGATCATGACAGCCTACGGCGCAGACCTGCACCTCATCGACGGCGACATGACCCGGGCCCGTGAGGTGGCTGACCGCCTCGAAGCAGAGGAGGGGATGGTCCAGATGCGCCAGTTCGAGAATCCCGCGAATCCACAGGCCCACTACGAGACGACCGGGTCCGAGATCATCGATCAGGTCGGCGACCGGACCATCGACGCTTTCGTCGCCGGGATCGGGACCGGGGGCACGATCAGCGGGACCGCCCGCCGACTCACAGAGGCGTTCCCCGAGATGACTGTGGTTGGCGTCGAACCAGCCGACAACGCCGTCCTCACGACTGGCGAATCCGGCGACGACAGCTTCCAGGGGATGGGGCCCGGATTCGTGAGCGAGAATCTCGACACCGACATCATCGACGAGGTCGTGACCGCAGATGTCGACGACGCCGAGGCCGAGTGTCGCCGTCTCGCCCGCGAAGAGGGGATCTTCGTCGGGCAGTCGTCGGGCGCGATGGGTGTCGTGGCACGTGACGTGGCCGAAGAACTCGCGGACAGCGAGGCGCGACGCGCCTCGGGTCAAGCGAGCGGTGAAACCGCGAGCAGTGACGACCCACCGCTGGTCGTCACAGTGTTCTGGGATTCCGGCGAGCGGTATATGTCGACGGGAATGTTCGAGGAAGAATAGCGGCCCGTGGATCACTCGAACTCGGCTTTCGTCACCCTGACTGTCAACGTCTCTTCGACATCACGGAGATCGTACTCGGGCAACTCCGGGCCAGTCCGCGTGACGAACATGGGTTCGACGAGTCGTGGCGGGCGATCCTGTTCAATCTCTTCTTCGCCGTTTTCGCCCTGCTTGTCGACGCCGTATATCTTCAGGAAGCGCTCGGTCTCCTCGGGAGTGCGTTCGTTGTCCCGGACGGCAGTCGCAAGGTCCCGGGAGAGCCACTCCTCCTCAGAGACGCTCGGCTCCAGAATCAGGACGTCCTCGACGAAACGGACGAGATACCAGTTGAGATCGTTCAGCAGCGAGACGGCAGCCCCGAGACTCACGGTTTCCAGCGCGACGGCGTTCTCGTAGGGTTCCCGGAGATCGTAGGTGGCGAGTGCGTTGCGGGACGTTTCACGGGAGAGCAGTTCGTACTGGAGGTTTACGTCCTCGTCGCCGAGCAGACAGACCCGCGTCATCGAGTTGACTCACGCAACCCCGCGGGAAAGCGATTTCGCTCATAGTGATTATTGTAGATTATTTCTGGATCGTGCCGGCCCCGTCTCGGCGCGTGCCGGTAAATCACTACAATAATCACTATCACCGATCGGCGAGTTGCTCTCTCGTGACTTCGCGGGCACGGTCGAGTAGTCCCCCCGGTTCAGCGTTCTCGACCTGTTCGAGGGTAGCGTTCGTCTCGGGATAGGAGGGTGCGACCTGGTTACAGCCAGTGGGGATCGACGAATCCTCGTACGTGCCGAGTTCCCGGCCCTGTTCCATGATGTCGGTCTTGTCCGTCGTCAGGAGTGGGCGATGAACCGGAATGTCGGCGGCGGCGTCGGTGACCGAGATGTTCGCGGATGTCTGGCTGGACTTCTGGCCGATGGCTTCGCCGGTGACGAGTCCGACGGCGTCGTGTTCTCTCGCGACAGTTTCGGCGGCGGCGAGCATCGCGCGCCGCAACGAGAGCATCCGCGTGGCCTGCGTTTCGGCCATCAGTTTGTCGACCAGAGCGCCGAAATCCAGAATACGAAGGGACATGTCGTACTGCGGAGCGAGTCGAGCGAGTCGGTCGGCGGCCGCATCGGCGCGGGCGCGGTGGTCAACACCGCCGTACTTGCCGAGGTCGATATAGACAGGGATCACCGGCGACCCGCGGCGCAGCATCTCCCAGGCGGCCACGGGCGAGTCGTGCCCCCCGGAGAGGAGAGCGACCAGCGGTTGTTGACTGCCGAGGGGAAGCCCGCCCGGCCCCGCGCGCTTCTCGACGAAGATAAAGGCCTTCTCGGGGCGAGCCTCGACGAAGACGGTAAAATCAGGATCGTCGAGATCGACGTCCGGATCGTGGCCCAGCGACGCGATCGTCTCGCCGACGCGCGCGCCGCCGTCCTGTTCGAGGTCGCGGCTGTCGAAGTCGTGGACCTCGCTGGCTCCGGCACGGCGCGCGTCGACGGCGAAGGTTCCGCTCTCGAAACAGGCGTCGGTCGTTCGTTCCATCGCATCGAGGATGGTGTCGAGTTCCGGATCGACCCTGATCGCGGGGCTGGCCGAGACGACGCCGAAGGCATCGGTCGCGGCGTCTGTGGCGGCTTCGATATGCTCTGGGTCGGTCTCGACGTAGAGACGGTTCCGTTCGGTTCGGACGCGGCCGGGAATCTCGCGGTCCTCGAGGAGACACTCGATGTGGCCCTGGAGCTGGCGCTCCATCTTGATTCGGACCTGGTCGCTCTTGATGCCGAGTTCGCCGTGTCGAACGACGATCGTCTCGGCTCCAGGCGGGTGCATATCTGGGGTACACCGCTCGCAGATAAACAGCCTTCGACCTCAGAACGTCGATAGGTCGCCGTCGATGACGTTCCGCGTGACGTCGGTGATCGTCGCCAGTTCGTCGTCGATGGCGGCCTCGACCTCGTGTTCGACATCGGAGACGGAGACGCCCTCGTCGGTCACGAGCTGTGCGTCGGCGACGTGGGGATTGTCGATCGGCTGGCCGATCTGGCTGAGCAGCCGCACCTGCACCTCGCGGATTCCCTCGACCTGCTCGGCGACCGACTGGGCGATCTCCGTCGAGAGGAGGTTGTAGATCTTCCCGATGTGATTGACCGGGTTCTTGCCGGAGGTGGCTTCCATGCTCATCGGTCGGTTGGGCGTGATGAGGCCGTTCGCGCGGTTGCCCCGTCCAACGGAGCCGTCGTCACCCTGTTCGGCGGAGGTGCCGGTGGTTGTGAGATAGATCGACCCCTCGTCGTAGTCGTCGGCGGTGTTGACGTGGACCGTCACGTCGCGGTCGGTGTACTCGCTCGCGAGGTCGGTGACGTGCTCGCGGACACCCTCGATGGTCTTTCGGTAGTCGGCCATATCCTGGACGTGGCTGTCGATGACCGCCACGGCGACGGTCACGTCGATGTGGTCGCCCTCCCGCTTGCCCATGACCTTGACGTCCTGGCCGACGGCAGGATTGTCCTCTCCGTAGCGGCCGTTGAGCGAGCGCTCGGTGTGCAGGACGATCTGTTCGGTCTCGGTCAGGGGCGCGTGGCCGACGCCGTAGGAGGTGTCGTTGGCCATCGGGACCGCGCCATCCTCGCCGAAGACGCCCTTGAGATCGCCGCTGCCTTCGCCGAGTTTGACGTCGACGATGACGTCCTTGCCGACGTCGAGATCGGGGAACGTCTCGTCGAGGTAATCACGGGCTGCTTCGAGCGCGATCGATTCCGCGGGGAAGCGCTGGCCTTCGTAGGTCTTGGTCGCGCGGCCGACCACGAGCAGATAGATCGGGTCGAGGACTTCGCCGCCGCCGAACGCGGGCGCGGCCGTCCCGGCGACCAGCTGGGTCTCGTCGGTGTTGTAGTGCAGTACTGTTCCGTATCGGTCGATGTACTCCTGAGCGAGCGCGCGCGAGACGTTCTCGGCAACCCCGTCGCAGATCGAGTCAGGATGGCCGATCCCCTTTCGCTCGACGATTTCGACGTCCTGGTCCTCGACTGCACTGTCCTCTGTCGCCTTGACGCGGATGTTCCGCTGAGTCATTACTCCCGCTTGGCCGTCAGGTGCTCTATAACTTACGGAAAGTTTTGAAAAACGTCTGATTACTGCTGGACATCCGACGCGAGCAACAGCCCGAGATACGATGTCTGTGTTTGCTCGTCAGGATCGAGATCGAGATCGCGGAGCAGGTCGAACGCTGCCTCTCTGGCTGCCTCGACATCGCTCTCGGCCTCGACGCCGGTTTCGACTTCGACGAACTCGCCGACGCCGTCGACGGTGTCGAGTGTGACGGTGAATCCATTGAGCGCATAGCGTTCGCGCTGCTTTCGGACGGTCGCGGCAGGGTCGAATCCGAGCGATTCGGCGATCGATCGCATCGTCTCGCCGTCGGCGACGCGCGTCTCGAACTCCTCGCGCGTCTTGGACTCGTCCTCGACGAGCGGTCCTTTGTAGGTGATCCTCGTTTCCGTCTCTCCGCTAGCGCTCTCCTCGCGGACGCGGAAGGCTTCGTCCGTCGCGGCGAAATCGCGGTGGGGCACGTCGTAGTAGGTGTCGACCTGTTCGACGCTGTCGACGTGGTTCGCGCCGAGTGCGTCGAGTCGCTGGCGGACGCGCTCGATGTCGGCTTCGACCTTTACCTCGACCTCGTACATACCAGGGAGTTTCCGGCCCTGAACAAAAGTCACCCGTTCTCTGCGCAACGAAACGTTGTCCTTAAGAGTGCAAAGAGGGACAGACGAACTATGAGTAACGATTCCGAGGCCGAGGAGGCCGACGTGGACGACGTCGAAGAAGACGTCGAGAACGAGACGGCCGATGAAGAGACTGAGGGACTCCAGAACGGTGATTTCATCGAACTCGATTACACCGCCTGGACTGTCGAAGGCGAACAACTCGTGGACACGACCGATGCCGAAGTCGCCGAAGAGGAAGGCGTCGGCGAGGATCAGGAGTTCGGGCCGCGCACGATCGTTCTGGGCCAGGGCCACATCTTCGAGGCCGTTGAGGACGACATTGTCGGCAAAGAAGTCGGTGACTCCGGGACCGTCGTCGTCCCCGCCGCGGAAGCGTTCGGCGAGTACGACGAGGAAGAAGTGCGCACCGTCAGCGCCAACAAGATCCCCGAGGACGACCGTTACCCCGGCGGGCACGTGGACATCGACGGTGAGCACGGCCACGTCGAGACGATCATCGGCGGGCGCGCCCGCGTCGACTTCAATCACCCGCTCGCGGGCGAGGATATCGAGTACGAATACGAGATCCTCCGCGAGATCGAGGACCGCGAGGAGAAAGCCAGCGGTCTCATCCAGATGTTCCTCGACATGGAACTCGACGTCTGGTTCGAGACTGACACCGTCGAGGAAGAGCAGCTCGTCGAGCCCGACGAGGACGACGAGGACGCCGAACCCGAGACCGAGACCGTCGAAGTTGAGAAGGACACGCTCTACATCGAGGCGACGCCCCAGCTGACGATGAACCAGCAGTGGATGATGGGCAAACAGCAGATTGCCCAGCAGCTCACCCAGCAGCTCGACGTGGACCGTATCATCGTTCAGGAAGAGATCGGCGGTGGCGGCATGATGGGCGGTATGGGCGGCATGATGGGCGGCATGGGCGGCGGAGACGTTGACATCGAAGAAGCGGTCGAGGACATGGATCTCGACGACGAGGACATCGACGCCGACGAGATCGTCGAAGAACTCGAAGACGCCGGCGAATAGACAGTCCCAGCGACGGACAATCGCGGCGTTTTTTCACTCGATCATCTCTGCACGCTGTTCACCGAGCGCCAGCAACGGCGATCCGATCAATAGTGTCAAAATCACGAATACAATGAGCGCCAGGGGGAAGAAGGTAGCCAGGCTGTCACCCAGTGGGACGAACGTGCTCACCAGAGCGACGGCAGCGACGGCCATCGCGAGCAGGACGATGGTGAGGCCGTCCGTCTGAACACGCCCTATCGCGATCCCGAGCGGGTACTGGAGGGTGACGAGCGCCCCGATCGACAGGACGAAGGTCGTCGTATCGCCCAGGCCGAGCGATATATCGCCGAGGAGCAAGAGCGTGATCCCGCCAGCCCAGACGACGGGGCGATCAGCCACCGCAGGGAGTGCAGTCGCGTCGATCCGATTCATACTGACGATCAATCCAACTGGAACCAGAACGCTGCCGGCCCAGAGTGCGACGGTGGCCGCGTCGAGAACGGCCCCGGCCACACAGAGACAGCTGAAGAAGATCGCTCCCGCGAGGGCCAGCGGCCCTCGTTCGATATTGGCTACGTGGTTGCGAATTGCGTACGCCAGCACGAGTCCGATCGCGAGTCCGATCAGCGGGAACAGCGAGACCTGGTAGACGCCATGAAGCCAGTCACCGCTGGTCTCCGGAGGGACCGCACAGTCGGCGCAACTACCGGGAGGCTCTGTCGTGATCGGCGACGTAGTCCCGGACTCGTTGTCTGCCATACGTTCCGGCCCACAGGCAATGAAGATAAGTCTTCAGGAACATCTATAAGAACGGCAGTGGCCGAGCCAGCGTTTCATCGCTGGCGACGGGGAAGGGCAGGCCTGCTGTGCGGTGACGGTAGCGGTGCGGTCATCGCATGCGTACGGCGAGCGAAGCGAGCCGTTTCCCCGGAATCGCCCTCACAAGGCGATTCCGGCCTTTTTCCCCAAGTTTTTCTCGCACAGTGGTGCCCGTGCGAGCGCTTGCGGGCGCTCGCAGCGAGCACCCGAGCGAGAAAAAGTGGTGGTCCCTAGGCGATATCCCGGCTCGTATCGATGGAGACCTCTTCGACGAGGTTGAGCTTGATGACGTTCGTCGGCGCGCGCCCGCCGCGGAATTTCGGAATCGCGAGTTGATTCTCGACTTCGTCACCCTGGATCGTCGTGTCCATGTTGAAGATGACGTCCGCAAAGTGCTCGGTTGTATCCCGCAACGGTGGGACCGACCGCCCGTCCAGACAGTGCAACACCGCGAGACTCCCGGTGTTGAAGATGTGGTTCTGGAGATCGTTCATGAACGAGCGGAACCGCGACGGCGGCTCCTGCTCTTCGAGGACGTTCAGCGGATCGATGATCAGGTTCGAGGTCTCGGGGAGCGCGCTAACGAGCTTGCTGGCGTTGTCCAGCGGCGCTTCACCGGAGACGTGCCTCACTGTGGGCTCGCCGGTGTTGGTCGGCGAGTTCGAGAGACTGTCGCGGATTGCCTGCTCGGATCGGTCGAGCGAGAGATAGAGCGTGCCGCGCGTCGCAGTCAACTCGTAGAGAAACAGCTCAGCCTGGCTCGCCGGGTTGGCGTTCAAGACGACGATACTGCCGGCCGGAATCCCGCCGTCCAACTTCCGATCGAGGACGTCAATCCCGGTCCGGAGCCGATCCTGCATGTCTCGTACAATGATTGTAGTTGCATGTGATTAAATATTGTGTTTGCACCGAATTCGACAGGCTGCAGACGTGTTCTCCCACACCTATCGATTCGTATGGAGGTTATGATATGATGGGGGACTGTGTCGGGAGATTCAAGAGCGTTCGCCGCGGGGATACGGTCGATGCGGCACGATCACATTATCAGTCCGAAACAGCTCTCCCGTGAGGACATCGAGGAGGTGCTGGACCGCGCTGCCGACATCGCCGCGGACCCGTCGGCCTATCGGGACCGCCACGCCGGGAAACTACTCGGCCTGCTGTTCTTCGAGCCGAGTACGCGCACGAAGATGAGTTTCACGGCGGCCATCAAGCGCCTTGGCGGCGATGTCGTGGATATGGGTCCGGTCGAGTATTCGAGTGTGAAGAAAGGCGAGAGTCTCGCCGACACCGTGCGGGTCGTCGAAGGTTACGCCGACGCGCTCGTGCTTCGCCACCCAAGTGAGGGTTCGGCGAAGATGGCCAGCGAGTTCGTCGACGTTCCATTGCTGAACGGCGGCGACGGCGCTGGCCAGCATCCGACCCAGACATTGCTTGACCTGTACACGATCCGGGAGAACGCGGGGCTCGATGACCTGACGATCGGGATCATGGGCGATCTGAAGTACGGGCGAACAGTACACTCGCTGGCGCACGCGTTAACCAACTTCGACGCTCACCAGCACTTTATCAGTCCCGAAAGTCTCCGTCTGCCGCGGTCGGTCCGGTACGACCTCCACGAGGCGGGCGCGACGATTCAGGAACACACGGAACTGGAAGGTGTGTTGCCGACGCTTGACGTGCTCTACGTCACGCGCATCCAGAAGGAACGCTTCGCGGACGAAAACGAGTACCGCGAGGTCGCAGGCGAGTACCAGATCAGCGCCGAGACGCTGGAGGCGGCACGCGACGACCTCTCGGTGATGCACCCCCTGCCACGAGTCGATGAGATTGCACACGACATCGACGGCACCGAGTACGCAACGTTCTTCGAGCAGGCCCACAACGGCGTCCCAGTCCGGATGGCACTGCTCGATCTCCTTCTGGAGGACCAGGGATGAGCGACGACCAGAAACTCCGCGTCAGCAAGATTCGAAACGGCACCGTCATCGACCACATCGCGGGCGGCCAGGCGCTGAACGTCCTGGCGATCCTCGGAATCGACGGGACCGACGGGGAACCGATCAGTATCGTGATGAACGTCCCGAGCGACCGACTGGGAACCAAGGATATCGTCAAGGTCGAGGGCCGTGAACTGAGTGAGGACGAACTCGACGTGCTCTCGCTGGTCGCGCCCGCTGCGTCGGTCAACATCATCCGTGAGTACGATGTCGTCGACAAGCACCTCGTCGACCGGCCCGACAAGGTGATCGGCGTGCTGGAGTGTCCGAACCAGCACTGTATCACGACCGAGAACGAACCGGTCGACTCACACTTCGAAGTACTGGACGAAGGCGTCAGGTGCACCTACTGTGATACGATTATCCGTGAGGACCTGGCCGCGCATATCCTGGCGGGCTGACTCCGAGGGGGAAAGGTTTTGTCCGGGGGAGTCATTGATATATGTGATGTCGACGAAAGTGAAGCTACTGTTCGCCCTGCTCGCCCTCGCACTCGCGTACAAGCTTGTCTCCAAAGAGTAGTCCGTCGCCGTGAGGGTCCTGCTGTATCGTCGTTCGAACGTGACTGATTTGGCGACGCGGCCACGAACCTACGTATGGTCGGCGTCGTCACGCGGAACGAACCCGAACTGACGTGGTCGGAGTTCGACCGCGCTTTCTACGAGTGTAAGTCGGTCAGCGGTCGCGCTAGCGATCCAGTTCGGGAGGGAATCAATACCCTCTCGTGTTTCGCCGACAACGCCGCGGCGCGCGAACAGCCAGACGTACTCGCACGCTCGCGCGACGGCGACGCCGCGACTCGTGAACGGCCGTACTTCGACTGGTCGCACATCTGCCCCACCCACGAGTCCTACCGCGAGGGGTTGCTGGAGATGATCGCAGATGCCGGAGCAGCGAGTGGTGACGTCCGCCTCGACGATGTCGGGTTCCCACGCGCGGAGTACTGCCACTGTGAGCGCTGTGACGCCGCGTTCGCCGACAGCGAACACGACGACCGTCAGGAGTGGCGGGCAGCAGTGATTACGGAGTTCGTCGCCGACGCACGCGAACGTGTCCCGGGTGATCTGATTCTCGCGCTCCATCCTGATCCCTATCCGGGCCATCTCTCCGAGCGGTCGGGGATCGATCTCGACGCCATCGAACCGCTGGTCGAGGAGTTCGTCGTCCCGCTGTACGACACGAGCTACGGGACGACCTACTGGCTGGAGTCGCTGGCAAGTGGCTTCAGAGATTCACTCGACAGTCGGCTGACGGTCGAACTCTATGCCGTCGACGTGGCTGTCGACGCGCTGATTCGGGCCACGAAAGTCGCGGAGACTTACGCCGACGACGTGTGCTATGGCTACGACGCGAGCACGGCCAGAGCGGCGATCCGACGCCGTGGAGCCGACGACCGCGACGGTGTGACCCATCGGCCCGACGATTCCTGATCAGGACTCCTCGTGCCAGGACTGGAGGACGTTTCGGTCGCGCGTGTCTTCGGGGAGCGTGTCGAACCACTGGGCGTCGACGATCTCACCGTCCGGGTCCTCGATCGAGAGGTCGGTCGCGTCGGCGCTCGCCTCGTAAATGGGCAACACTCCCCAGGTCGTGTGGCCGTCCCCGTGAAACTCCACCCGGGCAAGTAGCGCCAATCCGTTGAACGTCGCGGAGATGCCAGCTTCTTCGATGAGTTCGCGTCGCGCGGCACCTTCGAACGTCTCGTTGCCGTCGACCTCGCCGCCGGGGAGGACCCACATGCCGACGTCTCGGTGGCGAACGAGGAGGAGTTCGCCGCTGTCGCGGGTGACCAGCGCGTGTGAGCCGTACGGGAGGCCGTTGTCACCGATCCGCTGGGCGATCGTCCGGAAGCGTGGTCGCGAGACCCACCGCGTCTTCGAAAATTCGGTGATGTTCTGGTGGGCGGACTGGAGATTGTGGTAGGTTTGCTCGGCCTGCTGGTCGGCCTCGTCGGCGAGATACCACAGGTTATCGACGGCCGTCATCGTTCTCGGTCGGATCGAGACGGTGTCCGTGACCGGTTGCGACAGTCCAGGATGGCGAATCGCGAGGGAATCATAGCGTCTATTTTGAGGGTCAGGAGTATAAGTCTTCGACCCGGGGGCAAATCAGTCCCTTTTTGAGCGGGACGGGAGTATCCGAGCGTATGAGTTTCGAGGAAGACGACAGGGTCATCCTGCACGACGAGCACAGTGATTTCGACGGCGAGACGGGGACGGTAACTCAGAAAATCGAGACGATGTTCGGCGACGCAAACTACATCGTCAGCTTCGAAGACGGTCAGGAACAGGGCGTCCCGGAGGACAACCTCGAAGCCGCCGAGGACGAGGACGACGAAGACGTAGACGAGGAATAGCTCCGACTGATGTCGTCGGTCCCGTTCCACTACGTCGACCTCCGGACGTTCTGTTACGCGACGGAGGACGACAAACGCGTCGCGGACGCACTCCGGACGCTGCTTCCCGAGGAGTTCGAGGTTCAGCGTGTCCAGAGCGAAGGCCATCACGGCGATCGGATCGTGGTCTTTTCGGCCCGTGTCGAAAACGCCGACGACGTGCGGACAGTCCTCGACCGGCTGGGCGAGTTACCCGATGACGGACAGGACCGACTCGTCTCGGAACTGGACGAGCGGGTCACCGAGAACACCGAACTGTTTCTGACGCTGGACAAACAGGCGGCGTTCAACGGCCGCGTCGCACTCGGAGACGGGATCAAGTTCCGCGCGAAGGTCGAAGCCTATCCCGCTTCGAAGGACGCGGCCGTCGAGAACGCCAGCGACGTACTCGAAGATCTCTGATGTACGAGGGCGTCCACGCCGACCCAGACGGCGACAGCACGGTCGCCCGGATGGCGCTGACCGCAAGCGAGTACGGCTACGAGGGGATCGTCCTCCGTAACCACGGCGACAGTCTGGCCACCTACGACCCTGATAGGATCACAGCGGAGTACGGGATCGATGTCGTCGAGGCTGTCGAGGTCAGGGCTGACGATCCCTCCCGGGCGAGTGGGTTCGTCGGCAATCATCGCGAGTCGAAGACAATCGTCGCCGTCCACGGCGGCGACGTGGCGATCAACCGTTTTGCAGTCGAACAGCCTGCAGTAGATGTCCTCGCACACCCGATGATCGGTGACGGTGACTTCAACCACGTGCTGGCGAAGGCGGCAGCCCGGAACGACGTCCATGTCGAGTTGTCGCTGGGGCGCGTTCTCCGGGCGGACGGCGGCACTCGCGTCCAGGCGCTACGTGACCTCCGAAAACTTCGGGAATTGCTGGACGACGCTGGAGCCCCGTTCGTCCTCAGCGCCGACCCGCGGAGCCACCTCCAGCTTCGATCCCCACGCGATCTCGCCGCCCTGGGCGACGTGCTCGGCTTCGCTGATGGAACGGTCGAAACAGGATTGAACGCGTGGGGTGCGCTCGCGGAGCGAAACCGAGCCCGGACCAGTGACTCGTTCGTCGAGCCAGGTGTCACACTCGAAGACGACGGTTAATCTCATTCTCTTTGGTAGTCGAAATAGTGACGTTCGAAAAACATAATGGTCTTTAGTTATAATATTCTGGTATGGTGGGATCTGGCGTCTCCCTGAGTAAACGAGCTGTCGGCGCGTTCGCGGCGATCGTCGGGGCAGCGGTGGTCGGACACTCGACAGTTCGGTTGATCGACGCGATGGAGGCTGTGGATACAGCGGCGTACGCCGCGATCGCTAGCGTCGCGGTCGGCGCGATGGCGGCGATTGTCGGGGCGATGATTCTCTTCGGAAGTCTCTGGGCCCAGACTGCCGCGACGGTCGTTTTCCCGGCGTCGGCTATCTTTTTCGCTCTGCGCTTCGGTGTGACTGGGAGCACGCCCTGGGCTGTCGCGGCGGGAGCGAACGTCGTGTTCTTCGTGTTGTTGCTGGTCCGGAAACCGCCGCGAGCAGTGGAGATTGACGAGGACACCAGTGGGGTCTGGGTCGGAACGACGTAGACTGCTCGGCCGTATTCCGGCAGGCACTTTCCCATCAGGAAAGCGACTCTCTGTCGGAAGCTACAGCCAGCAGAATCACCAAAACCGGTCCGTTCTTCATGCGGTCGTCCGTATGGTTGGGTATGAGCGAACGCGCGACTCGATCGATCTTGCCGGGCCGACACAGGTGGCGACTGTGAAACACCTACCCAAGCACCTGCGCCAGCGGTGGCGCTATCTCGCGGTCGAACTGGAGGCCTGGCCGGGGGCCGACTTCGATCGAAATGCCTTCCAGCGTAACGTCTGGTTTGCGGCCCAGAATCTGCTCGGAGATGTCGGGAGTGCCGCGGTCGACCTGACAGTAATCCGCTTCGACGCCTGGGACGGGGGCGCTGAGGCAGTCGTCCGGGTTCGACGCGGCGGGAGCGATCGCGCGCGGGCGATACTGGCCTGTCTCGAAGCGGTCGACGGTGACGAGATCGGGGTGCGAGTCCGCGGGACGAGCGGTACGGTCCGGGCCTGTGAAGAAAAGTATATGGGTGGGGGGCCGGAACGAACGGGGCAGAGACACGTCGCGATCGGAGACGCCGAACGGCCGGCCGTCGTCCGTGACGGCCGCGTCGACTACAGCGAAACCGACGCGTTTACCGGGGCGACGCTACTCGATACTGAGTAACTATGCAGGGAAGCCAACAACAGCAGGCGTACGATCGGGGCATCACGATCTTCTCCCCTGATGGACGCCTCTATCAGGTCGAATATGCCCGCGAAGCGGTCAAACGCGGGACTGCAAGCATCGGCGTTCGAACGAAAGATGGCGTCGTGCTGGCGGTCGACAAGCGCATCCGATCGCCGCTGATGGAGCGTTCCTCCGTCGAGAAGATCCACAAGGCCGACGACCACATCGGCATCGCCAGCGCTGGCCACGTCGCCGACGCCCGACAGCTGATCGATTTCGCCCGTCGACAGGCCCAGATCAATCAGGTCCGCTACGACGAGCCGATCGGCGTCGAGACGCTGACGAAGTCGGTCACCGACCACATCCAGCAGTACACACAGGTTGGCGGCGCACGACCGTTCGGCGTCGCGCTGATCATCGCCGGCATCGCCGACGGCGAGCCGCGTCTCTACGAGACCGACCCGTCGGGGACGCCCTACGAGTGGAAGGCCCTCGCAGTCGGGGCCGACCGCGGCGACATCCGCGAGTACCTCGAAGACAACTACGACGAGGAGATGGATCTCGACGAGGGCGTCGGCCTCGCACTCGCGGCGCTGGCGTCGGTCAACGACGACCAGCTCTCACCCGAGGGAATCGGCGTCGCGACGATTTCAGTCGACGACGAGACGTTCCACGAACTAACCGAGGAAGAGAAGCACGACCACCTCGAAGCCAACGACATCCTCGTGAGTGAGGACGACGAGGCGAGCGACGACGAGGCGAGCGACGACGAGAGTGCAGCAGACGAAGACGACGAATAATCGCTCGTCCGGTCTTTTTCACACTCGACTACCCTAGCCTTCGTACGAGATACGTTTGACCCGACCGGGTGTCGAGCGAAACTCCCAGATGTGACTGCCGTCTCGTGCGGGCTTGACGCGGTCGACCTGTTCGAGGCCCTGTTTGATACACTCCCACCACGAACTCTTCGAGTCGTAGCCCGCCGGGAAGTCCTCGTAGAGGGCGTCGACGAAGTCGTTTCGCTTGGCCGTCTCCAGGTCGCGTAACAGCGCGAGAGAGATTCCGACGGCCTGTCGGCGGCGTGCGACCAGTTCGTCGTCGTAGCCCGGGACCTCGATCTGGTCAAGGTCGGCGATGTCTTCGCCGATACGTCGATCCTCGCTGATCGCGGTCTGTGAACTGTAGTCGATTCCGGATCCGACGCCGTCACCGAGACGCTCGCGGGTCTGGGCGACCGCACGGCGGGCGAACTCGTCGAGCCGGTTCGCCTCGACGTTCGAGAGGGCGTCGGCACTGGCCCCGAGTTTGTCGTCCTCGATCCGGGCGACGTTCGGCGCGAGATTCGACTGCATCGGTTCCGGCACACTGTCGGCGTCGGGATCCGGTTCGACCGTCGGTTCGACCGGTGGCGTCTCGACGTTGCGCAGATCCATGTCCTCGGCCCGGTCGGCGTATGCCGACAGGAGGTCGGTGTACTCGTCGTCAGTCGTGATCGAAAATCGCTGGCTGACGATCCACTGGAGGTACTCCCGCCGCGAGTCGAAACCCAGGAGGTCGGCCTCGACTGCGAGACCACGCGCGGTCTCTTCGGGCAGGTCCAGCTCGAAGGTGGGCATTCGAACAGGTATACACCGCTGGGCCGCATAAAACTATCACACGACACGGGCAGTTGTGTGACCCTTGCTGATTCGATCGCAGCCGGTGACGCTGACGTCCCTCGAAACACAACTGGACGCTGCCCGCGTCGCAGCAGCGCTGAACAACGTCCTCCTATCGTCATCTGGGGGCGATTGTACCGGGAAATCCGGTCGACATTCACGCTCGGATCCATCGACTTCACCGGCTTCCTCCTCGCGGAGAACGTCATCGCGCTGTGGTATTACTTGAGTGCACCGACGGCCACACCCGCACCGCTTACTGTGCCGCTCGTCGTCGAAGTCATGATGCTGCTCCGGATTCTCGAAGTATTTGGGACCGCAACACTATTGTACAATATCTGGCAGTGACACGGCCGGCACGGCTGTTCCGTGTCTCCCAGGCTGCGTGTTCCCTCGACTCAGTTTCTCCTCGCCTCACTCGTTCGGAAACACCTTTTACCCGCCCCCAAGTAGCATCGATACATGATATCGCTTGACGAAGCCGTCACAGCGCGTCTGGAATCTCACGGCGAGCGCTTCGAGGTCCTCGTTGACCCCGACGCGGCACTGGCGATCAAACGTGGGGAGTTCGACGGGGAACTGGAGGACGTCATCGCCGCCGAGGACGTCTTCGAGAACGCTTCCCGGGGGGACCGACCGCCGGAAAACGCGCTCGAAGAGGTCTTTGGGACGACCGATCCGATGGAGATTATCCCCGAGGTGATCAAACGGGGAGAGATCCAGATCACCGCCGAGCAACGTCGCGAGATGCAAGAACAGAAGCGCAAGCAACTGATCCAGCGGATCACACGCAACGCCGTCAATCCGCAGATGGACGACGCGCCCCATCCGCCGGATCGGATCGAATCCGCGCTCGAAGAGACGGACTTCCGGGTCGATCCGATGGAGCCAGTCGAGAACCAGGTCGACGAGGCACTGGAAGCGCTCCGCCCGGTAATCCCGATCCGCTTCGACGAGGTGACCATCGCCGTCCAGTTACCCCCGGACTACGCCGGCAGTGGGCAGGCAAAGATCCGAGAGTTCGGCGATCTCAAACGTGAGGAGTGGCAAAACGACGGGTCGTGGGTTGGAGTGGTCCAGTTCCCGGCTGGGCTACAGAACGATTTCTACGATCTCGCCAACGAGGTTTCCAGCGGGAACGCCGAGACGACAGTCATTCAGGACGAAGACGACATCAACAGACGCTGACGGCGCGGGCTGATAGTGATTACTGTCGGTCTGTTCCACATCGACAGCACGCAATCACCCTGCTGAGTGACGCGAAGCAGGGCTCGGAAGAGCTTGCTCTTCCGGTGTGCGGCCGTACGGTAAATCGCTACAGTAACCGCCAGGAATCAGGCTTTCTTAAATCCGAGGAAGAAGCCACCGACGAAGCCAGCACCGACACCAGCCGTCGAGACAAACGTCATCACCCAATCCTGCCCTCTGGTACTTCCCTCTTCCCCTGCTTTGACAATGCCATTCGTGAGCCTGTTCCAGTTGACCGTGAGAATCTCACGCGATTCGAGGAACTTGAACAATACGAGCTCCAGGCCGATGATGATCGCGATCACTTTCGCGACCTTCTTGGCTGCAAATCCGATCAAAAAGCCGATCGCACCGGAACCACCGACTTCCAGGCCCAGCTGTGTGAAATTGAACTCTGCCATACTCGCCAACTCAGCGTCAGGCTATATTACTCTTGTGCCCGAAAAATGACCGACGGAGCCACGACCGAGATCCCAATCAGGCTGCCATGTTCTGGACGCCGTCGGCCTCCAGAAGTTCCTTGTAGCGGTTGCGGATGGTCACTTCGGAGATGTCGGCGACCTCGCTTACCTCGCTCTGGGTGACGCGCTCGTTGCTGAGCAGCGCCGCGGCGTAGATGGCGGCCGCAGCGATCCCGACTGGGCTCTTGCCGCTGAGCAGACCATCCTCGCGGGCCGCTTCGACGAGCCGACGGGCCGTCCGTTCGACCTCGTCACTGAGATCGAGATCGGAGGTGAACCGCGGGACAAAGCTCTCCGGATCCGCGGGGGCGACTTCGAGGCTGAGTTCTCGGATGATGTAGCGGTAGGTTCGGGTGAGTTCCATCCGCTCGACCCGAGAGACCTGCTCCATCTCGTCGAGGCTGCGCGGGTAGTTGGCCTGACGCGCCGCGGCGTACAGCGCGGCGGTCGCAACGCCCTCGATCGAGCGGCCGGGGAGGAGATCCTCTTTCAACGCTCGGCGGTAGATGACGCTTGCAGTCTCTCGGACGTTCTCGGGCAGACCCAGCGCCGACGCCATACGATCGATTTCGCCCAGTGCCTGTTTGAGGTTGCGCTCCTTGGAGTTCTGCGTACGGAAGCGCTCGTTCCAGGTCCGGAGGCGCTGCATCTTCTTGCGCTGGCTGGCGCTCAGGCTCCGCCCGTAGGCGTCCTTGTTCTGCCAGCCGATGTTGGTCGACAGCCCTTTGTCGTGCATCATCGTCGTCGTCGGGGCACCGACCCGGGACTTTCGGTCCTTCTCGCTCGAATCGAACGCACGCCACTCGGGACCGTGGTCGATCTCGTCCTCCTCGACGACCAGGCCACAATCCACACAGGACGTTTCACCGCGTTCGCTGTCGTTGACGAGTGAGCCACCACACTCGGGGCAGTGCTCGCTCTCGTCGTTTGTTTCGGTCCGCTGGCTGTTCAGTTGCTCCGTTCGACTATCGCTCGTCCGAATTGTAGTTTCGCTCATGATGGGGGATTGAGGACGGTCCGTGGCTCCGATGTCCTCTTACCCTATAGTTAGGGCGATAACTATATAAACCTTTCGGCAAAGTATATAAGTGATGTATCTGTACTATTTATATGCAGTGAATGATTCTCGTGGTATTCCGTCACACGCTGTGGTCAGACGGTAAAAAGGTGACTATCCGTTGGGACGTCGAACAGCCCTATCCGTGCGCCAGCGTCCAGCCATGCATGCCCGTAGGAAAAGGCCGCAAGCGCATTGACGAGGTCGTCCGCTTGGCGGAAGTGGCGGCCGTCTTCGAGGTAGGATTCAGCCATCTCCAGACACTCCTTGGCACCATCTTCGAGTGGTGTCTCCGCTGGTGGGGCGATCGTCGCTTCGTCGAGAGCTTCGCTGAGCAGTCGTTCGTATCGATCGGTCTTTTCGACGATATCTGCCATGTATTCGACGAGGGGAGCGAACAGCCTGAAAGTTCGGATACAGTCGGTTGTACCGATGTACCGGGACGATTGATGATCTATGCGATCGATCCGGAACAGACGTACAACCGACCGTATGACTTCGTCCCGCAAACCGTTTGAAGGCCACTCGACTAGGGAAGGTAGTGACCGACGACGACCCCGAAGATCCGACGATTGACACCTTCTACGACGCGCTCGAAGCCCTGGGGCAGCCGGTCGTAACGGCGACGCGGTTCGCCCAGCACCGCGACGTCGATCAGGGCACAGCGACCGACGCGCTTGACATGCTGGTCGATACTGGTGACGTGCAGCGCCAGGATGCCTCGACTGACCCGGTCGTCTACTATCCGACCGAGTGGTCGCGAATGACCGACCGCGAGCGCGTGATCGTCTTCCCCGAACGACGCCAGCTCGTCGTGGACAAACCCCACCAGTTCACTCGCGCACAACTCTCGCAATTCGCCCGCCTGGTCGACACCACTGGTTCCGAGGGCTACCTCTACGAGATCACGCAAGCCGACATCTGGCAGGCCCCCTACGACGATGTCGAGGAACTGCTGGGCACAGTCAGGGACGTCCTGCCAGAGCGACAGCCAGATCTCGAAGACTGGATCCAGAGCCAGTGGGAGCGGGCCCACCAGTTCGTCCTCCGCACGCACGAAGATGGCTACGTAGTTCTGGAGGCCGCCAGCGAGGATCTGATGGGCAACGTCGCCCGCCAGAAGCTTGACGAAGACCACCTCCGGGCACCCCTATCCGACACCGAGAGCTGGGTCGCTGAAGAGTCGATAGCCGACGTCAAGCGGATCCTCTACGAGGCGGGCTATCCTGTCGTCGACGAGCGGGATCTCGACACGGGCGAACCGCTGCCCGTCGACCTGAATCTCGAACTGCGACCGTACCAGCACGAGTGGGTCCAGTCGTTCCTCGAAGGCAACTCCGGCGTGCTCGTCGGACCGCCGGGAAGCGGCAAGACCGTCGCCGCGATGGGCATTCTCTCGCGGATCGAGGGCGAGACACTCATCCTTGTTCCGGGTCGCGAACTGGCGAGCCAGTGGCGCGACGAACTCCTCGCACACACGACGCTCACAGACGAAGAGATCGGGGAGTACCACGGCGGGACGAAGGAGATCCGTCCCGTGACCATCGCGACCTATCAGACCGCGGGGATGGACCGTCATCGCCACGTCTTCGACGACCGCAAGTGGGGGCTGATCGTCTTCGACGAGGTGCATCACGTGCCCAGTGATGTCTTCAGGCGGACGGCGGACCTCCAGAGTCGCCATCGCCTCGGCCTCAGCGCCACCCCCCTTCGAGAGGACGACCGCGAGGAAGAGATCTTCACGCTGGTCGGTCCGCCGATCGGAACCGACTGGGACGCGCTGTTCGACGCCGGCTTCGTCGCCGAGCCCAGCGTCGAGATCCGGTACGTCCCCTGGGCTGACGATACCACACAGAACGAGTATGTCAGCTCCCAGGGCCACGAACGCCGCCAGCTGGCTGCGAGCAACCCCGCCAAGGTCGACGAAGTCCGCCACCTCCTCCGCACCCACGAGGGCGAGCAAGCCCTGGTGTTCGTCGACTACCTCGATCAGGGTCGGGAGCTTGCGGCCGCACTCGACGTGCCGTTCATCAGCGGCGAGACCCGCCACGCCCGCCGTTCGGAACTGTTCGAGGCGTTCCGGTCGGGGATGCGCGACACGCTGATCGTCTCCCGGGTCGGCGACGAGGGGATCGACCTGCCCAGCGCCGAAGTTGCCATCGTCGCCTCCGGACTCGGGGGCTCCCGGAGACAGAGTTCCCAGCGCGCCGGCCGAACCATGCGTCCGGAGGGACAGGCCACGATGTACGTGCTCGCCACGCGTGGCTCGCGCGAGGAAGACTTCGCCCGGCAACGAATGCGTCACCTCGCTGAGAAGGGCGTCCGTGTGACCGAGTCCTCGGCTGAGGCTGTCGAGCCTGATTCGACCTGATTCGGGCCGCTTGCGATTGCTTCCTGTGTGTCACTGTATCCCGTGTGAATCGATTACATTCGTGCAAAAGAATTAATATATTCCCCCTCACAGAAGTTGATACAGCGATCAGGTGATCCAGATGTCCGAACTCCACATCCCGTCGCCGGCTATTGCGCCCAGCAATGGCCAGGCCGTGATCGGGGGGTCGATTTCGACCCCGGCGATCCGCGGCGGGACTG